>PPYF01660585.1_pt1 | contig 17426 bp, 18 predicted proteins | sample 1559871 | NCBI WGS metagenome assembly PPYF01 (sample SAMN08240021, study PRJNA423297) | Human gut metagenome, whole genome shotgun sequencing project.
CAACTGATCCTCAAAATCATCAATGTAGGATCCGGAACCAATGGTCAGATCGGTTCCTTGTCCCTGCGTATCTCCACCGTCAAAAGCCTTGCCATCAATATAACCGACATAATCAATGTTTACCTGGTCACCGTCTTTTACCGTCAGGCTGGAGTCTGTGCTGTAATCCGTTTCCGTGGAACTGCTGGAGGATTCGGAGGAATCCAACGCAGAGGCACTGTCGGCTTCGGTGGAACCGGTCAGGGAAGCGGATGAATTTTCCGTGGTTGTCTCGTTTTGGTTGTCTGATTTTTTGGACGAAGAGGATGCTACACAGACCGCGATTGCAAGAACTGCCATACAGGCGATTGCCAGACCGCAGCCAATCATCTTCTTCGATGAAGCTTCTTTTACTGGAGGGTGTGTCTTTTCATAGAGGGCTTTGGTCAGTTTGGCAAGTATCTTTTTATCTTCAATCTGCATCAGGCTGCCGCGATGGTTTTTACTGTATTTGTTTTCTTTGATGCGTTCCTCCAACCGGTCAATGACTGTTTTTCCGGAAGCATTTTTCACATACAGGTCAAAGCCGCTGGCGGAAAGATAATCCAGTTTTTTCTCACAGTCCGCAGATATGGCAGCAAGAAAATACAGCTGCACCAGATCCGTGTCGGACATCGTACCGGCAGGAATTTCTTTTACCGTTTTTAATACATCCAGAGAATATTGTGCAAGTTCCGGATAACGTTCTTTTACCTTCTTTTGTTCCATTAAAATATGCAGCATACTGATGCAGCCACATGCGCATGCAAGTGTAAAAAGTGTATTGCAGACATCATCATCCTGAAGCAGAAACTGTTTTCGGAATTTTGTCAGGCACTGGTTGACAAATACTTTGCTTTGTGAAGAGTCGGACTGATTACAGAAAATTTCCGGATCAAGGAAATTTTCCTGTCTGGCAACAGACTGCAGGATCTCCATATTCTGCAGAGAAACCAGTTGCTGATAGGTAGCAGTTTTTTCATCTTCCGGAATATCTTTTAAAATACCGTGCTGGATCAGATATAAAACTTCCTCGCGCTGATAGGTGCGGATGGCACGGTTTAAGTTTTCTAAAGTAAGTTCCGGTTTTTCTTTTTTGTTTTTTCCCATAGGTAATAACCTCCGTTTCAATCTGGAGATATTTTCGTATGAAGTTGTGTCTATTTGATGAAAATTGCGGGGAGGACACAAAGAGTTCACGAATCGACAGAAAATCAGATGTTACATGGAAGCCTGAAACCGGAATTCCCCATGATCTGCAAAGAATCCATAGACACCATGGTATTTTTCGACAACAGAGATCATGCTCTGTACGCCGATGCCGTGGTTGACGGAACGGGATATCGGAATATCATCTGCAAAAACGACAGGTTGTTCATAACTGTTTTTTATCTGGATACATAACTGTGTATTTTTCTCATATACCTTAAGTGAAATATAGCGTTGGGACTGCGGGTTCATCTGCTGGCAGGCATGAAGTGCGTTTTCAAGTGCATTGGCAAATAAACTGCACAGATCTGTAATCTGAAAACGGGAAAATTCGGTCGCAGTAATGGAAATCTGCATTGGAATGTGGTTTACGGCAGCCTGATTGGCGTAGGAGGATACAATCAGATTGACCGATTCGTTGACACAGTAGCGAATGACAGAACTGTGTTCAAGATTGGTACAGATTTCGTGGATGTAGGAAGTCGCTTCTTTTGGGTTATTTTGATCCAGACAGCTCTGGATGAAATTCATATGGTGTCGCAGGTCATGCCGGTAAATGGCTGCCTGCTGCTGGGAAGCGGAAAGCTGGGCAATTTCTTTCTGTGCCTGTGTGGCAGCCGTAGTAAGCAGAATATTTTCCCGTTCTGCTTTATTTTTTTCACTTGAAAATTTAAGCGAGAGAACAGACAGAATAAAAAAGGATACGACAAGAAAACTGTCCATAAAGTCAATAACGACTGCACCGCCTGTGTAGAGCAGATCCGTGTAGACAGTAAACGTGTATTCCAGGACATAGTATACCAGCGGAAGCAGGAAAAACAAAAGCAGTGTCGTGCGGCTTTCATATTTCAGCCGGATGATATACGGTGAGACAAACCGGATCACAAGAACAAGAAGCGGAATGGTAATAATGATGGAGGCAATGTTCGATACGACGGGATTTCTGTCAAAAAAGAAAGCAACAAAGGTGCCAAACCATTTGCGTGGCGTGCACAGCAGATATGCAGACAAAACGGAGATGGCAGAGATTGACAGATTCCGGTGAAACCGCAGGAAAATTAAGGCAATCAAAGGGATATGGATCAGAAACGGATAGCATTTGTAAAGCACCGACTCCCCCATGATCAGATAAAAAAGAAGCTGGGCAATACCAAAGAAAAAAAGCGTCAGGACATAGACACGCTTATGATCGCAAAAACCGATGTCGGCAAGATACAGTGCCGCCACGATGCCGAAAAATAATACAAAAGCATAATTAACTAAAGAAAAAACGGATGAAAGTTCAGGCATAATCATTCCTCCATCTGGAAAGCGAGATAATGTTTTTTGATATCGGCAACCCTGCGCTGTGCAAGCGGAATGTTTGTGCCGTTGTGAAGACACATATCCATTGTGCCGATCGAGCGGATATAGTTCATATTTACAAGGAACGAGCGGTGTACCTGAATAAATTCCCGGTGTTGCAGCAGGCTGTTGCATACGGACGAGAACAGTTCTGTGCAGACAATCTGTTCCCTTCCACTCGTATAGTAGATAACTTTGCGGTTCTGGGCTTCTACATAGATCAGTTCGGACAGGGGAACTTTATGTACGCCAATCCGGCTTTTTAGTACAAGAAAATGCCCCTGTTCCTGTGTTTTTACCCGTAGGATGTCATCCATGGCAGCAAAGAAAGCGTTGGAGGATACCGGCTTCATCAGATAATTGGTGGCCTTTACTGTATAACTTTCCACCGCAAAATCCGATGAGGTTGTAAGAAAAATAATATCGGCAGCATGGTCGAAAGTACGGATTTCGCGTGCAAGCTGCATGCCGGTCATATGTGGCATGAGGATGTCTAGCAGATAAATGTCGAATCGTTCCTTTGATGCCCGCAGGGCAAGTTCACAGCTGCTGTGATATTCTTGATAGGTAAACGGAATATTGTGAGTTTTCTGATAACTGTCCAAAAGCGACCGTATGTTGGACAATTCCTTCTCATCGTCATCACATAAGGCAATTTTCATAGGGAATCTCCTTCGTTTTCAATACATTTATTATACCGTAGCATCGGACAAATTACTATAGAAATCTGCTGTCATTTATGCACCGATAAAATCATCCGTCAGTTTTCCGTGTTTTTCATAGTTGGTGACCCGTGCAATGTGATTATCCGCATCCACAAAAACAACTTTCGGGTGATGTTCTTTTGCTTCTTCCGGTGTCATCTGTGCATAGCACATGAGAATGACATGATCGCCCACAGCGACCTGACGGGCAGCGGCACCGTTTAAACAGATCATGCCGGAACCGGCTTCCCCTGCGATAGTATAAGTTTCAAAGCGGTTGCCGTTTTCCACATCGACGATCTGTACCAGTTCATATTCTAAAATACCGGCAGCTTCTAAGAGATCGGTATCGACGGTAATACTGCCGACATAGTTGAGATCCGCCTGTTTTACCACAGCCCGGTGAATTTTTCCTTTTAACATATTGTACTGCATGAGTAATCTCCTATTTTTCCACGATAAAGTTATCGATCAGTCTGGTTTTGCCAATGTATACGGCAATGGCTACAAGAATGGAACCTTCGAGTTTTTCGACCGGAGTAATGGCGTCAAAGTCAACGACATCCACGTAATCAATCCTGGCAAGCGGCTCTTTTTCAATCTCTGCTGTGATTGCAGACTTGATGACACAAGCGCGTGTTTCTCCGGCATCCACAAGGGCTTTTCCGGCTTTTAAGCTGCGGCTTAACACAAGTGCCGCCTGACGTTCTTCGGCGTTTAAATAAGTGTTTCTGGAGCTCTTTGCCAGTCCGTCTGCTTCACGGATGATCGGGCAGCCGATGATATGGGTATCCACATTTAAGTCTTTGACCATGCGACGGATGACGGCAAGCTGCTGGGCATCTTTCTGGCCAAAGTATGCGCGGTCGGGAGTTACAATGTGGAAGAGTTTCAATACAACGGTCTGCACGCCGCGGAAGTGAATCGGGCGGCTTTTTCCACAGAGTTCGGTGGTAAGCCCGTTCATATCCACATAGGAGCAGAAACCATCCGCATACATTTCCTCAGGTTCCGGATGAAAGATGATATCCACACCGGCGGCTTCACACAATGAAGCATCTTTTTTGAGGTCGCGCGGATAACTCTCCAGATCCTCGGTTGGTCCAAACTGCATCGGGTTTACAAAAATACTGACAACGACACGGTCATTTTCTTTTCTGGCTGCGTCAATCAGACTTTTGTGTCCTTCATGCAGATAGCCCATGGTCGGTACGAATCCGACGGTTAATCCATCTTTTTTCCATGCCTTTACGGCAGCTCTTACTTTACTGATTTCTCCATATATTTCCATTTTATAATCTCCTGATTTTCATTGTAATTTGGTTTTATTGTTATTTGACAAAAACAATGCGAATGATTCCGTAGGAATGTCTTAATATAATTTATTCAGAACGGTTTCATCCATTTTGAAGGTATGCTCAGCAGCAGGGAACGTTCCGGCAGCAACTTCTTCTTTATAAGTGCGGAATGCCTCGCGCATCTGTTCACCGACCTGTGCAAACTGCTTGACAAATTTCGGTTTCATGTTGGAATACATGGCAAGCATATCCTGATAGACAAGTACCTGTCCGTCGCATCCGGCACCGGCACCGATTCCGATGGTCGGGATATGAATACTCTCGGTAATCTTTGTGGCAAGGGCCTGCGGCACACATTCTAAGACAACGGCAAAAGCTCCGGCTTCCTCAACGGCACGCGCATCATCAAGCAGTTTCTGTGCGGCAGCTTCGCCTTTTCCCTGTACCTTAAATCCGCCAAAGGCATTGACAGACTGTGGGGTCAGACCGAGATGGGCACAAACAGGGATGGAAGCGTCTACGATGGCTTTGATCTGAGGGCAGACTTCTTTTCCGCCTTCCAGCTTAACTGCCTGTGCACGGCCTTCTTTCATCAGGCGTCCGGCATTGACAACCGCGTCATAGACGGAAGTCTGGTAAGACATAAAAGGCATGTCGGTGATGAGCAGTGTATCTTTGATGCCGCGGGCAACCGCTGCGCTGTGATGGATCATGTCCTCCATGGTGACGGAGAGCGTGTCTTCGTATCCTAAAACGACCATTCCGAGGGAATCGCCGACGAGAATGGCATTGACACCTGCCTCATCAATAAGTCTGGCAGTAGAATAATCGTAGGCGGTCAGCATAGAAAGCTTTTCACCCTTTTCTTTTGCTTCCTGAAAAGTTACAACCGTATTTTTCATTTATGAGATCCTCCATTTTCTTTTTCCTGTTTATCAGCAAGTAAAACATGTCTCATGTTTTCATAATTCTGTGCTGGATTTTTTCCTTCTGCGATTGCCAGAAGCCGTGTGCCGAGCATGCGGTACAAAGCGGCATCTTCTGTGTTTAAACAGTGTAAGTGCTTTTCCACGGTTGAGACATCCCCGCGCTCGATCGGACCGGTCAGTGCATGGACACAGCCCTGCGAGAGCACATTTTCGATGTTCTGACGGACCAGTGCAGCAGTTGCCGCAACGGCTTTTTCGCGGGAAAATCCGCAGTCTTCGAGAAGCCGGTACCCCGTATCAAGTACCGCGATCACCTGATTGCTTAAGATGCTGGCAGCTGCATGATATTCTGGCTTGGCTGCAGCATCAATCCGGCAGACTTCATTTCCATAGGAAGTGAGTAAGTCGGTGATGACCTGTACGGCATGTGGGTGGCCTTCCACGGTAAAAAATGCATGTTCCAATTGCTGGTATGATGAAAATTTGTTACTGAACGGTAACATGGGATGAACCGAGCAGCAGGATATTCCTGCTTCTTTGGCTCCGGAAAATGAATCGGATGAAAGTGCGCCACTACAATGACATATAATCTGATTCCTGTGTGACATGCCTTTGATTTCTTCCCATACGGGTACAAGGAGCGAATCGGGTGTCGTGATGAAGAGGATGTCTGATTCACGCACCAGTTGCTGCACCTGATTGAAACCGGCAGTCTGTGTAAACGCGGCGGCTTCTTCTGCGGCCGCGGTATTGGTATCATAATATCCCACAAGGTCTGCGTTTTTACTCCGGAAATATTTTCCAAGGGAGCAGCCTACGCGCCCTGCGCCTATGATTCCTGTTTTCATGCTACCACCTTCTTTCTGGTAATTAAATGGATCGGATCCTGTGTAACAGGTGTCCGTCGAAATCCTGTGTAAAGGTGACTCACATATTCATTTGGGGCGATACATCATAAATATACCGCAGTCGATACAGTTTCTGTATGAATACCGTTCAGAACCCACTATAACATAATCTTGGGAAAAACTCAAATAAAGTTAAAGAAAAGGCTTGAAAATCCGCATAAAACATGGTATAGTATATCCTCGTGATAACTATTTTTTCCTTGTTCACAGGCTATGTTCTGTGAGCCAGAGACCAAAAGGAGGTAACATTTCGCATGAACAAGTATGAATTAGCACTCGTTGTCAGTGCAAAGATCGAAGATGATGCGAGAACAGCAACCGTTGAGAAAGCAAAAGAGTATATCACTCGTGCAGGCGGTACTGTTACAGAAGTTGAAGAATGGGGTAAGAAGAAGTTAGCTTACGACGTTCAGAAGATGAGCGAAGCATTCTACTACTTCATCCAGTTCGACGCAGCATCGGACGCTCCGGCTAAGCTTGAGCAGGATGTCCGTATCATGGACAACGTTCTTCGTTTCTTATGCGTTAGAAAAGACGAGCAGTAGTATAAGAAAGTAGGAGATTGTATGAATAAAGTCATTCTTATGGGTAGATTAACCAGAGACGCAGAAGTTCGTTACTCTCAGGGGGAGAGTTCCAGTGCGATTGCAAGATTTACACTGGCAGTTGACCGTCGGTTCCGCCGGAACAATGAGGATCAGACAGCGGATTTCATTAGTTGTGTTGCATTTAGCAAGACAGCAGAGTTTTTGGAGAGATTTGGCCGCAAGGGAACCAAGTTCGTTCTCGAGGGTCATATCCAGACAGGCAGTTATACAAACAAGGATGGACAGCGCGTTTACACCACAGATGTTGTGGCAGAGAACGTAGAATTTGCGGAAAGCAAAAATGCAGCCGGTGGAAATGCTGATTTCGGCGGTGCACCTTCTGCTCCATCACCAAGCGGAGCTGCCGGAGATGGCTTCATGAATATTCCGGATGGAATTGATGAAGAATTACCATTCAACTAAATGCTCCATAGAGCATAACATCATATAGGAGGTTAAAGAACATGGCTTTCAATAAAACAGCTGAAGGATCTTCCATGAAGAGAAGACCAATGCGTAGAAGAAAAAAAGTATGTGTATTCTGTGGCAAAGATAATGTCATCGATTATAAAGATATCAACAAGTTAAAGAGATACATCTCTGAGAGAGGAAAGATCCTTCCTCGTCGTATCACAGGAAACTGTGCAAAGCATCAGAGAGCTCTTACTGTTGCTATCAAGAGAGCACGTCATCTGGCTATGATGCCATACGTTTGCGAGTAGACCTAGTAATACCAAGGGTTTCAGCGTTTGGAGACGTAGAGTTGACACAAGTTTGACACAACATTTGACCAACGATTCAGAAGATGGATCGTTGGTCTCTTTTTATGTAATGACATAGTGACAATATCTAATAATGTTAAGTTGGTTTATTATGGGAAAGAATAAAATTATGGCATATTATACTTGATTAAGAACTATAGCAATGATACAATAATGCAAAATGTTGACATCAAATATATTTTTACTTTCCAAAATGTTGATAATACGCACTGGTAGAAAGAAATTTTGTTGATGGGGGTATTATGTTAAAAAGAAAAGCAATTGCTTCAATAAAAAACTGGGTTAACACAAAAAATAAAAAATGCCTTGTTGTACAGGGAGCCAGGCAAACAGGAAAAACATATATTATTGAACGGTTTGCAGAAGACAATTATGAGGAACTGCTTGAAATCAACTTTAAGCAGATGGTTTCTGCCGTTGACATTTTTTCCGGTGATCTTACAGTAGATAATATGGTTATGGCTATGCGTTTCCGCTTTCCTGAAAAGAAAATTCTGCCAGGGAAAACTTTGATTTTTCTCGATGAGATTCAGGAGTGTCAGGAAGCAATCACATCCCTTAAATTCTGGGCAATCGATAACAGATATGATGTTATTGTGTCGGGCTCGCTTCTTGGAATCGATTATAAACGTGCATCGTCTTATCCGGTCGGTTATGTTGATTATCTGAGAATGTATGGGATTGATTTTGAAGAGTTTCTCTGGGGAATGGGGATTTCTGAAGACATGATTGGAAACCTCTGCGGATATCTGGAATCAAAGACCGTGATACCTGAGGCGATTCATTCCCAAATGATGAATTATTACAGACAGTATATAGCAATAGGTGGTATGCCGGAAGCTGTACAGAAATATGTAGATACAAAGGATTTCAGAGAGGTTGATAAGATACAGAGGAGCCTCTTATTGGGATATCAGTATGATATAGCACATTATGCAACTGCGGAAGAAAAGGTAAAAGCAGAGAAATGTTATCTTTCACTTGCAAAGCAGCTGCTTGATAAAGAAAACCACAAATTTCAATATAAAGAAGTTGAGCATGGAGGCCGAGCACAAAAGTATTTTTCAAGTATTGAGTGGTTGCTTCGTGCAGATATGGTACATTTAAGTAAACTTGTGACGGATGTCAGATTTGATCTGGATGATTATGCAAGAGATGATTTTTTCCGGGCTTATACAACTGATTTATCATTGTTGATGGCGATGAAGGACTTTTCATTAAAACAGCATATTGTAGAAAACACTTTAGAGGGAAATTCCAAAGGCGGTATCTATGAATATGCAATAACAGATGCTCTGTATAAAAAGGGATATCAGTTATATTTTTATAAAAATGAGACAACGAAAAGAGAAATAGATGTAGTGATCCAAAAAGATGGAATGGTAGTTCCGATTGAAGTAAAAGGCGGAAATACGAGGGCAAATTCCTTAAAGTCACTTATGAAGAATCATAAAGATATTTCTTATGGGTATAAATTTGCAGATGGAAATATCGGTGTGGGCGAAGATGGTATCATTACATTGCCGCTGTATATGATTGCATTTATTTAATTCATCCATCTTCCACGTTTGGCCCGCCTCAGATATGGGAAAGAGTTCTGCCAGCTTTAAGACCGGCTGCCTTTTGGGATAGCCGGTCCTTTTGCATGTTTCTAAGATAAATTAATCAAAGATGATCAGAGCCATAAATACAACCGGCTCATTACCAATTGGTTTTAAGGCGTGTCCGCATCCGTCTGGTGTATAGGTTACATCTCCGGCTTTTACAGTGCGTGTGGTTCCGTTATCGTTATATTCTGCGGTACCGGAAAGAATGTAATAAGTCTCGCTTTCATTTTTATGTTCGTGATAACCGAGAGAAGACCCCGGCTGAATGGTTACCTGTGCATACAGACCACATTTTCCGTTTAATTCTTTTTCTCCGAGGATGCGTTTGATGGTTACTTCGCCATCTCCGCCGGCCATGTTTTTAACTACTTCTGTTACTGTTTCCATTATGAGTACCTCCTTGTGTAGTGGTTTATGCCATTACTATAGCATAGTTTGCACAAAAGATAAATCTTATTATACGGCTTTTGCCTGTGTCTGTCTGGTTCTGGCTTCGGTCATTGCATAAGGATCGAGAATAGAATCCAGTTCGTTTTCTTTTAACAGACCGTATTTCAATACAAGAGTTTTAACTGGAATATCTGTTTTTAAGGATTCTTTTGCCAGACTTGCAGCTTTTTTGTAGCCGATGTACGGACACAGGGCGGTGGTGATACCGACGCTTGCATCGAGAAGTTCGCGGCAGCGTTTTTCATTTGCGGTGATGCCGAGGATGCAGTTGGCGGTCAGAGTATCCACTGCGTGTGTCAGTGTGGTAATGGAGTCAAAAAGATTGTAAAAAACAACCGGTTCAAAAGCGTTTAATTCCATCTGACCGGCTTCTGCCGCCATAGTGATGGTCGTGTCGTGACCGATAATATGAAACGCAACCTGTGAGACAACTTCCGGGATGACTGGATTGACTTTGCCGGGCATAATGGAAGAACCATTCTGCATAGCCGGAAGTGTAATCTCACCGAACCCGGCTTTTGGTCCGCTTGCAAGGATACGCAGATCATTACACATTTTGGATAAGTTGACCGCACATGCTTTCAGGCAGGAGGAAACGCGTACAAATCCGTCCAGATTCTCGGTGGCATCAAACAGATCGTCGGCCTGGGTCAGCGGGTAGCCGGTGATCTTTCCAAGGGTTGGCACAATATTATCTAAATAAAACGGGGACGTATTGATTGCTGTGCCGATAGCGGTTGCACCCATGTTTACGGGATACATTTCCGTGCGGACTTTTGTAAGACGGTCACGGTCACGGGAAATCATGGTGGCATAAGAATGGAACGTCTGACCCAGACGCATCGGCACAGCGTCTTCAAGCTGTGTACGTCCGATTTTTACAATGTGGTCAAACGCTGCAGCTTTGTCATATAAGGCATCCGTTAAAAGGGAAAGGCTTTTGTCTAAAGGTTTGAGAAGATCGAGAACCGTTAATTTTCCGGCGGTTGGAATGACATCGTTTGTGGACTGTGCCATATTGACGTGGTCGTTTGGATGAACAAAGGTGTAGTCTCCTTTTTTGCCACAGAGCATTTCGATGGCGCGGTTGGCAATGACTTCATTCATGTTCATGTTGGCGCTGGTGCCGGCACCACCTTGGATGCCGTCAACAATGAATTCTTTGTCAAACATGCCACAGACGACTTCGTTGCATGCCGATTCGATGGCGTTGGCAATTTCCGGTTTCAACCTTCCGGCTTTCCGGTTGGTAATGGCGGCTGCCCGTTTTATTTTTGCAAGGTTTTTAATGAAAACGGGGTGTAACCGGGTGCCGGTGATCGGGAAGTTTTCTTTTGCCCGTAAAGCCTGTACTCCGTAATAAGCATCTTCGGGTACTTCCATGGTTCCGATGGAATCTGATTCTAAACGCATGTATTCTTTCATAATTTGATCTCCTTATATTCTTCTGTTATCAGTTGTCTGTTTGTTTCTTTTCTGCGCGCTTTTTTCAATGGGACGAGAATAGCACTCCTGACATCAAAGGTAAATACTTTAAGCGATATTTGGAAAAACAGCCGGAAAATGGGTAACTAAACATAAAAAAATAAGGAAAATCTCGAAAAAACATAAGAAAATAAAGCTGATATTTAAGAGCGTTTTGTAAATATGCAGGAACGGAAATATATGTCGAAAAAACAAGGTGATTGTTCGCTAAAAAAACGGGTATTGAAAAATAATTGTTCCTATTACAATAAATTTATAGAGTATTGACACGGAAAACATTATTTTCATCAGGGGAGAGGTTGTATGAAAAAAAGAATACTTGCAGGTTTGCTGATTGGAGTGCTTTTATTTGGCGGATGTGCATCTGTCAAAAACGATGCTACAGCGATGGAAAGTGCAACTCAAACGGCGCAGACAACAGAGGCTGTAGGAGTAAAACAGGCAGAAGCATCCGAAGAAATTCCAAAAGAAGTTGTGCCCCAGGAGATTGTAACACTGGACGTTTATTCGCAGCTTAGTAATTTTTCCGGCGAACAGACGGGATGGTTTGCAAAAGAAATGCTCGATCGATTCAATGTAAAGCTCAACATCATCAATGACAGGGATGGAAGTTATTTTGACAAAAAAGCATCGACTGGAGACATTGGGGATATTGTGATCTGGGGAACCGATTCGGATCAGTATCATAGCGCCATTGATCAGGGACTTTTGCTTGACTGGGAAAAGAATGGTCTTTTGGAGCAGTATGGAAGTTATATGAAAGAGCATATGCAGAAAGCTTTGCAGAAGAATAAAAACAATTCTGGCGGACATCTGTATGGTTTTGGTTATGATGTGGCGGCAGAAAGTGGGGAAACCGCGGATTTTGATTATCATCCGGATATTCGCTGGGATTTGTATGAGCAGATCGGAAAGCCAGAGGTATCTACACTTGAAGATTATGTAGATGTGTTAAAAAAGATGAAAGAAGTCTGTCCAAAGTCTGATTCCGGGGAAGAAACATACGGAGTGTCTTTATTTAATGACTGGGACGGAGACATGATGATGTTTGTAAAAGCCACCTGTACAAACTTTTTTGGAACGGATGAGCTGGGAGTTGGATTATATGATGTGGAAACTGGAAAGTTTCAGGGCTGTCTGGAGGATGGCGGTTATTACCTTCGTGCACTTAAGTTTTATAATCAGTTGTACCAGAATGAATTGCTCGACCCGGAATCCCGGACTCAGGGATACGAGGGATGCGTAGAGGATTATCAGGATGGACGCGCATTCTTTTGTATTTTTGGATGGCTGGGGGCGCCGCAGTATAACAACGTGGTACATACGGCCGATGGAAAAGCAATGCTCCCGCTTGCATGCAAAGATCAGAAAACTATGGTATATGGTTTAAATGAAAATGGAGGGAACCGTTTGTGGACGATCGGCGCAAAATGTAAATATCCGGAGCTGGCAATGGCTATTATCAACTGGATGTGCACACCAGAAGGGAGATTGATTTCTGAGTATGGACCGCAGGGATTGTGCTGGGATTATGATGTGGATGGCAATACCTGTCTGCTGGAATATGGATATCTGGGAAAAAGTGGAGAAAAATTCAGTTTACCGAAATCCAGTGGTTATGAGGGGGATTTTGCTTCCGGCTGTCCGCAGTTTAATAATACAACCTGGGCTCTGAATACGGATAATCCGGACTCCAATGGACAGACTTACAACTACGAATACTGGCCAAATGTAACTTCGAAAAAGATGAGCAGCATAGAAGAACAGTGGCAGAATGAAACAGGGACCACAACTGCAAAAGAGTATCTGACCGGCTTTTCCTATGCCGTTTCCAAACCCAATACCTATACAGCAAGTTCCAAATCGGAAACACTTGGAAATGAATGGGCAAAGGTGACGGAATATATACGCAATGGTTCATGGGAAGCAGTTTATGCCAAGTCAGATGCTGAGTTTGAGCGGATTGTAAAGAAAATGCAAAAGGATGCGAATGCCGCGGGTTATGCAGACTGTGTGGCATGGTGTAAAAAAGAAGCAGCAGCAAGGAAGGCTTCTGAGGAGGAATAAGCGTATGAAAAAGAAGATGAGTATTGTGGTGAAACTGATCGGTATGTCAGTGCTTCCAGTGCTGGTGCTGGGTATTGTACTTTCCATTTACGGACAGAAAGCATTACAGAGCAACTTAAAAAAGGAAGTAAATAATGGACTGAAAAGTATTGCAATTGCAATCGATGGTTCTTATGATGCAGCGGGTGAGGGAGATTTCATCATGCTGGAATCAGGAAATATAATCAAAGGAATGACGGCGGTAAGCGGCAATTATGATCTCTATGACAAGATCAAAAAGGATTCACAGACAGATGCGGCGCTGTATTACAATGATCAGCTTGTGGTTACTTCTTTGAAAGATAAAAAGGGCAATCATTTGAAGGAGCTTGCATTGCCGGATGAAGTAAAAACGAAAGTGCTGAAAAAAGGAGAAAATTATTTTTCCGAGAATGTGGACATCGGTGGAGCAAAATATTTTGGTTATTATATGCCGGTTCAGAAAGAAGATGGCAGCATAGGCAGTATCATTTTTGTTGGAAAAGATGCACATTCTGTACAAAAACAAATCCGAACCGAAGGCGTAAAGATGGTGGGAATCAGTGTGATTTTGATCATATTTGCATCGTTGCTCACAGGAATTATGGCTGTTGCGATTGCACGTGCGTTGAAGCAGACGATGGGAATGCTTGGGAAAGTTTCCAAAGGAGATCTGCGTGACGATGGCAGTGACTATCATACATCTGCAGCGCGCAGAAAGGATGAGATTGGACGCATGGTGGCAGAAATCTGTGGTTTACGGACATCGCTGCAGCAGATGATAGGCAATATCCATACCACGTCTACAAGGCTTACGGCATCTGCTGCTGGTATGGAAGAAAGTGCAAATACAACGGAAGATACTTCCCAGCATATGGGAGCGGCAGTGCGTGAAATTTCCAATGGTGCTATGTCACAGGCAGGGGATACGACCAATGCGATGGAAAATATCGAACAGATGGGACAGTTAATTGAGCAGATGGTGACGGATATTGGATCGCTCGCGGAACAGTCAGAAAATATTGAGACAACAAGCCAGAGTGTCAATAGTATTATTCAGGAACTGAGTGCTTATACGCAGAAAACAACGGATATTATAGGGGAGATTTCTCACCAGACAGAAGTGACGAATTCTTCCGCACATGAGATTAGGGCAGCGGTAGAAATCATACAGTCGATTGCAGAAGAAACCAACCTGCTATCCTTAAATGCATCCATTGAGGCTGCGCGTGCAGGGGAAAACGGGAAAGGATTTGCAGTAGTTGCGGCACAGATCCAAAAACTGGCCGAGCAATCCAATCAGTCAGCACAGCAGATTGAAAAAGTCATTGCAACACTGCTGGCAGATTCCGAGAAATCAGTAGAAACCATGCATGAAGTCGTTGATATGGTCGGAAGCCAGGATGAGAAACTAAGAGAAACAGAGCAGGGATTTGTGGATGTAAACGCACAGATTCAGCAGTCAAAAGATCGGATTGAAACCATTCGAAAGAAATCGCAGGTCATTGATGAATCAAGGAAGGGAATCATGGAAGTTATCACCAATCTTTCTGCTATCTCCGAAGAAAATGCATCCGTTGCAGAACAGACTGCTTCATCCAGCGAAAATTTGAGTCGCGTGGTAGAGACGATGACCCAGGAGGCAAAAACATTAAAAGAACTGGCACAGCAGCTGGAGACACAGATCGATTCTTTTGTAGTTTCTTAAGTGAGAACGTAACACATGAACGGGGATTGCAAATGGAAATACATGTGCTATAATGACCTCATAATTTAAAATTCAGATAAAAGAAGGACACAGGCGTCTAAGCAGGTGTCCTTTTTTGCGTATTTACAGAAAAATTGAGGTTTAGATCATGAAAAAACTGGATAAAGTGGATAAAAAAATCATACAGATTCTGCAGAAAAATGCACGGACACCGCTCAAAGAAATTGCAGCACAGGTATTTTTGTCATCGCCATCGGTGTCTGCCAGAATTGAAAAACTTGAACATGAAGGCGTAATTACTGGTTATTCGGCAAAGGTAAACCCACTGTACCTCAATTACCATATCAAGGCATTTATCAACCTGGAGGTGGAACCATTACAAAAACCGGTATTTTACCCATTTATTGAAAAAATACCAAATGTTGTCGAGTGTAACTGTGTGACGGGCGATTATTCCATGCTGATAGAGACATTGTTTGAGTCTACGGCACAACTGGATCATTTTATCAATGAGCTGCAGCAGTTCGGGCGGACAAAGACGCAGATTGTGTTTTCGACATCCGTAGAGCAGCGGGAAGTGCCGATCGAAACAAAAGATGAATAGTTATCTCTTATGAATAGAAAAAGGATATCCGGAAATACTGTTTATAAAAAGTATAACGATCAGGAGGCAGATCATGATTGAACCGGATACCATAAAGCTGCTGCGGGAATGCGACGCAGGAATCAAGATGGGTACAGCATCAATTGCGGATGTACTCGACAAGGTAAATGACGCAAAATTAAAAGAAATGCTGGAAAATTGTAAGGACCAGCATCAAAATCTTCAGAAAGAACTGGAAAGTCTGCTGGAAGAATTCCATGATGATGGAAAAGAACCAAATCCAATGGCACAGGGGATGTCCTGGATCAAAACCAATGTGAAACTTGCAATGAATGATTCGGATGCAACGATTGCGGAGCTGATGACAGATGGCTGTGATATGGGTGTAAAATCCCTCAGCCGCTATCTGAACCAATACCAGGCAGCAGATCATAAGGCAAAGACATTTGCCAAAAAGTTAATCAAACTGGAAGAAGATTTGTGTCAGGATCTTCGGACATATTTATAAAAGGGTGCAGGGATAAATTTTCGTCCCTGCATCTTTTTGCGCAAACGGGTTTCATATATCTTATTGAAATGTCAACTTATAGAACAAGATAGGTTGACAATAAGAGAGAAATGCGTTAAATTGTTAACAATAACTTGAATGGAGGGTTAACAATTTGGAAAATACGAAAACGAAACGATTATCGACAAAAAGTATGGTATTGTGCGCTATGTTTACCGCTTTAGTTGCAGTAGGCGCCTTTATTCAGATTCCGGTTCCTTATATGGATTATTTTACACTTCAGTTTTTCTTCGTGTTGCTTGCAGGATTGATTCTGGGTGGAAATAAGGGCGCAATATCTGTAGGCTGTTATGTATTGCTTGGGCTGATCGGAATTCCGATTTTTGCCGCAGGTGGAGGAATTGGATACATATTCCGACCGAGTTTTGGTTATCTGGTCGGATTTATTGCGAGCGCGTTTGTGACCGGAAAAATATGTGAAAAGTTAAAAGCAAGTTATAAGAATTATCTGCTTGCCTGTCTGGCCGGTTTTGTTGTGACTTATGCCATTGGAATTGTATATAAATTTATCATTTTAAATTTTTATGCACATACACCGGCGACAATTGCTGTAATCTTTTTGTCCTGTTTCCCATTGGATATGCCTGGAGATTTTGTGCTATGTCTGCTGGCATCTGGTGTAGGACTTAAAATGAGAAAAAATGGATTCTGTCTGAACGAATAGGAAGGATGGATTAAAATTATGGGAAAAGGAATTTTTGTGACAGGCACCGACACAGATATCGGAAAAACATATGTTACCGCATTGATCGTAAAAAAACTGGCAGATGCAGGAAGCCGTACAGGGTATTATAAAGCGGCTTTATCGGGAGCCAAATCCATAGGTGATAGTGATGCGGGATATGTGAAAAAGATTGCCGGGATTACACAGGAAGATACCAGTCTGCTATCATATTTGTATCAAAATGCGGTATCTCCTCATTTAGCTGCTCAAATAGAAGGTAATCCAGTTGATCCAGAGAAAATAAAAAAAGATTTTGACAAGGTAAAGAGCAAATTCGATTATGTCACGGTAGAGGGAAGCGGCGGTATTGTCTGTCCCATCCGCTGGGACAAAGAACGCTGAATTGGAATCCGAGGTTCCAGTTTGCAAAAGTAAATCCCTTCTCCGAATATTTCTTGCAAGAGTAAATTCCGAAT
>PPYF01458147.1_pt1 | contig 17425 bp, 8 predicted proteins | sample 1559871 | NCBI WGS metagenome assembly PPYF01 (sample SAMN08240021, study PRJNA423297) | Human gut metagenome, whole genome shotgun sequencing project.
CAAGCCAAAATTCCATTGCCGCAGGCAATCTGGAATGAATTTTGGCTACGTTACTGTGAACGGAGTGAACAGTAACGTTACTGGATTACTGGTTATCGGTAATATCCCGCTTAAGAGATCAATTGTTTTTTATAGCCGCATATTTTCGGCATACAGTCTCAGCAACTTTGATTCCATCCATGGCAGCACTTGTGATTCCGCCTGCGTAACCTGCACCTTCGCCACATGGATAAATTCCTGCCATATTTGCTGTGAGCTTCTGATCACGTACGATTCTTACAGGAGAAGAAGTACGGCTTTCAATGCCACTGAGCAGTGCATCCTCTCTGTCAAATCCGGAAATTCGTTTTCCGAAGGCTCTGACACCTTCTTCAATAGAATCGCCTACTGCTTTTGGCAGAACAGAGCGTACATTTGTCAGTATATATTCTCCCTTCATACAGGGAGTAACCTCTCCTAATGCTTCACTTGCCTGATTTTTGCAAAAATCACCAAACAGCTGAACAGGAATTTTTCCTTCTCCGAGCTCCCATGCTTTTTTCTCCAGATCACGCTGAAATTCTACGCCGCCAAGAACTCCTTTATCCGGGAAATCTTCTGGTGTAACTGTGACGATCATGGCACTGTTTGCATTTCTGGAATCACGTGCCTGATAGCTCATTCCGTTCACTGCGAGACGACCGGGTTCAGAGGATGCATTTACAACATATCCGCCCGGACACATACAAAAAGAATAAACACCTCTGCCATTTGCACACTTATGGGTTACTTTATAGCTGGCTGCACCAAGTAATTCATTCTCAGGCTCTCCATAAAGATCCATATTGATCATTTCCTGAGGATGTTCAATACGCAGCCCCACTGCAAATGACTTTGGCTCCATATAAACACCACGTTTCTGTAACATTTCAAAAGTATCTCTTGCACTGTGTCCTGGTGCCAGTACACAGACTTGTGCAGGGATTCTCTTATCATTGTTGATCTCAATTTCTTTTAATGTATTGTTCTCAAAAATCAGATCTGTTACCTTGGAACGGAAGCAGAATTTTCCTCCCATTTCGTCGGAAAAGGTGCCGGCGCCGCCCTCTCCGAACTGTACATTGGACTCAGAGTCAAGAACACCATTTTTCCAGAAATTCTCTACTGTTTTCTGACGTTTCTCAGCCTCTTCTCCGCGTTCAAGTATTATTGGACAATATCCGGCCTTCGCAAGATACCATCCGCAGAAAAGCCCTGCAGGACCACTTCCCACAATAACGGGAGAATGTAAAAGAGGTGTCTCACCCGGAGAGGGAAATTCATATGGTTTCTCTTTTGTTAACATAATGTTGTTATTGTTAACTTTTTTGGCGAGTTTCTGTTCATCTCTGATCGTTACATCTACAGTATATACAAAGATTTTGTCATTTTTGTGTCTGCAGTCCAGAGATTGCTTTCTTATTTCGTAAGTAAAACTGTTTCCGGGATTTTTTAATGTTTTTGCAATCTTTTTTTCGAGCTGTGCCTTTGTATGTGTGATCGGAAGTTTCAGCTGTGAAATTCGAATCAATTTTTCTCCTCCTTTGCTGCATTTTTGCCGGCCACTGCGCCGCTGCTCCATGCCCATTGCAGATTATATCCGCCGCATGTACCGTCAATATCCAGAAGCTCCCCTGCAAAATACAGACCCCTACAGAGCTTTGACTCCATGGTTTGAGAATTTACCTGTGAGGTATCTACTCCCCCGGAGCAGACCTGTGCCTGTGAAAATGACATACCATCCTGCACTTCAAGAGGAAATTCCCTTATGGCAGAAACCAGTTGTTTTTGTGATATAAGGATTTTGATAAGCTTTTCCGGGAAAAGTCCCACCAGGAGTTCTTTTTCTTTTTTATAGGGACATGCCTTCTTTCGTGCATACAGAAGTTTCTTTAATTCTTCTTCTGACAGCTCCGGCATGAAATTAATGCGGAGCTCTGCTTTATGTCCTTCTCTGACTGCACGTACTGCATAAGTGCTGAGCTGAAACACTGGGATTCCGGAGATTCCGTATTCTGTAAGCTGCAGCTCGCCATGTTCAGATTTACAGAATTTCCCATCTGTAAAAAGAGAAATCTCTCCTTCTGTACGTACGCCTGCCCATGCCTTAAAAGAAGAACCTTTACACTTCAGGGCAGTAAGTGCCGGATAAACCGGGACAATGCGGTGATGAAAGCTCTCTGCCAGCATATATCCACTGCCGTCTGAACCTGAAACAGAAGATGCCCGGGATCCATTGGCAAGTATCAGTGCATCTGCATCATAGTGCCATCCTTTTGTCAGGATTTGGAAATTCTTTCCATTTGTCCCGGTTTTTATTTCTGTAACCTGTTCGTTTGTCTTTATTTTCACACCCAGACTGGCAGCCTCCATACACAGTACATCTACAACACTCTGCGCCTGATTGCTTCTCGGATAAAGATAGCCGTTCCTGTTTAAAGGATAGATTCCTATCTCTTTGAAAAACTCAATGGTATTCTGGACAGAAAACTCTCTGAGTGCATCTTCGACAAATTCCGGATGTTCGCCTCTGTATGCATCATCCGGTCTTGCAAGATTGGAAAAATTACATCTGCCGTTTCCTGTAGCACAGATTTTCTTTCCGGGTTTCTCGTTCTGTTCCAGAACAGTGACTGCTGCCCCGTTTCGGGCTGCCATGATCGCTGCCATCAGTCCACAGGCTCCTGCTCCTGTGATCACTACCTGTCTTTTTTTCATAAAGTTACAAGTCCTTTATCAACCATTTTCTGCAGGGACATCAGAACACCCAGTTTTGCATGTTCCCAGGTAAGTCCTCCCTGAAAATACACTGCATATGGAGGCTTCATCGGACCATCTGCAGAAAGTTCGATAGAAGAACCCTGCACAAAAGCACCTGCTGCCATGATAACCTGACTGTCATATCCGGGCATATCCCATGGCTCCGGATCCACATAACTGTCAACCGGAGCTGCTGCCTGAATACCCTTACAGAACGCGATCAGACCTTCCGGTGTGCCAAGGCTTACTGCCTGAATGATGTCCTGACGTGGCTCTGTGGAATCCGGGATTACCGGGAATCCAAGTTTCTCATAAATATTTGCCGCAAACACAGCTCCCTTTAACGCACCCTTGGTAACCATTGGTGCAAGGAAAAATCCCTGGAAGAAAGAACGGTTGACTCCCAGAGTTGCGCCTACCTCACTGCCAAGTCCGGGACAGGTCATTCTGTAAGAAGCATTCTCCACGCACTCCTTAGTACCTGCAATATAACCGCCGATAGGCGCAAGTCCGCCGCCCGGATTTTTGATCAGAGAACCAACAATCATATCAGCTCCCACATCACTTGGCTCAATGGTATCTACAAACTCACCGTAGCAGTTATCCACCATACAGATCACATCCGGTTTAATACTCTTTACAAAAGAAATCAGTTCTCCAATCTGCTTTACAGAGAAAGACGGACGTGTCTGGTATCCTTTGGAACGCTGGATCTCCACAAGACGTGTCTTTTCATTGATTGCTTTACGGATGCTGTTATAATCAAAGGTTCCGTCTTCTAACAGTTCCACCTGACGGTAACTTACTCCATATTCTGCGAGAGAACCTTTTGACGGGCGGATGCCGATCACCTCTTCCAGAGTATCGTAAGGCTTTCCGGCAGGTGCCAGAAGTTCATCACCCGGACGGAGATTACCGAATAAGGCAATGGCCAGCGCGTGAGTTCCGCATGTGATCTGCGGGCGTACCAGACAGGCTTCCGTATGGAAAGTATCTGCATAAACCTTTTCAAGTGTTTCACGGCCAATATCGTCATATCCATAACCGGAAGAACTTCCGAAGCATTCTGCGCTTACTTTATTTTTCTGCATGGCAAGAAGCACCTTCATCTGGTTATATTCTGCCGTTTTATCAAATTTTTCAAATCTTTCTTTTAAAGATTCCTCAATCTTATGACCAAAGTCATAAACCTCTGAAGAAATCCCAAGCTGTGCGTACATTTCTTTCATAATTTGTTTCGTCCTCATTTCTGTTTGCATTATTATCTTTATTTTATCTCTGAATTTCACTTATTCTGTATCAGTGATTTTTAAGAAAAATTCGGTTATAAAATTCCTCTGTCCCTGCATACCTTCAGCATTTCATCAAGGATTCTGTCTTCATTATAGTCAAATTCATCCTTATTCATCCAGATGGTATCCTTCTCCCTGCGAAACCAGGTCAGCTGGCGTTTTGCAAAATGTCTGGTATCTCTTTTCAGGATCCTGACCGCTTCCTCTAACGGATACTCGCCATCCAGATATGCAAGGATTTCTTTATATCCAAGTCCCTGCATGGAAACCATCCCCCTGTGGTATCCCATATCTTTTAACTTCTGCACTTCCTCAAGGAGTCCCTCTTTTAACATCTCATCAATACGGTCATCAATCCGTTTATAAAGAAGTTCCCTTGGTACATTCAGCACAAAATATGCCAGATTATAAGGGGTTTCGTGTTCCTTCTGCTCCTGATTATGTGCGGAGATCGGCGACTGGTTCTGATGATAAAACTCCAGTGCCCTGATCACACGTTTTACATTATTGGCGTGGATTTCCCCGGCACTGACAGGATCAACATCCAAAAGCATCTGGTGCAGATATTCATTTCCCTTCTCTGCAGCAAGCTGTTCCAGCTCCTGACGGTATCCGTCTTCCTGCTCTGCCTGAGTAAAATCAATATCCTTTGTAATAGCCTGTATATAAAATCCGGTTCCTCCTACCAGAACAGGAATTTTCCCCTTGGCATAAATTTCTTTCATGGCAGCTTTTGCCATCTGCTGGAATTTCACGATATGAAATTCTTCCTGAGGCAGCAGTTCATCTACCAGATAATGCTTTACTCCCTGCATCTCCTCCGGCCGGATCTTAGCTGATCCAATATCCATATATTTGTAGACCTGCATGGAATCAGCAGAAATGATCTCTCCGTTTACTGCTTTCGCAAGAGCGATGGATAGATGGGTTTTTCCTGCTGCCGTCGGTCCTGTAAGAACGATCAGTGGCTTTTTCATAATAGCTCCTTTATATAAACTATACAATACGTTTAAATTTCTTTTCCAGTTCTGTTTTAGTCATGGAAATAATCGTCGGTCTTCCATGAGGACAGTGATAGGGGTTCTCCAGTGTGAGCAGTTCATCGATCAAGGCATTTGCTTCCCGGTCGGACATCTGGTGATTTCCCTTTACCGCAGCCTTACATGCCATGGTGGCCAGTCTGGAAGCAAAGATTCCAAGTGGATCCTTATCCTTCTCAGAAGCAAGATTGTCAAGCATTTCCAGAAAAAGTTCTTCCTCCGTAAGACCGTACAGATTGGCCGGGACTGCATTGATACAGTATTCCTTACCGCCAAATGGTTCAATCTCAAATCCAAAATCCTCGAAATATTTACGGTTAGCCTTAAGAAGAGCTTCTTCCTGAAGATTCAGGGATACGATCAGCGGCGGACTGAGATACTGGGATTCTACTGTCTGCTCACGAAACCTTTTTACGAAACGCTCATAATAAACCTTTTCATGTGCCGCATGCTGGTCGATAATAAAAAATTTATCCTCAAACTGAACAAGCCAGTAAGTATCAAAAATCTGTCCGATCAGCTGATGACGGCTTCGGGATTCAGGAGCAAGAAGTTTCTCCTCAAATAATTCCAGCTGCTGTGGTCTGATTTCTTCTGATATTACATTTTTGTTTTGTTCTATCTGTTTTCTGTTTCCTTCTGAATCCACAGCAGTCTTCAGATATTCTGCAGTTTTCTGTTCTGCAATTTCCTGCTTTGTCTCTGAAAATACCGGTTGTTCTTCATTCTTTTTATCGCTTAGTGTTCCCTCAAAAAGCTGTTCCTCTGCCTTGGTAAGAGGATCCCTAGTCTGATAGATCTGCTGTTCACGCACTGCCTGTTCTGCCATTGTAACAGTTCCTCGTGGTAGTGCGGTATGCTCAGAAACCCTGGAAGCTGTATTTACAGTCTGTGGACGATACTCCGGAATTTCAGCCCGACGTCTGGTTTCAAATGGCTCCGGTACATCCCCCGGTTTTACCACAGGCTGCTGCTTTTTAATCGGTTCTTCTTTTCCAAAAGGCACTGTCTGGATCATTTCTCTTGTGGTAAGAGCCTTGTGGACTGTCTCGTAAACTGCATCATAAACTTCTGTTCCTCTTGCAAACCGCACCTCCATCTTGCTTGGATGCACATTTACATCCAGATCATTTCCCTCCATCTGAATATGAAGAGAAACAAAGGGAAACTTATGCTGCATGAGAAAACCCTTATAGGCATCCTCTATCCCCTTTGCAATGATCCGGTTCTTTACAAAACGTCCGTTAATATAATAATTCTCAAAGGTACGGTTACCTCTGGAAATCTCCGGTTTTCCCACAAAACCCTCAATCTTCATGAAATCATTCTCGTAGGATACCTCAAGAAGTGCTTTGGTGATATCTCTTCCATATATATTATAAATCACATCTTTCACATTGTAATTTCCGGAAGTATGAAGCTTCACCTGTTTATTCTGGATATATTTAAAAGAAATCTCAGGATGGGACAATGCCAGCTGCTCCATCAAAGTGCTGACATAATTTCCCTCCGTAGTATCTGATTTCAGGAACTTGCTTCTAGCAGGTGTATTGTAAAAAAGATTTCTCACCAGGAAAGTAGTTCCTTCCGGTGCTCCCATATCCTCTAAAGACTCCTGTACACCACCGTTGATCACATAACGGACGCCGCTTAATGCAGATGGGGTTTTTGTGATCAGTTCCACCTGTGCAACAGCAGCAATACTGGACAAAGCCTCACCGCGAAATCCAAGAGACGCAATGTGTTCCAGATCCTCAACCTTCTCAATCTTACTGGTGGCATGACGCAAAAATGCCAGGGGTACCTGATCTCTTTCCATACCCCCGCCATTATCTGTGATACGTATCATCTTTTTGCCGCCGTCTGTGATCTCCACTGTTACAGCAGTTGCTCCTGCATCAATTGCATTTTCCACAAGCTCCTTCACAATGGAGGACGGACGTTCCACTACCTCACCGGCAGCGATCTTATCTATGGTCTGCTGGTCTAATACTGCAATTTTTCTCAACTTTTATCACCATCTGTTCTTAATCTTGTTCTGCAGGTTATAAAGTGTATTCATTGCCTCGATAGGAGTCATATTCCCCATATCAAGACCTTTTATCTCATCAATGATATCGTTATCCTTAACTGTATCGAACAGAGACATCTGTGCCATATCCATCTGATCGTATACAGGCTTTTTCTTTTTCGCAGATGTCAGGTCTTTTACTGCTGCCGTAATATCCGCATCACTTAGTTCCTCCACCAGTTCCTTTGCTCTCTGGATCACAGAATCCGGAACACCGGCAAGCTTGGCAACCTGGATACCATAACTTTTGTCTGCGCCGCCCTGAACGATCTTACGCAGAAATACAATATCGTCCCCTTTTTCCTTGACAGCAATACAGTAGTTATTAACTCCCGGAATTTTACCCTCCAGTTCAGTAAGCTCATGATAATGGGTGGCAAATAATGTCTTTGCACCACAAAGCTTTGTATTGCTGATATGCTCGATCACAGCCCAGGCAATGGCAAGACCGTCAAATGTACTGGTGCCACGTCCGATCTCGTCAAGAATCAGAAGGCTTCTTGCAGTTGCATTCCTCAAAATATTGGCAACCTCTGTCATCTCTACCATAAAGGTACTCTGACCACTTGCCAGATCATCAGAGGCACCCACACGGGTGAAAATCCTGTCAACAATTCCAATGTTTGCTTTTTCAGCAGGGACAAAGCTTCCGATCTGTGCCATCAGTACGATCAGGGCAGTCTGTCTCATGTAGGTAGACTTACCTGCCATGTTCGGACCTGTGATAATGGATACCCTTTTCTTATGGTTATCCAGATATGTATCATTCGCAATAAACATATCGTTCTCTATCATCTGTTCCACAACAGGATGACGGCCGTTTTTAATATCTATCACACCTGTTGTATTTGTCTTCGGACGTACAAAATGATTTCTTTCCGCAACCAGTGCAAGAGAAGCAAACACATCCAGTGCAGCCACTGCCTTGGCAGTCTTCTGGATCCGCATAACTTCTTTCCCGACTGCATCTCTCACATCACAGAACAGTTCATATTCCAGAGCATACAGCTTATCCTCTGCCCCAAGGATCAGGTCTTCCAGTTCTTTTAACTCCTGGGTAATGTATCGCTCTGCATTGGTAAGCGTCTGTTTACGGATATAATTATCCGGCACCAGATCTTTAAAAGTATTGGTGATCTCCAGTGAATAACCAAATACGCGATTATATTTGATCTTCATTGTTTTGATGCCTGTACGCTCCCGCTCTTTGGCCTCCAGTTCTGAAAGCCATTTCTTACCATCTGTCCTGGAACGGCGGAATTTATCTACATCTTCATTATAGCCCTCTTTAATAATGCCTCCATCCTTCTGTGCAAGAGGCGGATCTTCCACGATGGCACGTTTGATCAGATCTGTCACATCCTCCAGCGAATCCATATCCTCATAGATTTTCTGAAGCAGAGGTGTTTTAAATTCTTTTAAAACCTGTTTTATATAAGGAAGCATTTCCAGCGAAGAAGCAAATGCGATCAGATCTCTTGGATTCGCAGATTTATAACTGATACGGCTGATCAGTCGTTCCAGGTCATAAACAGGTCCCAGATATTCCCTGATCTCATCCCGGAGCATTCCGTTTTTATTTAACTCTTCCAGTGCTTCCAGACGTTGTTCAATCTCATCTCTGTCGATCAGTGGCTGTTCCACATAACTGCGGAGAGTTCTGGCTCCCATTGCTGTTTTTGTCTTATCCAGTACCCAGAGAAGAGAACCTCTTTTCTGTTTCTCTCTCAGGGTTTCCACAAGTTCCAGATTTCTGCGGCTGGAACTGTCGATAAGCATATATTTCTCTGCTGCATAGGGACGGATAGTTGTCATATGGGACAAGGCTGTCTTCTGGGTTTCTTTTAGATATAAGAAAAGAGCTCCTGCAGCAATGATCCCGCAGTCATAATCACCAACGCCCAATCCCTCCAGAGAACCTACATGAAAATGATCTTTTAGTGTGCGGCGGCACAACTCGTCATCGAAATACCAGGAATCCAATGAAAAAACACAGATCCCAAGACGGTTCTGCAAGTCATCTGTATCTATATTAGACATATAAAAAGAATCATTACAGATAATCTCTGCAGGAACAAATTTATTGATCTCATCAAGAAGTTTCTGAGGTTTGTCCACCTCTGTAAGGAAACAGTCACCTGTTGTAATGTCTGCAATAGCGCATCCGAAATGTTCTTCCATAGACACAATAGACATCAGGTAATTATTCTTTGTCTCATCAAGAGCAGCAGCATCCAGTGTGGTTCCTGGGGTTACGATCCTTACAACCTCACACTTTACCAGTCCTTTGGCTTTTTTAGGATCCTCTACCTGCTCACAGATTGCTACCTTATGTCCTCTCTCGATCAGACGATTGATATAAGTCTCCGCAGCATGATAAGGGACACCACACATGGGTGCCCTCTCCTCTAATCCGCAGTCTTTTCCTGTAAGGGTAATCTCCAGTTCCCTGGTGACAAGTAATGCATCATCAAAAAACATTTCATAAAAATCTCCCAGACGGTAGAATAAAATGCAGTCTTTATATTGTTCCTTTGTCTTGCAGTATTCCTGCATCATCGGACTCATTGCCATTTAATTGTTATCTCCTATCTTCATAACAGCTCACTGCTGTTTTTTATCTCATATATATTGTATTTTTGACATCTTAAGATTTTAACATGAATAAATAGAAGATGCAAGATAGAGTATAAACATTTATTCTATCATGTTGACTATATGTTACTAAACATCCTCCTTCACCATCCCTTTATAATTTATTTCAGCGTAGTCACGATCAGTTTACTTTCCAGGGCAGCTGCGATCATATTATCAGGGATATCTTTGGATACCACACTTCCTGCGCCAATCACTACATTGTTTCCGATTGATTTTTTACTTTTGCAGATGCTATAATTATAGTATTCTCATATATGGAAATCTATCAGAATAGTCTTTGATTTTTATAAAAATCGTACACGAGGTGAGCTTTTTGGATTTAATCAGAACAGAGCTTATGCCGGATTCCTCAGAAGTCGTTTCCTAGTAAGTGCTGCCAGATTTTTAAGCATTATATGCAACAGTCACCGGTTGACTTTCTGAATGCATACAGGTTGAAAATCAGCTGTCAGCTTCTGTGTACCACCCGGAAAAGTATTACGGAAATTGCCATGCTGTGTGGATTTAATCACCTGAGTTATTTTTCCAAATATTTTATGGAGTGTTATGGATGTACACCAAGGGAATACCGTGTACTTCATGATTCACATCATATTTGTTATTGTGATAAAACCACAATATTAGACATATCTGCGTGATAATTTCCTGATGATCCGGGATGGGGATGGTAAAGATGCAGAAGAACTGGCTTCTTCCCTGTGCAGGTATTATGAGGCTCGTAACCGTGAGGATATGGACAGACTACCGCGTGTGACTCGAGAAAATGTTCTGATCCTGAAGTATTATTCCTTTGAGAATTATTTCCTGGATCCGAAGATAATGGAAAAAATCGGAGTGATAAAAAGTGAGGATGATTTCTACGAAATCCTGTTGAAAAAGTGGAATGAATATCTATACAAATTAAAAAGCGGTCAGCATCTCACAGAAATGATCGGCCATGCTCTCAAAAATACTACAGATATCAGAGAACATATGGAAGAAATCCGTATCTGTCTCCGCGGACATAATTTATATGATATCTTTTACGGAAGATTCCGTAAAAACGAAACTGAAATCCTCAAATCCTATATAGAGGAGGCTCCAAGGGATACTTTTAAAGATATTCTGGATGCAATTGACCGTTTTGTTTATTTTGAGAACAGAAAAAAATAATTCATGAAGAGGGATGCCACGCATGGCATCCCCTTTTCATCAGGAAACGGTCATTACTTTTCCCATAAACAGTATTTCGTTATTGCTCCTGTCATAGATCAGGAAGGCAAAAGGACGAGTGAGTTCCACATTTTTGATAACTGGTTCTTTCTCCTCTACAGCTGACATACATTCCATGATAACTGCTGTCACCGCTGCTGCTTTCGTGCCGTTTTCATCCAGTTCCAGTTTTGTTTTCTGCAGTATCGTATCTACATTTACATTTTTGTCTGCAATACCGGAGAAATCAGCGTTGCTGGAAAATATATTATCAAGCCCCAGGCTTGAGAGTATGTCATTTAGGATGGCGGTAGTCTCAAAATCAAGTTTTGGCATCTTACATTGTACTTCGTCATACTCTGGCTGAGATTTCAGGAGTCCACCAATATCCAGATCCTCAAGTGTAAAATCGCCTTCATCGACAGGCAGGATTCCGACAAAACTCAGTCCGTTTGCATACTCTCTGTCAAATGCTGTTGCCTTATCATTTTCATAATACCTGTCTCCGGCACAGGTCATGTATTTTGTCTTTTCATTGTTTCCAAACTTCTCTTCTGTATCAGAAACATTCCAGGGTTCTCCACTCCATCCGGACTCAAAATATAGTGAATTAGTTAAGCACAGTCCGGTAGTATCATTGATCAGATCCGGGGTTATGATTTTCGGGATCAGCCCTTCCGTATTTTTGTCACACCAGGAATTAATGATACCGCATGTTTTCTCTGCAGCGGAAAAATCTACATTTTCCACTTCCGCCCCAAAACCGTTCGTTACTGAATTTTTAAATTCTTCCTGTAATGTCAGATTATTATCCACCCAGACTGCATCTGCAATCTTTAATTTTGACTTATATCCGTAACTCTCATCTTCAGTATTATATTCTTTAATCTTGTTCAGATATTCCTTTGCATAAGATGCAAAATCATCGGTTCCCAGGTAATTACATAGAACTTCTTTTGTCTCTCCTTCTGCACCTTCTGCGATCATGCCCAGCGCAAAATTAAGGCTTGTGGGACTGAACATAATATTTTCTCCATTGACTGCCGCAGAGATTTGGTCTGTCATTTTTACGGAATTCTGTAATGTCACGGCTTTGTCGATACTGGCTCCTTTATTACCGGACACCGTGTCTTCATTGCTGCTTTGGATTTCACTGGCTTCTGCGGAACCGGCATATATGCCGACAGCTGGCAGCGCGACAGTCATAGCTGCCAGTATTCCGATTAAGAGTTGTTTTCTTATCATAAGGCATTTCCTGCCACTCAAAGCGTGTGCAAATATACGCACATCGAGATAATGTAGACTCTCACGAGTTCTACTTACTACTTCATCGTGTATGCTTTGGATTGAACGAGATCATATCTACTCACAGGTTCTTGTACACTCCATAGTCGTAAATTCCCGAAATAGCCTTCGGTACATACTCACGTTTGCGTTTCGTTATGCAATTTCGTAAGTCGTGACATCTCTCAGATTTAAAGCAGCATTGAAATCCCTATCTTCGACATAACCACAACTGCATTTAAAGATCCTATCTGAAAGTTTTAAATCTTTCTTGACAGCACCGCAACAGTGACAGGTTTTAGACGATGGATACCATCTATCTACTACTCGAAGTTCAATTCCTTTTTCCCTGCATTTGGCTTGAAGTTTTGTTCTAAATTCATAAAACTTCTGTGATGCAACTGCTTTTGAAAGATGTCTGTTTTTCATCATGCCTTTTACATTTAAGTCTTCAATCGTTATATAAGATGGTTTGGTTTTTACTATCTCAGCGATTGTTTTGTTAATGTAATCAGTGCGGATATTATCTATCTTATGATGAAGTTTCTGTACCTTGCGCTTTTGTTTTTGTAAATTTGCTCTTTGAGTGGACTCTCCTTTCTTTAAATTTTCATATTTTCGCGAGAGACTTCTCTGTTTCCGAATAAGTTGTTTTTCAAGCTTTTTAAGTCTTGCTGATCTGTTAATGTTCTTATAAGTTTTACCATTAGAAACAATGGCGAATTCCTTTAATCCAAGATCAATGCCTATTCCCTCATTAGGATCATCAGTTATTTTGTTATCAGGGATCTCTACAAGAACGGAAACATAAAATCTGTCAGCTTTTATTGAAACGGAACCGCTTTTAATAACATATCCATCTTTTGTGGTTGGGATATATCCTTTTTCTTTGATACGAACCCAGCCAAGTGACGGGATGTTGATCCTATGTCTTTCGCATCGACAATCTTTTGGATTATTCTTTACAAAATACATCTTCACATCAGATCTGCCTTTCTTTTTGAAATTAGGAAAGGCACTTTCATGATTGAAAAATCTTGTAAATGCGGTCTGTCCGTTGTTCACTGCCTGCGTTACTGCTTTTGAATAAGCTTCCTTGATCCATGAATACTCCGGATGTTGTGGAAGATATTCATTATTAAGCCAGACTCTGAACTTATTGCTGCTCATAAATTTTTCGCCATTATTATAAAGTTCTTTATTATGAGCAAGATAGAAGTTGTAGATAAACCTGCAAGTTCCTATTGTCTTACGGATCTTGATCTTCTGTTCCTCTGACGGGTTTATTTCCGTCTTGAAGCTCTTTCGCAATTTCCTCATCCCTCTCTATTTGTTTTTTATACTTACGAAGTCCATACAGCCTGCAAGAGAAAACATGAAGGATCGAAACAATATCCTGTACAAGTTCTTCTTGTGGTGATAGTTCTTCATTATTGACTGCCACTATGGTCGTATTGAACTTCATACAGAATTTTTCAAACCAATCATAACCAAATCTGATAAATCTATCTTTATGGGTGATTATTATGGTTTTGATTTTTCCCTCCATTACTGCATCTAACAGTTTATTCCATTCTTTACGGTTATAATTAAGACCACTTCCATAATCTTCAATACATTGATCAACAATAATTCCTTTAGCATTACAAAACTGTCGTAAAAACGCGACTTGATTTTGTAAATCATCTTTTTGATTTCTTGTAGACACTCTTGTATAAATAACCACTTGTCGCATATCATTTTCGGTATTTATGCCTTTGAATTGAAGATATTGGTCGTAAGTGTAATAACGTCTATCAGTTGGGGTTCGGTCTGCCTTTAGAATCCCTTCTCTGTCCCAGCGTTGTAATGTCTTAACGGATACGCCTAACAGTTCCGCAAAATCTTTTGGCTTATAATTTGTGATATTTGATGTGTTCATAACCTTTTACTCCTTTGAGTATATTTAAACACATTTAATCCTGTTAGTCAATGTATTCAGTTACTTATAAAATCCTCCTATCAACAAATAATATAAAAATATCTACAGTAACTATTATAGTTCGAGCATCAACATTTTGGAAATAAAAAATGTATAGAAATCAACATTTTGGAAATAAAAAATGTATGTCTATTAACATTTTAGAATATTATAGCACTAATCAGGATATATTAAAGCTGAAAAAGCTTTGTAATGCATCATAGTATAACAACATTTCCATAGCGTTCTGTATATGGCAGCCCTTTTTTTCTTCATCTGAAAAAGTTAAACTTTAAAAAGAGAAAGGGAATAGGGCAAAACCGGATTGAGCAGAATAAACTCAATCCGGTTTTTGGTGTTAAAGATTATATACCTATGATTTTCTAATATCTTAATATTTTTTATTTCTTTTGTAGAAAACAGAATCAGAACAAATGATAGCTGTTGGAGTCACTTATGGCTTTTTTTCGTCAGTACTTGAATATAAAAAACAAAACGCTTCGATCCAACTCTTGCTGAAATGTGTGCTGCCCCGTTGCTTATGGTCACTGGATTAGCTGGTGGCCGTAGTTTATATATATTCAGATGATATCATGTTTTATCATTTCACAGTAACCGTCAGTGCCGCATATACACCATTTTGTGCATATACCCATATCGTACAGGTTCCTTTACCAACTGCCTGGATAAGCCCCTCCGGGGTAACAGTGGCTACTGCTGTATTGCTGCTTTCATAGCAGAGATTTCTGTGGTGTCTGATCTTTTTGTCCTTTTTTATTTCTTTTACTGTGATCTGTGCTGTTTTTCCTTTTTTCAGGGTTATTTTTGAAACATTCTTTTTGTTTCCGATCTTAGTTACGGAAACAGATCTTGCAATTCCGTATTTGCTGCCCTGTGTGATTACATGTATGGAGGCAGATGTATCTGTCACTACCTTTTTGCCATCTACTATCTTATATGCTTTTACGATATATTTATAGAAAGTGCCTTTCTTCAGGTTTTTATGTGTCCATGTACGTCCGTTTGTAATAGTGGCAAGCTTTTTGTATTTGTATGTCTTTGTACTTGTATTGCAGCGGTTTCCATATACCAAATATCCGTCCACACCATCAAGTTTACTCCATTCTAAGGTTATGGAAGTTTTCGTCTGGTTTACAGAACGGACTTTTAAGCGTCCGAACCCTTTTGTTTTGTTAATTACAGGCTTATCAAGGATCTTCACTGTGATTATTATTGAAGCTGTGTTTTTTCCATACTCTGTAGTTACTGTGATTATTGCCATTCCATTTCCGATTGCTGTTACTTTACCATTCTCATCTACAGCAGCAACCATTTCATTGTCAGACTTCCAGATCAGCTTCTGAGCGTCTGCGTTCTCAGGTTCGATCTTAACTTTCAGTTCTGTGGATTCACCAATCTTCGTCAGTGTTTCCTTCTCTGCTTCAATCGAGATCTTCTCAATTTCTACAGGAATCTTTACGGTTACGGCTACCGTTGCGGTATAATTTCCGCTTACGGATGTGACTGTGATTGTAGCTGTTCCATTTCCAACGGCGGTTACTTTACCCTTTTCGTCTACAGTTACCACACTTTCATCACTGGACTTCCATGTTACCCGCGTATTATCTGCATATGATGGAACCACTTCCGCGGAAAGCTGTGCAGTCTCGTCCTTCTTTGTAAGCATAAGGGTGTCCTGAGATACCTTGATACCTGTTACAGGGTAGCTTGGGATGTAGATCGATGGGATTGTTTCTTTTTCTGTGTATCCACAAACCGTACAGGTTCGTTCCTTCTCTCCTTCTGCTCCGATTGATGCCTGTTTTGTCACTACCCAGTTACCAAATGTATGTGCTTCCTGAGTTGTATTCTCATTTCCAATGCTGCAGTGCTCCCAGTGATTTGTTTTATCAAACTGCCAGGAATAAGAATGTTCAAACGCAGGAATTACAATAGATGCTGTCTCTGTGGAATTCACTCCTGCTTGACTTGTAGCTGTTACCTCCACTTTATAGGTTCCCGCCTCAGAGACTGTAAGAGTTTCTCCTGTCTGACTATTCAGGATCTGATCATCTTTATACCATTGATAGCTGTACGTAATGCCTTTATCGTCAAGCACATGCGTTGCCTTTGCCGTTAAAACAATTTTAGAAGACGGACAGCCTTTTTCTTTGTCCGCTGAAACTTGGACTTTTGGCTTTACCAGAGCCCATTTTAAATACTTTCCATCTCTTACCAGTTTGCTCATACCATTTGAATAGAATTGTGACTCAAACGATTCAGCTGCTGAATCATTCTCATATTCAACCGCAATTAAATCAGCTTTTCCATATGTAGGTGTCACCAAAATATGTTTGTCTGATAATTGCAAAGATTTACCTACATATATACGAGGCCCATAATTATTATCATCTGAAAGTGTTACGCTTCCCGTTATTACCGGACTGTCACTAAGATGCAGATCTGCGAAACCGGTATCTTCAGTCAGATTCGGATCCCACCCCATCAAGACGATCGCATTTTCTTCTTCATTCTCTCCTGTTCCGCTGTAATTATTTGTTATCGTTCCACCGGAAATGTTCACATCCATATTATGTTTGTTTCCCCTAGAACATATAGCGAATATACCGGCTCCGCTTCCATTCACATGATTGCCGCTGATAGTTCCACCTTCTATATTAAGCAGACTAGAATCATTGTTCGTTCCCTCTGTGTATATCGCACCTCCACGGTTACCCGCACTGTTATTACGGATTTTTGTATCTCCTTTGATGGTTACTCTTGAATACTTTGCTGAAATTGCACCACCTAATCCGCCCTGGATATTACCGTTTTCGTCAGGAGCTGCTGCAATGGCTGTATTTTTGTTGATGGTTCCAGATTCAATTTCTGCTTCAGAATAAATCAGATAAATTCCGCCACCTTCGCCGCGCATATCTTTAGGAGAAGGTTCTGTTGTTACTGTATTTTGGGTGATCTGGCAGCTTTCCCCATTTATAAACAATTTAGAAATAGACAAGTAGACACCTGCGCCCTGTCCACTTTTATTATGAATAATACTGCCTCCTTTTAAACTTACGTTTGAATCATTTATCGCATATATTCCACTGCCTCTTATTGACTGATTATCACTGATTGTACCCCCGTTTAT
>PPYF01638864.1_pt1 | contig 17425 bp, 12 predicted proteins | sample 1559871 | NCBI WGS metagenome assembly PPYF01 (sample SAMN08240021, study PRJNA423297) | Human gut metagenome, whole genome shotgun sequencing project.
CATATTGGCTATGCTACTGTTCACTGATAATATTCCGTAAGTTTTTTTATAAACGAAGGTCGCAGAAAGCCCGAGACCATACCGCACCAATTTATGCGATCAACATAAATTCTTTGCATTGCGAAGCGCGTTACTGAAAGCAGAACGAACAGCAACTTAGCAATCATCGCCAAGAACAGAATGGACAGTAGCGTCAGCATACAATAACAAGGTTAGGGTTCCCACAAAAGCATTGTAAATTTTTCGTTCCTGTCGTATAATAAAGCAAAGAAATATTCAGAAAAAATCAGATCAGATACCTGAATTACGTTACATCTGTCCTGATTATTTTTACGAATTCCAGGAGGCTTTTTAATGAAGAAAAATGGACACAGACTACTTACTCTTGCAGCTTTAGTCGGAACTGCCGCAGGTGTTATTCATATTGCTAACCGTTTCATAGATGCCACATCTCAGCTTAAAGATATGCTGGAACAGCCACACAGTAGAACCTATGACTGGCGTTTTGGAAAGATTTTTTATACAAAACAGGGACATGGCACCCCTATTCTTCTTATTCATGATATCATGCCAGGCGCTTCCGGTTATGAATGGAATGCCATAGAGAAGCAGCTCGCAACCGAACATACAGTTTACACCATTGATCTTCTTGGATGTGGACGTTCCGAAAAACCGGATATTACTTATACCAATTTTGTATTTGCTCAGTTACTCTGTGATTTTGCCAAGAATGTGATTCGTGAGGAAACCGATGTTATTGCCAGTGGTTTCTCAGGTTCTTTTGCGATCATGGCTTACCGTAACAATTCCGACCATTTCCGCAAGATCATGCTGGTCAATCCACCAAGCTTCAGTTCCCTGAAGCAGGCACCTTGCAAAGACAACAAGCTCTTTAAGTATTTTATCGAGCTTCCGATTTTCGGAACTCTGATCTATCATATGGTAGCTTCCCGCGAATCCATCAGCAGTCTGTTTATGGAAAAGCTGTTCTACAATCCCTTCCATGTAACAGATACACTGGTAGACACCTATTATGAATCCGCTCACAAGGGTGGTTCCAACGCCAAATATCTGTATTCCAGCTACATTGGCAAATACCTGAATATCAGCATTAATAATGCCGTAGAATCTTCCGATGCATGCATCTATATTATTTCCGGAGAAAAAGAAGCTTCCGCTTCTCTTATCGCAGAGGAATACCAGAAGCTGAATTCTTCCATTGAAACCGCTGTGATCCCGGAAACCAGACATCTTCCTCATCTGGAAGATCCGGAACATTTCCTGGAACAGGTAGCTATTTTCCTGTAAAAACAACTTATGATCCGGCATCAAAATTTATCTATAGTAATTTTGGAAATCAACGTATCAAAAGAACATTGTTCATGTTCGGAGCCGTTGAGCTTCATGCAGTAATTTGTGGAAATGCTATAAACCAACAAAAAGCCAATAAAAAAAGAGTACTGTTTCACGTGAAACATGAGTTTTCCCTCAAACAAACGTGAAACAATACTCTTTATTTTTTACCAGACTCACAGCATGCATCCGGACATTTCTCTTATCTAAGTGCCTGCTCCAGATACATGTGTGTTGTATTATCGATCAGCTTATGTGTCAGCTCTGCCATATGCTGTGTACTCTCCTGATTCTCAGAAGACAGCCATGTCTTGATCATTCCCACGCATCCATTCAGACAAAACGCATACGCATACTCAATATCACGGTTGTCTTTCGGCAGACGAATTGACAAGCGATGCAGCACTGTATCTGCGATCAGTTTTTCTATACGATTCACAAAAGCCATATCTCCATTCTTTCCAAGAAGTGCGATACAAATATCCTTATTATGATCCAGGATCGTAAATATCTGCTCAATAAAAGGATACGAGCTCTCCTTATTATTAAGAGGATCCAGAGGATAGTCTGCCACCAGATGCGTGATTTCCTCCATCAATTCAGCCTCAATGGATTCCAGCATCTGATAGATATCTGTATAGTGAAGATAAAATGTGGAGCGGTTGATATCAACTTCTTCCACCAGTTCCTTTACCGTAATCTCCTTAATGCTCTTCTTCTGCATAAGACGGGCAAGCCCCGCTCGCAACTGTGCCTTGGTCTTACGTACTCTTCTGTCAACTTTTTCCGCCATCTTAATTCCCCCTGCAATTCAAAAAAGCAAGCACGTTTCCTCCGCCTCAATCACCTGTCACTTACGATACTCTGCAACTGTCATACAATGATAATGCATCCTTCAAACGAATAAAAGCATTCGCTTTCTCTACGCCGATCTGTATGATACCAGATATCTGCTGTTGTTAAGAATTGACAAGATCAAAATTGTTAACGACGCCGACCTACACGATACCAGATATCTGCTGCATATTTGTGTTGAAACATAGGAATCCTGTCTGCATTTAATATTACCAACTGCACATAAATTCAAAGGAAATAACGTACTTTTTGTCTATTATGCAGTTTTTTATTTGTAATAGACACTTCCATTATTTCCGTCTATTAATATACATTCAGTAAAGATTTAATGGTTGTATCTGTGGTATGTGTTTAGTATAATACATCACGTAAAGAAAATCAACACTTTGTTTGATAATGGAATATAAAGCTATTAATAGATTTTAATATGATTAATAGATCTCGTCGCCATTACTGGAATAAAGTTTGATTAATCAACTATGTTTGATAATACAATTTAATAAGAAAGGGATAGGTAATATGATCAAAAACGAATGGAAAAGCTTACTTCGTAACAAGCTCATGCTTATCGTCGTAATCGCCATTATCGTAATCCCGATCATCTATGCAGGTCTGTTTCTGAAATCCATGTGGGATCCTTACGGAAACGTAGACAGCCTGCCAGTGGCCGTGGTAAACGAAGACAAACCTGTCGAGTATAATGGCAAGACCTTAAGCATAGGTAAGGACATGACGGATGAGCTGAAAGACAACGACTCAATGGCATTTAACATTGTAGACAGCAAGACAGCAGAGGACGGTCTGGCCAATGGAACCTATTACATGGTTATCAAAATTCCGGAAAATTTCTCCGCAAACGCAGCCACTGTAATGGACAACGAGCCAAAGCAAATGGAGCTATCCTATGAGACAAACCCTGGAACCAACTATATCGCCTCCAAGCTCAGTGAAACAGCAATGCTGAAGCTTCGTGATAACATTGCTTCCAAGGTTACGGAAACCTATACAGAAACCGTTTTTGATTCTATCTCAGAAGCAGGTGACGGAATGCAGGAAGCTGCAGACGGATCCGGAAAGATCGAAGACGGACTGAATACAGCAGCTGATGGTAACAAAACAATTACCAAAAACCTTAAGAAGCTTTCCACCAGTACTCTTACTTTCGTAAGCGGTGCTGACAGTCTCACCGAAGGTCTTAAGACCTACACCGATGGTGTTGCAAAGGTTAACGATGGTGCAAAGAGCCTGGACGATGGTGCAGATCAGCTGAACAGCGGCGTTGCAACCCTCACAGAAAAGGTTCCTGAGCTGACAACCGGTGTGGATACTCTGGATAAAGGTGTTCAGCAGTACACCGCTGGTGTGGATGAGCTTAATAAAAATTCTGATACGCTGAAATCCGGCGCAAGCAGCCTGGAATCCGGTGCAAATGCATTAAGTGCAGGTATTGATACTCTTTCCGACGGAGCAACACAGTATGTAGCTGGTGCTGACACTCTTGCAGATGGAACTACCACCTATGTGGCTGGTGCTGGCAAACTCGCAGCCGGTGCCAAAGAGCTTGCAAAACTTGAAGACGGACTCACAACAGTTTCCAATGGTATCTCTCAGCTGAATACCGGTGTTACCAAAGGAACCGATGACTCACAGTCACTGATATCCGGAACACAGCAGCTGGAAAATGGACTGAAAGCCCTGAACGATAAGGTTTCTGCTCTGAAAGAGGGAACAACACAGGAATCCATCAACAAGCTTGCAGCCGGCCTTACTTCCGCAAAGGATGGTATGGACACAGCCGCAGCTGGTATGAACAGTGCTGCAGCTGGTATGAACAATGCGGCAGACGGAATCAACAACGCAGCCGGATATATCACTCAGGCCGCAGGTATCACAAGTCAGACCAGCAGCAGTATCACAGACAGTCTGATCCCTGCTCTCCAGAATGCAGGCACACAGTTCTCACAGGTAGGTGATCAGGTCAGCAACATCCTTACAGGATACGGACAGCAGACAACGGAGGCACTTACTGATGCAAATACCAAGATCGGTACTGCCGGACAGACAATGACCGATTTAGCAGCACAGCTTCAGGCGATTCAGGCAACCGCTTCTGAGGACGGAACCATTTCCGCAGCAGCTCTGAATGATGTGATCAACGCTTTAAACAGCGTAGCCGGTGGAATGACTGGCGTGGACGGTTCTTACATGAGCAGCTATTCTGATCAGGTTTCACAGCTTGCAGCTGGTGTATCCGGTCAGCTCTCTTCTACTCAGGAAAATCTGAATGCTGTTGCTTCCAAGCTTAACGAAGCAGCTTCCGGACTGACTCAGATCTCCGGAGGACTGACTCAGGGTGCCGGCACACTTTCTGAGGGTGCAACAACCATGACAGATGGTGCAAACCAGATGAGTGCAGGTGCAACAACCATGAGCGCAGGTGCAGAGCAGTTATCTGCAGCTACAAGTCAGCTTCCTACAGATCTGATCGCTCAGCTTTCTGCAGGTGTTACCCAGCTGTATCAGGGTGCACAGGCTGTAAACACAGGAACCAAGAACGTTTCCGCAGGACTTCAGTCTCTGGAAGACGGCACAGTCGAAGCCTTCCCGGCTGCAGCAGCAGGAATCAAAGCTCTGAACGATGGATTTGACCAACTGACATCTTATGATAAGCAGCTCAACAACGGTGCAAAGAATCTGAAAACAGCCGGCAAACAGATCACTGACGCACTTCCGGATATCAAATCCGGTGCAGGTCAGCTGGCAGATGGTTCTAAGGCACTGACAGATGGAATCACAACTTACACCGATGGTATTGCAAAGCTTTCCGAAAACAGTGCTGCTCTTACAGACGGCACCAAGAAACTGGCAACAGGAGCCAATGCTCTTTCCAGCGGTGCTGCTACTCTTGCAGATGGAACAAAAGCATTAGCCGATGGTTCCGGAACACTGACAACCGGAATCACAACCTACACCGATGGTGTTGCTAAGCTTTCCGAAAACAGCTCCGCTCTTACAGACGGTACCAAAAAGCTCTCAACAGGAGCCAAAACCCTTTCCAGCGGTGCTACTACTCTTGCAAACGGAACTAAGACATTAGCAAACGGTACCTCAACGCTTCTCAGCGGTACCGAGAAGCTTGTAAGCAACAACAGCACACTTAACAATGGTGCAAAACAGCTTGCAGATGGCGCTGCCCAGATCCAGAGCGGTTCCTCTCAGTTGTATGATGGATCCAAGAAGCTTGGAAGCGGTATGAAAGAACTGAAAGACGGTTCCAAGACACTGACCACAAGCCTCAGCGATGGAGCTACCACTGTAAAAGACAATTCAGCAAGTGATGAAACGATCAAAATGTTCGCAACTCCTGTTGTAAGCGATGAAACAAAACTTACCGATGTCCCGAATAACGGACACGCAATGGCACCTTACATGATGTCTGTAGGCCTCTGGGTCGGCGCACTGGCATTCTGCCTGATGTATCCTCTGGCTCAGTATAAGGGCAAACTGAAATCCGGTTTCGCATGGTGGGCAAGCAAGGCTTCCGTCCTTTATCCGGTAGCGATCCTTCAGGGAATCTGCCTGATCCTGCTGTTACGTGCATTTAACGGATTCACACCTGCAGAGATGGGCAAAACCGTACTCTTCGCCTGCCTGACATCAATGACCTTTACCTCTATCATGTACTTCTTCAACATTACTCTTGGTAAAGTAGGAAGCTTCCTGATGCTGGTATTCATGGTCGTTCAGCTTGCAGGATCTGCCGGAACTTATCCGGTTGAGGTTTCACCTTCATTCGTTGCAAAGATCCATGCATACGTTCCGTTTACTTATACGGTCGACGCATTCCGTGCAACGATCAGCGGTGGCCGAAGCATTACCACTTCCATCATTGTAATGGTTGCACTGTTAGTGATCTTCACGATCCTGACGATCCTTCAGTTCAATCACATGACCAAGAGAAAGAAAGCAGAAAAAGTTGTTCTCTTCGACTGGCTGGAAGAAAGAGGTCTTGCATAATACTTAGTTACTGACAGAAGCTCCCCCGAACCTTCTGTTAGATATAGAAAAATTAAAACTGTACAGTTGCTCAGATGAGCTTCTGTACAGTTTTTTTATATTGTCCTCGTCAATTCTCCACGCTATAATTATAGCAGTTATAGAAAATCAAGCTCGCCAGTACACCGTGCCTGACCTATGCAGCAGATTTCAGTTCAGAAACACTCCTGTCAGATTCAGAAGAAGCGGCAATATGACTTCTCAGATCTACTCACAAACCGGAGCTCTTTCTGACTGCAAGCCTGCGGTTTTCAATGGAAAAGCAACCTGGTATGCATCTAATCCACTGACCGCAAAAACAGACGGAATCATCACCTATGCTACACCATTTACCGTCTTCATGGTAAAACCTGGAAAGCTATCGGCAATACAAAAAATACAACCTACACCGATAAAAAGCCAGGCACCGCAACCAAATACCGTATCCGTGCATACCGCATCACAAACGGTAAAAAAATATACGGACCTTATTCATCTGTAAGGACCGTAAAATAATAGCAACATAAAAACACCCCGGAAAATCCTGATCTGTGTGGTGTCTCCGAATATCTGATCATCAAGCGGATATTCGGAGATCACCTTATTATTTACGGATCTCCAAGGTGTTTTTATTTATTTTCTTAATATTTTATTTTTCCGTCTCAGCTGTTGGTGTTGCTGTGGCTTCTGTCTCTGTTTCACCGTTTACCATGGTTTCATATGCATTGAACATTTCTTTTACTGTCATTTTGTTTACAAGAAATACCTTGTCTCCAACGACAGCTGCATAATAGTTTGTGTCATATGTGTAGAAGGTAACGGTTGTCTGGTTCTTGTCAGAGTCTGTGAATACAGCGGTCATCTCCGAATCTGCAGCCGGTGTATAAGCGTCTGTCAGTCTCTTCTGTCCTGCCATGTTTATCAGCTTGTTGTAAAAGGTGGTAAAGGTTGTACTTTCTATTTCCTTACCATCCAGCTGATAAGTTGTTGTTTCTTTCTCGTTTCCGTCATCATCTGTGGATGTTTCACGTGAAACATTTACAGTACTTGTTGTTTCACCGTAAGTAACCTGGAGCTGATCCAGATTTTTTACAGACAGATAATTGACGATCAGTGACCAGAGATCTGACGGCGTCTTGTCAATAACTGCGCTCAGTGTATCCGTTGACATTGTATAGATCTGTTTGTTATCTACCGTTACATATCTGCTGCCATCTCCTGCCTCATCACCAACATAAATGACAAGCTGTTTATCCACTGTGGTTGTCTTGCTGTCTGCATCTTCTGAGCTGCTGCCCGTGTCAGTAGTGTCACCGCTCTCAGAATCGCTCTCAGAGGCCGTAGAATCGTTTTCTCCGGATTTTGTACTGTCTGCGCTGTCATCCTTCACCTCTTCCTGATAATCCACTGTAATCGTCGCATAGGGCTTATCAAGGCCATACTGGGAAAGATCCTCTGCATCGTAGTTTACAAACTGGTCAAATGCAAAGCTTCCAAGTCCGGAGGTTACATTTCCTGCTGCCGTTGTATCGGCAGACTCTTTATCGCTGCTTCCGTCACCGGAAACATTCCAGGTAGCTCCGTCGGAATTTTCTTCCAAGACATAGGAATCTTTATTCTCACTGACCTGGACCTTTTTCACTGTGGAAGAATCAATTGTTGGGAAATCTTCTCCCTGTGCATAATCGTAAAGGGAATTCATAAACGGAGACACTGTATCCGCTGCCACTACATATACCGTGCTGTCATCATCATCCCTGGAAATGTAATACTGATTCGTAGACGTATTCTCATCTCCGATGTTGAACTTCGTTGTCCCGTCAGCGGTATCAACGGTTACTGTGTTCGATGGAGAATCCAGTCCGTATTCCGTAAGATCCTCCACATCCTCCAGGACTCTGTCCGCTTCCACCGTTTCGATGGCGGAAGCTGCGGAATCCAGAGTTGTCTGATTTACAGGAAAAGCAGTCTCATCCTTTTTCACCCAGGAATCATCTTTTTTCTCAAAGGTCACTTCCTTCTTGTCTACGATAAATTCCAGGGATTTAATGTCATCCGTTTTCACGGAAAACACTTCTGTTTTGCTTTCCTCTTCGCTGCTCTCTGTCTTTTCTTCTTTGGATACGTAGGTGTTCAGTCCCACATAAACGCCGCCGAGAACTGCCAGAACAACAACTGCTGAAACAAGTTTGGTCGATTTTTTCATTATGCTTTTCTCCTCTTAAGCCAGATCAGGAATCCTGCAACAAGGAACACTCCCGGGATCAGACCAATGGTACAGATCTTCCAGAAGGCTGCATCATAATCGGTTACTGTCAGGCTTGTGGACTCAAGGCTCTTGGATGGAATAGAAACGGAATTACTGTCGTCTGTGCTGGTCATCCAGTTTAAGGACTCCAGAAGGAGCTTTTCATTTCCGCCGGATACCATCTGGTTTATCTGGCTCTCCATCAGATTTGCTGTGGAGTAGTAAACGATCTGTGTTTCCTTATCATCATCCAGTTTCTCAGTGATAGCAACACCAAGATCAAACGGTCCGTCTACATCTCCGTCTTCCTTTTCGATATTGCTGCTCTGCATATTTGTTTTGGAGTAAGCCTTGTCAGAGGTTGTCAGGATACTGTCGATGGTTACGGTATCTCTTACATCATCTGTTTTCTGAATGCCCTGCGCATACGGTGCCAGTACATAGGAGCCTGCAGAAGCTGTCTCAGAGCTTGCATCTGTGCTGTTGACTGTTGGTACAAGATAATATGGCATCTGCATTCCATAATGCTGATTATCACCCTCAAATACGATTCCCTCGGCACACTTTACACCATAGTTTTCAAGAACCGCATCAAAGTTCGGCAGATCATCCTGTGTATAATCCGAGAAGATCATAGCTTTTCCGCCTGCCTCCAGATAATCCAGGAGCTCTGTTTTTTCTTCCTCGGAAATATCGCTGGTCGGAGATACGATCATCAGGCAGTCTGCATCATCCGGAACCTTTCCCTCTGTGAGAAGGTTCAGCTCCTTGATATCAATGTTTGCTTTCTGGATATCTTCTTTAAAGCTGGAATCCAGATCTTTTTCTCCGTGTCCGGATAAGGTGTACATGATCGGAAGATCCTCGGATGTCACATAGCCGATCGCACTTGTGATCTGTCCTTCTCCATCAAATCCGGTAGTAGTCTGCTGCCAGGTATTATAGTCTACTGAAGAGGAATACATATCGTTGTAATTGATAACCTTGTTTCTGTCGCCGCAGACTACGATCAAGCTGTTTGACGCAAGATCATCGGTTGTATATTCCGATGCAAATTTCGGATTTACAACAGGGTCTTTTACCTCAACTTTAATATGCTTGGACTCATCTTTATAACGTGAAAGCAGATTGGAGATCGTGTCGTCCTCAGAACCGCTTGCCGCGATCTGATAAATGGTAACATCCTTATCCAGTGCCTTCAGTACCTTCTTTGTTTCATCACCGATGGTGTAAAGCTTGGATGAGCTTACATCCAGCTGTGAATATTTGGATGGGATCGCACCGACGATCATATTGATCACAACCACGATCACGATAAAGACTGCTGCCATAGCCATGCTGTAGGAACCATTTTTGATATGTTTTTTGCTGATGGTGCCTACCAGCTTTTTCGGATCCGGTTTATGTTTCTTTTTGCCGGAGTCCTGTGCGGTCTCCGGTACGGCTGCCTCGCCTTTATTTTTCTTAAATTTCTCACTGAATTTCATTTCCATTCACCCCCTAGTTCCAGCGTCTCTTCTGAATGGACTGCATGGTAAGGAACAGGCAGATCGCAATAACAGAAATAAAATAAACGATTCCTGTCACGTCAAACACGCCTTTTGTAAAATTATCATAATGTCCGCTCAGGTTAAATACGTTCAGTACCTTCTGGATACCACCCTGGAAAATACTGGATTTTACAACGTATACGATCACAAGGGCAATCTCTCCCACAGCTCCGATCACTACAGAGATCAGGACATTTTTGATCATGGTATAAATGATGATAGCGATCGCCACGATCAGAAGTCCGAATGCCACTGCGGTTGACATGGAGGTCTGTGAAAAGAATGAGGAAATTCCGTTCATCATATAGAAGGCGAACAGGAATACAAAAGTAAGTACTGCTGCAATTACCTGGCTTTCTGTAAGTGCTGACATAAATACACCGATCGCCAGATTCGCGCATCCCAGAAGGAAAAATCCCAGGATCCCGGTGTATGCGGAAGCATAGGAAATCGTTCCGAACTTACTCATGATCAGCGGATAAACGCACATGATCACAACCGGAATGGCAAACACAGCTACCAGTGCAAGATATTTTCCAAATACGATATCCCATACAGATACCGGTGCGGTCAAAAGAAGCTGATCCGTTTTCTGCTTGCGCTCTTCTGCAAGTACACGCATGGAAAGGATCGGCACACCGATCAGGAACACAAAGGTCAGTGCGCTTAAGGTAGTTTCAAATTTTGAATAGCCGCCTGAAAGCTGATATGCGGAAAAATAAATTCCGGTCAGCACCAGGACAAAAAATATGAAGAGATATCCAACCATGGAGGTCAGATAGCTTTTCAGTTCTCTTTTAAAAATCGCTGTCATGACTGATCCCCCTCTTTCTCATCAGAAGCCTTCTCTGGTTCCCCGTTTTTTTCTTCCTGAGTTTTTTCTTCTTCCGATGATCTGTCTTCTACCGGTTTCCACTGTGAGCTTTCCGGTTTTCCGGCGGATTTTTTCTCTCCTTCGGTAAGCTCAAGGAATACATCCTCAAGGGAAACTCTCTTAACCTGCATCTCGTAGATTGGACAGTTCGCTTTTGCCATAGCGTAGAAGACTTTTTCACGGATGTCCACATTTTCCTGAATGGAAAGTTTTGTTTTCCACAATTTTTCATCGCTGTCATAGGACATTTCCACTCCGGTTACGCCTTCGATCGTTTCCAGAGCTTTTCGAATCGTGTCTTTCTCGCCTTTTACCTTCATAAGGAGGCTGTTGGAGCCTGCTGCCAGACGTTCCAGATTATCCGGTGTATCGCTGGCTACCAGCTTTCCATGGGAAATGATCAGAACATAATCACACACTGCTCTTACCTCGGAAAGGATATGGGAGCTTAGGATAACCGTGTGCTTCTGCTTCAGGCCTTTGATCAGGTCACGGATCTCGATGATCTGCTTCGGGTCAAGTCCTACTGTCGGCTCATCCAGGATGATCACTTCAGGATATCCTAGGATTGCCTGTGCAAGACCCACTCTCTGGCGATAACCTTTGGAAAGGTTTTTGATCAGACGGTCTTTCATGTCTGTGATCTTTACCATATCCATGACTTCTTTTATCTGCTTGTCTTTTTGGTTTCTTGGGATTTTTTTCAGATCAGCCGCAAATTTCATGTACTCAAGAACAGTCATGTCAAAATAGAGCGGCGGCATTTCCGGCAGATAGCCGATACATTTCTTGGCTGCCTCCGGTTCCTCCAGAATATCATGACCATCGATCATCACTTTTCCTTCTGTGGAAGCAATGTATCCTGTGATCATGTTCATAGTTGTTGATTTTCCTGCACCGTTGGGGCCCAGGAATCCGTAAATTTTCCCCTTTTCGATCTGAAAGGAAAGATGGTCAACTGCAGTATGATCGCCATACTTTTTGACCAGATTACTTACTTCGATCACTTTACTCTCCTCCTTTTATTTTCAGGGAAATACTTTTTTTAATTATCGATTTCCCATTTTATAAGATGCCAGAGGCAAAAGGTCCTGAAACTGAAGCCCTTGACTCTGGCGTCTTTTCAACACCAATAGAAAATGCCCCTGGATGAAACAGAGAATGGGGGAAATCCAGGGGCATCTCTATCGGATTATAGTGTAAAAGTAATTTGTGATAAAAGTAGGATAAATTTGTGATAATTTTGTGAAACTCCCGGACAAAGAAATCTCCTGTCGGACAGATTTTGCCTTTGTTCGACAGGAGGTATCTTATGCCAGTGGCTCTCTGAGCGGTGTTCCGGCTTTTCTCGGATATTTGCCCGGGGTGTTCTTTACCTTCTCGATAATGACCAGGGAGCGGCCGATCTCAGATCCCGGAAGGTCAAAGTACTGAATATCCCTGATCTTTCCACCAAGGATTTTTACTGCTTTCTCTGCTGCTTCTGCTTCTTCCTTTACAGAACCGGATTTATAGGAAACAAAAAGCCCTCCGACTTTTACATACGGGAGACAGTATTCAGACAGGGTTGCCAGTCCGGATACTGCTCTGGATACGCAGAGATCATATTTTTCTCTGTAGACTTTGTTTTTTGCATATTCTTCAGCTCTTCCGTGAATGGCGGAAATCCCCTCCAGGCCCAGGAGCGCAAAGGTTTCTTCCAGGAATTTTACTCTTTTATTAAGGGAGTCCAGAAGGCAGGCTTCCACCTCCGGGAAGGCGATCTTCAGGGGAACACCCGGGAATCCGGCACCGGTTCCGATGTCCATAACGGTTTTTATCTTACCCATATCTACAGCCTTGACGCAGCAGAGGCTGTCCAGGAAATGTTTCACGAGAACCTCGTCAAATTCTGTGATACCGGTGAGGTTCATGACTTTGTTTTTTTCTACAAGATATTCGTAGAACCGGATAAACTGGTTTTTCTGCGTGTCACTGAGTGTGATCCCAAGCTCCTCGCAGCCTTTTTCCAGGATTTCTAAATTGTACATGCAGCTTCCTCTCTTATTTTCTGTGTTTTATTGTTATTCTTTGTATTATCTGTGTTTATGTTCGGATCTGCTTTCCAGATATACAAGAAGCACGGAAATGTCAGCCGGGGATACACCGGAGATACGGGACGCCTGGCCGATGGACACCGGTCTGTAGGCTTCCAGCTTCTGGCGTGCCTCAATGCGGAGGCTTCCTACATCTTCGTAATCAATGTCTTCCGGAAGCTTTTTCTGCTCCAGTTTCTTAAACTGCTCTACCTGCTTCATCTGGCGGCGGATGTAGCCATCATATTTGATGTTGATCTCTACCTGCTCACATACATCTTCCGGAAGCTCCGGTCTTTCTTTATCGATGGGTGCAAGCACCTTATAGTTAAGCTCCGGCCGACGGATCAGCTCTGCAATGGTGGTTCCTGATTTCAGAAGGGTACTGTTCAGAGATTCCAGAAGGCTCTGTACCTCTGCAGAACCACCTACGGTTGCATGTTCCACTCTCTCGATCTCTTCCTGGATCCGGCGCTCTTTTTCCTGTAATTTATGGTATGTCTCATCATCGATCAGGCCGACCTCCCAGCCTTTTTTGCGAAGACGAAGATCTGCGTTGTCCTGGCGGAGGAGCAGACGGTACTCAGCACGGCTTGTCATCATTCGGTACGGCTCATGGTTCTCCTTTGTTACCAGATCATCGATGAGAACGCCAATATATGCCTCTGAGCGGTCCAAAATCAGCTGTTCCCGGCCTTTTACCTCCATAGCTGCATTAATTCCCGCTATGAGGCCCTGAGCGGCTGCTTCCTCATATCCGGAGCTTCCGTTAAACTGTCCGCCGCTGAAAAGGCCCTTGATCTTTTTGAATTCCAGTGTGGGATAGAGCTGGCGCGGATTAATGCAGTCATACTCAATAGCGTAAGCATTTTTTACAATCCTGGCGTTCTCCAGACCCGGTACGGAATGGTACATCTCGTACTGAACATCCTCCGGCAGGGAGCTGGACATTCCGCCGATGTACATTTCATTTGTGTAAAGACCTTCCGGTTCGATAAATACCTGATGGCGTTTTTTGTCTGCAAAACGAACTACTTTATCCTCAATGGACGGACAGTAACGTGGTCCGGTTCCTTCGATCATTCCGGAATAAAGGGGGGATCTGTCCAGATTTGCACGGATGATCTCGTGTGTTTTTTCGTTTGTATAGGTCAGCCAGCAGGATTTCTGCTCGATCTGTACAGATTCCGGGTCTGTGGAAAAAGAGAACGGTACGACTCTTTCATCTCCGAACTGCTCTTCCATCTTAGAATAATCAATGGTGTTTCCGGCGATTCTGGCCGGAGTTCCTGTTTTGAAGCGGAACATTTCGATCCCCAGCTTTTTCAGGGAATCCGTAAGGTAATTGGCTGCCTGAAGGCCGTTCGGTCCTGTATAGTTGCTGACGTCGCCGTAAATGCAGCGGGCCTTGAGGTAGGTTCCTGTACAGAGGACTACAGCTTTTGCGTGGTAGGTGGCTCCTGAGAAGGTTTTTACACCGGTGATGTGCCCGTCTTCTACCAGAAGCTCGGTCACTTCACCCTGGCGGATGGTTAAGTTCTCTGTATTTTCCAGTGTCTTTCTCATTTCTGTGCTGTAGGCCTGTTTATCGGCCTGTGCACGAAGGGAATGGACTGCAGGGCCTTTGGACTGGTTGAGCATTTTGGACTGGATGAAGGTTTTGTCTATGTTTTTACCCATTTCCCCACCGAGAGCATCCAGCTCACGGACGAGATGCCCTTTGGAGCTGCCGCCTACGTTAGGGTTGCAGGGCATAAGGGCGATGCTGTCTACGCTGACTGTGAACATGACTGTGTTGAGCCCTAAGCGGGCGCATGCCAGTGATGCTTCGCAGCCTGCGTGGCCGGCGCCTACTACTATGATGTCGAAAAACTGTTCCAGATTTTTCATGCTTTTTCTCCTTTATTTTTTCTCTTATTTTTTTTCTTTGTTTATTGTGTGGTTGGTTTTTGGTTTTATTTTTACTTTCTTGGCAGAGGGCCTGTTTTTTTTGCTTTGGGAAGCTGTGGAAAACCGCAAAGGGGCCGTAAAGCCACGGCCCCTCTGCACACCCCTCGGGCTTTTTTTAGGAGTTCTTGGGTTGTGGTGTGTGATACGGTGCTGACTTTTGTCTGTATGCTTCGGTATTGGATGTGAAACGTTGTGCCGAGGGGGTTGCAGTGGAACTGTAATGAGGTTCTCGACGTGCGATGCACGTCTGCGGGGTTATTCCTGCTTCCGTCTGCCATATTTCGGCTCAGTGTTGAATTGCCAGTACAGAAGCATACAGGTACAAGTTAGCATCTTTCAGCTTTCCACAATCGCTGCACTATATAAAAAAAGGCCCAGGGGTGTGCAGAGGGGCGCAGCCTTGTGCCCCTTTGCGGTTTTCTCACATTCCAATGTAATCTACCCTCTGCGGGGGGGCCGCAGCCTATGTGCCATACAGCCGGAGGCCGCAGCCTATGCGGCATATGCGGCCGAGGTTCCACAACCCATGCGGCATATACAGCCGGAGTTCCACAATCTATGCGGCATATACGGCTGGGTCTCCGCAATCTATATTATGCAACAATATATCCTACAGAAATATACAAAGTTCCGTTTGATATATTTCGGCTCAGTGTTGAATTACCGATACAGAAGCATACAGGCACAAGTTAGTTTCTTTCAGCATTCCACAATCGCTGCACTATATAAAAAAGGCCCAGGGGTGTGCAGAGGGGCGCGGCCTTGTGCCCCTTTGCGGTTTTCTCACATTCCAATGTGATCTAACCCTCTGCGGGCTTCCGCAGTCCATGTGGCATACAGCAGGGAGCCGCAATCTATGCGGTTATACGACCGGAGTTCCGCAATCCATGCGGCATATACGGCCGGGATTCCGCAATCCATGCGGGCATTCGGCCGGGGCCTCCGCAGCCCATGCGGTTATTATTTCCCCATACAAAATTTAGAAAATATCTCATTAACAAAGTCTTCCCCAAGTGATTCTCCCAGAATCCGTCCCAGACTTTCGTATGCATCTGTCAGGTCTATGGAATAAAAATCCTCCGGCATTCCGCTTTCTATGCTATTTTCTACCAGAGAAAGACTTTCCTGTGCTTTTAAAAGCTCCTGTCTGTGGCGTTCATTGGTGATGTAGACTTCATCATTGAAGTCAATCTCCCCACTGAAGAACATTTCCCGGATTTTTTCTTCCAGGTCTGTGATCCCGGTTTCTTCTTTTGCGGAGATTGGGATCACCGGCTGGTTTATTCTGCTCTTTAAATCCTCTATATCTATAGCAGATTCAAGATCTGTCTTGCTGTAGAGGACAATTGTCTTTTTCTCTTGCAAAATTTTTATGATTTCTTCGTCGTTTTCATCTAATGGTACGGAGGAATCTACGACATAGAGGATCAGGTCTGCGTCTGCTGCCATTTCTTTGGCTTTGGATACGCCGATTTTCTCTACGATGTCTTCTGTCTGGCGGATTCCGGCTGTGTCAGCGATCTTTAATGTGATTCCATGCAGGTTGATATACTCTTCCAGTACGTCTCTGGTGGTTCCTGCGATATCGGTCACGATGGCTCTGTCCTCTCCCAGAAGCAGGTTCAGCAGAGAAGATTTCCCTGCGTTCGGCTTACCCAGGATCACGGTCCGGATACCTTCCTGTATGATCTTTCCGTCTCCGGCTGTTTTTAACAGGTTCTGTATCTTTTCTTTTTCTTCTGCTACGATCTGTTCTAATTCTTCCGAATATCCTGTCAGATCATAGTGCTCTGGGTCGTCTAATGCCGATTCAATGTACGCTATATGGTACAGTAGTTTTTCCCTGATCTGCTGTACAGTTTTTCGGACTGAACCTTTTAATTGTCCTACAGAATTCTTTAATGAGTACTCATTTTTGGACTGTATCACGTCCATAACGGCCTCCGCCTGTGAAAGATCGATCCTTCCATTGAGGAATGCACGCTTGGTAAATTCTCCCGGCTCGGCAATAATGGCTCCGTTTTTCAGCACAGTTTCCAGTACCTTTTTCATGGCTAAAACGCCGCCGTGGCAATCGATTTCTATGGTATCTTCTCCTGTGTATGTCCGTGGTCCGCGCATGGCCATGACCAGCACTTCGTCTACCATTTCTTCGTTATCATAAATATATCCATAATGGATGGTGTGGCTTGGGACGTTTTTCAGAGATTTTTTTCCACCCTTGGAACGGTATACTCCGGATGCGATCTCAAAAGCCTCCGGGCCACTGATCCTGACGATCCCGATTCCCGATGCGCTCATGGCTGTGGAAATCGCAGCAATCGTTGTCTCTTCCATTTTTCACTCTCCTTTGTCAAACGGATAAAAGCATCCGCTATATCACACTGCAGCTGATCGCTGCCATACCGTTTATCCTGGTCCAGCGGATAAAAGCATCTGGTTAAACGCAAAAATGTTACTCCGGAAAAGCTTTTTACACGCAAAA
>PPYF01469925.1_pt1 | contig 17411 bp, 17 predicted proteins | sample 1559871 | NCBI WGS metagenome assembly PPYF01 (sample SAMN08240021, study PRJNA423297) | Human gut metagenome, whole genome shotgun sequencing project.
CATTGAGGATATGTCTGAAAGTATGCTGTATACTCTGCTGTACATATCGTCGCTGATTGTTTTTACTATAAGATCCGCGCCGCTGATGCTTTTACTTCCGTGCTCGGGACATATTATAAGCAGGCTTCCGTCATGTGTGCCGGTAATAAAGCTGTACCCAAGGGGGCAGGATATATCTGAATTATCTTCAAGCACTCCCGCTAATAATTCCTTCGCATCAGTGTCCGGATTCATGGCCGAGGCCGCTCTATAGCAGGTGGCCAGAGTATCAATATTGGTGTTGCAGACAATCCTGTTGCTTTCCCTACGGAGATTAAGATAGCGTGGTATGAAAAGTGCGGCGAGCATTATCAAAACGGAAATTACTGCCAGAAGTTCAACGAAGGTAAAGCCGCGTTTATACTTTTTCATAATTTACCTCCGTTATTTCGCAGGTACAAGTTCACCGTTAGTGATTTTGCCTTTTATCGCGTCGTAGGTTGCATCCTTTCCTCCTAAAGCAAAGCCCTTTCCGTCCTTATTTTTATACCAAGTACCGTCTATATAAACCATATGCGCTCTCCAGGGGCTGGTCGGCGAATTGTTTTCACTGGCAAACGCGTATACCTTAGAGCTGTCAGAATATTCAGAAGCATCAGCATAGGGACGTATATAAAGCTGATTGTCTCCGACCTTCAACCCCATGTCCTTATAAAAGTCCTTTGACATTTCAGGCCATGTGCCGCCGTAAATATCATTATAAAGGTACCTAAGTATATTGTCGTTGCTCACATATGTAAATGGAGGCGCATCATAGCCAAGGGCCTTGAAATATTCCGTAAGCTGTGATACGGTCATGCCGTAAACGTCATCAAGCAAATCTTTGTAGTTATCCTTTACCTCTGCAGACGTTTTCCCAGTCTCAATATCAATGCCGCCTATTGACTTATTTCCGTGCTCGGGACAGGCAATTGTTATTCCGCCGTTATCGGCATAGGTAACAGTATACTCATTGTCCAGGGGGCACTTCGCACTTGGATTTTCGTCCTTGACATTGGCGTAGGCCTCAGCGGAGCTTTCATTTGGATGGATGGCTATTTCCGCAAGATAGGCCCTGGTAAGCACCTCTATATTGGAGTTGCAGACAACGCGGTTGCTCTCATCCTTCATTTTGCCGTATTGAGGGAGGGCAAGGGCCGCTAAAATCACAAGAATTGCAATTACCACTATAAGCTCTATAAGGGTAAAGCCCTTTTTATTTTTTTTCATTCAGCGTCCTCCTCTCTTATATGTTTATATCTAATTCAACGGGTTTCCAGTTTTGTTTCACAAGAAGCTCCGTAATGTAGCGATTTTGGTTATAGGGAGCGATTTGAACATTACTGTTGCCCTTATAATACCATGTACCCGTTACGTAGTATTTGCCGGCGGAATCCTGTTTCCGCTCGCCAAGGAAAATCAGATTTGTATATGTTCCGTTATCCACTAAATCCTTATTAGGACTGGCATACAAAATAATGGTTTTATCATCTGGTGATAAAGAAGGGTAATCTATTGTGGGACGGATATAGATTATATCATCCTCCTTATAGCCGAATCTAGTCAGCAATTCCTTAGGCAGTGTTGGCCATGAGCCGTCATAGTAGAATTTTGAGATAAACTCGTACATGGCCATATTGTTTTCAGTGGACTCTATTTTTATGTCAAGATCGTTTTCCTTAATAAAGTCCTTTATCATATCTATCCAATTTGAATACTTGCCTTCATTCTTCTCATAAAACTCCTTGAGTTTATCAGCAACCTCAGCGGTGTTCAGATATAGATCGTTAGAGTCCATGATAAAACCTTCTTCCGGGGTTGAGGGTTTGTCAGGCTTATCTGGGTTATCTGGGTTATCTGGGTTATCGGGGTCTGTAGTGCCGCCCCCTCCGCCACCGCCGCCGGAGCCTCCTCCGCCTTCGCCGCTGCCACCGGGCTTGGAATAGCTGTAAAGGTCGTTTTCAGCTATGTAGTCCTTATTGTTTTCTGTATAGACAATTTTGTAGTGGTCATCCTTGGCGTCAATTGTATAAGTGCCCTCAACTGACACAAGAGTATCAACATTTTTAATGGCCTTGTCGTTATCATAGCCGTTTGTTGTTCTGGAATACAAAAAAGCGTCCTCAATGGAGTCAAGCTTTTTATAAGCGGCGTCGTCAGCGGCCGAGGAGCGAACCCCGGCAAAGGTATATACGCCAAGGGCCGCAAGTATGGCCAAAAGTGCCATTACTATGACAAGCTCAATTAATGTGAAGCCTTTGACGGCGTTTTTGTTCCTTTTCATGGGGGTTCACCTCTTTAATTTATAAAAGCCCCGATATTTCACGGGGCTTTTGCAGTATCAAAAAAGTCCCAGGAGGACTTTCTTGAATTTAACAAAGGTATAAAGTCCTGCCGTTATACAATATTTGCCTTGCAAATACTTGCGGCGTCGGGCTTTTCCTCGGCGGAGAGCAGGTCTCCCGCCTGCGGATTTCACTCAGGAAACCATATGTTTCCCAAAACCTTCCGCTGGTGTATATTGATTTTTAATAAGTTTAATTATAGGGGTTAGCTTTTAGCCTTTACTGCTGTAGCGTCTCCTACCTGGCCGCCATCTGCCCATTCAGCAGTAGCTGTATAACCAGCGACAGTACCAGTCCATTTTACTTGACAATCATCAGCTTTTTCGACAGTTACTGTGCCATCCATGTCACCAAGCATAGCGATAACATTAGCTGTAGTTACGTCCTTATCAAGTGCTTCAACAGCCTTTGCAGCTGTATAAGCAGAACGAGCATTAGACGCAGCAACGGTCTTTGCAGATTCCTCTTTAAGGTTGTTATACTGGGGCAGAGCAAGGGCCGCAAGAATAACGAGAATAGCGATTACAACGATAAGTTCGATAAGTGTAAAGCCCTTCTTTTTGTTCTTCTTCATTTCAAGAAGTTTTTTGTACATATGTAACATCTCCTTTAATTTAATAAATTCTGTTGCACAGAATAAACGGAGATTACAATCCATTAGAGCAAGTGTAATAACCGTTTTATTGACTGCATTATATTATAGCTCATTATAACATATTTACGGTAAAATTAATATATTTTATTCCGAAAAAAGTATACAAATAACAATTATCATCAAATAGTTCTTTTAGCAAACATTCGCAGGTCTCCTTCGTTTACACAGCAGGAAAGAGCTTCCTCAAATTCGATAGTGCCGTTTTTAACTAATTCACCAAGGGATTTATCAAGAAGTACCATGCCGTCCCTGCCGCCCGTCTGTATGGAGGCGTTAATCTGGTGTATCTTACCCTCACGTATAAGGCTTGAAATACTGGGCGTAGCCAGCATTATCTCAAGGGCGGCAACACGTCCGCCTTCCTTTCTGGGGACAAGCTGCTGGGTGATTACAGCCTTAAGTGTGCCGGCAAGCTGGGAGCGCACAAGGGTCTGCTGGTGCGGCTCGAAAACGTCTATAATACGGTCGATTGACTTGGCAGCCCCGGTAGTATGGACAGTCGACAGCACAAGATGGCCTGTTTCCGCCGCTGTTATAGCTGCCGAAATGGTCTCATAGTCACGCATTTCACCAACAAGGATTATATCGGGGTCCTCACGCATTGCGGAGCGCAGTGCAGAAGCAAAGGAAGGAGTGTCCCTTCCAAGCTCGCGCTGGCTGACTACGCAGTGCTTAGGCTCATGTACGTACTCGACAGGGTCCTCGATTGTGATTATATGGCTGTTTCTGCGGCGGTTGGCATATCCCAGCATGGCAGCCAGCGTTGTGGACTTACCGCTTCCGGTAGGGCCGGTTACAAGCACAAGTCCCCTCGGCAGCATTACAAGCTCCTCAAGAAGGGCAGGTAGCTCCAGCTCCTCAACGGTAGGGATTTTATTTGCCAGTATTCGCATAACACAGCCGAGACTGCCCATTCGGTGAAACATATTTACACGGCAGCGTATACCGTCAGGCGTCTGTATGGCCAGGTCTATATCGCTTCCCGAACGGAAGTCCTTGGCCTGCTCGGGCGTCAGAAGGTCCAAAAGCTCAGATTTTAAATCGTTAAGCGCGTAATTGGCCGGAAGCCGCTGAATACGGCCGTCAATTCTAACCGAAATAGGTTCGTTCTGTCCGTAATGGATGTCGGACGCGCCCATGAGGTTTGCCGATGTTATTATCTCATAAACTGTCATTTAGGTTTCTCCTATTCAATAGAGTATATTATTTTTTCTATTTCGGCCATGCTTGTCGTGCCGTCGCGGAGCAGGTCGAGCGCAAAATCCCTGAGGAAACGCACGCCCTTGGAGCGCTCGTATTCCTTGATTTCGGTGATAGGCACGCTCTGGGCTATCATTGTTCTTAAGGTTTCGTCCACGTTTATTATCTCGTAAATCGGACGGCGGCTTATATAGCCGGTATTGGAGCAGAAGGGACAGCCAACAGGCTCATATAACTCGTCAATATCCGCGTCTCCGATAATAAAGCGGTCCACATCATTTACGGCACGCTTCTGCTTGCAGTGAGGGCACAGCTCCTTTACAAGACGCTGGGCCACAACCCCGGTAACAGAGGCGGCTACCATATAAGGCGCGCTTCCCATATCTATAAGCCTGTAAATACTTGAGACAGTATCGTTGGTATGCAGGGTTGAGAGCACAAGATGTCCAGTTATGGCGGCCCTGATGCCAAGGGAGGCGGTCTCCGCGTCACGCATTTCTCCGACCATTATTATATCGGGGTCCTGACGCAGTATAGAGCGCAGGGCCGAGGAAAATGTGAGGTCCGCCTTCGTGTTGACCTGAACCTGGTTTATATTGTCGATACGCTGCTCAACAGGGTCCTCAATGGTTACTATATTAACCGGCTTATGCGCCAAAAGGTTAAGGGCGGCGTAAAGCGTTGTGGTTTTACCGCTTCCGGTAGGGCCGGTTACAAGGATAATGCCGTTAGGCGCCTTTATCATATGCTTAAACGCCTCAAGTACGCCCTCAGGCATGCCAAGACGGTTTAAATCCATAAGCTCGGGACGGTTGGTATTGCCCAAAAGCCTCATAACTATTTTTTCACCGTAAATTGTGGGCAGAGAGGAAACACGGATATCCAGCTCAAAGCCCTGTCCCTCGTAATGAAGCTTGCCGTCCTGCGGTATACGCTTTTCGGCTATGTTCATGTCGCTTATAAGCTTTATACGGGTAATAATCGGGTTATGCGCCGCGATTGACATACGCGTATGAGTAGTGAGATCGCCGTTTATACGGTAACGTATGAGAAGGTCGTTTTTGGACGGCTCGATATGTATATCGCTGGCGTTGGCTGCGGCCGCCTGATTTATCAGTGTATTTATAAGTTTTACCAGAGGCGTGCCTTCTATACGCTCGCCTGTCATTACAAGCGCCTCGTCCTCTTCCTCATCGGCGGAAAGCTCACGGCTGAGGTCGTCGGCCGCGGATTTAACTATATCCTTGCTGAAATAACTGTCAATTATGCTCAGAAGAGAGCTTTTTCGGACAACAACAGTACTGACCTCATAGCCGGTGATGCTTCTCAGCTCGTCAAAGGTATAAAAGGCCAGGGGGTCGCTGGTGGCTACCACAAGGGCGTTGTTTTGAAAATCAATGGGCAGAACAAGGTTTCTAACCGCGTAATTCCTGTCCACAAGGTTTGCGGCCTTGGGGTCGATTTTATAGCCGGACAGCTCCATATAGGGTATATTAAGCTGCTCGGACAGGCATTGAGCGAATTCGGCCTCGCTTACATAGGATAGTTCGATAAGTATATCTCCTATACGTTTGCCCTTGGAGCTTTTTTGAAGCTCAATGGCACGGTCAAGCTGCTTTTGATTTATTATTCCCTTATCAAGCAGTATCTGTCCTATTTGCACATTCTTTCGCATGACAGTTCTCCTTTTCATTGAATGGGTAATGTGATATTATTAATAGTGGGACTGGGTCCCGGGAGGTAAAAATATGTTTCAGTTTATTCTTTTTATGATATACGGGCTGTGTATCGGCTCGTTTTTAAACGTTGTTATATACCGTCTTCCACGAAAGCTGCCAATTGCCAAGGGCCGTTCCATGTGTCCCAAATGCTCTCACACGCTTGGCGCATTGGACCTTGTGCCTGTGGTAAGCTTCCTGGCGCTGGGCAGAAAATGCCGTTACTGCGGGGAGCCTATATCCTGGAGATATATGGGCGTTGAGTTGCTTACGGGAGTATGGTTCGGGCTGTGCGGATATTTTTGGGATATAAGTCTGTACGCCGTTATACTATGCCTGTACGGCAGTGTGCTTATATGCGCCTGGTTTATTGACAAGGACGAAACTTACATACCCGACAGATTTCATATAATTATAATAGCCCTTGCCGCAGCGTCGCTGTTTACGGGCCCGGCGGTTGGAATTAAATCCAGGCTTTTAGGCGCGGCAATTGTTGGCGGTATAATGTTTGTTATTTCCTTCGTGACCGGAGGGGGTATCGGCGGAGGCGACATAAAGCTTATGGCGGCCTCAGGACTTCTGCTTGGGGCAAAGCTTGTTGTGCCGGCCTTTTTTCTGGCCTATATAATAGCGGCTGTACGCTGGGTGCCTCCCTACGCGGCAAAGAAAATACCAAAGGGCTTTGAGGTGCCTATGGCGCCGTCCTTTGCGGTTTCGCTTATGGTTATGTCGCTTGCCGGGGACAGCCTGATTAATATGTATCTAAGCCTTTTCTAAATTCCAGTTGGGGCAGCCGACCGCCTGTGACTGGGTATAAAACTCCTTGCCTTCCTCGTCAAAAATTGTAACCGTAACAAGTACGGCAGGCTTGTCTGAAAAGGCCTCGATGCCGTTTGCCGGGTCTCCGTCGTATTTGAGGTCAAGCTTGATGTCTATGGACAGCTTATCCTTCGTAAGGTTAGGGAACAGCTGCTGGCCAAGCTTTTCCAGCTCTATTTTCTCACCGGCATGGTCGCTGTTTTCATTAACATGGGTGTAGGTGAGCGTATCGCCGTTTAATACGAAATCCTTTCCGCAGTAAAGCCTGCCCTGAAGCTCGTTTATTATTCCGGCGCAGGCGGAACGGGCGTTGCTCTGCCGCGAGTTAATATGAAACACATTTACCTGCGGAACAAGATAAGAGGCAAGAAAGCCTCCGACAATAACAGTGATTGCAAGGGTTATCAGTATCTCTATGAGGGTGAAGCCCTTTTTTGATTTAACGCGCAATGTTCTCACCGCTTCTCTTATTTATAGTAGTAATAGGTTATGCCGCTGTCCTCGCCGTCGGCGTAAAGCTCGGCCCTCCTTAGAGTGAACTCGGCGGCATAGGGGGAGCCTATATCGATGTTCCGGCTTGAAAGGCTTTTTTTCTTTATGTTTTCCGGAAGCCTTCCCGTATCATAAGCGGTAACAATATCTGAGGTGTTTTTATCATAGCTGTTCATCTTGTCTGTTATAGTCAAATTTGACAGAGCCATTGAAAGGAAGGCAGCCGTTATGAGAGCAATTAGGGCTATGCATATTACTGCCTCTATAAGCGTAAAGCCTTTGTTTTTATTCCACTTCATAGAATCTCACCGCTTTCCAGCCGTCTATTGAAACAGAGTGCTCTGTAAACTGCGGGTCAGGCTCCAGCCTTGCTCCAAGCTTATAGGTCTTTTTGGTTTCTTTTGATGTAAACTCTATTTCAACAAGCATCCAGCATTTTGGATGCCTTTTACTTTCCTCAATTAGATTTAGTGTATGGCTTTGCTTGAGCTTGCCCTCCGGTAAATCTGCTTCACCGGTAACGGTTTTCTCATAATCATCAAACACAGGCTCAGACGCCTCAGCCTGTTCTTCAGGTGACATGCCGTCGTAGGCGTCCAAATCGTCAATGTAGGCGCTGTATTGTGTTGCAGGATCCTGTATAAACCTGCCCATCTCAATTCTTGTCATAGAATCAGTGCTGCTGTAGTTATCCTCCGCCATATCCACAAAGGTATCCCGAAGGCTGACAGCCGTAATATAATCCTGTTCATGCCGGCGCTGCTCCGCCGCGGAGCGCGCCGAATAAATGCTGACTGCGGAATAAGCCGCGGCCAGTATACCTAATATAGCCATAAGTATTATTATGTAAATTAAGTTTGAGCCGCGTCTGTTTTTATTCCACATTTTTATTCCTCCACGAAATAGAAGGTCATATTTACCTCCGCCGTATAGGCGATGTCGCCGGCGGTTATGGCGAAGGTGTCAACCGTTACGCTTCTGCCGCTTGTGCTGAAGCTGTTTAAAGCGTTTATAAGGTTTGCAAGGTCTCCGTTCATTGTTATGGAACAGCTGTAAAGGGTCTGCGTCATAGACGACAGATGCTGTGACTCGCCGCCTTCACCGCCGCTTTGCGCGCTTTCAAGGGCGCTGTCCATAACCTCGGAGCCGCTGTAGGCCAGCGAGCTTGCAACAGGGCCCATCTGGGCTGGATTTATAGTAACCGACGTAAGCGTTACGCCGCTGTCATAGGCGGTCTGCTGAAGCATACGGTCGATTTGTGTATCCCTGAGGTTTTTATAAAAGTAGCTGTCCGACAGCGCGCGTATTTTTTCGTCGGAAAGACGGGAATCTGCGCCTATCAGGGACGGCATAAGCATTTCCATCTGCTCTCTCTCGGCCTGCGCCGCCTCGTACTCGAGCTTTGCCTGTCTGTTGGCGTTAAGGACGGGATTTATTATGTATGTCCAGCTGGCCAAAAGTATTACTAAAAGGGCAAGGATGTAGAGCAATATTTTTTCTCTCTTTGAAAGAACCATTATAAATCAGCCCCCTTTACAGCGCAGTTTACCGTGAAGCTGCAGCTTTCCTGCGTTGACCATCCGGTATAGGAAACAGACGCGAAGTAGCCGCTGTTTCTGAGGTTCTCCACATAGGAGGTGGCCGAGCCTCCGCCGGGGCCTGCAAGTGAAACGGAAAGCATGCCGCCGTAGGCGGAATAGGTTATGCCCGTTATTCTTACACCGTCGCCAAGCTGAGAGGTGAGGGCGCCGTATACCTCGTTGGTCATCTGGGGAAGGGCGCGTATGGCCTCTTCCTTCATTTCAAGGGAATCATTCTCTGATTTAAGGGAAAGGTATTCCTGCTGAACCTCAAGGAGCCTCTGATATTCCTGCGCCTCTTCGGTAGTGGTGTTAAAGGCCATTATAGTCTCGGTTTTTGAAGCAAGTATACTCTCCGTTATTTTTCCAGCCGCAAGCGGAAATACAATCAGGAGAAACGCGTAGGCGGCAAGAAATATTACCGCGCGGTTTTTAAACGCCGGAGTATGGACGGCCTTTGATTTGTCGGCCGTATTGGCTCTAAGGAAATTCATATCGCGCTTTAAAACCGCTCCGGCGGCCTTAAGGCCGATATTTAAATCGCAGCCGTCAGGAGCTATTAAAACCTGTGAAAGAGGAAGCTGTGTGCAGGTAACCTCTGAAGGACGCAGCGCTTCAAGCTCCTCGCTGATCATAGGCGTAAGCGAGTCAAGGGCAGGGACGTCCCCGCCGATTATAACCTCGGAAACCCTTTCACTGACGTGTCTGGTGCGCTGGAACTGAAGAAGCTTGTTAATCTGCTCTGCCAGCTCCTCCGCCAAAATCTGTACATTGCCGGAAAAGCTTATGTATTTGAAGTTAAGGCGGCGTGTGAATACAGGACAGCCCCTGTCTAAAAGGTACAGCTCCGTATGGCTGTTGTTTACCTCAACAAAAATTACGGTTTTATCCGAGAAGCCCGCCATTGACACAAGCTTTGAAACGCAGTCCGTCACTACATCAATTGACGACGGCTTTATTCCGACCTCGGTTAAAAGCTGGACATAATCCTCAAACACCGACCTGTTTATGGCACAGGCAACAAAGCCCTTCTGCCCGTCGTCGTTTACACGCCCTGTAGGCAGAAATTCCACGGCAAACTCGCTGAGGTTTGAGTGGTAATAAAGCATTTCGTTCATTACGACCTCACGCTGCTGCTTTTTGTTTTTCATCCCGGGAACATAAAGCTCACGCAGGAGAAGCCCCTTTGAGGGAAGGACAACGTCGGTCTTTTTTCCCGCAAGGGCATATTTTTTGACAAGGGCTGAAAGGGCGTCCTTTCGTGAAGCCTCGTCCTCCGGGGCAAAGGGAAAAGACTCCGTGCTTTCAACGGCTATTTTTCTGCCCTTCTGGCTCCCGGCTATATATACTATATTATCATTTTCAAAGCTAATTATATGTTTCAAAACTGTTCACCGCTTTCGCCTATAAAATTTGCTCGTACATACTGAATACAGGGGTTATTGCCGCAATTACTATGAAGCCTACTATCATGCCAAGCACTACAATCATCACGGGCTCTATAAGGGCCACAAGACGTGCCAGGGCGGTTTCAGATTCCCGGCTGAAATAGGAGCCGGTTTTTCTCAGCATTTCATCAAGCATACCGGATTCCTCGCCGACGGCTACGGTTGTTATCAGCATCTGGTCAAATATTTTTATTTCGTCAAGCGAGCTTGAAAGCATGTTGCCTTGCCTCAGCCCTTCCTGAACGCCTATAAGCTCCTGCTCCACATAAGCGTTGTTCATTACCCTTGAGAGTATGTCAACGCTTTTAAGCACGCCTATTCCGCTGGAATACAAAATAGCGAAGGTTGAGGCAAAGCGAGAGGTAAGTATGGTGCGCAGCAGCTTTCCGATAACAGGAAGCTTAAGCTGTGAACGGCTTACACGTACGCGGAAGGATTTTTTAGTCATAAGATAGGCAAACAGCATTGACAGCGCTAGCAGCACGCCAAGCAGAACAGCCCAGTTGTTTTTAAGTCCGTCGCTGAGAGACATAAGCAGGCGGGTGGGCGCGGGGAGGTCAACCCCGGCGTACATATCCACGAATTTGGGAAATACGTTGGCCAGCAGGTAAACAACTACAACTACGGATACGATACAGAGCACTATTGGATAGATAAGCGCGCTCATGGCCTTTTTTTTCAAATAGAGCTCCTGCTCATAATGGTCGGCCATATTTTCAAGAATGTCGTCAAGGGTACCGCTTGCCTCTCCGGTTTCAATCATATAAATAAGAAGCTCGGGAAAAACCTTGCCCATCTGCTGCATGCTCTGGGACAGGGGCTGTCCGCGCAGCACGCTTTCATAAAGGGTAAGCGACGCGGCCTTCATTCTTTTGCTGACATTGGAAAGGTAAATGGTGTTAAGGGAACGGGACATATTGACGCCGGCGCCGAGCATAGACGACAGCTGGCGGCAGAAATTGGATATTTCCTTAAGCTTCAGGGGTTTGTTCTGTGACGCCTCAGCGCCAAGCTGCCTTACATCATAGCAGTATTTGCCCTCGGATCTGAGGATGCGGATTAAATCCTCCCGGCTCTCGGCCTCCATTTTACCGCTTTCTGACTTTCCGGCCTCGGTATGAGCCTTGTACTTAAACGTAGCCATAATTAGTCTCCTTTATAAAAAGGGATACCGTCTAAAATCGACAGTAATCGTCTGTAGATATTAATTTTCTTTATCCTATGATTATACTATTTACACTATGTCTTTGCAAGGAAAACAAAATTATAAAAAAGCATGTATTTTCCATATAAAAAGGGCCTTAATGCTATCTTAACGGAACAGGACCTTTTCTTGAGGCAATAGTTATATCATCTGTGATATGGTGTGTATGTAAAAAGAATTTATCATAAGCCCACAGAGGCACAGCTTTAAAGAAAGGTTGATTTATGAGTGATAGAATTCCTAAATGTAACAAAGTCCTACAGGGCCGGACAGCCGGTAATTGAGGACGTTGAACTGAAAATTGACAGCGGCGAGCTGTTTGTGCTTATCGGAAACAGCGGCTGCGGCAAGACAACACTTTTAAAGACAATAAACAAGCTTAACAGGGTTGACAGCGGCGAGGTGTTGATTGACGGCAGGAATGTCGATGATATCAGGCTTGAGGAAATTCCGAGGCTTATTGGCTATGTAGTGCAGGAGGGAGGGCTTTTTCCGCACCTGACAGTGGAGGAAAACATTGCTCTGATTATGAAAAACTGCGGCGTAGACAACAAAACCATATATGAAAAGGTCACAGAGCTTCTCTCGCTTGTGAATATGGAGCCGGAAAAATACAGGGTGCAGTATCCGTCGCAGCTTTCGGGCGGACAGAGGCAGAGGGTCGGAATTGCGAGGGCGCTCGCGATGGATCCCGGCATAATCCTTATGGACGAACCGTTTTCCGCCCTTGACCCTGTGACCAGAAACGAGCTTCAGGATGAGGTTGTAAGACTGCAGAAGGCGTACCATAAAACGATAGTTTTTGTAACGCACGATATGGACGAGGCAGTAAAGATTGCCACAAAAATCTGCTTTATCCATAACGGCAGCGTGGCCCAGTGCGATACGCCCGAAAACATACTGAAGCATCCAGCGGCAGGATATATAAAGGCGTTTATAGGAAAAAACAGGCTGTGGGATAATCCGGAATTTATTAAGGCTGAGGATATAATGAGGAGAAACCCCATATTTGTAACACGGCAGCGTACAGTTATACAGGCGCTTACCCTTATGAGACAGAACAATGTTGACAGCCTTATAGCGGAGGAGCCCAACGGCAGGTTTCTGGGCGTTGTATGGCTGAAGGAGCTTTCGGAGAATAAAAACTACAGCAGTGATGTAGCCCCGTTTATTTCCGATGTGTATATGGCGGTTAAAGGGGACAGCAGCCTGAAGGACATACTGGCACGCATAAAGGAGCATGAGTACCACAACATAGGCATTATGCCGGTGCTTGACGACAACGGGTTTGTCGAGGGCTACATAACAAAGAGCAGTCTGCTTTCAGTGCTTAGCAGAAGGTTTGAGCCGGAAGGGGGAGCGCAGTAGCATGGAAGAATTTTTAGAGCTTATATTGCTTAAAAGGGAAGAACTGTTTATAAACTTTCTCCAGCATGTGAATATGACGACAACGGCCGTACTGATTTCGTTGGCCGCCGGCATACCGGCAGGCATACTGATTACAAGAAGCAGGCCCGCGGCCAAGGTGGTTATAGCGCTTGCCAATATAATGCAGTCCATACCTTGTCTGGCGCTTTTGGCCATTTCGGTTATATTTTTGGGAATAGGCGTTAAGCCAGCGATACTGATGGTTTTTGTTTACGCCTTTCTGCCGATATTAAAAAATACCTACACAGGAATAATGAGCGTAGACCCTAAGAATATTGAGTTTGCCAAGGGCATTGGAATGACAAAGTGGAAAAGGCTTATAAAGATTGAGCTGCCAATAACCATACCGTTTATTATGGCGGGAATAAGGATTGCGGCCGTCGCGGCTGTCGGCACAATGACAATAGCCGCCTTTGCGGGAGCAAAGGGCCTGGGCTGGTTCATCAATCTTGGCCTTAATTCGCTGGACATACAGATGATACTGCTTGGGGCAGTGCCTGTATCGCTGCTGGCGCTGTTTGTGGATTTCACATTCGGAAGGCTGGAGGACGCGATTTCAAGCGAAGGGCTGCTTCCTCCCGACAGAATTAAAAATCTAACGAGAAAACAAAAGACAAGAAAAAAGATTTTGGCTGGGGCGCTTTGCTCCACATTTTTAATAGCATCCGCATTGTATTATGCGGTTGTATAAAGATTATTTTAACAGGAGGAGATTTTATGAAACTATTAAAGACAGCCGCCGCGGCGGCAACGGCGGCGGCGTTAGCGCTTACAGGGTGCAGTACCGAAAAGGTTGAAACGGAAAACGGTGAGGCACAGAGCGGCGACCGGACAGTCACGATAGGAAGCAGCAATTTTACTGAGGCAATAATACTTGGAAACATATATAAGGAGCTGATCGAGGCCAATACCGACATCAAATGCGAGACGTCCTTTGGACTGAGCGGAGCGGCCTTCTGCTTCTCGGCCCTTGAAAATGAAGACATAGACATGTTTGTGGAATATACGGGTACAGCGCTTACAAACCTTCTGGCGCAGCCTATAAATACCGACCCCGATGAGGTTTACAGCACTGTGAGCCAGCTTATGGAAAGCGAGCACGGAATACATACGTCGGCACCTCTTGGCTTTAACAATACATACGTTATGAGCGTAAAACCAGAAACGGCCGAGCAATACGGCCTCAAAACGCTTTCTGATTTAATCGAAAAATCGCCGGAGCTCAAGCTAGGCTGTACAACTGAATTTATCAGCCGTGAGGACTGTCTGCCCGCCCTTGAAAAGCTCGGCTGCAGTTTTAAATCGGCTGACCCGCTTGACGCAAGCGTGCGCTATACGGCAATTGACAGTGACCAGGTGGACGTTGTGGACGCATTTTCCACCGACGCGCTTTTATACAAGCTGGGACTAGATACGCTGGAGGACGACCTGAGCTTTTTCCCTCCGTATTACGCCTGCAACTTTGTAAACCAGACGACCCTTGATGAGTACCCTGAGCTTAACGACGTACTCTCAATGCTTGACGGAAAAATAAGCGAGCAGGAGATGGCGGACATGAACAGCAAGGTTGATGTTGACGGACAGGACGCCGCTGTTGTGGCCCACGAGTTTTTAAGCGCTGAGGGCCTGATTGGGTAATCATCCTATTTAGGATTTTACATATATGTCTCCGGGAAGGCTTTTATTGGCTTACGCCCGAAGAGCTTCATAAATTATGCTGAAGGGCGGGCCGTGTGGCCCGCCTTAAAAAATGTCTTAATATTATCTTAATTCTAGCGGAGGAAGCGTTAACACCCTTTTTATACGCTTTAGGCTACAATTAAATCATAGAAAGGGTGATAGTTATGACAACAGCGATCATGAAAACAAAGCAGGGATTTTTAAATAAAGTAAAAGAGGCGGTTTCAGCATGGTCATTAAGGCATCCGTACATTGCGGGAGCTTTATTCGCGGTGATTATGCCAATAGCAATAATAGCTATTGTAGCTTTGCTTACGGCAGCGATAACGGTTCCGGCGGCGCTGATTTTTGGCCTGGCATAAAGAAATCTTTATACAATCTTTATACTATCCTTATGTTTGCTAACACCGTTTTTATAGGGGCAGTGATAATATCTTATCCATAAAGGAGGAAGGGAAAATGCAGCTGATGACAGTGCTGCTGGGAGCAGCGGCAATTATATTGCTAATTTACTATTTTATTATATTGTTAAGAGGTGACAAACAGTGATGGAATTGGTTTTAAGATACGGCTTTTATATAGTCGTTCTTATACTTCTTGCAATACCCCTTGGGGCGTATATGGGGAAGGTAATGAACGGCGAGAGAGTTTTTCTCTCAAAAATCTGCGGACCATGCGAAAACCTTATTTATAAAATTATGAGGGTGAAAAAGGACGAGGACATGACATGGAAAAAATATCTTGCCAGCGTTCTTATTTTTTCACTGATAGGTTTCCTGGTTTTGTTTTTACTGCAGATATTCCAGTTCTATCTTCCGGGCAATCCTGAGAAGATACCTAATATGAGCTGGCATCTTTCATTTAATACTGCCGTAAGCTTTGTAACAAACACAAACTGGCAGGCCTACAGCGGCGAGTACCAGCTTAGCTACCTTTCACAGGCGCTGGGTCTTGCGACACAGAACTTCGTATCGGCCGCAACCGGTATCGCGGTGCTGTTCGCGCTTATCAGGGCATTTGTAAGGGTTAAGGAAAAGGGCCTTGGAAGCTTTTGGGTTGACCTTACAAGGATTGTGCTCTACATACTTCTTCCGCTCAACCTTGTAATTTCGCTTGCCCTTGTTTCACAGGGTGTTGTACAAAACATTAAGCCTGCGGAGGCAGTTCAGCTTCTTGAGCCGATAGCCATTGATGCCGACGGCGAGATTATAGAGGGCGCTGTAATAGATACAAAAAAGGGAACGGTTACACTTGACGGACAGCCTGTGCAGGACGCGCAGATAGTTACGGAGCAGTTTGTGCCTATGGGCCCCGCGGCAAGCCAGATAGCCATTAAGCAGAGCGGAACAAACGGCGGCGGCTATAACGGGGTTAACTCCGCCCATCCTTTGGAAAACCCCACATGGTTTTCAAACCTTGTTGAAATGATTTCACTGCTTTTAATTCCGGCAGCCCTCTGCTTCACATTCGGGCGCAATATAAAGGATAAAAGACAGGGCAGGGCAATATTTACGGCAATGCTTATTATGCTTATAATCGCCCTTTCAATTGTGGCTGTAAACGAGCAGGCGGGAACGCCACAGCTTGCCAACGGCGGTTCAGTGCTTATGGACAATATAAACCAGGCCGGAGGAAACATGGAGGGCAAGGAGTCCCGCTTCGGCATTGTCGAGTCCTCCACATGGGCAACATTCACAACGTCGGCCTCAAACGGCTCGGTCAACTCAATGCACGACAGCTTTACACCACTTGGGGGCATGATTACAATGCTTCTTATGCAGCTTGGCGAGGTTGTTTTCGGCGGAACGGGCTGCGGACTTTACGGTATGCTTGCCTTCGCAATACTTACGGTATTCATTGCCGGACTTATGGTCGGCAGAACTCCCGAATACCTTGGAAAGAAAATAGAGCCCTACGAAATGAAATGGGCGGCGCTTGCCTGCCTTGCCACACCGATAGTCATACTTGTGGGAAGCGGTATAGCGGCGGCGGTTCCGCAGGTGGCTGACAGTCTGAACAACAGCGGCGCCCACGGCTTCTCGGAAATGCTTTACGCATATTCCTCAGCGGGAGGCAACAACGGCTCGGCCTTTGCCGGATTTGGAGCTAATACAGTATTCCTTAACGTAACGCTCGGGCTTGTTATGATAGGAGCGAGGTTCATACCGATTGCCGCTATACTGGCCATATCGGGAAGCCTTGTAGGAAAGAAAAAGGTGGCCTCAACAGCCGGAACGCTTTCAACCTGCAATGCGATGTTTGTATTCCTTCTTATTGTAATAGTGCTGCTGGTAGGCGCGTTAAGCTTCTTCCCGGCGCTGGCACTCGGACCGATAGCGGAATATTTCCAGATGGCTCTATAGGAGGTGTATAAATAATGTCACAGAAACATAAATCAGCCCTTGTTGACAAGAATATTGTCTCGAGGGCGGTAAAAGACTCATTTGTAAAATTAAATCCAAGGACGCAGGCGAAAAACCCTGTAATGCTTCTTGTATATATATCGGCAATTCTTACAACTATATTATGGATAGTGTCCCTGGCAGGAATTAAGGACGCTTCATCAGGATATACGCTAGCGGTTGCCATAATACTCTGGTTTACGGTGCTGTTTGCCAACTTTGCCGAGGCTATAGCCGAAGGCAGGGGCAAGGCCCAGGCCGACGCGCTCAGGGCGTCCAGAAAGGACGTGCAGGCGCATAAAATCCCCTCGGCTGAGGAAAAGGATAAAATTACGGTGGTGTCCTCAGCCAGCCTTACGAAGGGAGACATTGTAATTGTTAAGGTCGGCGAACAGATACCGGCCGACGGAGAGGTAATAGAC
>PPYF01103107.1_pt1 | contig 17409 bp, 9 predicted proteins | sample 1559871 | NCBI WGS metagenome assembly PPYF01 (sample SAMN08240021, study PRJNA423297) | Human gut metagenome, whole genome shotgun sequencing project.
GATGATGGGCATTGACTCCGAGGGTATGCTGATTTCAGCCGTACACGAAGAAGATGGTCGTGAAGGACTTAATCTTTTGATGGTAGATAACAGAATTCCGGCAGGTGCAAAGCTCTACTAATTTGATGTAAATGATGTACCGTTTTGCTTAACAAAACGAGATGTACTTCATTTGATGAATTTCATAAAAAACAGCGATTTACATCAAACTTACATCATTTGATGCAGGAAATCGTGCAGAGCTGAAAAAATCGCATAATAAGCAGAATGAATGGGCAGTTCCTTGCGGGACTGTCCATTTTTAGAGTAGATATGTATTCAAATTTGCTAACAGATTTAGGGAGAGGATATATGAATATTTGGGAAGAAATAAAAAATTTTTTAATAGATTTTCTTTATCATACACCTAAAGAAAATCTTAATAATGAAGAAATAGGACTCGTAAAATCAAAAGGACTTGTCCATTTTTGTGAAGAAGAAAAGGCAGAGAGAATTATTAAAGAAGGGGTTAAAGGTAATTTACAAAAGCCAATGCGTAAAGCAGAAAAAGGATTTACTTGGTTTTATATAAATGACGAAAAAAATTTTAGCAAAAATATGAATATCATCCATAAAAAGGGCTATCGAAAGAAGTATGATAGCTATGTAGTAATTAAAGAATTGGATGATAGGCAGATAAATAAATTGCGTATCAGACGAAAACTAGATTGTGCAGTAATATATCCGGGAAATCTGCTTACTAAAATATGAAGAGTTATAAAATAAGAGATTTTTTTCACACTAAGTAAAATATACTGATTGATAATCAAAAATTTCAAATTGTGGTTTGTTGAATTACCCTTTGAGAGAGGAATACCCTTTCTCAAAGGGCTTTTTTTATTTATCCGCATATTCGCAAACTTGGGGCAATATCCTTTTCTTCATATAATAAAGCCAAAGGAAGGAGAGGATTTGCTATGAGTAATCTTTTGTCAGAAGTACATCCGGAGCTTATTAGCGAATGGTCGGATAAAAACTTACCCCTTACACCTGATAAGATAACCTTTGGTTCAAATAAAAAGGTTTGGTGGAAAGGTGCTTGTGGTCACGAATGGCAGACAAGCGTTAAGGCTCGCTCAAACGGAGAAAAATGCCCGATATGTTCGGGAACAAGAGTAGTGAAAGGAATTAACGATTTAGCAACGCTGAAGCCGGAGCTTGCTGTTGAATGGTCGAAGAAGAATACATTGAAGCCGACCGAGGTTTCAATAGGTTCTCATAAAAAGATTGTATGGAAAGGGAAATGCGGTCACGAGTGGATAGCCACTATAAAAAGCAGAGCAATCAGCAATACGGGTTGCCCATACTGCTCCCATAATAAAATCTTGGTGGGATACAATGACCTTGCTTCTCAAATGCCGCAGGTGGCGGCTGAGTGGTCTGAAAATAATTATCCCTTAATGCCCAATCAGGTTACGGTGTTTGCCAATCGAAAGGTATGGTGGAGGTGCAGCAAATGTGGTTATGAGTGGAACACTCTTATATCTACCCGTTCAGGAGGAAGTGGTTGTCCTTGTTGCAGCGGATTGGTCTTGGTAAAGGGGGTTAATGATTTTGCTACGACACATCCACAGCTTGCTGCTGAATGGTCAGAAAGAAACTTTCCGCTTGCAGCCGATATGGTAAATGCCAAGTCACGGAAAAATGTTTGGTGGAAATGCAGTAAATGCGGATATGAATGGAAGTCAGTTGTGTGTGCAAGAATAAAAGGGACTGTATGCCCTGTATGTGCCGACAGAGCCGTTTTAACCGGATATAACGACTTAGCAACCTCAGACGCATATCTTCTCTCAGAGTGGGATTATGAGCGTAACAGAGGTATATCTCCGCAGCATATATCACGATACTCGTTGCAGAGCGTATGGTGGAAATGTTCTCTCGGTCATTCTTGGAAAGCAAAGATTGCGGAAAGGACAATAGAAAAAACAGGTTGCAGGGTGTGCGAAAGAGAATACCGTAGTGTGTTCCCAAAACTTGCGGTTATGTTCTATGCCGGACAGAAACAGCTCAGAGTCAAAAGTGATTATGCAGAGGTTATTGGAATACCGTTGGAAATGTACATACCTGAAGAAAAGGTCGCAATCGAAACCTTTTATGCACAGGAAAAAATAGAGATGTTGAAAGAACATCTGTGTCAGAAACGAAGTATCGAGCTTTTGAAAGTACCGTACAAGGTCGGAGATGATGAGGTAGAGTTTGCAATGAAAATTAAAAAGGCATTACGCAGCGTACATATATTTATTACTTCGGACGAGCGACAAGATACAGAATTTATCCGTCAAAGGTTTTATGAATGGAGAAGGAGGTCAGCAGAATGAGAGAACTTAAATATCATATTTATCTTGATGATAACGAATACCGTAGATTGATAGAGTCGCTTATGGCGTTGAAAAACAACCTTATCCAGCAAGGCAGATATACTGACGCCGTTGATGAGCTGTTGTGCAAAGTCATAGGAGCAAAGAAAAAGAAGATAAAAATTGAATATATTTAAGATGATATTTGCCGTCTGGTCTTTTGTTAGAGCAGGCGGTATTTTTGTGCAAAAAAATTTTTTCAATTTTTTTTGAAAATAGGGTGTCCACTTGTCCTCTCCCAGTTCAAACAAGTGAAGGGGTTATTTCCGTATCCAGAAAGCGGGAGCCTTTTCATTTGATTTTTGACAACTGAATACACATTCACTAAGACTTTATTTCTGATGATAGCCACTACAACAGGTACGCCGTGACTTCTGCTTTGCAGAACAGCGAGAATTCCGGTTGTGAGTATCAGGTTGCCCCTGATATGGCGACGACAGTCAGAATGATAATGATACTTCTCTACGGAGCTGGCGGAGAACCCGGCAGAGGTGAAAACCCTATGATACAGATTAGCAGTCTGTTCCTTAGTGACTTCCCGTGAGCGTTTCTGCTCGGCAAGGGGTGTTGAGAACAAATATTGCCACGACCGGTAGGAAATATGCCGGTCAGGTACATAGTTCATATTACAATGAGCTATGAATTTTTAAGGAAGGAGGATGCAGAAATGCCAAACTGCAAAACGATTGCGATATGCAATCAGAAGGGCGGTGTTGGTAAAACCACGACCACGGTAAATTTGGGCGTAGGTCTTGCTATGCAGAGAAAGAAAGTGCTGCTTGTGGATGCAGACCCACAGTGTGACTTAACGACTTGTCTTGGATGGAGTGATACGGATAATCTCAAAAATACGCTCTCGGATAAGATGATGGAAGTTGTACGAGGAAGTGAAAGCAATCCACTAAACGGTATTCTTCATCATAAAGAGAATGTTGATTTAGTACCGGCAAGCAGCGACTTGTTCGATTTTGAAATCAGTCTTGTTACTGCGATGAACAGAGAAGTGATTTTGAAGAATTATCTGAGTGAGGTAAAGAACAAATATGATTATGTTCTAATTGATTGTTCTCCGTCACTTGGTATGATGACGCTTAATTCACTTTCTGCCGCAGATAGCGTGATTATTCCGGTGCAGGCTCATTATTTGTCGGCAAAGTGTATGACTCAGCTTTTAAGAACCGTGAACAAGGTCAAGAGATACATCAATCCAAATCTTCAGATTGACGGTATTCTCTTAACTATCGTGGATAACCGAACCAACCTTGCTAAGAGTACGGTGGACACGCTCAGGCAGAACTTTGGTTCACACATCAAGATTTACAAATCACAAATTCCAATGGCGATTAAAGCTGCCGAGGTTGCTTCAAAGGGAGAAAGCATTTATGCCTATGAGCCTAAAAGCACAGTGTCGAAAGCCTATGCCGAATTTACGAAGGAGGTGTTAGCTGATGGCGACAGGAAGAAAGAGCGACTTCACTCTGCCAACATTCGATGATATTTTTTCAACGCAAGAACAGAGAGATGAAGCAAAGCTTGCGAAAATCAGAGATATTCCCATAAGTGAAATTGACGATTTTCCCGACCATCCATTTCAGGTGCGTGACGATGAGGATATGCTTCAGCTTGTAGAAAGTATCAAGGAAAGGGGCGTTATCACTCCGGCAACTGTAAGGCAGAAAGACGACGGCAGATATGAGCTTGTATCGGGACACCGAAGAAAGCGAGCCTGTGAGATTGCCGGCTTTGATACCTTGCGTTGTGAAGTGGTGGAACTTACAAGAGATGAAGCTACAATTCTTATGGTGGAGAGTAACTTTCAAAGGTCACAGATACTTCCCTCAGAAAAGGCGTTTGCCTATAAAATGCGTTTGGAAGCAATGAACCGACAAGCTGGCAGACCTAAAAAAGATAATTTGACACCAGTGGTGTCAGATTTTGAGCGTCAGCGTACAAACGAAGTTTTAGCAAATGAAGTAGGCGAAAGCCGAGAACAAATACGCAGATATGTTCGCTTAACAAATCTTGTTCCGGAACTGCTTGAATATGTAGATGAGGGCAAAATTAAAATGCGACCGGCAGTAGAGCTTTCTTATCTTGATGAAGATTGTCAGCGTGATGTGGTTGACGAGATTGATTTGAATGAGTCTACTCCGTCACACGCACAAACCATCAAAATGCGTAAGTTCTTTGATGAAGGAAAGCTTACAACCGAAGTCATATCCTCAATTATGGCAGAGGACAAACCGAACCAAAGGGAGAAAATTGTATTAAGGGGCGACAGGGTTCGACAACTTATCCCAAAGAATATCCCGATAAGTCAGACAGAGGAGTTTGTCTGCAAGGCGTTGGAACATTACAACAAGTATTTGCGTAACCGTGCAGAGCGTGACAGCAGATAGCCAAAGTTCTGTTTCCCCTTTCTCACACTCTATCCCCTTATATTACCTACTGTACCTACCGAAATAAAATATACTATCTCCCTTGTATATACTCTATCTCCCTTGTATATACTCTATCTCAATCTAAGCTATTCTTTTCTCTAAGGGAAACGCACAATTCACAGAGGTTGAGAGAATTTGATAAAATAAAAGTTTTAGCAGCAAATACAGAGAGTTCCTTTTCGGCAGGTAATTCAAAAAACCATCCGACTGAAAGGCTGTTGGAAAAATAAATATTATGCAGCAGAAATGTACCGTGTGGATAATGCGGTACATTTTTCATTGTAAGGAGGAAAACACAATGAGCAAAACAAGATTTAAGAGAGCTTCGTCGCTCTTTTTGGCTGCACTGATGTGTGTGACCGCATTGTTTGGCACAGGTGCTACGACTGCTTATGCGGCGGGTGACATTGGAACAATCAGCTTTACCCGAACCTATGACAGCAATGGCAATGCGATGAGATACAACGGAAGTGCAAATATCGGAGGTTATACCGCCGGCGGTACAGGAAATTATAAGTACCGAATGTTTGTAGATGGAGAAACCGCTTTTTGTATTCAGCCGGGTGTTCCCTTGAAAACAGGAAATACCTTGAAAAAGGCTTCTTCGGAAACTTGGAACGCTTTATCTTCCAATCAGAAAAAGGCGGTTGGTCTTGCCCTACTCTATGGGTATCAGGGAAACCGCAGCAATCTTTCGGGAAGTGATGATGAAAAGTGGCTTGCTACACAGACTCTTGTATGGGAGTTTGTAACCGGCTGTCGAGAGGCAACTGGTTCGTATCGTAAGACAAGCAATACAGTATATAATCTTCACTTTGGTTCTAATTACGCAAACAGCGGAGCAAGAGCTGTCTATGATAAGATTGTCAGTATGCTTGAAGAACACAGCACTATTCCAAGCTTTATGTCAGCCGGAAAGAATGATGTAACAAAAGAGCTTGCTTACAAAGATGGAAAATACAGTATTACGCTCACAGATAAAAATGGTGTGCTGTCAGATTACAGCTTTGTAAGTAGTGACTCCACAGTAAGCGTTTCAAATTCTGATAATAAGCTGACAATTACTTCGTCAAAGGCATTCAGTGGCGCTGTTCGCATTTCAGCAACAAGAAAAAATGTGCCTACAGTTAGCAACAGTGCGAAGATGATTGCCTACGGCGACCCGAATTTGCAGGATGTTGTAACCGGAGTTGAAAACACAGAAAGTGTCAACGCTTATATCAATGTGGAAACACCGACCGGAACGATTGCTTTGAAAAAGACATCGGAAGACGGAGTGGTAGCCGGTATCCGTTTTACCATTGAGGGCGAAGGTATTAAGAAAACCGTTGAAACTGATGAAAACGGTAATCTGTCGGTTGAGGGATTATTCCCTGCCACTTATACAATCACAGAGCAGAGCATTGACCGTTATGAGCCGCAGCAGACACAGAAAGTTACTCTCATTGGCGGAAAGACAACCACAGTAAATTTTAACAACACCCTAAAGCGTGGAAAGCTGGAGGTTGTAAAGACTTCAGAAGATAACTTTGTAGAGGGTGTGAAGTTTCATCTCTACGGAACTTCGCTCAGTGGTCTAAAGGTAGATGAATATGCAGTAACGGATAAATCCGGTATTGCAAGATTTGAAAATATCTTAATCAGCGGAGATACTCCGTATGTACTTGAGGAAGTGGATACGGCTATCCGTTATGTTGTGCCTGATACGCAGACAGCAGCGGTAGAATGGAATAAGGTAACAAACAGAACATTCCACAATGTGCTGAAGAAGTTTACTGTAACCGTAACCAAAAGCGATGCCGAAAAGGGCGAAGTACAAGGAAATGCTTCTCTTGCCGGTGCGGTGTATGGCATTTATAAAGGCGATACCCTTGTAGATAAATATGTGACGGATAAGAACGGACAGTTTACCACAAAAGAATATGTTTGTGATGATGACTGGACTATCCGTGAGATTACGCCGTCTGAGGGATATTTGCTTGATACCGCAGTTCACAAAGTCGGTGCTGAACCGGAACTTTATACGGTGGAACACAACCTCACTTCCAACGATGTAACCGAACAGGTCATTAAGGGAAATGTTGCCATTATTAAGCATACAGATGATGGTGAAACACAGATTGAAACACCGGAAAGCGGTGCGACCTTTGAAGTGTATCTGAAATCCGCAGGAAGCTATGAAGCAGCAAATGAGGATGAAAGAGATATGCTTATCTGTGATGAAAACGGATTTGCACAGACAAAAGATATACCATACGGTATTTATACTGTTCATCAAACTTCAGGTTGGGAAGGTAGAGAACTGATGGATGATTTTGATGTGTTTATCGCACAGAATGGTCAGACCTACCGATATATTATCAATAACAGAAATTTTGAGAGCTTTGTCCATATCGTAAAGGTGGACGCAGAAAGCGGAAAATCTATTCCTTATGCGGGTGCGGGATTTAAGCTTTATGACCCTGACGGAAATCAGGTAACAATGACTTTCACTTATCCGACACCTACAACGGTGGATACTTTCTTTACGGATGCCAACGGTTCTTTGGTGACACCTGAAAAACTTGATTATGGTAAGGGATATTCTCTTGTAGAGGTGCAGGCTCCGTATGGCTATGTGCTTGACAGTACACCGGTCTACTTTGACATTACGGAAGAAAATTCTTCTGATGAAAATGGTATCACAGTCGTTAAGGTAAGCAAACCGAATATGGCACAGAAAGGTACAATCAGCATTGAAAAGACGGGAGAACTCTTTGTTGATGTTACAGTCAGCGGCGGAGAGAAAACACCGGAAATCTATCAGCCTGTCTATGCGATTGGAGGACTTGAAGGTGCAGTTTATGAAATTCGTGCTGCCGAGGATATTTATACACCTGACGGTACACTCCGCTATTCCAAAGACGAGGTAGTGGATACTGTTACCACAACCTTTGACGGTTCGGTTAAGAGCAAGGAACTGTATCTTGGCAAATATACGGTTACAGAGATTGAAGCACCGTTTGGTATGGTGTTGAGTGGCGAAACACACGAAGTAGAGCTTACTTATGCCGGTCAGGAGATTGAGGTAACGGAAACTGCTACTTCGTTCTATAACGAAAGACAGAAGGCTGAAATCAGCCTTGAAAAGACACTTGAAACAAACGACATCTTCGGTATTGGAAAGGGCGATGAAATCAAAAATATCAGCTTTGGGTTCTATGCCGCAGAAGATATTACTTCTGTAACCGGTGCGGTTATTCCTGCTGATGGTTTGATTGAAATTGTAACTCTTAATGAAAACGGAAAAGGTATGATTAAGACGGATATTCCTATGGGGAAATACTATGTCAAAGAAATTGCTGCCGATGAGCATTATATTCTTGATGATACAAAATATCCGGTAGCCTTTGAATATGCCGGTCAGGATATTGCAAAGGTCGAGATTGCCGTAAATAATGGTGAGAAAATCGAAAACAAACTGATTTATGGTTCTGTATCCGGTAAAAAGGTTGACGAGAACGGCGAAGTTCTCGGCGGGGCTGTTATCGGTATCTTTGCTTCTTCCGATGTGGAATTTACAGAAGAAAATGCTTTGATGACAGTTACTTCCGCAGAGGACGGTAGCTTCTCCTTTGATAAAGTGCCTTATGGTACTTGGTATGTCAGAGAAATCAAACAGCCGAAAGGCTATGTGCTTGATGATACTGTCTATGAAGTGAATATTTCAGAAAAAGAGCAGGTTGTCGAGATTGAAATCATCAATAAACTTGTGCGTGGTAATATTACACTCACAAAGATAGACGCAGATTATCCGGACAACAAACTGACAGGAGCTGAGTTTGAGGTTTATAAAGATGTCAATGAGGATGGAAAACTCGACAAGGGTGATAAATTGCTCGGAACGCTTGAAGAAACTTCTGAAGGTATTTATGAAATGCGAGAACTACTCTATGGAAAATATCTTGTGAAGGAAACGAAAGCACCGGAGGGATTTGTTCTTGATAAAGGTATTTACTCTGTATTTGTGAAGGAAGATGGCAAGACTTATTCCGTAGAAAATAAGGCTGGTGTAGGCTTTATCAACGATGCAATGAAGGGTAAGCTCAAAATTGTTAAGACTTCTTCTGACGGAAAGGTAGAAGGGTTCAGCTTCCGAGTGTTTGGAGAAAACGGGTTTGAGCAGATTTATAAGACTGACAAGAACGGAGAAATTCTGATTGAAGGACTTCGTATCGGAGAATACACCATTTCCGAAGTGTCTGATAATGCCTCAGCCGCATATATCCTTCCGGCAAATAAAGAAGCAACAGTAAAAGTAGATGCTACAACTGTTGTGACAATGCACAATGAACTCAGGGATACACCGAAAACCGGCGATGACCGAAACCCTGCATTGTGGCTTACGCTTGCCGGTATTTCTGCTCTCGGTATTGCGGTAACGGGTGTTGCTGCTTACAGAAAGAAGAAAAAGGAGGGTGACGAATAATGGAAGCTAAAGCCATTATTGCGATTGCACTTGTCGTGTTTATCGTAGGCGGCTTTATCTTCTTACAGGTCAAAAACCGTAAGAAGTAAATGTGAAAATTTATCAAAGGGGCGGGCTGTTAGACAGTTCGCCCCTTTGCAATTTAAGGAGGTGCTTTATGAATTGTCCGAAAACGGTGGATAGCAAGGTGCTTGCCATATTGCGAGAGTGTCCGGAAACAAGATACGACGATATGCAGCTTATCCTTTGCTATTACAACCGATACAGCTATATGAGAGTGGGCGATTGTTCTCTTGAAGATATAGTCAATAACTACAAAGGCTACGGTTTACCGTGCTTTGAGAGTATCCGCAGAGCAAGACAACGAGTGCAGTCTTTGTTCCCTGAACTTTCAAGACATAATACTGAGCCTGTTGCAAATGAAGCGACCATTGTAATACGGATTGTTTAGTAGGGAGGTTTTACTGTGAAAGATAAACTTACTTTCTCTCAGAAAGTCAAGGTGCTGAATAAACTCTTTGACGCCGGATATAACACGGAGAAGAAATTGCAGCAGCTTGATATGGAGGGAATTTTGAAAATCGCCAATATCACAATTCCGGATATGACCGTTATTTTGGAATTGCAAAAGCAGACGAAAGCAAACAAGTTGTTCTCCTATTTGGGAGGTGGTTCTGATGAGCAGCAGAGCAAAACAGAATAAGAAAGAGGAGGTGCTTGCAAAGTGGCACGAAAATATGACCTTATTTCAGAATTGTATGAGCGTACTTGCAAAACGGTAGTATCAAATCCACAGAACTGGCAGGCATTTCTTTCTGCTGCCTGTCGAAATTATAAGCTCCGTTTTGACGAGCAGCTGCTTATTTATGCCCAGCGACCGGACGCAACGGCAGTTCTTGAAATTGAGCGTTGGAACAGAAGTTTCGGCAGATGGGTAAACCGAGGAGCAAAAGGGATTGCAGTCTTTGAGGATGCAGACCGTAATCGTCAAAGATTAACACATTACTTTGATATTTCCGATACCCATGAAAGCAGATATTCCCGCCCTGTTCCTTTGTGGAATATGAAAGCGGAATATGAGCCGGATGTGATAGAAACTCTTGAAAGCTCCTTTGGAACGCTTGAAAATAAGAGTACCCTTGCCGACGCCATTTTAAGTGCTGCATATAATGCAGCCGAAGATAACATTCCCGATTATGCCGGTGATTTAATGTATGCTGTACCCGACAGCTTCCTTGAAGGACTTAGTGAAGATATGATTGCTTCTCAATACAGAAAACTTGTATCGGACAGCGTAGCATATATGCTGATGAGTCGCTTGGGAATTGATACAGGAGAGTATTTTGACAATGATGACTTTCGTGAGGTAACAAATTTTAATACGAAAGAAACGCTTAACGCTCTTGGTTTTGCGACAAGCGACATTTCCGAAATGGCTCTGTCAGAGATTTCTAAAACGGTTATGGCGATAGAGCGACAAAATCGCATAATTGCCGAAACGAAAGAAACTGAGTACAATAAGGGCGAAAATAAAACTGAAAGGAGTTTTGAAGATGAACGAATTGACATACACAATGGTGGGCGATTACAATCTACCGAACTTGGAAATGCCGCAGCAGCCGGAAGTGAGCTTGGGCAGATACGCTCAGATGAGAAAGAAATACCTGAAGGAACATCGCAGAGTTCTTTACTACAATCTGCTGACGAGCTGCACCCTGACAGCACATTTGGCGGAAATCGAGCAGAGAGCCGTAGAGATGGAGGAAACTCTATTGAAGCAGATGGCTCAGAAAGAGGGACTGACCGAGCAGATGAAAGCGGAAGATATGATGTTATGGGTTCGCAAGATGAACAATCTGAAGAACACGGTACAGGAAATCGTGAAGTCGGAAGTGATATTCGCTTAGAATATTATGACCGCAGTAATGAGGACAGAAGCCTGCCGTTCTTTGGCGGAGATGAAACCATCAATGAAATGCTCAGGCTTACCCTTCATTTGAAAGCATCAAAAGATGATATTGAGAAGTTCTTTGAAAGTCATTCAGACCAAAAGGAAAGAACCGAATATATCAAAGAAATTTTCAATAATGATGTTACGCATCTTACCTTACAGGATGGAAGGCGTGTTGGATATAAGACAATGCAGAATGTCCTTCATTTATGGGAGGGCGAATATGACAGCCGAACAAAGCAAGGTTTTTATGACTGGGGCGTTATCGCAAGTCATTTTCAGGCACTCCGCCTGCTTGGACAGTTGCACGATACTATAAAACCTTTGCCCTCCGTAGACGGGCAGATGAGCTTAATATTTGATAGTGAAGCAGAGGAAAGAAAAGCCTCTGCTTTTACTTTTACTCAAGAGATTATCGACGCTGTTATTACTCGTGGAAGCGGAGTTTCCGAAGGGAAAATGCGTATCTATGAGCAGTTTGAAAAGAGTCTTTCTACAAAAGAAAACATTGATTTTCTAAAGAATGAATATGGATGGGGAGGTGCTTATCCGGTCATAATCGGAACGGGCATTGACGAGCAGCACGATGGCAAGGGTATAATGCTTTCAAAGGGATTTGGCAATGATAAACCACATATTCTTTTGAGTTGGAAACAGGTTGAAAAGCGTATCGGAGAACTGATACAAATGGACAGATACCTGAACACGAAAGAAAAAGAGCATTATCCTGAATGGTTGGAAAAGCAGGGACAGCGTAGAGCTGAAATTGCAGAACAGAGAAGAAACCGAGCTATTCTTTCTACTGCACCTGAAGAAAAAGTCGCAGAAAAGCAAGAAGAAAAATACGAATATCATCTTGGAGATATGGTATATATCGGTGCGAATGAGTATGAAATTCTCTCCTTTGATGATGAGCGTGTAATGCTTTATGATTTTGAATTTCCTTTATTCAATAAAGAGTTTACCCGTGCTGAATTTGATACAAAAGTGCGAGAAAATCCGATGAATGACCATTTGAAGGTTAGGGTATTACCCGCCGAAAAAGAAACGATTACAGAGGAAATTCCAACTGAAAATGAAACCATAACGGTACAGAGTGAGCAGTCGTATGAGGATGCCTTCTTTATTCCGAAAGACGGTTCAAGCATTACTTGGATGTACTACAATCCTGACAGCACAGCGGGAGGACAGTATGTTACAAATCTTATCTCTCACGAGGATATAAAAGAAGCTGCCGAAAAAACAGATACTCCCGAAGCATTTTTTGATTATCTTGGAAGTATTGCAAGGCAGGAACTTGCCGATGTGGGAAGCGATTGGTTTGCCGGTGCGGATATTCAGTTTCATAAAGAACCTGACCTTACAGACTGCACATCGGAAACAATGCAAAAGCTTATTGCGGTTGCTGTGCCGGAAAATGTGCAGACCAATATTGGAAACATTCCGGTAGAGGATTACAGAGAAATTGTTGCTAATCAGCACGGCTTTGACAGCTATGATGAAATGTATAACGAGGGCATCCGTATTGGAAACGGGTATGACAAAGAGCCTGAGCCAATAGTTCCCTCTTGGGAAAAGTCAAAGCATAAAGTAAAAGGCTATGATTTGCACCCTGATATTCCTATGTCAGAGCGATACACCTTTGATTTGAAAGCCAATGAAATTGAAACCGTTGGTAAGAAAGAACGCTTCCGTAGAAACATTATGGCAATCCAACTTCTTAAAAAATGTCAGGAGGAAAACCGATTTGCGACTCCCGATGAGCAGATTGTTTTGTCGAAGTATGTCGGTTGGGGCGGTATTCCTGAAGCTTTTGACGAAAATAATTCTTCGTGGACAACGGAATATTTAGAACTGAAAACTGTGCTGACACCCGATGAATATGCTTCTGCAAGGGAAAGCACATTAACTGCTTTTTATACCCCGCCTGAAGTTATCTCTGCCATATATAAAGCAATGGAGCAGATAGGCTTTCGGGAAGGAAACCTATTAGAACCATCCTGTGGTATCGGTCACTTTATCGGTATGCTGCCTGATGTTATGAAGGAAAGCAAGATTTATGGCGTTGAACTTGATACCATATCTGCCGGTATTGCACAGCAGTTATATCAAAAATCTTCGATTGCAGCTCAAGGGTTTGAAGAAACCAATCTGCCGGATAGCTTCTTTGATGGTGTTATCGGCAATGTGCCTTTTGGAGATTTTAAGGTATCCGATAAACGCTATGATAAGCATAAATTCTTAATCCACGATTTCTTTTTTGCGAAGTCTTTGGATAAATTACGCCCCGGCGGTGTGATGGCTCTTGTGACAAGCAAGGGTACAATGGATAAAGAAAATTCCAATGTCCGCAAGTATATCGCCCAAAGAGCAGAGCTTCTTGGGGCTATTCGACTTCCGAATGATACCTTTAAGGGAAATGCCGGAGCAGAGGTTGTTTCAGATATTCTTATTTTGCAGAAAAGGGATAGGCTCATTGATATTGAGCCGGATTGGGTACACCTTGATACTGATGAAAACGGTATTAGAATGAACTCATATTTTGTGCAGCATCCTGAAATGGTACTTGGTGAAATGAAAATGGTCAGCGGTCGTTTCGGACCTGAAGCCACCTGTGAACCGTATGAAAATGCAGACTTAAAGGAACTGCTTAATGAAGCGGTGTCCAATATTCACGGAGAAATTACAGCGTATGAAGTGGAAGAAGAACTTGACGAGGAGGACAATTCTATTCCTGCCGACCCAACAGTACGCAACTTTTCTTATACACTGCTTGATGACAAGATTTACTTCCGTGAGAATTCAAGAATGATACCGGTAGAGGTATCTGCAACCGCAGAAAATCGCATCAAGGGTATGATTAAAATCCGTGATTGTGTAAGAAATTTAATCGAATTACAAACGGAAGATTACCCCGATACTATGATTAAAGCGGAGCAGAAAAGGCTCAATGACCTATATGATACCTTCACGAAAAAGTATGGACTCATCAACAGCCGAGCAAATGTTTCAGCATTTTCTCAGGATAGTTCCTATTTCCTTTTGTCTGCTCTTGAGGTTATCGGCGACAATGGAGAACTGGAACGAAAAGCGGATATGTTCTTTAAGAGAACGATTAAACCGCATACACCGATTACTTCAGTAGATACACCGAGTGAAGCATTAGCGGTATCAATGGGCGAAAAAGCCGGCATTGATATGGAATATATGTGTGAGCTTTCAGGCAAGACAGAACAGGAAATCTTTGCTGATTTGAAAGGTGTTATTTTCCTCAATCCTCTATATGGATATGGTAACAGTACCGAAGCGAAGTATCTGATGGCGGATGAATATCTGTCCGGTAATGTCAGAGAAAAACTGGCGGTAGCGAAAAGGTCTGCCGAAGTATATCCCGATGATTACAAAATCAATGTGGAAGCGTTAGAGAAAGTACAGCCGAAAGATTTGACGGCAAGTGAGATTTCTGTAAGGCTTGGTGCTACTTGGCTTCCACAGGAAATTGTAGAGCAGTTTATGTTTGAGTTCCTTGATACACCCCGATATGCACAATGGAATATCAAGGCACATTTCTCGCACTATACAGGTGAGTGGAACATCGAGGGAAAATCCTATGACCGAGCCAATGTAAAAGCGTACAGTACCTATGGTACTTCCCGCATCAATGCCTATAAGATTATCGAGGAAACGCTGAACCTGAAAGATGTCCGTATCTTTGATTATATCGAAGATGATGAGGGCAAAAAGAAGGCTGTTCTGAATAAAAAAGAAACGGCAATCGCACAGGCAAAGCAAGAACTTATTAAGCAAGGCTTTCAGGATTGGATATGGGCAGACCCTGCCCGAAGGGAAAAACTTTGCAAGCTCTATAACGAAAAATTTAACAGTATCAGACCCCGTGAATACGATGGAAGTCATATCACATTTAATGGGATGAACCCTGAAATTGAACTTAGGGAACATCAAAGAAATGCGGTGGCACATATTCTTTACGGCGGGAACACACTTCTTGCCCACGCAGTCGGTGCAGGAAAGACTTTTGAAATGGTAGCGGCGGCACAGGAGTCAAAGCGACTTGGACTTTGTAATAAATCGTTGTTTGTTGTTCCAAACCATTTAACAGAGCAATGGGCGGCGGAGTATTTGCAGTTATATCCGGCAGCAAATATTCTTGTGGCGACAAAGAAAGATTTTGAAACAAAGAACCGTAAGAAATTCTGCGGTCGCATTGCCACAGGCGATTATGACGCTGTGATTATCGGTCATTCCCAATTTGAAAAAATACCGATGTCCCTTGAAAGGCAAAGGTCAATCTTGGAACAGCAGCTTGAGGAAATCACAAATGGTATCGCTGATTTGAAGCGTAACCGTGGAGAAAATTTTTCTGTGAAACAGCTTGAAAAATCAAAGAGAGCTGTGAAGCTGAAGCTGGAAAAACTCAATGACCAAACGAGAAAGGATGATGTAGTGACTTTTGAGGAATTGGGTGTAGACAGGCTTTTTATAGATGAGAGCCATTATTACAAGAACCTTTTCCTTTATACAAAAATGAGAAATGTGGGCGGTATTGCACAGACAGAGGCACAGAAATCTTCTGACCTCTTTATGAAATGCAGATACCTTGATGAGCTGACCGGAGGGCGAGGAACTGTCTTTGCAACGGGAACACCTATCTCAAACTCTATGGTGGAACTCTATACTATTCAAAGATATTTGCAGTATAATACACTTGTGAAGAATGATTTACAGCACTTTGATAGTTGGGCTTCGACCTTCGGTGAAACCGTGACAGCCGTGGAATTAACTCCCGAAGGTACAGGGTATCGTGCGAAAACGAGATTTGCCAAGTTCTATAATTTGCCCGAACTGATGGCGATGTTCAAAGAGGTTGCAGATATTAAAACCGCAGATATGCTTGACCTTCCCGTTCCTGAAGCAAAGTATCATAATGTCGCTGTAAAGCCGTCTGAAATGCAAAAGGAAATGGTAGCTTCTCTTGCAGAAAGGGCTGAGAAGGTTCGTTCCGGCGGCGTGGACGCAAGCGTTGATAATATGCTGAAAATCACCAACGACGGCAGAAAGCTGGCACTTGACCAAAGGATGTTGAACCCTATGCTGCCTGATTTTGAGGGGAGTAAAATCAATGCTTGTGTGGATAATATCTATCGTATTTGGGGAGAAAACGCTGATAAAAAATCAGCACAGCTTGTCTTTTGTGACCTCTCTACTCCTAAGAATGACGGGACTTTCTCAGTCTATAACGACATCAGAAAGAAATTGATAGAGCGAGGTATTCCTGAAAGTGAAGTTCGATTTATCCACGAAGCAGATACGGATATAAAGAAAAAGGAATTGTTTCAAAAGACTCGAAAAGGCGAAGTCCGAGTGCTTCTTGGTTCGACGCAGAAGATGGGAGCCGGTACGAATGTGCAGGACAGGCTTATTGCGTTGCACGATGTTGATTGTCCGTGGCGACCGTCTGATTTGGAACAGCGTTCCGGAAGAATTATCCGTCAGGGCAATCAAAACCCCGAAGTTAATATTTACCGCTATGTTACAGAGCAGACCTTTGACGCATATTTGTATCAGCTTGTTGAAGGGAAACAGAAGTTTGCAAGTCAGATTATGACCAGTAAATCTCCGGTGCGTTCTGCTGAAGATATTGATGAAACCGCACTTTCTTATGCAGAGATTAAAATGCTTGCCACCGGCAATCCATATATCAAAGAGAAGATGGACTTGGATATTCAGGTACAGAAGTTAAGACTCTTGAAATCCAATTTTCTCTCTGAGAAATATGCTTTGGAAGATAAGATAATTAAATATTACCCGCAGCGTATCGCTTCTTTGAAATCCCGTTTGAACGGTTTGGAAAAAGATGTGGAAACTGCGAAACAGCACCCGAAACCTACGGATGACCGCTTTGCCGGTATGAAGGTATCGGGTGTTTTTTATTCGGAAAAAGCAGATGCCGGTAAAGCAATTATCGAAGCTTGCAAGCAGATGAATAGTCCCGACCCTATCCCTCTTGGAGAATATCGTGGCTTTCAGACGGAACTTTTGTTTGATACTGTCGAGAGAACTTATGTGGTAAGGCTCAAAGGAGAAACAAGCTGTAATGTACCTCTTGGAGAGGATATTCACGGTAATATTACC
>PPYF01242270.1_pt1 | contig 17389 bp, 20 predicted proteins | sample 1559871 | NCBI WGS metagenome assembly PPYF01 (sample SAMN08240021, study PRJNA423297) | Human gut metagenome, whole genome shotgun sequencing project.
GAGTTAGAGGAGTTGATTCAGAAAGCCGCCATGTCAGGAGCACAGGTTGCTGCGGATGCTATGATTATTTCTCAAAGGAGAACTGAGAAAGAAAAGGTAGACCGCAGGCTACATAACACAGATCTGCTTCTGAGAAATTACAGAACATTAAAGGCATGTTGCGAAAATGCTGTATACGAATCAAAAAAAGAAGAGGTTACAGAGGTTTTGGATGACATTATGACAATGAAAGATGATAAAGTTATCGTAGAATCCATTAAATCATCTTCGAAAAGAACCACAATCATGGTGCGGCACATCGATAAGATGATAGATGTATACAGAATCTATTGCGGTAAAATGTCTGAAAAAGATAAGCGTAGATACAAGGTCATAAAATCATTGTACATATCTAAACAGCCCATGACTATTGCAGAAATTTCAAAAAAATTTGGGGTAAGCAAAGTCACCATATATGACGATATTAAAATTGCCAAAGAGCGCTTATCTTCGCTGTTTTTTGGGGTAGATGGACTCAAGTTTTTCTGACTGTATTATGAGCTAATAAATCTTGTTACTTAACATTGACTTAATAACGAAAATGGTGTATGATAGAGTAGTAAAATTTTAATCATAGCCATGAGCCACTGGACCACCTCCAGTGGCTTTTTTCATAAATTCTTTAAGGAAGGAGGAAGGAAATATCAAAAGAGAAAATGCTCCTTGAAAACAAGTAAAGGAGAGAAAAGATGGATGGAATAATATTGCTGATGACATATGCAGCTATCATGATTCTGGCAACAGTTATCATGACAAAGAAAGAAAAAAATGTTGAAAGATTTTGTGTAGGAAGTAGATCTGAAAACTGGGTTATGTCCGCTCTGAGCATTGCAGCAACTTGGATTTGGGCACCAGCGTTATTTGTGTCAACTGAGAAGGCATATACTGCCGGATGGGTTGGACTTTTTTGGTTTTTGGTACCAAATGTATTGTGTTTAATCATATTCATTCCGTTTGCAAAGCGTATCAGAAAAGCGATGCCAGAGGGAATGACGTTATCTGGATTTATGAATAAAAGATATAAGTCTGAAGGAGTTAAAAGAGTGTACCTCTTTCAGCTTGGAGGCTTGGCAATTCTATCCACAGGCGTGCAGCTTCTTGCAGGAAGCCAAATCTTAAGCTTAGTGACAGGAATCAACTTTTCCACAATGACAATCATCCTTGCAGTAATTGCATTATCATACTCGCTGTTTTCCGGAATTATAGCATCTATGCTCACAGATGCTATCCAGATGGTATTTATGCTTATAGCGTGTGGTCTATTTGTTATATTCGGAATCAAAAATGCAGGCACACAGAGCATTTTACAGGGCTTAGGAGGTATATCAGGACAGTTCAGCGGATTGTTTGATAAGAAAGGAATGGAAATCTTTCTTGCTTTTGGGCTTCCGACAGCAATCGGTCTGATCTCAGGACCATTCGGAGATCAGAGTTTCTGGCAGAGAGCGTTTGCGGTAAAGAAAGAAAAACTCGGAAGAGCATTTCTTGTTGGTGCGTGTCTGTTTGCAGTGGTTCCACTGTCCATGGGAATCATTGGATTAATGGGTGCAGGTGCTGGATACCAGGTTAATGATACGGGAATTGTTAATTTTGAGCTGATTCGCAAATTTTTTCCTGCATGGGCTACATTACCCTTCCTGTTTATGATTATTTCCGGACTGTTATCTACTGTGGACAGTAACCTTTGTGCAGCTTCTTCGCTTACAACGGATATGACTGGCGGGAGAGATATTAAGAAGACAAGAATAACCATGATATTACTGCTTATTGCAGGTATCGTGATTGCTAATATTCCTGGAATCACAGTAACACACCTGTTCCTGTTTTACGGAACTCTGAGAGCATCAACATTGCTTCCGACTGTGCTCACGCTAAACGGAAAGAAACTTACAGCAAAAGGAGTAGTGACTGGAGTAGTGACATCATTGGTTGTAGGGCTTCCTGTATTTGCCTACGGCAGCATTTTGAATAAAGGAGCATATAAAACACTGGGTAGCCTTTTAACAGTGCTCCTGAGTGGAATTGTGGCTCTGATAATGGCAGGACGGGAGGCAAAGCATGAAAAGAGTATTGGGTAAAAAGCAATCCTCGAAACATAATGACTGGCTCAATGCTATGAAAAACATTGAAGCTCTGATAAGCAGAGAGGAAATCGAAAGTAAAACCCTTGAGACAATCGCGCAGATCAGAGAAGTGACTGCCGGAAAAACAGTAGCGTACGCATGGAGCGGAGGAAAAGACAGCCTTGTTCTTGGCAGAATTTGTGAGACAGCTGGTATTCCAGATTGCATGATGGGTATTTGCGAAATGGAATATCCACAATTCATGGAATGGATTGATTATAACAGACCAGAGTATTTGCAGATAATCAATACAGGACAGGATTTGGAATGGCTTGCCAAACATCCAGAAATGCTTTTTCCGAAAGACAGTAAGACTGCTTCAAGGTGGTTCCGGATTGTTCAGCACAAAGCACAAGCGAAATATTATCGGGAGCATAACCTTGATATGATTGTGCTTGGCCGCAGACGAGCTGATGGAAATTACTGCGGAAAAGGTAGTAATATTTATACAGATGGAAAAGGCGTTACAAGGTATAATCCACTGGCGGACTGGACACATGAAGAAATTCTCGGATACATTCACTATTTTGGAGTGGAAATGCCCCCAATTTATGAATGGAAAAACGGATATTTGTGCGGAACGCATCCCTGGCCAGCAAGACAGTGGACAGGATCCGAAGAGAATGGCTGGAAAGAAGTGTGGGAAATTGACCGTACGATTGTAGAAAATGCATCTTCCATCATTCCGGGAGCAAAAGCATTCTTAAAAAAGCATTGCAGTGCTTGAAAGTAAAATCTTAATCAATTGCAGCTCCTTCTGAAAAGGAGGAAAAGCAAATGAAAATCACAACAGCAAAAATTGCAGATTTAAAACATCCAGAGAAGAATGTCAGAATACATTCAGATCAACAGATAAGAGAACTGAAACGTTCTCTCGAGAAGTTTGGTCAAACGCGAGCACTAGTGGTAGATGAATCAAATACTATTCTGATTGGAAATGGTTTGTATGAAGCCATGAAGAATCTTGGATATGAAGAGGTCTCTGTATATGTAAAGACCGGATTATCCGATAATGACAAAAAGAAACTGATGATTGCTGATAACAAGACATATGCACTTGGAATTGACAATCTGGATACATTGAATGAATTTTTAGAAGAATTGCAGGGAGACCTTGATATTCCTGGATATGACGAAGAAATCTTAAAGCAGATGATTGCAGGTGCCGACGAGATTACTGAGAAGATTTCTGAGTATGGCACTCTTGACGATGAAGAAATCCGGAAAATAAAGGAAACAAATGAACGTAGAGAACAGAGAGAGGATCTGGAGGAGGAAAGGTTAGGTATATCACCTGCTAATGAGCAACCTGTTATCGATACAGACCCTGCACCGGTCGCAGTAGGGCAGTATGCCACAGAAACAAATATGGAAAAAACTGAAACCCAGAGATTTGTTATCTGTCCGAAGTGTGGCGAAAAGATATGGCTGTGAAACGCTGCGAAGCGAATATCAACGTCGTTAAGGCTGCGGAAATCCGAATAAGGAACGTATTCCGCAATGGCTTACCAGTGTATTTTTCCTTTAGTGGCGGGAAAGATAGTTTGTGCATGGCGCAATTGTTGGTGAACCTGGCCAACAGAGGCGAGATCGATATGAAACAGCTGACCGTTCAATTTATAGACGAAGAAGCAATATTCCCATGTATGGAAGATATGACACGTAAGTGGAGGAAAATCTTCATGATGATGGGAGCGAAATTTGAATGGTTTTGCGTAGAGGTAAAGCATTACAATTGTTTTAATGAGCTGTCAAACGATGAAACATTTATTTGTTGGGATTCAACAAAAAGAGATGTTTGGGTAAGACAGCCGCCGTCATTTGCAATTAGAAGTCACAAGCTCCTGAAGCCTAGAACGGATGCGTACCAGGATTTTCTCCCGAGAGTTACAGCCAATGGAATCACAATGGTTGGGATACGAACGGCAGAGTCTTTGCAACGATTGCAGAATATAGCATCCATGACAAAAGCTGGAAGGACTATGACTAATAAAAAGCAGGTATTTCCTATATATGACTGGACGGATAATGATGTGTGGTTATTTCTTTTGAATAATCATGTAGACATTCCGGACATTTATTTATATCTATGGCAGTCAGGATCGAGCCGGAGACAGTTGAGGGTATCTCAGTTTTTTTCGGTAGATACTGCCCGAAGCTTGGTAAAGATGAATGAATACTATCCAGACCTCATGGACCAGGTCATCAAAAGAGAACCGAACGCATACCTTGCGGCTCTTTATTGGGATTCGGAAATGTTTGGTAGAAATTCAAGGAAGAGGAGGGAAATCGAGCATGGACAGGAAGAAAAAGACTACAAAAAGGAATTAATAACCATGTTCAATAACATGGATGTTTTTTTCGATACTCCTCATAAAAGGCAGATTGCAGAAAGATACCGTAATTTCTTCATGCAGGTGTCTGCGGTGGCATCTGGTGAAGATTTCCGACACATCTACGAAGGGCTTATATCAGGAGATCCGAAAATGAGGACCTTTCGAGCTTTGTACCACAGGATATATGGGAAATATATTTCAGAAGCAAAAAAGACGGAGGGAAAGAAAAATGGAAAGTAAAATAATAGCGCCCCTGAGTACCTTGCAATGGATTGACAGAAGTAGATTGAAGCCAAATGATTACAACCCGAATAAGGTATCCAAAGAGAATTTGAAGCTGCTGATTCAGTCGATTCTCACAAATGGATGGACATTGCCTATTGTGGTAAGGCCAGACCTGACCATCATTGATGGATTCCACAGATGGACGGTAGCGGGAATGGAACCATTGGTATCTATGCTGGAGGGAAAGGTTCCAGTAGTAATTGTTGACCACAAAGAGCATTCAGAGGATGTCTACGGGACAGTAACACATAACAGGGCAAGAGGTACACATTTGCTCGAACCGATGAAAAAAATCATTAAAGAACTTATGGATGATGGCAAAACCGTAGAAGAAATAAGCAAACAGCTTGGAATGAGGCCGGAAGAGATCTTTCGATTGTCTGATTTCTCAAAAGAAGACTTTTTGAAGATGATGACAAAAGGGGTGACAGGCTATTCAAAAGCTGAATTTATCACAAAAATTTAATATTGTTCTACGACGTATAGAACAGAAAGCAGGGAGAGGGAGTACAACCTCTCCCTTTTGCATATGCCGAAATAAGATGATGGAGGGGAGGGGTGTCCATTGGCAAGGGCAAGAAGTCCCAACAGCATTGAAGCTGAGGAAATGTATAAGAACGGGATGAAACTTGTTGACATTGCCAAGAAGTTGGACGTCCCGGCCAGCACAGTTCGGCGGTGGAAATCAACACAGAATTGGGACGGAAAGACAAAAGGAAAGAAAAACGAACGTTCGCAAAAGAAAAAAGCGAACGCTCGCCATAAAGGTGGACAGCCTGGAAACAGAAATGCAGTTGGAAATAAGGGAGGTCCACTGAAACCGGGAGATAAGATTGCGGAGAAACACGGAGCATATTCTGCGGTATACTGGGATGTTCTTGACGATTCCGAAAAGGAAATGATTGAGGATATTCCTATGGACGAAGAAATGCTCCTGATCGAACAGATACAACTATTTGCTGTAAGGGAGAGGCGCATCATGAGCGCAATTAATAAGTATCGAGGAATGAAAGGCGAAGTATCCCTGTATGGATTCTTGAGGATCGAAGATAAAAGAGCGTTCAAAACGGAAGAAGATAAACAGCTTTATGAAGAACGTATAGAAAAAAAGGTATCTTCTGAAGAACGTTTGCCTGGCGATAGATATAATATGCAGACCACCATGGAAAACAAGGATAATATGATCGCGAGACTTGAAAAGGAACTCTCCACTGTGCAGTCGAAGAAGACCCGGGCTATTGAAGCACTTGCGAGATTGAGGCTTGAAAAGCAGAAGATAGCCGGAGAAAGCAAGGGCAATGAGGTTGTTCGTGCATGGGCCGAAGCTGTGGTAAAAGCAAGGGAAGGAGAGAACAAAGATGGATGATATTCAGTTCTCTGAATTCCTTGATGAAAGCATACCGCTGTGGCGAAATGATCCGGTTATGTTCTTCCGGGAGGTGCTCAACTTTGAACCTGATGAATGGCAGGCAGAAGCTGCAAGAGATTTGGCGGCAAACCCGAAGGTCAGTATTAAATCTGGACAGGGTGTAGGAAAGACTAGTCTTGAGGCAGCAGTATTTCTTTGGTTCATAACCTGTTTCCCATATCCAAGAATCGTTGCGACAGCACCAACCAAACAGCAGTTGCACGATGTCCTCTGGTCTGAGATTTCTAAGTGGATGAGCAAGTCTGAGTTGCTCTCTATGCTTCTGAAATGGACAAAGACCTATGTTTATATGGTTGGTCAAGAAAAGCGTTGGTTTGGAGTAGCCAGGACCGCTACAAAACCAGAGAATATGCAAGGATTCCATGAGGATAACATGCTTTTTATTGTGGATGAAGCATCTGGTGTGGCCGATCCGATTATGGAGGCTATTCTCGGTACACTATCTGGAAAAAATAATAAACTACTCATGTGCGGAAACCCAACGAGAGCATCAGGAGTTTTCTATGATTCGTTCAATGTAAACCGTTCTATTTTCGTTCGGCACACAGTTTCTTCGCGAGACAGCAAAAGAACGAATAAAGATAATATCGCATCGTTGGAGCGAAAATATGGAAAAAATAGCAATATCGTAAGAGTACGTGTGGATGGAGAATTTCCAGAACAGGAGGATGATGTATTTATTCCGATTGCCTGGTTGGATAATTCTGTAGATACTGAAATGGAAGATTGTACAGCGAAGGCGCTTGGGAAATACATTGATGATAATGGAAAGAAACACTCTGACCGAAATGGAATTTATTCTATAGATATAGGCTGTGATGTTGCAAGATTTGGTGATGATAAAACAGTTATTGGTTACAAGCTCAATGAGGTTGCCAAAATATATAAACAAATGAATGGAATGGACACTACATGGACGTCTGGAAATATAGCTAGGCTTTTCCTTTCGTTGAAAGACCAATATCATTTCAGTGACGATATATACGTCAAGATTGATGATGGTGGTATAGGAGGTGGTGTAACTGACCAGTTAAAGGCAATCAAGAGAGCCAATCCTGATACATATTCAAATATGATTATTATTCCGATACATTTTGGGAATCCGATTCGCCATAAGTATTATTATGATACGACTACATATATGATGGGGATTATTCGAGAAATGATTCAACCATTTGATGATGAAGGAAATGACAGAAAACCAACATTAATACTTCCGGATAACGATGACCTCATCGGTCAATTGTCATGTAGAAAATATGGATTCGTAGGTTCTAAGATTAAGGTGGAGAGTAAAAAAGAAATGAAAGAAAGAGGACTTACATCGCCAGACGAAGCTGACTGTATGCTTCTTACTTGTTTACCAGTAAGAAGACCAAAAAAAGAAAGGGGCAAAATAGTAAATGGAAACCAAAAAATATCCTAAAGTGAATGTGCGTGTAATAAAAGCGCAGTCACATGAGAGCGATAGTGTAATCGCGAAAGCAGATTTCAGTACTCAGACCACAGCAGAAGAGTCAAGAAATGCCAGCGATTGGATTGAGCCGCCTTTCATGATGCAAGGATTAAAAAGGCTTGTCACAGAGAGTTCTATTCTCCCTCAGTGTATCAGGGCTTATAAGAACAACATTCCTGGATATGGAATTGCTGTGCGATACAAAGTAGATGAAACAGAGACGCCGGAAATGGCTGCTGAATTTGAGCGGGCCCAAGAAATCATAGAGCTTTTGAATACGGAGCAGGACACGAAAGAGGTGTTCGAAGATCTCATAGCAGCCAGAGAGACATACGGGATTGCGTATCTTGAGATTATTCGTAATCTTGCAGGAGAAGTGCAGCAGATAGAGCTTATCAGAGAGACGCATACGATGAGGAAAACCCAGCCGTTGAAGCCTTATATGGAAGTGCCATATTACCACAATGGAAAAGAGATTCGCAGAATGAAGAAATTTCGGAAATATCGGCAGCAGATAGGCGGAAATACGGTTTATTTTAAAGAGTTTGGCGATCCTAGAATTATGGATAACCGAGATGGAGAATATCTAAAGGAAGGACAGACACTTGAAAGACAGTACCAGGCGAATGAAATTTTGGAATTTGCCATCGGCACAGAGCCTTATGGAGAAATCCGATGGATTGGACAGATTCTCGGTGTAGACGGAAGTCGGTCCGCTGAAAATCTGAATAACAATTATTTCAAGAATGGCCGTCATACTCCATTGCTGATTATGGTTAAGGGCGGCACGTTGACAGATGAAAGTTTTAACAAGATGCAAGAGTACATGAACGGAATTAAAGGCGAGGCAGGGCAGCATTCATTCCTTGTCCTTGAAGCAGAAAACATAGATGCACGTTCTGATTTCGATGACGAAAAGCAGCCTGAAATCGAAGTGAAAGACCTTGCAAGCATCCTTCAGAAAGATGAATTATTTCAAGAATATCTTGATAATAACCGGAAACGGGTGCAATCAGCTTTTCAGTTGCCAGATTTGTACGTCGGATACACTACAGATTTTAACAGGGCAACAGCACAGACTGCACAGGAGGTTACGGAAGAGCAGGTGTTCCAGCCAGAGAGGAAATCTCTTGCCTGGGTTATTAATAATAAATTGCTTAACGCATATCAGTTTAAGTATGTAGAAGCATATTTTATGGAACCGGATATAACCAATGCGGACGATATGTACAAGTTGCTTACTGTAACAAATAATGCCGGAGGTATAACGCCGAACATGGCGAAAGAAGTTATCTGTGAAGCCCTTGGAAAGACGTGTGAACCGTACGAGGGGGAGTGGGCAGATGAGCCAATCGCCGTTGGAAAAAACAAAGCCACCGCAAGCAACGGAAATATGAGCAGCATTATGGCACAGCTTTCCGGACAGATCGAAAAAGCGCAGAAGAACCGAGAGCCAGATGAAGTTGTAGCGGTCATGAAAGAAGTCCGCAGACTTTTGAAAGCAATGAAGGAGGAAGCGAATGAACATTGACTTAGAACCTCTGCTTTCTTCCGTAGAGAGGTATATTGCGAAAGCAGACAAGGACCTGGAAGAAACTCTGGAAGGAGAAGGATATGTCAATGCGGCTGGGGCTGTAGAGGCTATTAATAAGCTTGAGGAGGCTGTGAACGATGCTTTGGTAGAAGATGCGCAGGATTTTCTTGATAAGGTACAGGAATCTGAAAACATAGATGATTTTATCCGCGAGGCATGGGAAACATACAGGACCTCAGCGGATCTAGAAACTGCCCTGGAAGAGATATTCCGGAAGGGGTTTCGTGATATGTTCCAACAGTTCACTTTTGATTGGCTTTTATCTGCCGAGCCGGATTATGCTCCTGAAATTGACGATGAGCGTATCACAAATCCTTCAGAGCAATTTATAAAAGAGTGGAGTCAGCAGCTTGCGGACATCATGAATCTTTCCACAAAAGATTATATGGAAAAGATCCTTTTTGATGCGAAGGAAAATGGCTGGAGCATAGATGAGACGGCGCAAGCCATATCTGATAGTGGTATCCGAGAACCCGGATACCGAAGCCGGAGGGTCGCTGTGACCGAAGTCCTGAGGGTGGAAAGCTACGCGCAGCAAGAAAGCATGGTACAAGATCCGCTTACTTATGCGAAGAAATGGAGACATGTATTATCTAATAATCCTCGCACGAACCACATGGCAATTAATGGGCAGCAGGTATTTAAGAGAGAGACGTTCACTTTGGTTGGAGCGGACGGAGCTACATACCACCCCTTATGCCCCAGAGACACAAGCCTTCCTGCGTCAGAGAGCGTAAATTGCCATTGCCTCATGGAAGCAGTAGCAGACGAAAGCGTTTTTGGAATGTCTAAAGACGAGTGGAAGAAAGCCAGAGAGAAGGCAATGGATGAGGTAGATGCAGAGTGGGAAACACGAAAAAAGAACGAAGAATCTTTGCGATATGCAGACGAAGAAACCATAAATTCGTATTATGCAAACGGAGGAATATATGGTAAAATAAATATAGAGGATTTGATAAGCAATACAGAAAAGCTCCAAAATTTTACCCCACATTCTTTGAAAATTATTTTAAGTAATAGTGGATATGAGGTAAAAACTTTGAATCGTGGTTCTTTGAAAGGAATTTCTTTCGAAGAAGGAGGCGGATATAAAGTGAATTTTGGAATGGATGGAATTTTCCAGTATCATCCAGCGAAAGGCAGCCATCATGAAGGCGCATATTATAAAATCAGTACAGGAATTACAGGAACGCATAGATACAATTTGGATGGGACAGCAAACGATAACTGAAAGGAGTGGAAACATGATTTTAGAACAAGAGAAGTTTTTTGAGGGACTGGATTTTGAAGAATATGAGTTTGAATATCCTTTCGGCTCAAAAAAATGCTACAAAGGAAAAGATGGCGGATTCTATCGTGTTGATCATTTTGGAAATACCTATGTTATTGAATTTGCTGAAAACGAAGATGAGGCTAAATTGAATCGGTTTGAAGACAGTGAATTATTCGATGACAGTTTAAGCGAAGATGAACTGATTCAGAACATCCGGGATACGCTGAAAGAGTATAATTAATATTGAAAAGGTATTCGTCAGAAGCGACGAGTACCTTTTTTTCATGGAGGAAAATGAATATGAAGAGAAAACAGCATGGGACAAGGGCTCCATGTTTTTTTAAACCCTTAATACTGAAAAAAATTAAAAAGAAGGGAGCGTGCAAGATGGCGAAGAAGATTGCGAAATCATATGCCATAAGTGATGCCAAGATCTCGTTTGTGTCTTTGGTTGATAAGGCGGCGAATAAGCGAGAATTTTTGATTACAAAATCAGAAGGCAGCAGCGCAGAGTTCCGGACCTATGGGAGAATCTTGAAAACAGACACGGAAAAGCATTTTGTAACCGGGATAGTGTACGAGCCTATGGTGGAAGATACAGACGGTAATTACATGACCGAAGAAGAGATTACAAAAGCCGCGCACTGGTTTATGAAGAACGCCGGAGATGCAGATATTCAGCATTGCTTTGAAAAAGCCGAAGGCGTGGAGGTTGTGGAATCTTATGTTGCCAAGAGTGACATGGAGATTGAGGGCGAACCGGTCAAGAAAGGAACATGGCTTATGACTATGGAGATCTCGGACAGTGATGTCTGGGATAAAATCGAAAAAGGCGAAATTACAGGATTTTCAATGGGCGGGAAGGGAGCATACAGTGAAGTAGATGTAGATATTTCTGATCCAGATAATCCTGTAGAAAAAGCCGGAGGCAAGAAAGGAATCTTAAAAGCACTTGCATCTATGTTTGGCATGGATGTAGTGGAAAAAGGAGCGGTTAAACAGAAGTATCAAAAAAGTATCGTTCGGGATAATTTTTGGACGGCATATTATTCTCTTACCGGTTGCTTGCTGGATATATATAATCCGGAAACGGGAGAATACGAAGTAGTGCATGATGAATCTAAGATCAAAGAAGCCCTGGAAGACTTTAGCGATATTATTACCGATTTACTTGTCAGTGGCGAGGATATTTATAAATCCATTGAAAAAGCCGGAAAGAAGATGAGCACTCAAAACAAAGAAACACTGAAAAGCATCCATGAGAGCTTAGGCGCTTTCCTTGCGAATTTTGATGATGATGATAAGGAGGAAAAAGAGTTGAATAAAAGCGAGATTGAAAAAGTTGTGACAGACGCTATTGAAAAAGCAATGGCAGCAGAGAAGCAGAATACGGTCTCTATTGGACTGAATGGCGAAAGCGTAACAATTGATGGCAACGTTGCTAAAAGTGGCTCACAGGGCGCTACAGAAGCCCCAGAGGTGACACCGGAAGATATTGAGAAGATGGTTCAGGCGGCTATCGAAAAGGCTATGAAGCCGCAGGAAGAAACGCTTACACGTGAGAATGTGCAGGAGCTTATTGAAAAGGCAGTAGAAAAGGCAATGGAACCGGTGCTGAAAAGCGCGGGACTGCCATCAAATCTGAATGATGAGGGTATTGAAAAAGGCGCAGGAGAAGAACATTATCTGCATGGATTTATCTAAGAGAGGAGCTATGAGAAATGAATACGAACAGAGGTATTGTAAATAAGGCCGGAACAATCGAAACAAGCGTAGTAACCAGTGGATTATTACAGCCGTATCAGGCAAAGAAATTTTTACAGCAGACTTTTGATGCTACACCGCTTATGAAAGCAATCCGGCACGAAACAAGAACAGAAAAATCCGGAGAGATTGATAAAATTGGTATCGGAAGAAGAAAACTCCGTGCGAAAGTGGAGAATAAAGATGATGGCTACAGAGCAGGCGTAGAATTTGGCTCTATCCATTATGAGACAAAGGCTGTCAGACTTCCGTGGGAGATCACAGAAGAGACTCTCAGACAGAATATTGAAGGAGAGAGCTTTGAGGCAACCGTAACCAATCTTATGACAACACAGGTTGGTGTTGATACCGAAGACCTTCTCATCAATGGAGACGAAGCTACATCAAAGGACGATCCGGACTATGACTTCCTGAGGCTGAATGATGGGATCAAGAAACTTATCACAAACGGCGGGCATATCGTAGATGTAACCGGGGCACAGGACATGGAGATGGAAATGTTTTACAAAACCGTTGCTTCTATCCCAAACCGCTTTAATAACGGAAAACTCCGTTGGCTGATGAGCCCTACCAGAGCACAACAGTGGGAATTATTCCTCCTTAACAAGGTGATTGATAATGGCGGCGTGGTACCGGAAACTCTGTATAAATCTCCGGTAGCGATTCCGTCTATGCAGGTCCCTGGGCTTTCTGATGATGTAATTATCCTTTGTGAGCCAATGAATATCATCGAAGTCAATACTTACGCAATTAAAATCAGAAAAGACGCAACTTCAAAAGATGCCATCATGCAGGATAAGAGATTCTATGTTGTTCATTTTGATTTTGACGCGTTGATCGAGGAGCTGGACGCAACCGCTATCATTACCGGACTGCCGGGGTATCAGTTTGATTAAGGGGGATTGTTATGTATCGTCTTAAATTGATCAAGGGGAAAACTTACTGTGGAAGAGGCGTAAAAGCAAGCCAGAGCGACCCGATCGTATGCATCTCCGACATAGAGCAGGCAAACCGACTGGTACAGTCAGGTTTTTTCGTTTTTATTGAAAACCCTAATGAAACAGCACGAGACGAATCGGAAGAGGATTTTCTTTTTCCAGAAGAAGAACCTGTTTCGGAAGAATCGCCTATGCTTATGGAACTGCAGCAGAAAACAAAAGCAGAGCTTATGGAATATGCCGAGAACAGGGGTATTTCAGTGACTGGCTGCAAAACAAAAGACGATGTGATTACTAAAATTGCAGAAGAAATGGAGAGAGCTTCCGCCACAAGGGAAGCGATCAGAGAGGATTAGGAGGAAGTGCAGATGAATCTGAAGGCAATGGATTTAGGAGTATGTGGAGTAGAACAGCTGTTGCAGGCTGGAACGATCCGTTTTGATACCAAAGACATCAATAAAGGGATTGAACTTATGGAACTGCCGGAGAACCTCATTATCACGAAAGCTGTGGCAGTTGTAAATACTGCTTTTAACGCTGGAACAACTAATGTTTTGACCGTGGGATTGGGTGAAAGCTTCGACGATATTCTTGGTGACGATGATATTACAGAAGGAACAGCTGGTCCTTATGTAAAGCACATGTTTAAGGTATGTAAAGATAAAAAGATTAAGATTATGGCTAAATACACATCTACCGGAACTGCAGCTACATCAGGGGAAGCGGACATCTACCTTGGAGTCGTGCGCATCCCCTGATGAAAAGGAGGCGCTATGGCAGTACAAAGACCTTGGATTACTCCGAAAGATGTTAAAGATTACACGGAATTGAAAGAAGTCAGAGAAAGAGCAGATGAAAAGCTGAGATTTGATATAGCAAGAGCGGAACAGAGGGTGATCAAGATGACGCATAACCGGTTTGACGGCGAGGATTACGAAACGATCCCGGAACCGGTCAAGATGGCAACAATCCTGATCGCAGAAGCTTTTGCAAAGAATGCGGTGGAGAGTAGCCGCAGGCGGCTTAAAAGCGAAACCTTCGACGATTATTCCTATACCGCAGAATCGTCCATCATTGATCTGGACAGTCTGGAACTGGAAGAGCTTCTTTCTGACTATGTCATTGAGACAGGGAACGGGAAAGTAGCGATAAAGTTAAGGAGGCTTTGAGCATGTTTGAAGATTTTTTTAATCATCGCTGTAATATTTACCACCTGGAAGACAGAAGGGTAAATATTGGATATGGAATTGAGGCAGGAAATGTCAGGGTTCCGCGAAAAGAAGCGGACGAAAAAGATATTCCCTGCCATTTCCATATCAAAGCCAATGGAAATATGCGTATCACGCAGAAGGAGCCATACGCAAAGATTGATGGAGATGTTAAGCTTTCCCTTCCGGCAGGTACAGACATCAGAAAAAATGATGTTGTGGAAGATTGCAGCAATGGAATCAAATATCGTGCCGGAATACCAAGGGAAGTGCATGGAGGGCATCACATCGTAGTGATACTCACAAGCAAAGAAGGGACAGATGGAGCGTTATGATTGATGTAAGCGAGTTAGAACAATTTGTAAGAGCGTGTGAGGCTGCCAGCGCTGACTTTAAGCCTTACATGGGCAGAACATTAGAAGAAATCGGAGAAAAATTTCTTGATATTGTGCAGGGGGCAATTGAAAGCGCAGGAAACGTAGATACTAAAACACTTTTATCTTCGTTCACAAAAGGTGGAGCTGGTAATATATGGCAGCTCAACACAGGCGGTTTAACTTTGACTATTGGGACTAATGTGAGATATGCGAAATGGGTTAATGACGGACATCGGCAGCAGCCAGGGCGCTTTATTCCGGGATATTGGCAAGGAAGTCATTTCAGGTATGTTCCCGGAGCGAAAAGCGGAATGGTATTAAAAGCTTCTTTTGTTCCAGGATCTCATTTTTTTGATACATCAATCCAAACGCTTAAAAAAATGCTGCCGGAAATGGAAGAAAAAGCTTTGCAGAACTTTTTTCGCAGGTATTTTCCGTAGGAGGTACAGATGGATTTTAATTTGGAACAGGTTCTTGCTTCGGCTGTAAGATATATACAGGAACGCACAGAAAAGGGAACAGCTCTTTATTTTGATGAGATACCGGAGAATTTTTATGTGCCTTCTGTTTATTTTCCAGTACCAAGAACACAGTCGCAGAAAGTGACTCTGAATACGTATCTTACAACGATTTACTTTGAGGCATGGTTTATGGCTTCTGAAAATTGGATTGCAGCAGAAGCAGCCGCAATGGTGAGAGATGATATTTTACTTGGAGACTGTGGAATTGATTCTGTTAGTAAAGATGGAACGTTCGATAAGAAAAAGTTTCGCGTCACAGATGTAGAAACAATTCCTCTTGAGAAAGGAATTGTGAAACTGCAGTTTGAGATACAGCACTACTTTTCAAGAGAAGAGATAGAAACTGTATGTAATAAAAAAATCCGGATTTCTTTCAGTGCAAAATCCAGCCCGGTTTATGAAGCGTGGAAGAATGCAACGGGAGAATTTAGAAAAGAAGGAGGTTTGTGAAATGGCAGAAAAAGACATTCCGAATAGCAATGAGGGAAAAGAAGTTGCTAAAAAAAGACCGGAAGCTACCAGTAACACGGTTTGTAAATTTAAAATCGAGAAACTCAGAGAGAACAGTATGAAATTGTTTGGTATTACAACAAGCACTTTTGATGGTGCGATGTATGGCCAGAATGCAGAAGAACTTACAGTAGAGGAAGCCAGAAAGATTATCAATGAATGGCTTGGAACGAAACAGAAAGGAGAATAAAAATGGCAGGAGGAACATTTAAGGTATCTCAGAAAAAAGTAAGACCCGGCACATATGTTAATGTAACGAACGGGCGTATGCCATCATCGGAATACCCATTAAGCGGAATTGCTATGATTCCGTTAATGAAATATGATTGGGGGCCGCGTGAAGAATGGATACACATTACAGCAGAATCTCCGGATGCAGAAAGGGCGAAATTAGGCCGCTCTGTATACGACGATAATCCACAGATGAGGTTAGTCCGGCTGTTATTGCTGAATGCATCGGAGGTCTGGATTTACATTGCCAAAGGCGGAGAAAACGCAAAGGCATCTATGCAGCTTAAAGAAGGAACCGCTGATATTACAGCAAAATATCCAGGTACACTTGGCAACCAGCTCAAGATAGCGTCTGTGGCAAATCCGGTAAATGGATTTGATGTGTCTATTCTGATGAATGGGATAGAAGTAGAAGAATATGAACGAGTAGAAAAGCTGAGTGAGCTTGCAAACTCGGAATACATTATTTTTCCAACGGATAAAGACGGAGAATTAAAAGAGTTTGCGTCTTTATCCTTAACCGGCGGAAGCGACAGCGAAGATGGCGTCAATGCTTCTGTTGCAAATTTTTTAGATGCATCAGAAAAAATCCGTTTTAATTGTATGGCTTTCCCGACGGAGGATTCCTCTCTTATCACGGCACTGGTTACGAAAATTAAGTATATCCGTAACGCAATCGGTTGGAAATGCCATGCTGTAGTTGCGGACACAAAGGCAGATTTCGAAGGGATTTACAATCTGACCAACTCATTTGTATATGAGGAAAAGAAGCTTACAACGGCAGAAGCGACCGCGTGGCTGGCAGGGGCAGTTGCAGCGGCGGATTATAAAACGTCACTCACGTATGCGATCGTGCAGGGTGCTACATCTGTTGTGGGAGAGAAGAGTAATGAAAACGCCGTGGAAGCGATTAAAAATGGTGAGACGTTCTTCAGTTTAGATGAATCTGGAAATGTCATTCTGGAATATGACATTAATTCCAAAGTCACTATCTTGCCGGACGAGCCGAGAGACATCTACAAAGGTCGTCCCTGCCGTGTGTATGATTCCTTTGCGAATGAGATCCTTTTGACTTTTAAGCCTGGAATGTATTCCAACGATTCTGCTGGCAACGATGTGAGCGAGGGAATCGGAAGAGCCATGCTTAAAAAATACAGCAGTGATGGAGCCATCAAGAACGTAGATGTGGAAAATGACTTTGTCATTGACAGGGGACAGTCACAGGACGATTATGTGTACGTTTCTGTCGGACTGCAGCCGATCGATTCCATTGACAAGTATTATTTTACAGTAGTTGCAAAATAG
>PPYF01370621.1_pt1 | contig 17385 bp, 15 predicted proteins | sample 1559871 | NCBI WGS metagenome assembly PPYF01 (sample SAMN08240021, study PRJNA423297) | Human gut metagenome, whole genome shotgun sequencing project.
ACGCTCTCCGGCGGCGTTGGCAAATTAGCCAACTGTAGCAACAGACCGGCACGGTCGGTCACCGTTTCGCCCAAGCCGACGATACCGCCAGAGCAAACTTTAATCCCGGCTTCACGCACTTTGTCGAGCGTGTCGAGACGTTCTTGATAGCTGCGGGTGGTGATGATATTGCCGTAAAATTCCGGCGAGGTATCGAGGTTATGGTTGTAGTAATCCAGGCCCGCCGACGCCAGGCGCCCCGCCTGACTATCGGACAACGTACCCAGCGTCATACAGGCTTCCAGCCCCATCTCTTTCACGCCCTGCACCATCTGTTCAAGGTACGGCATATCGCGCTCGTGCGGGTTTTTCCACGCCGCGCCCATGCAAAAACGGGTGGATCCTGCCAGCTTCGCTTTGCGAGCCGACTCCAGCACCTGTTCCACTTCCATCAGACGCTCGCTCTCCAGCCCAGTTTTGTAGCGCGAGCTTTGCGGGCAGTATTTGCAATCTTCCGGACAAGCGCCGGTTTTAATCGACAGCAGCGTGCTCACCTGCACCTGCTGAGGATCAAAATGCTGACGGTGAACCTGCTGCGCTTCAAACAGTAAATCCAGCAGTGGTTTATCGAAAAGAGCGGTAACCTGCGACATTGTCCAGCGTAAAGGGTGAGCCATTGGCTTCTCCGGGGGTTTTGTTAATTTTCGGATCGGTTTATACTCGTAAACCTAAAACTTTTCAAAATGGTTTACAAGTCGATTATGACAACGGACGATCTCGCCTTCGATCAACGCCACATCTGGCATCCCTATACTTCAATGACCGCACCGCTGCCGGTTTACCCGATTGTCTCCGCCGCAGGCTGCGAGCTGCAGCTGGCGAGCGGCGAGCGTCTGGTTGACGGAATGTCGTCGTGGTGGGCGACCATTCACGGCTACAATCACCCGCGCCTGAACGCGGCGATGAAAGCGCAGATTGACCAGATGTCGCACGTGATGTTTGGCGGGATAACCCACCCTTCTGCCGTGACGCTGTGCCGTAAACTGGTTGCCATGACCCCGGAACCGCTGGAGTGCGTTTTCCTCGCCGATTCCGGTTCAGTGGCGGTGGAAGTGGCGATGAAGATGGCCTTACAGTACTGGCAGGCCAAAGGCGAGCCGCGTCAGCGTTTTCTCACCTTCCGCAACGGTTACCACGGCGATACCTTCGGTGCGATGTCGGTGTGCGACCCAGATAACTCGATGCACAGCCTATGGAAAGGCTATCTGCCGGAAAACCTGTTTGCCCCGGCGCCGCAAAGCCGCTTTGACGGTGAGTTTGATGAGTACGACATGGTGGCGTTTGCGCGCCTGATGGCGGCGCATCGTTCCGAGATTGCTGCGGTCATACTGGAACCCGTCGTGCAGGGTGCGGGCGGGATGCGTATGTATCATCCCGAATGGTTGAAGCGGATCCGCAAGATGTGCGACCGCGAAGGCATTTTGCTGATTGCCGATGAGATTGCCACCGGCTTTGGCCGCACCGGCAAGCTGTTCGCCTGCGAACACGCGAACATCAGCGCCGATATTCTGTGCTTAGGTAAAGCGCTGACTGGCGGCACCATGACCCTGTCTGCGGCCATCACCACGCGTGACGTCGCAGAGACCATCAGCAATGGCGAAGCGGGTTGCTTCATGCACGGCCCGACGTTTATGGGCAACCCGTTGGCCTGCGCCGTGGCGGCGGAAAGTCTCGCGATCCTTGAGAGCGGTGAATGGCAAACTCAGGTCGCAGCCATTGAACAGCAGCTCAAGCGCGAACTGGCTCCGGCAGCAGATTCACCGCAGGTCGCCGACGTACGCGTGCTGGGCGCGATTGGCGTCATCGAAACGCGTTATCCGGTGAACATGGCGCTGCTACAGCGTTTCTTCGTCGAACAAGGGGTGTGGATTCGTCCGTTTGGCCGTCTGATTTATCTGATGCCGCCGTATCTGGTGAGCCCGCAGCAGCTTACGCGCCTGACGCGCGCGGTCTGTTTAGCCGTCGAGCAGGAAACATTTTTTATCCTTTAAGCCGCCTTCGCACGCGCGTATGACAAACTGATGCGCGTTGCACTAAGGCGGCAACATCAGTGCATGACAGGGGTGAATCAGCACAGCCCGCGCAGAGTCAACTTGAAGGGTGACGCGTATAGCCGCTACACTCCTTTTTAATCAGTAGATTAACAAAGGAGGCAGTCAATGAAATTAGTCAGCCACGATCTGCGTGACGGTGAGAAACTCCCCCCACGCCAGGTCTTTAACGGGATGGGCTATGATGGCGAAAATATCTCTCCGCATCTGGCCTGGGACGATGTACCGGCCGGAACCAAAAGCTTTGTCGTGACCTGCTATGATCCGGATGCCCCCACGGGATCCGGATGGTGGCATTGGATCGTCGCTAATATTCCGGCGGACACGCGTGAACTGCCAGCCGGTGCCGGCTCAGATTTAGTGGCATTACCCGCGGGCGCCCTGCAAACCCGCACCGATTTTGGCAAAGCAGGCTACGGCGGCGCAGCGCCGCCACAAGGTGAAACCCACCGTTATATCTTTACCGTACATGCGCTCGATGTAGACAAAATCGATGTCGATGAAGGCGCCAGCGGTGCGATGGTCGGGTTTAACGTGCATTTCCATAGTCTGGCGAGTGCCTCGCTAACCGCACTGTTTAGCTAATTCGCCGCCAACCTTCTCAGCCCTGCATGGCAAACCGTGCGGGGCTTTTTTATATCCGTGATCTGAGATTTGTAATTTTATGACGTAAATTGACCGGGCATAGGCGAAAAACCGAGGGAGCGTGCGCTCGCGAAAAACATCTTGTGAATGTTGTCACAATTTAAAAACAAAGACGTTAAAAACAAAGGTGATTCAAATCACAAAAAATCGCTGGAAAGACCTCTTTTTTTAACATTGTAGCGAAATTACAGAAGTTAATGTGATGGTGATCACTTAAAAGGCCGGTATACGGGGGTTCAGTTAGTGATAAGCATCACAAATCCCCCTCGAGTACGCGAGATGGTAACGGCGTGATAGAGTCGATTTTGCATACAGAACGACTGGATGGTTTTTGGCGAAACCACCACAACTATTACGACGCGTAACATCTTTACGCGCACCACGAGGGGTGTTTTATGTTATCACCAGATATCAAGGTCAAGGTACAGAATTTTGGCCGCTTTCTCAGCAATATGGTGATGCCCAATATTGGCGCATTCATTGCCTGGGGTTTGATTACCGCTTTATTTATTCCAACGGGCTGGCTGCCTAACGAAACGTTAGCCAAGCTGGTTGGCCCAATGATCACCTATTTACTGCCGCTGCTTATTGGCTACACCGGTGGTCGCCTTATCGGCGGCGAGCGCGGAGGCGTAGTAGGTGCCATTACCACCATGGGCGTTATTGTGGGCGCCGATATGCCGATGTTCATGGGGGCGATGATTGCGGGCCCGCTCGGTGGCTGGGCCATTAAACGCTTTGACCGTTGGGTTGACGGTAAAATCAAAAGCGGTTTTGAGATGCTGGTGAACAACTTCTCGGCCGGTATTATCGGCATGCTGCTGGCCATGCTTGCCTTTATGGCAATCGGGCCGATGGTTGAAGTGTTGTCAAAAGTACTGGCATCCGGCGTCAACGTCATGGTGCAGAACAACCTGCTGCCGTTGACCTCTGTGTTTGTTGAACCGGCAAAAATCCTGTTCCTCAATAACGCCATTAACCACGGTATCTTCTCTCCGCTGGGCATCCAGCAGGCCACTGAAACCGGCAAATCGATCTTCTTCCTGATTGAGGCAAACCCAGGTCCAGGTCTCGGCGTACTGTTGGCATACATGTTTGTGGGCAAAGGCAGTGCCAAGCAGTCTGCCGGCGGTGCGGCAATTATTCACTTCTTCGGCGGTATCCACGAAATCTACTTCCCGTATGTGCTGATGAACCCGCGCCTGATTCTGGCAGTGATCCTCGGCGGGATGACCGGCGTGTTTACCCTGACGCTGTTCAACGCAGGCCTGGTGTCTCCAGCCTCTCCGGGCTCTATCTTTGCAGTGCTGCTGATGACGCCAAAAGCGTCGCTGATTGGCGTGGCGCTGTCGATCATTGCCTCCACGCTGGTGTCATTCCTCACCGCTTCCATGCTGCTCAAACGCGTTCGCGTTGGCGATGAAGAGAGCAACGGCCTGTCTGAAGCGACACGCCGCATGCAGGCGCTGAAGCAGCAGTCCAAATCCGGCGGTAAAACCTCAGGTGAGCAGCCGCAGCCGGCTCCCGCGCTTGATTTGTCGAAAGATTTGCAGCACGTACGTAAAATTATTGTCGCCTGCGATGCCGGGATGGGTTCAAGCGCTCTGGGCGCTGGCGTCCTGCGTAAGAAGGTCAAAGACGCGGGTTTGGCCCACATTTCGGTCACCAACTGCGCCATCAACAGCCTGCCTGACGACGTGGATCTGGTGATTACTCATCAGGATTTAACCGAACGCGCCATGCGTCATGCTCCGCAAGCCATGCATATTTCGCTGAGCAATTTCCTTGATAGCGGGCTGTACACCGATCTCACCACTCGCCTGCTTGCCGCCAAAATGCCACCGGCAGCCAACGATAATCGACTTATTAATCAGACGATTATTGCAGCAAACGACGAAACTTTCGAAGGCACTGAACGCGATGAGAACCTGTTTAAGCTCAGCGCCGACAATATCTTCCTGAACTTAACGGCCGACAATAAAGCTCAGGCCATCCGTTTCGCCGGTGAAATGCTGGTTTCCGGCGGCTACGTCGAGCCGGACTACATCGATGCCATGTTGGCACGTGAAGCATTAACCACTACCTATCTGGGAGAGTCTATCGCCGTCCCCCACGGCACCGTAGAAGCCAAAGACCGCGTGCTGCGCACCGGGATCGTCATATGCCAGTACCCACAAGGCGTTCGTTTTGGTGATGAGCCAGACGACGTGGCCCGCCTGGTTATCGGCATTGCCGCCCGTAATAACGAGCACGTGCAGGTTATCGCGCGCTTAGCTAACGCGCTGGATGATAAAGACGTTATCGAACGCCTGACACAAACCAGCAGCGTACAGGAAATCTTGCAGATCCTTTCCGGCGAGCAAGCGGCATAAGGTTTCGGGGGCCATTCGCCCCCTGACACGGATAGACTTTTTCGGAGTAATGTTTATGAAAGCAATTCATTTTGGCGCAGGGAATATTGGCCGCGGCTTTATTGGTAAACTGCTGGCCGATGCACAGGCAGAATTAACGTTTGCCGACGTCAACCAGCCGTTAATCGATCAGTTGGCCCATCAGCAGCACTATCAGGTCAACGTCGTCGGCGAGCAGGCGCGCGTCGAGCAGGTTAGCCATATCCGCGCTATCAACAGCAACAGCCCGGATGCGATTCAACAGATTGCGCAGGCCGATATGATTACCACTGCCGTTGGTCCACAGGTCCTAAGCAAAATCGCCAGCACCCTGGCACAGGGGCTCATTGCCCGCCATGACAGTGGTAACCAGCAGCCGATGAATATCATCGCCTGCGAAAATATGGTGCGTGGCACCAGCCAGCTCAAAAACCACGTACTGGAAGCAATCCCGGCCGAGCTTCACGCCTGGGTTGAGGAACACGTCGGTTTTGTCGACTCCGCCGTGGACCGCATCGTTCCACCTGCCGCAGCAGCGAACGACGATCCGCTGGATGTGACAGTGGAAACCTTTAGCGAATGGATTGTTGATAGCACCCAGTTTAAAGGGCAATTACCGAATATTGCCGGGATGGAGCCAACAAGCAACCTGATGGCCTACATTGAGCGTAAACTGTTTACCCTCAACACTGGCCATGCGATTACCGCCTATCTCGGTCAGCTGGCGGGGCACCAAACCATCCGCGATGCCATCCTTGATCCGGCAATTCGCCAGGTTGTGCAAAGCGCAATGATGGAGAGCGGTGAAGTGCTGATTAAACGCTACGGTTTCGACCCAGCACAGCATGCGGCCTATATCGACAAGATTTTGACCCGCTTTGAAAACCCTTATCTGCAGGATGATGTGGAGCGCGTCGGCCGCCAACCGCTGCGTAAACTGAGCGAGCACGATCGTCTGATAAAGCCCCTGCGCGGGACGCTGGAGTACGGTCTTCCCCATGCGAATCTGGTGGTTGGCATCGCGGCAGCATTACGCTATCACAGCCACAATGACCCGCAGGCGCAAGAAATGGCGACCTTGCTGCGCGAGAATGGCATTGTTAACACCGTCATTCAGGTTTGCGGCCTTAACGATCAGCCAAAACTTGTCGCCCAGATAGCGAATGTGTATAACGCCATGCAACGCAAGGCATGATGCCACTCTGATGTTGGCGCTGTCGCTCAACGGCAGCGCCAGAAAAGAAGGATAAGATGAAACACAATCGCCTGCGCTTAGCTGCGCAACCAGAAGAAAACGCACATCGTCCGGCGACACCGGCGGCAGAGAAGCCGCGCGTCGCGGAATATGAAACTACGATGATGACTACAATGGACGATTCTGATCTTTATAAAAATCAGGCGGTTGAAAACCGTGTTCTGGAACGGCTTAATGCGCGTCAAACGCTCACCGGATTCATTCAGACTGCGGTTGGGCTTCTTGCAGAAGCGGTCGACCTGCTGATTTTGCAGGCCTTTCGCAAAGATGACTACGCCGTAAAATACGCGGTTGAGCCGTTGCTGGAAGGCAGCGGTCCGCTGGCTAACCTCTCGGTCCGCCTCAAGCTTATCTACGCGCTGGGCGTTATTAGCCGCGATGAATATGAAGACGTTGAGCTGTTGGTCGCGCTAAACAATGAATTGCTGACCGAGAATAAGATTTACAGTTTTACCGATGATGAAATCCTTGGGCCGATCGGAATGCTGCACTGCCTAACGGCGCTGCCACCGCCACCAACGCTGCACATGCCGGAGGATGTGGTTGATGAGTCGCTTATCACCATGCAGGAACAGCGCTATCAGCAAATGGTTCGCTCGACGCTGGTGCTCAGCATCACCGATTTAATCACCAGCTTAACGCATAAAAAAGCCTTTTAGGTGGCCATGGGAAGACGCAAGGCCACCGCTCGACGGAACCATAGTGCCGTTATTTCCTGCGGTTCTATGCCAGAAATACCTCCCTTTGCTTGTACATATCTGCATCACCCCAAAAACAGCTGATATTTTTATCGGTATATCTTCCCGTTTCGCTCAACTTAGTATAAAAAGGCTTTTTTTACAGGATTCACATTCACTTAACTAGCCTGGAGCAACATGAACACTTTATCGGTTTCTCGTCTGGCGCTGGCATTGGCTTTTGGCGTGACACTGACGGCTTGCAGCTCAACGCCTGCGGATCAGCGTCCGTCTGACCAGGCCGCACCTGGAACGTCTTCCCGCCCGGTATTGTCTGCTGAAGAAGCGCAGAACTTTACCGCCGCGCGTTATTTCTCATCGCTCGACCCTAAGGCTGCCGCCTGGTCTCCGTCGTCCGTCGCCCTCCCGGCCAAAGCGGACTTCGTGGTTGGGCCTGCCGGCACGCAGGGCGTCACGCACACGACGATTCAGGCCGCGGTTGATGCCGCCATTACCCGCCACAGCAGCGCGCGTCAGTATATTGCCGTTCTGCCAGGCGAGTATCAGGGCACCGTATATATTCCTGCGGCACCGGGCAGCGTGACGATTTACGGTACCGGCGATAAAGCTATCGACGTTAAAATCGGTCTGGCCATCGACTCTGAAATGAGCCCGGCAGACTGGCGTCGTCAGGTGAATCCAGGCGGGAAATACATGCCAGGTAAACCGGCGTGGTACATGTTTGATAACTGCCAGAGCAAACGTAATGCGACGGTTGGCGTGATGTGTTCTGCCGTAGTCTGGTCGCAAAACAGCGGCCTGCAGCTGCAAAATCTAACCATCGAAAACAATCTGGGCGACAGCGTTGATGCCGGTACACACCAGGCCGTTGCGCTGCGTACCGATGGCGACAAAACCCAGTTGAATAACGTCAACCTGCTGGGTCGTCAGAATACTTTCTTCGTCACCAACAGCGGCGTAGATAACCGTCTGCAGAACAACCGTCAGACCCGCACGCTGGTGAGCAACAGCTATCTTGAAGGTGATGTGGATATCGTCTCCGGGCGCGGCGCCGTGGTCTTTGATAACACCGAATTCCGCGTGGTGAACTCTCGAACCCAGCAGGAAGGCTACGTGTTTGCTCCAGCCACCCAGTCCAATATTTTCTACGGTTTCCTGGCCACCAATAGCCGCTTTACCGCAGCCGGTGACGGCGTGGCGCAGTTGGGCCGTTCTCTGGACGTGGACAGCAATACCAATGGTCAGGTCGTTATCCGCGATAGCGTGATTAACGAAGGCTTCAACGTGGCGAAACCGTGGGCGGATGCCGCGGTATCAAAACGTCCGTTCAGCGGCAATACCGGCGCGCAGGACGAGAAAGGCCAGATGAAACGTGATCTGAACGATCGCAACTTCAACCGCATGTGGGAATACAACAACCGCGGCGTGGGCAGTCACATCGTGGCTGAACCGAAAAAGTAATCTCGCTGTAAAGCTAAAAGGCCCATGAAATCATGGGCCTTTTTTATTTGCGCTGTGCAAAACGGGGAAAGCCAATAGGCTTTGTCAGCTCCGTATCAATCGGCAAATCAATGCGCGTTAGCCACCACCCACATCGGTCCCTGGCCAACCGCGTAGCGCCCTTTCTCCTGCAATAGCCCCTGCTCGCCGGCAATTTCATATACCGCGATATGGTGAGATTTCTGTCCCGCCGCCACCAGATACTTACCGCTGTGATCGATGTTAAAGCCACGCGGCTGGGTTTCGGTTGGCTGGAAACCTTCCAGCGACAGTACGCTACCGTCTTCGGAGACGCTGAAGATGGTAATAAGGCTGGAGGTACGATCGCAGGCGTACAGATGACGGCCGTCCGGCGTAATGTGAATATCAGCCGCCCAGCGAGTATCCGAGAAGTCGGCAGGCATCATGTCCAGCGTCTGCACGCATTCAATTTCGCCGTGTGGGTTTTTAAGCTCCCAAACGTTAACGGTGCCGTTAAGTTCATTCACGCAGTAGGCATACTGTTCATTCGGGTGGAACACCAGATGGCGCGGGCCTGCGCCTTCTACGGTCGTCACTTCTGCCGGGCACTGCTCGGCCAGGAAGCCATCATCGCTGAGGGTGAACAGGCAGATGCGATCCTGCTTCAGCGCAGGAACCCACAGCGTACGGTTATCCGGCGTGATATTGGCCGAGTGACACCCCTCAAGCCCTTCAACGACGTTGACGGTGTCGCGCGGCAGGCCATCTTCCAGACGGATCACGGCGACGTTGGCCTGATTGTAGGAGGCGCTGAAGACGAAGTTGCCTTTACGATCGGTAGAAATATGGGTTGGGCTGCCCGGCAGCGGCGCTTCAGCGGCAAAGGTCAGTGCACCATCATCCGGCGCGATGCGGTAGGCCAGCACGCGGAATTCCGGGCGTACGCCGACATACAGAAAGCGTTTATCAGGGCTGACGACCATCGGCTGTACCTGGCCTGGGACATCCACCACCTGCACCAGCGTCAGACTGCCGTCTTGGTTCAGCGTCCAGACGTGGATCTGCTGGCTTTCCGGGCTGGCGGTATAAACGGTCTGTTTCATGACTACTCCTTTTACGAAATCGTAGAATTTGCGGCGGGTTATCATCGCCTGCTTCACACCATTTTGCCGCACAGGTATCTCGGTGTACCATCCTGCACAGCGAATTTTCTCTTTTACTTCGGACATGACTATGACTGCACGTGTAATTGCCCTGGATCTGGACGGAACGCTCCTGACGCCAAAGAAAACCCTGCTCCCTTCTTCTCTGGAAGCGCTGAATCGAGCCCGGGCCGCTGGGTATCAATTAATGATCGTGACCGGTCGTCACCACGTTGCCATCCATCCTTTTTATCAGGCACTGGCGTTAGATACACCTGCAATTTGTTGTAATGGCACTTACTTGTATGATTATCAAGCGAAAAAAGTACTGGATGCCGATCCGATGCCGGTAGAAAAAGCCCAGCTGTTGATTAATTTACTTGATGAGCATCGCATTCACGGCCTGATGTACGTCGACGATACCATGATGTACCAGCACCCCACCGGGCACGTCACCCGCACCAGTAACTGGGCATTGACGCTGCCGGAAGACCAGCGCCCATCCTTTACCCAAGTCGACTCCCTGGCGCAGGCCGCACGTGAGGTCAAAAACGTGTGGAAATTTGCTCTAACGGATGAAAATGGCCAGAAACTGCAGGATTTCGCCAAACACGTTGAGCAGACGCTGCAGCTAGAGTGCGAATGGTCATGGCACGATCAGGTCGATATCGCCCGCCAGGGCAACAGCAAAGGTAAGCGTCTGACCCAGTTTGTCACCGCGCAGGGCTGGTCAATGCAGGACGTTATCGCCTTTGGCGATAACTTTAACGATATCAGTATGCTGGAAGCTGCCGGAACCGGCGTGGCGATGGGGAATGCCGATGACGCGGTGAAAGCTCGCGCCAACGTGGTGATCGGCGAAAACACCACGGATGCTATCGCCGATTATATCAACCAACACCTGCTGTAATCAGGCGGTGATGGAGACGCTCTTCACCTGGGCGTAGAGCCACTGGCCTGGTTTCACTGCCAGGTCATCTCTTGCCCACGGGCTGATGCGGGCCCACAGCGTGCGCCCGCTGACGTCGAGCTGAACTTCAACCTGGCCGTTATCGTCGTAGCACTGCAGCACTTTGGCGTGCAGTACGTTACGAATACTGGTGTGCGGAGAAGGCTGAAGTACCAGCGAGACATCGGTGGCCTGAATGCGTATACGCACCGCACTTTGCAGCGGCTTCTCCAGCTTATTCACCCAAATATGTTGGTCGCCTAGCGCCAGTGCGGTCATCGCATAGTGCGGATGATGTTCCAGCACCGTCACGCGCAGAATGCTGCTTTGCTGATCCTGCGGCAGCCACGGGTGCATCACGCTGCTGCCCCATACCTCTTCCAGATTACCGAACGCTTTGACCTGCCCGCCTTCCAGCACCAGCACTTTATCGGCCAAATGCAGGATCTCATCCAGCGAGTGGCTGACATAAAGCATCGGAATATTAATCTCGCGCGCCAGCCGCTGCAGGTAGGGCAGCAGTTCACGTTTACGTGGAATGTCGAGTGAGGCCAGCGGTTCGTCAAGCAGCAACAGTTCTGGCGCGGTGAGCAGCGCACGACCAATGGCGACGCGCTGTTTTTCACCACCGGAGAGACTGCCGGGCAGACGATCGAGCAGCGCTTCAATACCCAGCAACGCCACCAGCTTATCGAACTGGCCAGCCATGCTTTTCGCCATGCCGTAGCGGAGATTGCCACGCACTTTATAGTGCGGGAAGAGTCGGGCATCCTGAAAAACATAGCCAATGCGACGCTTCTCCGGCGCCAGGCTCACGCCCTGCTCCGCATCGTTCAACACCCGGCCATTAAGGACAATACGCCCCTGCTGCGGTTGCGTCAGGCCGCTGATGGCATTGATAAGCGAGGTTTTTCCTGCGCCCGAAACGCCAAATACGGCGGTAATACCGGACGCCGGCAGAGATTCATTAATGTGCAGACAGTGCGTGCCCAGCGTCTGGCTAAAGTTCAGCTCCAGCATCGGTTACGCTCCTATCCGCTGACGGCTAATCCGCGCCAGCCATTCAGAAATCATCAGGGAAATCAGCGCCAGCACGATAGAAATCAGGCACAGCCGTGCCGCCGCGCTTTCGCCGCCTGGGGTTTGAATCAGCGTATACATGGCAGACGGGATCGTGCGGGTTTCACCTGGAATATTGGAGACAAACGTAATGGTCGCGCCAAATTCACCCAGTGAACGAGCGAACGCCAGCACGGTGCCCACGATAATACCGGGCAACATTAGCGGTAGCGTGATGGTGCAAAACACCCGCCAGCGCCCTGCGCCCAACGTGCGTGCCGCCTGTTCGAGCTTGATATCGACGCCTTCCAGCGCCAGGCGAATGGCCCTGACCATCAGCGGGAATGACATTACCGCCGCCGCCAGAACCGCCCCACGCCAGCTAAAGGCAAAGGTCAGGCCGAACCAGTCATACAGCCAACTGCCAATAAAACCGCGACGCCCCATTGATACCAATAACAGGTAACCGACCACCACCGGCGGCAGCACCAGCGGCAGATGGATAAGGCCGTCGAGTAGCGCCTTACCGGGGAAGTTGCGGCGCACCAGCAACCAGGCAAAAAAGATCCCAAACGGCAGGCTAAATACCACGGCCAGGGATGACACTTTCAGGCTCAGCAGAACCGCTTGCCATTCGGGATCGGACAATATCATTAGCGAGTCGTAAATCCGTAACGTTTAAAGATTTCAGACGCCTGCGGCCCTTTCAGGTAGTCATAAAACGCCGAGACGGTTGCATTTTTATGGCCATCGGTGATGGCAATCGGGTATTCGACTTTCTTGTGCGAATCTTCCGGGAAAGTCCCGACAACTTTAACACCTTTGCTGGCAACAGCGTCAGAGCCGTAAACAATGCCCAGCGGCGCTTCGTTACGTTCAACCAACGCCAGAGCGCCACGCACGTCTTCCGCCGGTGCCAGTTTTGGCGACAGCGTTTCCCACGCACCCAGTTTTTGCAGCGCTTCTTTCGCGTAGATGCCTGCCGGAACGTGCTCTGGATCGCCAACCGCCAGACGGCCGCCTTTCAGCAGGCTGGTCCAGTTAGTTTTCGCATCAATGGTGATATCGCCCTGCGCGCTGGCTTTCGGCGCCACAACCACCAGGCTGTTACCCAACAGCGTTTCGCGCGTGGCGGTGTCGATAGCTTTTTTCTCTACCGCGTAATCCATCCACTTTTGATCCGCCGAGATAAACAGATCCGCCGGTGCACCGGCTTCAATCTGGCGAGCCAGCGTTGAAGAAGAAGCAAAAGAGGAGACAACCTCAACGTTTTTCTCTTTTTTGTACTCTTTCGCAATATCCTGCATCGCGTTGGTCAGCGACGCGGCGGCAAATACGGTAATTTTAGCGTCATCCGCCAGCGCGTGACCCGCGACGGAAAGCGTTAATGTCGCCCCTGCAAATAAACGTAACCATGAACCTGTCATTTAAAACTCCTGTGAGTGCCGTTGTATACAGAAAAATACAGCGCTGAGTATAGGGGTTTTCTGGCATTAATGCATTACAGATACATGAATGATTGTGGGTATTACAGGGAGTTATCGGCAGAAATGTGGAATGCTTAATAGTAAAACGCCCGGCAGAAGCGGGCGTTTTGGGGAAATCAGTGGTTTTGCTGGCTGCGGTCTTTGTGACCGACGCCGGAGAAGATGTTAAACACTTCACCCAGACCGTAAATCAACCCCAGGATGATAGCCATCACTACGGGTACCATGATTACGGCAAATACCAGACTTTTCAACAGCTCTAACATGGTTTACTCCAGACATTGTGATGCGGCTATTGTAACCGTATAGCGCAGAAATACACTCCCTTTTGTGCGGTGCGCTTTGCGTCTGCCTCCATTTGGGTCAAAATACCCTTTTTCTGACCAGGATACTCTTATGCAGGCTGAAATCCTTCTTACCCTCAAGCTTCAGCAGCGCCTGTTTGCCGATCCGCGCCGCATTTCACTCCTCAAACAAATAGCACAGACTGGCTCTATCAGCCAGGGGGCGAAAAACGCCGGCATCAGCTATAAGAGCGCCTGGGACGCCATTAATGAAATGAATCAGCTTAGCGAGCAGTCGCTGGTTGACCGCGCGACCGGTGGTAAAGGCGGCGGCGGCGCGGTGCTAACCCGCTATGGCCAGCGACTGATTCAACTCTACGATTTGCTGGCGCAAATTCAGCAAAAGGCTTTTGATGTCCTCAGCGATGACGATGCGCTACCGCTGGACAGCCTGTTGGCCGCCATCTCTCGCTTCTCGCTGCAAACCAGCGCCCGAAACCAGTGGTTTGGTACGGTCACCCAGCGCGACCACCAGCAGGTACAGCAGCACGTCGATATTCTGCTGGCCGACGGTATCAGCCGCCTAAAAGTGGCAATTACCGCGCAAAGCGGTGAGCGCCTTGGCCTGGATGAAGGAAAAGAGGTGCTGGTGCTGTTAAAAGCGCCGTGGGTCAACGTCACCCGCGATCCATCCGTCGCCGCCGAAGCCGACAACCAGCTCACCTGCCGCATTAGCCATATTCAGCGCGGCAACGAACAGTGCGAAGTGCTAATGGCGTTACCGGATGGCCAAACCCTTTGCGCCACCCTGCCGCTGAGCGATGCCGAAACGCTGGAAGAAGGCGCTGATGTCATCGCATTCTTTAACGCCGACAGAATCATTGTTGCCACCTTGTGCTGATAACATTGACATTCCGCGCCTGAAGACGTATCCCTGATGCATATCGCTGCAAAAAATGGGATACATCATGTCATCATTGCATATTTCGCAAGGCACGTTTCGTCTTAGCGACACAAAAACATTAAAAATTGAGCAATTGACGCTGCGCGCTGGCGAGAGCTGGGCGTTTGTCGGCAGCAACGGTAGCGGGAAATCCTCCCTTGCCCGCGCGCTGGCGGGCGAGCTCACGCTGCTGTCCGGCAGCCGTGAATGCCAGTTCACACGCATTACCCGTCTCTCCTTCGAACAGCTACAAAAGCTGGTCAGCGACGAGTGGCAGCGTAACAATACCGATATGGTAAGCCCTGGTGAGGATGATACCGGGCGCACAGCCGCCGAGATTATCCAGGACGAAGTGAAAGACCCGGCGCTGTGCGCATCGCTGGCTGCGCAGTTTGGCATCAGTCACCTGCTTGAGCGCCGCTTCAAATATCTCTCCACCGGCGAAACCCGCAAAACGTTACTCTGTCAGGCACTGATGGCACAGCCCGATCTGTTGATTCTTGATGAGCCTTTTGACGGCCTCGACGTCGCCTCACGCCGCCAGTTGGCGGATCATATGGCGACGCTCCATGAAGCGGGCTATACGCTGGTGCTAGTGCTTAACCGCTTTGACGATATTCCTGAATTTGTGCCCTTTGCTGGCGTGTTGGCCGACTGTACGTTAACGGAAACTGGCGCAACCAAAGCGCTGCTCGCACAAACGCTGATCGCGCAGCTGGCGCACAGTGAGAAACTTTCCGGCATGACGCTGCCTGAGCCAGATGCACCGTCGGCGCGTCCCTCACTGCCCGATGATCAACCGCGTATTGTGCTCAATGATGGCGTGGTGTCCTATAACGATCGGCCGATAATTAACCACCTCAGTTGGACGGTCGCACCCAATGAACACTGGCAGATTGTCGGCCCAAACGGGGCGGGGAAATCGACGCTGTTAAGCCTTGTCACCGGCGATCACCCGCAGGGCTACAGCAACGACCTAACGCTTTTTGGCCGCCGTCGCGGCAGTGGGGAAACCATTTGGGATATCAAAAAGCATATCGGCTACGTCAGCAGTAGCCTGCATCTTGATTACCGAGTCAGCACTAACCTGCGCAATGTGATCCTCTCTGGCTATTTTGACTCAATTGGAATTTATCAGGCCGTTTCCGATAAGCAACGCAAACTGGTTGACGAATGGCTGCACATTCTCGGCATGGACGCGCGTACCGCAGATGCTCCGTTCCACAGTTTATCGTGGGGCCAGCAGCGTTTGGCGCTGATTGTCCGCGCGCTGGTGAAACACCCTACGCTGCTGATTCTTGACGAACCGTTACAGGGGCTTGATCCGCTTAATCGTCAGGTCGTACGCCGTTTCATCGATGTGTTGATTAGCGAAGGAAAAACACAGCTGCTGTTTGTTTCACACCATGCAGAAGACGCCCCGGAGTGTATTACTCATCGTCTGGAATTTGTCGCCGACGGCGATGGATATCGCTATGAGGTGGGACCACTGTAACTCACCGTCACCGGGGCGTCGCGTTCGCCCCGGCTCTTCATTACCCAGTTCCGTACGACTCGGCAACGCTGCCATCTTCACTCATTTCCCCTTTGCGCCTCTTTTTCGGATTATGTGCACAATACAGCGGTAGCGCCTTTGATTTACAATGTAAATTCTGCGGTCAATGACCCGTGCTGCGTCAGTGTAAGCGATTCCACTAATATAGCCCATGTCACACTTTTGGCTTCTCTGTTATGCTAAGGTTCTTCCATGCCATAAGCTTAACGGAGCTAAAAATGAAAGTATTGGTTACAGGTGGTAGCGGTTACATAGGAAGCCACACATGTGTACAACTGCTGCAACAAGGCCACGACGTCATCATCCTCGACAACCTGTGCAACAGTAAGCGCAGCGTCCTGCCGGTTATTGCTCGCTTGGGCGGTAAGCAGGCGACCTTTGTCGAAGGCGATATCCGTAACGAAGCGCTACTCACCGAAATCCTGCACGATCACGCCATTGAAGCGGTGATCCATTTCGCGGGTCTGAAAGCCGTTGGCGAGTCGGTGCAAAAACCCCTGGAGTACTATGACAACAACGTCAACGGTACCCTGCGTCTGATTGCCGCGATGCGTGCAGCCAACGTCAAAAACTTCATTTTCAGCTCTTCCGCAACCGTCTATGGCGACCAGCCGAAAATCCCTTACGTCGAAAGCTTCCCAACCGGTACACCGCAGAGCCCTTACGGCAAAAGCAAACTGATGGTGGAGCAAATCCTCACCGACCTGCAAAAAGCACAGCCAGACTGGAGCATCGCGCTGCTGCGCTACTTCAACCCGGTTGGCGCACATCAGTCCGGTGATATGGGCGAAGATCCGCAAGGCATTCCAAATAACCTGATGCCTTATATCGCTCAGGTGGCGGTAGGTCGTCGCGAATCGCTGGCTATTTTCGGCAACGACTACCCAACGCCTGATGGTACCGGGGTGCGCGACTATATCCACGTTATGGATCTGGCCGATGGTCACGTTGCAGCGATGGAAAAACTGGCGAATAAAGCGGGCGTCCACATTTACAACCTCGGCGCTGGCGTTGGCAGCAGCGTGCTTGACGTGGTCAACGCGTTCAGCAAAGCCTGTGGCAAACCGATCAACTATCACTTCGCGCCGCGTCGCGATGGCGATCTCCCGGCCTATTGGGCCGATGCCAGCAAAGCCGATAAAGAGCTGAACTGGCACGTAACTCGTAATCTTGATGAGATGGCGCAGGACACCTGGAACTGGCAGTCCCGTCACCCTCAGGGCTATCCGGACTAAGGATTTTGTGATGACACCATTTAACCCCGTCGACCATCCGCATCGCCGTTTTAATCCATTAACCGGCCAGTGGATCCTCGTTTCACCGCATCGTGCAAAGCGCCCATGGCAAGGGGCGCAAGAGACGCCCGCAAAACAAACGCTGCCCGCGCACGATCCGGATTGCTTTTTATGCCCGGGTAATACTCGGGT
>PPYF01437906.1_pt1 | contig 17384 bp, 13 predicted proteins | sample 1559871 | NCBI WGS metagenome assembly PPYF01 (sample SAMN08240021, study PRJNA423297) | Human gut metagenome, whole genome shotgun sequencing project.
CTCCATACGTACGAAAGAATCAGGTTGGGTGCCGCCTTGGGCGTGTAGGATTTACTGGTTTTCCCTACGCGAAAGCATCTTCACCCATCGTATGCAGCCAATGGAGTGCGGCGCGGTTTGCCTTACACCAAAGGGCCTTCCCCTTCTCCTCCGAACCGTGCTTCGGCTCCGGGCCATTCCCGGATTCACGGGGAAAAGGGGCGCATTCCCCAGGCACCACCCCCCTCCAGAAGGAAAACGGAAGCGATAAGAAGGGGCTACAGAACCTCCCGGAACAGCTTGAAGACAACATCTTTTCTCGCTATGTAAAAGGGATACAAACGAAAGCGAGCATATTTCCGAACCATCGGACGCCCACAGCGCGAACGGTGAAGACAAGGCAGCGTGCGTTATGACCTTTTCCTTACACAAACTGGTTGGACTGCCTGCCATCGCGGCGGCCGCCTTTTTTATGCAGGCACTGGACGCCACCATTCTTAACACGGCACTCCCCGCCGTGGCGCGCAGCCTCAACCGTTCCCCGCTGGCCATGCAGCTCGCCGTGGTGGGCTATACCCTCACCGTCGCCATGCTCATCCCCGTGAGCGGCTGGCTGGCCGACCGGTTCGGGACACGGCGCGTCTTCATCTCCGCCGTAAGCTTCTTTATTCTGGGTTCCCTGCTCTGCGCCCTGTCCACCTCGCTTCCCATGCTCGTCGCCTCGCGGGTGTTGCAAGGTATCGGGGGAGCCATGATGATGCCTGTGGCACGCCTTTCCGTACTGCGGGCCTACCCGCGCACCGAGCTGGTCGCCGTACTCAACTTCATCAGCATTCCCGGCCTCGTCGGCCCCGTGGTGGGCCCTCTGCTCGGCGGCTGGCTGGTGACGTATGCCACATGGCACTGGATCTTCCTGATCAACATCCCCATCGGGCTCATCGGCATTCTCTACGCCTACCACATCATGCCGGATTTCACGGCTCCGCGCCGCCCCTTCGACTGGATGGGCTTTTTCCTGTTCGGCCTGAGCCTCGTTTCCTTTTCCAGCGGCCTTGAAGTCTTCGGCGACAGGGTCGGCCCCGATTTTCTCCCTCCCGTACTGCTCATCAGCGGCATAGCCCTGCTCGGACTGTACATCCGCCATGCCCGGCGGCATCCCTCCCCGCTTATCAGGCTGTCGGTTTTCCGCACGCGCACCTTCTCCGTGGGCATCGGCGGGAATATCGTATCCCGCCTCGGTACGGGCTGCGTACCGTTCCTCATGCCGCTCATGCTTCAGGTCGGGCTCGGGTACCCCGCGCTGGTGGCCGGGGCCATGATGGCTCCCACGGCCATAGGTTCCATCACCGCCAAAACTTTCGCCATGAAGATCCTCAACCGGTTCGGCTACCGGGTGACCCTCACGGGCGTCACCGTCTGTATTGGCCTCATGATTGCCCAGTTCGCCCTCCAGACGCCCACCCTGCCCCTGTGGATGCTCATTCTCCCCCTGTTCATGCTCGGCATGGCCATGTCCACCCAATTCACGGCCATGAACAGCATCACCCTCGGAGACCTTTCCACCGAAGACGCCAGCACCGGAAACGGCTTGCTCTCCGTAACCCAGCAGCTTTCCATCAGCTTCGGCGTGGCGAGCAGCACCGTGGTGCTCCGGTTCTACAACTCGTTCGCCTCGGGGACTCTGCTCGATCATTTCCACTATACGTTCATCACCATCGGCGGGATCACCATGATGGCCGCCTTCGTTTTCATGCTCCTCCGCAAGGATGACGGCGACAGCCTGCTTCCCGGACGCAAGAAACCCGTCTTCGAGACGACAAGCAACCCCACACCCCGCGAACCCCATAACCATCCACGTTGAACGGAAAGCCGCCGGGACAAGACACGAACCGTGCTGACGGATCAGCCCGTACCTCGCGGTGTGCAAAGGCGACGTGTTTGCCGGGGGCCGGAGCCGAACCCCGCTTATATCATCGGCCGCAAAAAGAAGGCGCCCCCGTCCGTTCACGGAGAGCGCCTTCAGCAGGGAGTGGGAGGCAATGGTTACAGTGTGTCGGCGTACAGCTCGATGGTGTGCCTGACCCGTACGCGGTCGCCGTTCCGTGCCAGCATGTCGGACAGCTGCATCATGCATGCCGGGCACCCTGTGGCGACGACGTCGGCCCCTGTGGCAACGATGCTGTCACGCTTCTTCTGGCCGATCTGCTGCGAAATGTCGTAGTGGGTCAGCGTGAAGCTGCCGCCGCAACCGCAGCAGCGATCAGGCTCCACCATCTCCACCAGTTCACAGTTCTTGTTCATGCTGATAAGCTCGCGCGGCTGCTTGCTGACGCCGAGGGATTTCTTCAGATGGCAAGATTCGTGATACGTCACCTTCAGGCCACCCTTGGCGGGCTCTTCGGGGTGCACGCCCAATACGTCCACGAGGAACGCATTGACGTCGATGGCTTTGGCGCCAAACTTCTTGGCGGTTTCCTGCACCGAAGCGGGCAAATTCCGCGACATCTCGGGCCAATATTCCTTGATGGTCATCGTGCAGGACGAGCACGGCGTCACAATGTAGTCGAAGTGGGTCCGCGAAAGGATGCCGAGGTTATGCTCGATCATCTTTTCGACGCCCTCGCGGTCGCCGGACACCAGCGCGGGGATGCCGCAGCAGGCAAAGTTGTCGGACAGGAACACCCCGACACCGTGGTGCTCAAAAACCTTGAGGCAGGCTTCCGACACGCCGGTATAAATCTTGTCGCCCATACAGCCGGGGAAGAACGCGACGCGCAGGCCGCTCTTTCCGGCGGGCCTGTCCACCTTCCCAACCTTGGAACGCAAGGGCTTGTCCGCCAGCAGCGGCATGTGCCGATCCCCGAACAGGCTCTTGAGCAGCGGCGCGCAGGCGGTCTTCTGGGGATTTTGCTCATCTTTCAAGAGCAGTTTCTGGAACGGCGAACCGGCGCGCAGGAGCGTATCCACTACGCGCGGGTTGGGAAGAAGCTTTCTGAAAATGGCCTTCTTGACCGGAGACAATCCCAGATAGGCCGTGACGATGGCCCGCGCTTCCATAAAGATTTCCAAGGTCGGCACGCCGGAAGGACAGCTGAACTGGCACCCGCCGCACAGCAGGCAGCGGGACAGTTTTTCGTTCACCGCTTCCGGGTCCTGAATGATGAGATGCGCCAGATTCTCGACCAGCGCGATTTTGCCGCGGGTCACGTCCCCTTCCTTCCCGGTGGTGTCGAAAACCGGGCAGAAGGCCTGACAGAAACCGCATTTCATACAGGAAGCCAGTTTGTCGTCCAGAACCATCAACGACTTGGCAAGACTTGAAATCTCATCCATGAATCAGTCCCTTTCCCGGACGCCCGCCGGGGTGGTCGCCCGCTTCCTTCAAGGCGCGGGCGGTTCTGTGCCGGATTCGGAAAGTTGACCGGAGAGGAAACGGCAGGGCCCCCTGTCATTGGCCACGGAGCAGCGAAAGCGCCGTTCGGCCACCCCTTCATGCCGCCTCCCCTGCCGTTCAAATCCTTTGAGGGACGGGCCGGGAGAAGCCCGCTTCAACGCCCTCCTCCCGTTCCCTTCCTACAGCTAGTCCCCGAATCCCACGATCTTGCTCGGGTTGAACAACCCCTTCGGGTCAAACGCCTTGCGCAGGCGCCGCGAGAACATGATCGTCCCGTGGGAGGTTTCCTGCTCCAGCCATTTGATTTTGGCGGTGCCGATGCCGTGCTCGCCGGACAGCGTGCCGCCAAGCTCCAACGCGGCGTTGAAGAGGTCGTCCACAGCCCGTTCCACGCGCGCGAACTCTTCCTTGTCGCGGCGGTCGCAGAGGATGGACGGATGCAGATTGCCGTCACCGGCATGGCCGAAGGTGGCGATGGTGACGTTGTGGCGGGCGGCGATCTCGTCGAGGGCCTTGATCATGGCCGGGATCTTGGAGCGCGGCACTGTGGCGTCTTCCAGCATCAGCGTGGGACGGCAGCGGGCCAGCGCGGGAATGGCCACGCGGCGGGCTTCCCAAATCCGGCTCTTTTCCACGGCATCGCGGGCGACCACGATTTCCGTGGCGCTGTTGTCGCGCAGCACCTTTTCCACGATCACGGCTTCGTCCTCGACCTGCGCGGGGTGGCCGTCCACCTCGATGAGCAGCATGGCCCCGGCATCACGGGGGAGGCCGATTTTCACGTAGTCTTCAATGTAGTTGATCGAGGCATGGTCAAGAAATTCCAGCGTACAGGGCACCACATGGGCCGCGATGATCCCGGCGACGGCCTGTGACGCGCCGTCCATATCCTTGAACAGGGCCATCATGGCCTTGGAAGCCTTCGGCGGCGGAATGAGCTTGAGCGTAACCTTGCTCGTGACCGCGAGGGTGCCTTCGGAACCCACCAGCAGCGGCGCAATGTTGTAGCCCGTGGCGCACTTCACGGTGCGGGAGCCCGTCTTCACCAGATCACCGGTGTTGGCGAAGACTTCCATGCCCATGACGTAATCTTTGGTCGTGCCGTACTTGAGGCCGCGCAGACCGCCGGAGCTTTCCGCCACGTTGCCGCCGATGGTGGACACGGACATGGAGCCGGGATCCGGAGGATAGAACAAGCCCTTGGCGGCCACGGCGGCGGCGAATTTCGCCGTGATCACGCCGGGCTGCACGGTGGCGTACAGATCCTCCGTGTTGATTTCAAGGATCTTGTTCAATCCCGTCGTCAGGATGACGATGGTGTCGGAACAGTCCGGGATGGTGCCGCCGGTAAGGTTCGTGCCAGAACCGCGAACGGTCATGGGGATGCCTTCCTCGTAGCAGCGTTTCACCACCTGCCCGAGCTGTTCCTCCTCGGTGGGGCGCACCACGAGGCTGGGGATCATGGGCTTCAACACCGCCGCGTCATACGCGTAACTCTGGCGATCCGCCTCGCTGCTGAAGACGTTTTCCTTGCCGACAAGCTGTTCAAATTCCTTTATGAGAGAAGCGCTAGGCATTGATGGACTCCAAAGGTTGAACGTAAAGGAAAGGGTTCAGGCCGGTTACGACAGGCGCTTGCGGAGGTTTTCCGCCACGGACTGCGGGTCTACGGGATTACGGGCGATGCCGCTTTCGATGGCGGCCCGCGCCGTGGCAGCGGCAACGGCGGGCGCGACGTCGGGATCCGTCGCGGACGGGATGATGTAGTCGGGGCTGAGCTTTTCGGGCGTGACCAGATCCGCGATGGCGTGGGCGGCGGCGATCTTCATGGCGTCGTTGATGTCGGTGGCGCGCACGTCAATGGCGCCGCGGAAGATGCCGGGGAAGGCCAGCACGTTGTTGATCTGATTCTTGATGTCGGAACGGCCCGTGGCCACAACCTTCGCTCCGGCCTGCGCCGCGCGCTCAATGGGCCAGATTTCCGGAATGGGGTTGGCCTGCGCGAAGATGATGGGGTCTTTCGCCATACTGCGGATCATGTCCTCATTCAGGGAATCCGGCACGGAAACGCCGATGAACACGTCCGCGCCCTTGATGGCGTCGGCAAGCGTGCCCTTCACCTTGTCGGGATTGGTCGCCTTGGCGATGGCTTCCTTGTACTTGTTCATGCCCTCGGGGCGGCCTTCCCAGATGGGCCCCCTGGAGTCGCACATGATGACGTTCTTGAGGCCGACGGCCATGAGCAGCTTGATGATCGCCGTTCCGGCAGCGCCCGCGCCGCTGGTCACGACTTTGATGTCCTCGATGTTCTTGCCCACAATCTTGAGGGCGTTGAGGAGGCCCGCAAGCGTCACCACGGCGGTCCCGTGCTGGTCGTCATGAAAGATAGGGCCTTTGAAGACGCCGCGCGCCTTCAGGCTGTCCTCAATCTCAAAGCATTCTGGTGCCTTGATGTCCTCAAGGTTCACGCCGCCGAACGTGGGGGCCACAAGCTCCACCAGTTCGACAATCTTGGCGGTATCCTTGGTGTCCACGCACAGCGGGAAGGCGTCCACGTCGCCAAACCGTTTGAACAGCAAAGATTTGCCTTCCATGACCGGCATGGCGGCACCCGCACCGATGTCGCCGAGCCCGAGCACCGCGGTCCCGTTGGACACCACGCACACGAAATTCGAATGGTTGGTGTAGACGTCGAGCATGGCGGGATCTTTGTTGATTTCCTTGCACGGCTCGGCCACGCCCGGCGAATAGGCGAGCGTCAGGTCATCGGTGTCGCGCGCGGGAACCTTGATCCGGATGTCGATCTTGCCGACGTTGTCCTTATGCAGGGCCAGAGCTTCTTCACGGAGATTTTTGATACGTGACATGGGAGCCTCTTCATTAGGGTAACGGCGGAACGCCGAAAAAAGGGTACGACAACAGAGCACCGTCCCCCACGGCGTTACACCTTTGTGTTCGGAGAGCGGATCTCCCTTACAGGGCATGATCCGAGATCTTGAAAAATAAGGGAGCAATTCCGCCGCCCTTTCCGATCCTGCCGGAAAGCGCGAACGCATCAGGGAGTCATGAACAGAGGAAACGGACTGTCGCTGTGAACCGGCCTTGACGGTATGAAGAGACGTTCCGGGAATCCGGCGCAGTCCCGAAGGAGGCCCCCACCTCCCCGGAAAAACACCTGCTTCCGGAGGCGGCCCATCCCTGCACGCGAAGGTGCCGGAACGGGCAAACCCGCTTGTCGCGCCGCAACGCCCAAAACGTCCTTTCAAACCGTCAAGGGGCGGGGCATGTCCGACGGACATGCCCCGCGTAACAACCTATTTCTTTACCTTGGCGTCGATTTCGGCCTGAGCAGCCAAAATGTCCTTCGCGTTGAGATACACCGGGGTATCGACCATCTTGCCGAGGTAGGAAACGGCGGCCTTGCCCTTGGCGAGGCCTTCTTCCTCAAACACCTTCACAACGCCGTTGGCCCATTCCACGTCGGCGGGATCGGGAGCGTAGAGGCGGTTGGAGGGTTCCACCTGGCTGGGATGGATGATCATGCGGCCTTCATAGCCCATCTGCTTGCCTTCCATCACGTTGCGTTCGAAGGCCGGGATGTCCTGATAGGCCACGAACGGGGCGTCGATGGCGACGATGCCGGCGGCGCGGGCGGCGATGGCCATCTTGGCGCGGCCCCACATCTGTTCGACGGCTTCGGAGGTCAGCTTCACGCGCATGTCGCGGCAGTAGTCCACAGCGCCGAAGATGGCGTTCACGTTGCGGGAGCTGGCCATGCAGCATTCATAGGCGTTCATGATGCCCTTGGCGGTTTCGAGCAGCATGGAGATCTTCACGGTCCCGACCGGGATACCGCGGCGGCGTTCCAGTTCTTCGAGCTTCCAGTCAAGACGCTTGACGTCATCCGGATGACCGGTCTTGGCGAGGGTCACGCCGTCAAGGCCTTCCCACACGACCGCTTCGAGGTCGTCGTTGGTCATTTCGGTTTCCCAGTTGTTGATGCGGACGTACACCTGAGCGCCGCCGGAACCGGCGTATTTGAGCTTTTCGGCAACGAGCTTGCGTGCCACTTCCTTTTCGGACGGAGGCACGGAATCTTCGAGGTCGAGGGTAATGATGTCGGCGGGGATGCTGGGAGCTTTTTCAACCATCTTGGGGTTATTGCCGGGAACATACATGATAGAACGCATAACGGCCATGGGGATTCTCCTTTGAGGAAAAAAGTTGGTTGAAAGATACCAATCGGACCGAAGCTATTTCTTCAATTTCTCGTGCAGGATGACCGGGATGTCGGTAGGCGTCATGGCGACGTACCCTCCGGCCTTCGTGATCGCGTCCATTTTGCTCTTGGCCGAACCGCGACCGCGCTCCACGATATTGGATGCATGGGAGAAGCGCTGCCCTTCAGGGGCCCACGCACCGGAAACGTACACCACAAAAGGCTTGGTGAACTTTCCGGAGGCGATGACCTCGGCGCACTCCTCTTCCTGCGAACCACCTATTTCGGCATAAACCGCCACGCCTTCGGTTTCCGGGTCCTCTTCGAACAACGGAAGCAGATCCGCCATTGAGGTGCCGAGAACCGGTTCCGTGCCGGTATGGATGACCGTGCTCACGCCGAAGCCGCCTTCGCGGAGCACCCACGGGATGGTCCCCGACTGGCCGCCGCTACGCGAGAACACACCGATGGACCCTCTCTTGAAGAAGGTATTGGCCCATTCCACGTTGCCGCCAAGCCAGCCGACTACGGCCTCTCCCGGCGTGATGATCCCGATGGAGCCGGGACCGAGCAGCCGGGTTCCCTTGGCCTTGCAGTAGGCTATCATCTCCATGATGTCGTGGATGGGGGTGCCTTCCACGCAGGGGATCACGTTCTTGACGCCCGCGTCCGCCGCTTCCATGACCGCGGTCTTCAGTACATGACCGGGCACGAAGATGACGCTGAAGTCGATCTCGCCGTGTTCTCGGGCGATCTCCTTCACTGTGTTGTAGACCGGGACGCCGTGAACGTCGGAACCCTTCTTGCCGGGGCTCGTGCCGCCGACGACGTGGGTCCCGTAGCTTTTCATGTATTTCGTGCGCACGGAGCCTTCACGGCCCGTGATGCCCTGAACGACCACTTTCGTATTCTTGTTGATCAGTATGCCCATACCCCAATCCTTTTGGTCAAAGATGGTTGCCCGGCCTGATGCAGAGCATCAGGCCAATCCGCGCTTGGCCAGATATTCCGGCAGCCCGGCGACAGGGACATCAATGGTAATGGCCTTGTTGCCGTGGAAGGTACAGGCGAATTCACAGGCAAGGCATTCCGTGCCGAGACGGAGCACTTCTTCCGCCGTCAGATGCTCGACCGAGGGCACGCCGTCCTTCAATTCAAGGATGCCCCGCGCATATTTTTTACAGGCGGCGACGCACGCCTTGGTCTCGCAGGAGAGGCACTTGCTGACATCGATCGAGACAGTCGAGGATTTTTCTTTGATTTCCAAGGATCTACCCTGCCTTCTGAGACGTTTTCTCAGCGCTGTATTCCTTGCACAGAGCAAGAAGCCGTTCGCCGATGAACTTCGTGTCCGTGACGTGTTCCCGCCCGTAGATCTCGATGCGCCTGCCGATGCCGTCCGGGGTCATCATGTCGGCGAGGCCGGTACGCAGGATCTCGAGGGATTCGTCTTCACGGTTGCCGCACAGCAACAGCACGCAGGGGAAGCCGGGCTTCTTGGGCAGCATCTCGCGCAGCACCTTGACCAGCGCGTGGGCGTGGTGCCACTGCTCCTGATTCGCCATCATGAAGCCGCCGAGCAGGTACCCTTCAATGTTGGGCTGGGAGAGGGTCGCCTTGGCGACGCGGTAAATCTTGGCAGCAACGGGGTTGCCGCTGGTGTCGGCGTAGTTGGCGGCCTTGAGGCCCACGGCGTTCAGCGCGTCGAGGCCCATCATGGCTGAACCGCCGCCGATGGGATGGTAGCCCACGTAGCCGGGGCTCACTTCATCGTAGCCCATGTTCATGAGGAAGCCTGTGCCGCGGGCGTCGGTCTCTTCGATGCCCCAGCCGATGACATCCAGATCCGTGGGCTGGCCGGGCAGGTCGCGGGCGATCTTGATCCCGAAATCGGGGTGACGGAACACGGCGCTGTTGTCGATCTCCATCTTGCAGTCGGCACAATAGAGGCTGCCGTCCCCGGTCATCACGAAGGGATTGATTTCGAGCGTCTGGCAGTCGTACTTCTTGTAGAGCTTGGACAGTTTGGTAAGGAAAGAGGCGAACTTGGAAAGGTCTGCCGGAGCGATCCCGGCCTGGGTGCAGACATCGATGGCGTCGTAGGACTGGAGGCCATACTGCGGATCGATGTTCAGCCTGAACAGCAAGCTTTCGTCAACGCTTTCAATGTCCATGCCGCCTTCCGTGCTGAACATCAGCATGGGGCAGCGGGCTTCGCGGGCGTTGTTGATGACGAATGAACAGTAATACTCTTTCTTGATGTCCAGTTTTTCTTCGATGAGGACTTTCTCGACCGGAAGCCCCTTTACGGTCTTGGCGAGGATTTCTTCAGCGAGGGCACGCGCTTCCTCGGGCGTATCGGCCAGCTTGACGATCCCGGCCTTGCCGCGTCCGCCAGCCTGTACCTGCCCCTTGACGGCTACGGGGCCGCCGATCCAGCGGGCGGCTTCCTCCGCTTCTTCAGGAGAAGATGCCACTCGCCCTTTTGGGACGGGCATCCCGCCTTTCGCGAGCCATTCCTTGCCCTGATATTCCAGAAATTTGGCCATGTGATGCCCCTTCTTCAGGAATTCATGTTCTCAATGCCACCATCAACTCAACATTCCTTTGTTCTCCAAAAACCAGAAAACCAATTCATAAAGCCAGTCCAACGTGACGCGATAAAGGAAACATCGACTTTTTCCGCCTTGCGTTTTCCTCGTGAGGCTATTTTTAGTTTTATCTAAAAAGAAAGTCAAACAGATCTTTTTTATTTTTTTCATAAATAAAAATTGATTTTCCTTTCGAAAACGTAAATTGATTGATGAAACAGTCGATTGATGAATTGTATTTTTTCGCCTTGTGATATTTCGTACATTAACAATAACTGTCTTTCTTTAAAAGAGATATGGATAAAAAGCATTTTTGCACAAATAACTATAAGTGTTCGAAGCATTTTCATGCATTATTCAGGATTATATCAAGCATATTTCCAATAGAAAAATATAAAAAAGATGGATTTTTTTATAATACTATAAACTATTTCCTTTTTTCATAAGCAATATTCCGTTTTGGAATAAGAAAAGTTTATTCAAACATGCATTCACCATTAAGAAAGAATCCGTCTTCCCTATATCGGCATAAGCGAGGCGGAATGCGGGTTCCGGGGCGGCGAGGCTCGCTGGCGCAACGCAAAAAAGGTGCGAGGAGGCTGCCACAAGGTTTCCGCCCCCTCCATCCGAGGGTAACACCGGGCGTTTGAACTTCATCGCCCTATCATGTATGAACAGAAACCGTTACGGAGCGGAGCCCGGATATGGAGAGACGCGCTACGACGCCAACCGCGCACGCCTCAAGCGTCAACCGAAAAAAACGAAACAGGCGAAAGGAAAGCTGTAATGGAACAGATTATATTGACTGGAGATCGGCCCACCGGAAGATTGCATGTCGGCCACTACGTCGGTTCGCTGAAGCGCCGGGTGGAGCTCCAGAACTCCGGCAAGTACGACAAGATTTTCATCATGATCGCGGACGCGCAGGCGCTGACCGACAACGCCGAGCATCCCGAAAAGGTGCGCCAGAACATCATCGAAGTCGCCCTCGACTACCTCGCCTGCGGCCTTGATCCGGTAAAATCCACGATGTTCATCCAGTCGCAGATCCCCGAACTCTGCGAACTCTCTTTCTACTATATGAACCTTGTGACCGTGGCCCGGCTCCAGCGCAACCCCACAGTGAAATCCGAAATCCAGATGCGCAACTTTGAAGCCAGCATCCCGGTCGGTTTCTTCACCTACCCGATCAGCCAGGCGTCCGACATCACGGCCTTCAAGGCAACGGCCGTGCCCGTGGGCGAGGATCAGGCCCCGATGCTGGAGCAGACCAAGGAAATCGTCCGCAAGTTCAATGCGGTTTACGGGGACACGCTGGTCGAGCCCGAGATGCTGCTCCCGGACAACAAGGCCTGCCTGCGCCTGCCCGGCATCGACGGCAAGGCCAAGATGAGCAAGTCGCTCGGCAACTGCATCTATCTGGGCGAGGACGCGGACGAGGTCAAAAAGAAGGTCATGTCCATGTTCACCGACCCGAACCACCTCCGAGTGGAAGACCCCGGTCAGGTCGAGAATAACCCCGTATTCATCTATCTGGACGCTTTCAGCCGCCCAGAACATTTCGAGCGCCACTTCCCGGACTATCAGAACATCGAAGAAATGAAGGCCCACTATACCCGTGGCGGCCTCGGCGACATGAAGGTCAAAAAGTTCCTGAACAACGTCCTTCAGGACGAACTGGAACCCATCCGCAATCGCCGCCGGGAACTCGAAAAGGATATTCCCGCCATCTATGACATCCTCAAGGAAGGCAGTATGCGGGCCCGCGAAGCCGCCGCCCGGACGCTGGATGACGTAAGACGGGCCATGAAAATCAACTATTTTGAAGATATGGATCTGATTAACGAACAGGCGAAAAAATACGCCCGCTCATGTGAATGAGCTCTCAAGTCGTGTGAAGACATTGTGGAGGGGAAGGAAAATGTTTCTGAAGAAAAGCGAGCCCTCCCTTCCACAAAGAAGAAAGGCCCCGGCATTCCCCTACTCAGGCAAGGGAACGGGGCCTTTTCGCTCATCAATGAAGCCGTGTTACCGTCCGGCTTCCCACCAGCGGAGGCTCTCACCGTCCGAAGCGATGGGCAGGGCGACGGGCTCACCGATCAGGGGCAGGAGAAGCCGATACGGCTTGCCTCGGCTCGCCGCCACAATCCGTTTGAACGGATCATCCCACGTATGGTAGGCAATGGCGAACTTCCCCATGTGGCCCGGGAGCAGCGCGCGGGCGCGCAAATCTTCCGCGGCCTGCGCCGTGTCTTCCGGCATCATATGGACGTACCGCCAGTTCTCGTCGTATTGCCCGCAGTCGAGCATAGCGAGATCAAACCCGCCGAAGCGTGCGCCGATTTCCGCGAAATGCTTGCCGTATCCGCTGTCTCCGCTGAAAAAAATCCTGCGCTCAGGGGTAACAAGGGCAAAGCCCGCCCAAAGGGTCTTGTTCCGGGTCAGTGAGCGGCCCGAGAAATGGCGGGCGGGCAGGATGTGGATGGCAAAGCCCTCTTCCCCTTCAAGGGCGGAATACCAGTCTCCTTCGAAAACCGTTTCCTTGCCATAGCCCCACGCTTCAAAATGGGCCCCGACGCCGAGGGGGCAGACAACCTGCCCCACCTTGGACCGAAGCGCCGTTGCCGTGGCATAATCCAGATGATCCCAATGATCGTGGGAAATGAGCAGGTAATCGATGTCCGGCATGTCCTCGGCGGTGTAGAGGTTCGTCCCCTCGAACGCCCTGTTGGCAAAAAAGACCGGCGAAGCAAAGGTGCTGAACACGGGATCTATCAAAATACGCCTGCCGCCGAGCTGCACAAAGTAGGAAGAATGGCCGAGCCAGACGACGGTATCCGTATTCCTGTCGAGCGCCCGCAGGTCGGTTTTCGCTGAAGGCATGGGACGAGCCGGCTTCTGCCCTTCCGTTGACGAAAAAACGTATTTCATCAACGCGCCCACAATGCCGCCGTTCCCCTTTATGAGCGGCAGCGGCTCCGTATTGCGAAAGGCGCCGTCTTCATAGTGAGGCGACTGCGATATAGCGTCAAGACGGGCACCTTCAGGCAACTTGCCGAATGAAGCCTGCGACATGAAAGCATACCCTCCCCCGATAAGAATGCAGAGTAAAAGGACCAGACCGAACGCCACGCGCATACCCCTTTTCATGGAATCTCCAGACTTTCTCTCTTTTCAGACGCGGACGGGATACGGCGGCGGCCCCGGCTATTCCTCGGAACCGCCCTACCGTCCCCGCCGATGCCCTTCGCGCGCATCGGCGGAGATCCCGAACACCTTATACGGTGATCAGCTCGTATTGATTGTTCCCCATGCCTTGAAGCTTCATGTACTCAAGCTGGCGCAGGCCACTGCGGGACTCAATGCGTTCCACGAGGTCACGCCGCTGCGCTTCGGGCAACGCATAAACCATATCCACCGAAGCCTGATCGACGGCCAGAATATCCGTCGAGGCAATGATCCCTAAATCCGGCGTGGTGGGTGCCGCCGCGCCGAGCCCGGCACAGTCGCAATCCACGGACATGTTCCGGAGCACGTTGATATAGGTAATATGTTGCCCAAAATGATTGGTAATGGCTTTGCCGCCTTCTACCATCCGCTCCATGAACAGCGGGCCTCCCGGCCAGCTCCCGTCGCCCGGAAGCTGGTGGATCTGCTGCTTGCCCAGCTTCCCTGAGGCGCAGCCGATGGAAATGTTTTTGAGCGATCCGCCGAAACCGCCCACAGTATGGCCTTTGAAGTGGGTCAGCACCAGCATGGCGTCATAATTCAGGATATGTTTGCCGACGGACAGCTCCGTAAGCCATTTCCCGCCGGGAATGGGAAGGCTTACGTCTCCGTCCTCATCCATGATGTCGACGGGGCAGAAGGTCCAGCCGTTGGTCCTCAGGGTTTCACGATGTCCTTCCGTGGTCTGCCTCGGACTGGGATACAAAACATTGCATTCCACAATGCTGCTGTTCGGAATGTTCGCCTGGAACCCCCTGACCATTTCGCGGGGTAAAATATTCGGACCATGCGGTTCGCCCGTATGCAGCTTGATGGCGATCTTGCCGCTCATGCCCTGATTGACGCGGGCATAGACCTTCATCAATCCTTCGAGGCTGATGTCCTTCGTAAAAAAGACCTTGGCCTTTTTCTGCGGCGCGGCCATAGCAGTATCGACTCTGGGGAAGCCACCCAAAGCGAAGGCCCCTGCAGTGAGCGCTCCGCCTTTCAGAAAACTCCGGCGGGAAAACTGTTCAGCCATATTGTGAACTCCTTGATTGCCTCTCCGCAATGATGCTTGCAACCTTTTTATTCATTCTTCTTTCAAAGAACTCTTGACACCCTGCAGCAGGATGACGGGAAACGTATGGACGCTGTACGTTTCCAAAAACGAGATTCCAACGTGCGGCACACATAAGGCATTGCCACACACAACCCGGCCTTTCAATGCAACGGCCCTAGTTTCCCGTGTATTGTTCTTCCGTTACTTTTTCCAGCCACTCGACGTTGTTCCCATCCTCTTCTTCAGCCACGGAAATATGGGTCATGGCAACGCCGGGCGCGGCTCCGTGCCAGTGTTTGACATATGGAGGGAACCAGACCGTATCGCCGGGGCGGACCTCCTGAATCGGCCCTCCCTGCACCTGAACCCTGCCGACCCCAGCCGTAATGATCAGAGCCTGCCCCAGAGGATGGGTATGCCACACCGTACGGGCTCCCGGCTCGAAGGTGACGTAAGCGCTTGAGGCGCGTGCCGGCGTATGGACCGGGAACAGGGGATCGATGCGGACCGTGCCGGTAAACCATGCATCCGGCCCCTTGATGGAAGGCTGCGAACCGTTGCGCAGGATGACCGGTTCGCTCACAGCGGTGGAAAGCGTATCTTTTTCCATATGACGGACTCCTTTGCCGACAATTTTCTCTGTAAGAAACATATCCGGTCCCTATGCCGAAGAACAGATACGATCCTCTTTTATTCTTGCCTTATTCTCTCAGTGGAGCTTGTCAGGGGAAAACGACGTCTGAGCCTTACGGAACCCGCCTCAGCTTCGAAACGCACCGGACTGGCGAGCCCCTCAATCGTCCCAGGCTCTTCAAAACAGGAAGTTCAACACATGGCGAAAGCACAAAGGATACCGCTGAAAAAAGGGCGAAAAAAAGCGCCGAACTTCTCTCATCAAAAATTCCGGCGCGTTGAAAAACCTCGCGTGTGAAAGCTGGAAACAGCCCTATCTCATTCACTCATCGCATACCTGAAAGACCTCAAATTGAGGGCCGACAATAGCGAGAACGATTCGAACGTACATAAAAAACATGGCCACTCTTCTGAACGCCCGCACATCACTGACAGCAAGTTTATTGTCCGGCATCGGTTCCTCCATGAGCTTTTGCCCACGTACAGAGCCTCAAAAGACAATGACGAAAAAACAAAACGGACCGACAGATTGCTCTGCCAGTCCGTTTACTTTCTTATGGTGCCGAAGGGGAGACTCGAACTCCCATGAAGGAACCTTCACTAGACCCTGAATCCGATAGGAAGCGGCCCTTGGCGTCCCGTGGGTTGTATTATCAAAGGATCGCGTGCTACTGATTATCCCCACACGTCCCCCGTCATTGCACAGTACGGGGAGAGAAAGGGGAGAGAGATGCCAGTGCAATGGAAGGGGACCGCCTACCCGGGGGTCCGGTATTACGAGCACGAAAGCAGGCGAACCCGTAACGGTCAGCCCGACAAGAACTACTCCATCCGCTACACGCGGGAGGGCACACGTATAGAAGAAGGCGTCGGATGGGCGTCGGAAGGCTGGAACCCGGAGAAAATATCCAAGAACATACTGAATGTCATTAAGGAAGGCATCCGCACGGGCACCGGCCCATTCAGCCTCGCCGACATGAGAGCACGGGCCGTAGAACGGCAGGCCGAGGAAGAAGAAGCCCGCCTTCGAGAAGAAGCGGCGAACATGACGGTCAGAGCATACTTTACGGACTATTTCCTTCCCCGGATAAAGAGGGAAAAGCGGAGCTGGCTGACAGACAAGCAGCGCTACGACAAAGAGATTGACGCCGTGCTGGGAGACTTCCCCATGCAGGCGGTGACAGAGAAAGATGTACAGGAATTCACGGATTATCTCTGTGAGGAAGAGTATGCGGCGGCCACGGTGAAGCAATACGTGGGCATCGTGAAGCACCTGTTCTATGGTGCCATGGAGACAAAAATCGATGGCATTCGTGTTTTCAACGGCATCAATCCGGCCAAAGGCGTGACGTTGCCGGCGATCCATAACGAACGCGTGCGGTATGCCACTCCACAGGAAGTGGATCTCCTGCTGGCCGAAGCCTGCACGCTGGAATCGCCGGACTTGCATGACGCCATTGTGCTGAGTTTGAATACAGGGCTCCGGCTGGGTGAGCTGAAGCGCCAGAAGTGGCTGGAAGTCGATATCTATGGCCTGATGGTAACTGTGCCGGACGACGACAAACGCAAGCCCGGAGGTCAGGTACCGATGAACAAACAGGCGCTGGCCGTGTATCTTGCCCGCCGCGAAATATCTGGGGGTGCGCCTACAACCCTCGTTTTTCCACCGGTCGCCGGCGGCGCATTCCGCAACAATCTGTCGGAATCCTTCCGCATGATTGCGGACCGGATCGGATTGAACGATGGCATCACGGATCGGCGCTACAGACTGACATTCCATTCGATGCGGCATACCTTTGCCTCGTGGTTGGCGCTTAAGGGCACGGATATATACCGCATTCAGAAGCTGATGCGGCATAAACGTATAGAAATGACCATGCGGTATGCTCATTTGATCCCCGATGCGATGCGGGGCGCTCTTGACCTGCTGAGGCCATAGAGGATTAGAGACAAACGGCCTGTTCCTTGCCTGAACTTTTCCGCTGCTCTCGCCCGGGCTTGCCCTTCGGGCGGAGTTCCTGCTGGACGTCAGACACAAGACGCTTGATCTCGAAATTTTTGAGCACCCATTCCAAAAGAGAACGGGTGCGGTAGGCCACGTTGCGGCCCACGGCCCAAGCCATTTCCGGCCCCTCGCCCCGGGCGTCGGCGTTGGCCAAAGTCTTGCGAGCCACCAGCCCGCCGAGGAAGTATTCAACTTCCTTCCGAGCTATCACCGGAGGCAAAGAAGAAAACTCAGCCAGAAAGGCTTCCTGTTCCGGCGTAAGCGGCATGTTGTTCTGCATGGCGGCCCCCCCC
>PPYF01242271.1_pt1 | contig 17383 bp, 16 predicted proteins | sample 1559871 | NCBI WGS metagenome assembly PPYF01 (sample SAMN08240021, study PRJNA423297) | Human gut metagenome, whole genome shotgun sequencing project.
ATTCTTATTTCTAAGTGATTTCTGTCGGTCGTTTTCGGTCAGTTTATCAGACTGTCCTTGTGCGACAACGTTTCGCACGATTTTTGTAAAAATGACTTTCGTCTATAAAGAGCCTGTCTATGCCCAGTTCCTCGAAGTTTATCACGCTGTCTTTCCGCTTGGTGTCGTTTAATTTATCGAGCTTCGCCTTAATCGCTTTCCTCGTTTTCATGAGCTGCTTGACCGTGAACTGCTCCCCGTGGGATGCCTGCACGTCGTCAATGCCACGCTCAATATCGTCAAGCTGGCGCATGAGCTGTTCCCTCTGGCGTTCCTCGCTGATGGGGATTTTCTCGAACTGGCTATGCCCGATAATCACCGCATCATATGCCCCCGTCGCAATCCTGCCGCAGAACTTCTTGCGGTTTCCCGTTTCAAAATCCCGCTTGGTCGTGACAAGGATGTTGGCAGATGGGTAGAGCCGTAAATACTCCGACGCCCACTGCCCGACAAGGTGGTTTGGCACGACAAACATGGATTTCTGGCATAAGCCGAGCCGCTTGCTTTCCTGTGCGGCGGCTACCATTTCGAAGGTTTTTCCCGCACCTACCTTGTGTGCAAGGAGCGTGTTGCCGCCGTATAGGATATGGGCAATCGCATTGACTTGGTGGGATCTTAGCTGGATTTCTGGGCTGATGCCGCCAAACGTGATGTGGCTTCCGTCATATTCACGGGATCGGATAGAGTTAAATGTGTCATTGTAGTAGCGTACAAGCCTGTTCCTGCGTTCTGGGTCTTTCCATATCCAGTCCTGAAACGCCTGCTTTATCACCTCCTGCTTTGCCTGCGCCGCCGTGGTTTCCTTATGGTTCAGCACCGCTTTTTTATTGTTGTGTTCGTCATAAACATAGTCAAAGATGCGGGTATCCCTTAAATTTAAAGTGTCCTCCATGATGCGGTATGCGCTCGCCCGCTTCGTGCCGTAAGTGCTGTCCGCCTTGACATTCCCAATGTCGGAACTCTTATTCTCGATGAACCAGTCGCCGTTATACGCCGTATAGCGCACTTGCAGCCTGCCCGCCGCATAGCTTGACGGCGTTAAAAGCTCCATCATAAACTGCTGTACATCCTCCTGCGGTATCCACGTCGTACCCAGACGGACGGAGATTTCGCTTGCGGGCAAATCCTTTGGGATGACCTTTTCCAGAGCCTCCACGTTGGCTGCAAGCTCTGGGTCTGACTTCGCCGCTATCCCTGCGACTTTCAGTTTCTCCCGCACATTCCCCGACAAGTACTCGTCTGCGGTCACATACCTTGCAGGCTCGGAAGTCGGCACTTTATAGATAACACCCTGCAATTCCTTGATGATTTCTTCCTCCGACCTGCAGGTAAGTCGTGCCATATAGGGCAAATCGACACGGGCTTTCTCCCCGATGGAGAGGGCGAGGGCTTCGCTGGCGGTTTCCACAAAGGTCACTTCTCGGTGGGGCTTTATCGTCCGCTTCGTGAACATATCCGCCTTGCGTTTGAATTTCCCCTCGTCGTCAAGCACTTCAAGGGAACAGAGTAAGAAATAACTTTCATCTGCCGCAAAAGCGAGGTAGTTCCCCCTGCTGTTGATTAAGCCGTACTTTTTGGTAAAGGCATCATATAATCGGTTTAGGTTTTCCTGCTCGGTCTGTATCATTTCCTCTGGGCAGTCGTCCGTCTGGTACTGGATGAGCTTCCTCACGCAGTCACGGATTTCCAACAGCCCCTTGATGCGGTTCTCCGCCGTCATGGACACGTTGGCGGGGGTCATCTCGTTATTCTCTCGGAAGTAGACCTTTCCTCCCACAAGGGCAAAAGAGAAGTTCCGCACGTTCGGGTCGGCAGGGATGGCTTTCTCCTGCTCATCGGAGATGCGGTCAACCTCGTTTTCAATTTCTGGGATTTCGCCGTCTATCCGCTGCATGGCTTCATGGAGAAGCCCCGCAAGCGGCACATCGGGGTAGGCTTTGCAGGCACTGTCCATGCCGAACCTCGTGCTTTCCATCTTCATCTCGCCAAGCACCATCTCTGGATGCTGGACAAAGTAGCTGTTCATCGTGACGCCGTTCCCATCTGTGTCGAGGTGTACCCACTCTGGCTCTATCTCTATCATGCGGTCACGTTTCTGTAAAATAAGGATGTCGCTCGTGACTTCCGTTCCTGCGTTTGCCCGAAACGTGCTGTCGGGAAGCCTTACCGCACCTAAAAGCTCGGCTCTCTGTGCGATATATTTCCGCACCTCTGGGCTTGCCTTGTCCATCGTCCCCTTAGAGGTGATGAACATCACAACGCCGCCTGTGCGCACCTTGTCCAGTGCCTTTGCGATAAAATAGTCGTGGATTAGGAACTTCTGGGCATTGTAGCGGCTGTCATTGACCTTGAACTCCCCGAACGGGATGTTGCCAAGCACCACGTCAAAGTGGTTGTCTGGGAGCTTCGTTTCCTCAAATCCTTCAATGGCGATGCTGGCTTTCTGGTAGAGCTGCTTTGCAATCCTGCCCGATAACGGGTCAATCTCGATGCCGTGCAGCTTTGATTTCTCCATGCTTTCGGGCAATAATCCTAAAAAATTGCCCGTGCCGCAGGACGGCTCCAAGATGTTCCCCTGTGAAAATCCCAGACGGTCAAGTGCTTCGTACATTGCCTTGATGACAATGGGCGGCGTATAAAAAGCGGTCAGCGTGGATTCCATAGCGGCATGGTATTCTTCGTCGGAGAGTGCTGATTTTAATTCCTTATATTCATTTGCCCAAGCCGCATTGCTGCTGTCAAATGCCATCGACAGACCGCCCCATCCGACATACTTTGCAAGGGTTTCCTGTTCTTCGGGCGTGGCAAGGCGGTTTTCTATCTGAAGGTCGTGGAGAAGTCGGATTGCTGCCATATTGTTTTGGAACTTCTCTTTCGCACCGCCAACGCCTAACGCATCGTTGGCAATGCGGTAGTTGCGGCGTTCAGCGGAGAGGGCAGGGGCGGACGGTTTCGCCGTAACGGGTGTTTCCCTCGGTTTCCCATGCTCTGGCTCGTCAAAGCGTATCTTCTCCACCACAATGTCATAGGGAAGCCCGTTCTCCACGGCAGGGTACTCCGCCACGGTTTCCGTAGTCGTCTTTACGGGAGATTCTATCTTTTCTTCGGGCTGTGGTTCTTTTTCTGCCTGCTCCAAGAGCCTGCGGACATAGCTCACTTTCTCCACACGGTTTATCGGGAAGCCCATGTTGTTCTGAAATGTGATGTCACGCATGGAAACATCGCCGCTGATTTTCCCGACGCTCTCGATAAGATAACGGCGGTTGTCAATCATAAGCTCTTTGCCGATAAGGTCAGAATTATCCTGCTTTTCATCCGTCCCAGACGGGGCAGGCTCTGATTTCTGCTGTTCCTCACGCTCCGCATCTTTCGCTGCAAATAGCTCCGTGATATGCTCCGCACTGTTTAAGGTGTCGGCGTATTCCTGTGCTTCTTCCTCGGTTTCAAAGGTCTGGTAGATGCCGCCTACGTCGTAATATCGGTCGGCACTGTCCTCTGGGGCTTCATTATTCCGTATGATAAATGGGTCAGCAAAAGCATCGGAAGTCTGCTCTACCGTGTAATGGGGCTTCTGTTCTGTTTCATCAGAGATGATGTCTGGGCTTGGGTTTTCAGCCGCCTTTTTGTTTTCCTCCCGATAGAACGGCTCAAGCTGTTCCTCCGTCAAGGACACTAAATCGTGGTAGTACAGATTAGAAAGTGCGTTCTGGATAAGGTCTGCAAGGTCATTATACTGCGTATATTCTGCAAGAACGCCGTCCACATACGTTTCCATGCGGTACTGCAAGAGGTTGGCGGATGCCTGTATCCCGTGCAAGCCGTCCTCGGTATTCTGAAAGGCAATCTTGACGTTGGATAAATCCGTATAGTCCACTTCGGCATCGCCGCCAAACTCCGCATCGCAGTATGCGTCGATACAGCCTTTCGCCTGTTCCAGAAGTTCTTCCTCGGCAGGCTCTTTCCTCCTGTGAAACCAGTCATCCTCGGTAGCCATTATCTCGCCAAGCCGCTGTTCATCCTCTGGGGACAGCTCGGTGTTTCGCTCTAAGAACGGGATAAACACGTCATGCCCCAGACGCAGGGATTCCATTTTCTCTCGGTAGTAATCTTCGCCCTGCCGTTTCCATTCTGGGATAAACGGGCAGTCAAGGGAGAGGGAATATTCATAAAAATTTCGGATATGGGCGATTAAATCCCCCTCGCCGTCGCCGATGTCAAACCGCCCTTCATAATTAAATTCCTCGCCGCCGATGACGGCATGGATTTCAAAATCGGTCTTATGATACCATCCGACATGGTTCTCCTCATTCTCCCTTTCACGGTTCTGTTTTTCGTCCAGAATGCCGAGCAGTTTATTTCCCAGAGCGAAACTCAAATCCGTAAATCGGTCGTTCAGCTCCTTGTCATAAAAAGCGGGATGCTCGGAGAAGCCGATTGAGAGGGTGATGCTGTCGGGCTTTTCCTCGGCAAGTGTTTCTGTTTTCTGGCTTTCGGTGATGACCGTTTTTAAATGGTCGTTCGCAGGGTTCTCCTTTAATTTCTGCTCAAAATCCTCCCTGCTAAACTCTTTTCCGAACAACGGGAACTCCGCATTTCGCAGGGACACGGCGTTCTCATCAAAGGCGGTAATCTCATATTTGTCCGCCCCGATATACACCACGTCGCCCTCGTGGTAGAGGTAGCGGAGAGGGTAAAGCTCCGTAAGCTCCTGCGAGAAACGCCACGCATTGCTGCGGCTGTAAACGCTGGTCGTCTTTTTCTGCACAAGGGAGAGGAAGTCTAACATCTCCTGCACGTTGTCTGGATGCTGTAATGTCTGTTCCATAAGGTCAGCGGGCATATTCGCAAAATCCCTACATCCAATCACGCCCAACAAGTCTTTCTCATAGCCGTCCAAGTCACGGATAAAGTCAGAAAGCCGCAGGGCGAGCGTGTCCCGCTTGTCCGCAGGGGGCAGTTCCCTTTTTTCCTCAATAAAACGCTGCCTTGCCAGTTTCCTCTGGGTGTCGATTTCATACTGCGGGGCAGACACGCTTTCCAGATAATCGGCATAATGGTCTTTTTCTTTGGGATTGAGGTAGCGATTATCCTTAACCAGCTCACGCAGCCGTTTTTCCGCTTTCGACCAGCTCAAAACAAGGTCGTGTTCGGTGGAAATGCCGTCACGGTCAATGGTGATGCCCTTGCCGCTGTACCACACATACCCCTCCGTGCCGTCTGAAAAATCAACGAAAAAGCCGCCCGTGCCGTATTCCCTTTTCAGAAAATCAATGTTCTTCTTTTTATCTTCCTGCTTCTGGAACTGATGATAAATACGGTATTTCCCGTTCGCAACGCTGTTCCCTTTTACAAGGACGGCATCAATATCCTCCTGTGAAACGGCAAAAGCAGAGGCTTTCTCGTCCTCTGCTTCAGCTATCCTTTCAATCTGTTCGTCCACGGTCGGGAGATTTGCGGCAACTTCTTCCTCATTGGCAACGCTGCCTTTTTCTGTCTGTCCTTCTGGCTCTGCCGTCTGTGCCGCAGCTGCTTTTTCTTCCTGCCTGCCGCCGTCCGACTGCGGCTCTTGTTCTGAATTTCCTAATTGTAAATCAGTTCGCTCAAGATGGCTTCCTCCGCTTGGCTGCGGATATTGTTCATCATGCCGAGCCACTGCATCGGGGCTTTCTCTTTCAGTTCCTCCGTCACTCCCTGCTCGGCTGCTAACTGCTTCGTCAGAAGCTCCAGCCGCTGCAACGCCGTCTGCTCGGTCTGGTGTAAGTGTGCGTTCAGCCTGCCCGACGTCAGCAGATTGAGATAGGTCACTCTTTTGTGCTGTTCCAGATAATCCCTGTGCATCAAAGCGTACCTGCCAAGCGGAAGCTCTGGCTCTGTCGGTAATGTCAGGTCGGGTATAAGGTAGTCCGCCTGTTTCGTGTAAGTGATTTCGCTCATTATTTTCGCTCCTTTCGGGTTGTTTCCTGCCTTTATCATACTGGCTTGCAATGTTCCTTGCAAATGTGCGGTTCTGACATTTTGCTTCGATTTGCACATTTCGGACTGCCGCAGAGATTTCCCTTAACGCCATCTCGGAAATGTCACTTGTGGCGATGCCGATGGCGTTCAATGTCTGGGGCGTGTTGAAATTTATAATCTCCGCAAAATCCTCACGCTCAAAATACCCGTCCGCATCCAGTCCGCAGCGGCTCAACAGCATATAAGCGACGCTGTTTGCGGCAAGCCGTCTGTAAATCACTTCTATATTATAGTCGTCCAGCTCCTCCAAAAAGCTGTCTTTCATGCAGTCCTTTAGCTGTGAGAGGTAATCGGGTAAATTGTCCTCCACGGCGTTCTCCGCCGTCCCTATTAAAAATGTGGCAAAATCGCCGCCCTCCGTGCCGCCGAACCTGTCCGCAAGCCGTTCCATGACGGGCTGCTCGTACCGCTTATCCATCCGCCATATCGGGACGGGTCGGCTGCCATAATAGCCCTCATGGGTGTCGGAAACGTCAAAATAATATTTCAGCGTGTTCCTGCGTCCTTTCGGGTCAAAGACCGCTATGCCTTTGCTGTCCTTATTCACCCACCTTTTAAAAAGCCTGTTCCATGTGCCAATCTCGGCGACTGCCGTGGCGTCTGGGCGTTGGGCGTAGATTAAGAGCTGCTCGTCAAAGCGGCACTTGTAATTGCGGCAGGCAGAGGATAAAAAGCCCTGCCACGCCTGCGGGTTTCTCGTGACGTCCCTCCCCGTGCGGCGGTACAGCTCTGTAATAAGCTGGTATTTTGCAGCCATAGGCTCACACCTCCTTATCGTTCCAAATCTTTGTTTTTCTGCTTCCTGTCGTATTCCCCGCACCGTTCAGCGATTTCGGAATACATCTTTTCCCTCATGTCCCGCTCATAGGCTCGGTATTCCTTTGCCTTTTCCGTGGGCTTGTACCAGACGCTTTTCTGGTCGGCTTCGTCCATCTGCCCATAGCGGTCGTCTATATTATCCATATATTTCTGATAGACGGCACGGGCGGCGGGTGTATCCTTTGCGTATCGGTAGCGTTCAAGGCTCTTATGCGAGCCACGCAGTTCGGCATACTCGTAGAGCATACGGATAACCTCACGGTCAAGCCCTTTCTGCCCCTCGGCGGCATAAATTTCCGACAAGCCCCTGCACCTCCATGAATGATACGGAGAGGTGTCGTTGGAGCTGTGGGAAGATACATACACGCCGTCTTTCTTTACTGTGATACGGTTGATAAGCTCGGTACTCAATCCCTATCACCGCCCGATAAAACAGTCTGTTCCATAAAAATATCAATCCTCCTGTTGTCCATGCCCCGCCTTTAAGCAGGGGCATAACTGATTCTGTTTTGTTCCATCCTCTGTGCAAACTCCCGAACGGCACACCTTACGCCGTCAATCTCTGCATGGGTTTCGTCCAGATAGCGGCAGACGGCAAAATAATCCTCCCCGTTCCCATAAAACATACGGATGATGTCGCCATCGGGGACAGAAAAAAGCGTCCTGCCTTTGCTGTCCGTCATGCAGACCTGCCTTGCTGCGTTCACTCCGTGCCACCTCCCAGAAATGAGATGACCCTGTTCCCCTTGATGCTTTTTTGCAGCTCGTTGATGAGCGTGATGTCCGCCACCGTGATTCCCTGCATGGAGAGAATGTCGTCCATCGTCATGGCGGCGATAGCTTTTTCTTCGGTAAAGCCCGCTTCAAATATCTTATTTAGAACCTTAACGGCTTTCTGGTTGACTGCCATATCCCATACCTCCTATCGCTCATGGTTTTTGTGCTTCGGGGCTTTCTGTGCGGACGGCGGCTCTTGCGGCTTCGGTTCGCAGCTATGCCCGTTCCTTTCCATACGCTCGGCAAACTCGCAGATGTGGTAGAGGTTGCTGCCCACCTCGGTATGGTATTCGTCAATGAAACGGCAGCTTTTTTCCGCCTTTTCTCCCCAATCATAAGTGATAATGATTTTCCCGCCGTCTGGGATGCGGAACAGCTCTTTGTAATGGGGGTCAATAAAGCGGATTCCCTGTTCTGCTCTGGATATATGCCTGTCGAGCCATTCTTTCACATAGCAGTAGCAGTAAAAATTGTAATCGCCCTTTGTGGGGTTGCAGCGGAGCAGGAAAGCGTGCTTGTCGATGTCCACACGGAAACCGTACTCAGTACAGTAGTTCCCCATAAAGGCGGCATCGGGGGATTGCCTTGCAGCCGACGACATATCACGGCGGCTGTGCAGAAGCCCCTTATCTTCACGCAGGGCATTGATTACATCGTCAAGCCCCGACTTAAATTCATCGGTTTTCCACTGTTCCCTCGTATCAGACCAATCGGTATGAAACTCGTTCCCAGAGCCGCCAAAGTCCCCACGGAGATGCCCAATGCATCCCGTCTGCCCCTCAAGCTGCATACTCTGGGCGTAGGTGTATTTCTGTTCGGATTGCGTTAAAGCCCGTATCTCCATCAGCGTTCCTCCCTGCTCTTTGATTTCTTCGCCTTTTCCTGCGATTGGATTTTTGCAAGTGCTTCCTTTGCCCAGACGGGCATCTTCTCTGGCTTGATTTCCCCAAGCACGTCGCACCGTTCCCATCGGGCGTGCTTTCCGTCCGCAAGGGAAGTGCCGAACACCGCCTGCCCTCTGCCGCCCAACGCACCGTGACCGCCGTCCGCCAGTACAAGCTGGTAGGCAGAATGCCTGTACTCATGGCGGTTGACCTCGGCATTGATGACAACGACCTTTCCCACAATGCTGCCGCATTTGTCGTCTGGGATGCAGTCGTCTATGGTAAACGGGGTCATGTCAAACTTGAACTGTTCCTGCTCGGTTCTTACACTTTCTATCTGTTCCTGCACCCTGTCGGTAAACATCTGCATGGCTTCCAGATAGTCGTCAGAGCCGACCGCATCCGTTACCCATTCTGCGGACAGCGGGTTGTCGTAAGTGCAGCAGCAGACAAGATACGGGTATTCCTCTTTCTCATCTATGCCGAACACGACTTCCTTTTTTCCGATGTGGATGCTCTGCGTGACCTCATAGGAGCTAATCATCCGTTTTTCTTCATTCTCCATCGGGGTTCTCCTTTCTTTGCTTTTTCTCCCTCTGCCAGTCTAAAATCTTTCGTATGCAGACATCGCAGAAGATAACACGACTGTCCTTATATCGGGGGTAAGGACAGTCCGTGCAGTCATATTTCTTTTCCTTACCGTTCTCGGTCATCGTGCTGCTTCGCCTTTTTATCGTGCTGCTGGTTGTATGGCATCTGGCACTCCGACTGGTAGCGTTCGTTCAGCTTTTCCCTCGCCGCTTCGAGGGTGTTGCAGTAGCAGCCCCAATAATAGTTGTCGCCGCCCTTGCAGTACCAGCATACATAAGGGTTCGGGGCTTTCGGGTGATGCCCGATGACAAGCTCCGTGTTCCCGATAGTGCAGCCCTCTATGATTTCATAGCCCTGATTGGAGCGTGTTTCACCGTCCATAGGCGTTCCTCCTCTCTTTAAATTTTTTACTCACTTCAAGATTCTTTGGCATATCTGCGGTATGCCTTTTCCCCTTTGGCTCTGATTTTCTGCATCCGCACGCTCCCCAAAAGTTCGGGGCATTTCTCCTGCAATTTGCGGCGTGTCCTGCCCACGCTCTCAAAGCTCGGCAAGCCAAGCTCCTTATGGTTCAAAAGTATCTGGGCAAGCGGCATATTTCCCGCATCTTTCAGATAAAGGTTGCAGAGGGCAAGGTACAGCACCATGTCGTCGTTTCTGGCGTCCTCATTCTCTTGCAGGACGGCTCTGACTTTGCCCTCAATGGTTTTCAGACTGTCCATAAATTCCTCCGTTCCGTGTGTTTCTTTGCAGAAACATCCTTTATAAATGGAAAGAGAGCGGTATTTTTCAACCGCCCCAATCCACATCAATCTGCCTTAATTTATTTCTTCCTGTTACGGATTTTCAGCCATACCGCCGCACTTACCATGAATACGGCAAGAATGGCTGCAATGATTGTCTTTCCCCTCATCCTGCTTAGTCCTCCTTTTTCTTTCTTCCGCACTGGTAGCCTGCAAACCCGAAGATTCCCGCACCGGCTGTAAATGCCGCCGCAAGGCTCACCCACAAGCCGAGATTAAAATCATCGCCCGTTTTCGGGGTGTCACGCAGCTCGTTGTGCATGGTTACGGTTGCCGTTTCATCCGTCTTGACTGTCACTTTCTGGTCGGCGGGCAGGATATAGCCAGAGGATGCCTTGTCGCTGACCTCGGACACGGTGTATTCGCCGATACGCAAGCCGTCAACCATGATTTCGCCGTTTTTGTCCGTCTTGAATGTCTGGTCGTAATCCTTGCCGATGACACGGAAAGAGAAGCCCTCCACCTTGCCGTCAGAGGATGTCTTAACGATTTTGAGTGAGCCTTTCTGCGCTTCATTCAAGAAGCCTTTGCCCGCTTCATTCTCCACGTTGTAGGTCTTGCCGTTTTCCTCAATGGATACGGGATAGACGTTCTCATCCAGAACGAAGCCTGTCGGGGCGGTTTTCTCACGGACAAGGTATTTGCCGTATCTGAGGTCGTTCATCTGGTAAACGCCTTTCTCCACCTCGCCCATCTCGCCGAGAAGTTCATCCTTTTTATCCAGTTTCCCGTCGCCGTCCGTATCAGAGTAAACCTCGAATACTGCACCCGTGAGCTTATTGTCTGGGTAGTCCTTGTCTACTTTTGTCAGAGCGATATTGCCTTTGATGAAGTAGTTTACAAACTCGATTTCCACAACCTCATCGACTTCGCCGATTGTTACGCTGATTTCTTCCTCGGAGAGTACATATCCTTTCGGGCTTTCGATTTCACGGATAACCCATGTGCCATACGGGACTTCCTCAAAAGAAAAACTGCCGTCATCCTCGGATGTGGCAGTCGCAATCGCATTTTCCTTTGTATATTCCGTTGTCCCAGTCTTAAAGATGCCGATGAACGCACCGCCTAAATCCTCGCCGTCCTCGTTGGACTTTTTACCGCTGACAGAGCCGTAAATCAGTTCATTTTCAATGGCTTCTCCCTCGTTTACCGTAATATTTACGACGGCGGTTTCCTGCCCTGCGTACTCGAAGTCAACAGGGTATTTCTCAGCGCTGACAAGGTAAGCGGCGTTTGTGCTGATTTCCTGCACATAGTAGCTTCCCATCGGCAGGTCGCTGATTGCCTTTCCGTGACCGTTCTCGTCAAGGAAAATAACCTCAATCAATCCATCGGCAGGGATAACAGAGCCGTCGGCTGCGGTCAGCTCCTCGGCTGCATACAGACCGAACGTAACGTCCTTGATTTCGCCGTTACTGCCCACGCCGTATGCTTCGTCAACCTCAAGGGTTTTATTGAGGTCGATTTCCACACGCTGACGCTCATTGTAAAACTCCGTGCCTGTTTCTGTCACTTCAATTTCCTGCCCTGCATACACAAGCTCCACGGCATGGGCTTCATCATTCAGCACCATGCCATACGGGGCGGTCACTTCCCTTACCTCATACTTTCCGAGATAAAGCTCTTTGGATTCCGCCGTGCCATCTTCCCCTGTTGTAAGCGTGTCCACGACCTCGCCTTTCTCAGCTCTAACTGTGCCATCGGTTGTAATAATGTCCTCGGCTGCGGTAATCTCATAGACCGCTCCCTCTAAATTATCCACGGCAAAAATCGGCTGGTACAGCCCCTTGTTTCCCGATACCCTGCTGAATACCTCGCCAGATTTTCCTACCGTGATTTTCCCTTTCTGTGCCACGTTGGAGCGTTCCACCTTGACAATGGTAATGCCGCTTTCTTCCTCGGAATTTTCCTGCTCCACATCAAAATAGACTGGCTCGGAGTCTAAAACATAGCCGTATGGGGCTTGCACTTCCACAAGCGAATATCCCTTGCCGTACTCTAAGGTCTGCGGCGTGATAAGCCCGCCGTCTGCGGTAGTGTAGAACGTGTCAATCTCCGTCACTTCGGGATAAGTGAATTTCATTGTTACAAGATTTCCCTCTGGGTCGTAAATCTGGAATCCTGCACCTGCATAGGGGATGACCTTGCCCGTTTCTATATCCTTTTTCACAATCTTGATATAGCTCTCAAAGTTGGCGTTGTTGATAAGGTAGCGGTAAGTCTGGCTGTCCTTGCAGATGAACACGTCGAAGTCTTTCATCAGTTCCCGACCGTCCCATCCAGAGGTCTGGTGTACGGTATAGATGCCATACGGCATATCCTTTGACTGGGCAAAGCCGTTTTCATCGCAGATAAGCGTGTCACGCTCGGTTTCCTCCGCCGCATCAAAGCCGCCTGCGGATTTTAAATACACTTCAAAGACAGCCCCCTCCTCTGGCGTTTCAATCTGGGTTTCGCCGTTGTCGGTGTGCTTGATGATGGCGATGTTCCCCTTGATGACCTGCTCGTTTACGTCATTCTTGGCAGAATTATATTCCACGGTGTAAAGCTCTGGCTCTGCGCCTACATGGTGTACGGTCGTGTCTAAGAGATAGCCCTCGGACGGGGTAATCTCACGGACGCTCCAATCATTCCCGCAGATATAATATTTCGTTGTGAACTGCCCGTTTTCATCGGTAGTATAAGTGTCAACCAGTTCCTCACCCTTATAAATGCCGTAAACCGCACCTGCAAGGGTGGCGTCGCCCTGCGGCTTCTTGCCTGTTTCCACATCGGTCTTTAATACCGTGACATTGAATTTCTTTAAAATGTTGTGGAAGCTGCGGTTTGTAACTTTCTTCCACTCAATCGGGGCGGTCTGGGATGCAGGGACAACATAACGGACTGCCGTGTCCACTTCCTCAAGGGTATAAGGCGTGCTGCCGCTGATAAGGACGTTCTCAAACTTTGCCAATCCGTTCTTATCGGTTATGGCATATTCATCAATAGCCAAGCCGCTCAATGATGTTCCGTAAAGGTGGAACTTCACGCCCTCCACAAGATTATCCTCGGATGTTTTTACAACTTCCAGACTGCCACGTTTTAAAGTATTGCTGAATGTGACCGTAGAGGTTTTCCCTCCGATAATCGTCACGGTCTGGGTTTTCTGCGGCTCATAGCGGTCAATGGACTGCTCGGTAACGGTATAAGTGCCAGGGAATAAGCCCTCCACTGTGATATTTCCATTCTTGTCGGTTTTTACAGTCTTATTGAAGCCGTCACCTTTGATGGTAAAGGAAATCCCCGCAACAACGCCGTCCTCAGAAGTTTTCTTTAAAGCTACTGTTCCTGTCGGGGTTTCCACGTTGATATATGCCATCATGGTATCTACGTTTTCCACGCCCGTAATGACGTCCTGCAAGTTGGGGTCGCCGTAAGCAATCATCATCGCCCCGCTGCTGACCGTTGGCGTGTTGTTCCTCGTTGCCGTAATCCTCGCCTTGCCGTCAATCGCCTTTTTTGACGTGATGGTGAGCTTGTTCCCAGATTTGGAAACTTTCACATTGCTGTCGGAACTGGTAAAGGAATACTCGGAAAGAGCATTATTCTTATCCGTCAATGTCAGACTGTACTTCCCGTCCTTATAGGCAAGCTCCTTTGTGATGTCTTTCTTGCCCGCCGACATGAAGCTTGGAATCGTGCTGTGCCTTGTCATCAGCGACACAATCTGGTCGTAAGCCGCCCTCGCCCCGCTGTTGGCATAGTTAGAGCCAAAGTGCAGGCTGTAAACGGTCGTGCTTGTCTGGCTGTACGGGCTTGTGGCGTTGCGGCATCCCGTAACAAACTCCCATACAAGGGTCTGGGTGGCAAGCCATTTCTCATCGTCGCTTCCAGATAAACTCCCGCTGTTCCCCTGATAGCCGTAGAGCAGTGCAAGCCCCACCGCCTTTTTCTGGTCTGCGGAGAGGGCGTTCCATGTGTTGGAAGACGCCTTTGCAAGCGTGTTCCCTGTTTTTAAGGGTACGCCCGGCTGAAGGCAGAACGCCGTTTCCCCGTCCACATACATACGGTATTTGTATTCGCCCATACCTCCTGCGGTATGACCTCCAATGTTGGCACTGGAATTATATCTGATTGCGTTCCCTGCGCCGTCGTAGGTGTGGGTAAAGCTAATCGTGCCGATGTCGCCCGCCGCAAACGCTGTCGTGGCAGGGACGGCGGATAATGCCGTGACCGCAGCAAGGGCAAACGCCGCAGCCCTTTGAAATAATTTACGAATCTTCATTCATTACCTCCTGTTCGTTCTCATGTTGATAGTTGACTTTCTGGCAGAAAAAAAGCCGCCCATGTGGACAGCTTTAATTGTTCTTTTCTCGGATAGTTACTGGCAGTATCTAGGGGGAGAGGTGTGGAGAGGGGGAAGTTAAAAATTTTTTCTGTTCCCCAAAGGGCAGACTTCCCCCTCGGTGTCCACTTCAAAAATTCCCATGTTTCCTGCCTTACCTCTCGTGAGCCTTGCTCCGCTGTAAGTGGCGGTTGTAGAACTCCAACGCCTTTATGACAAAATCCGTTTCCTGCCCTCTGGGGATGGATTTCGGTATGAGCTTGGTTATCCGCTCGTCCTTAAAGGCGGGCTTCTCTTTCTGGTTTGGTTTTTCCTCCTGCATGATGCTCTGGATAACCCCGTCCGTTAGCTTTCCCTCCTGCATAAACTTCTTCATCTTGATAGCCTGTGCAAGAGAGGGCGTGGCATCGTTGTAGCCCATCGCTTCTAAAAGCGTGTACTGATGTTCCTCGGAAAGATAGGAGATTTCCACCGCAGGGCGGAAAGCAATCTGGCGTTCATCAACCATTTGCAGGATTTCGGGTACAAGCTCGGTCAGACGGATATAGCGTTGGATTTGATTGCGGCTTTCCCCGACCTTTTCGGCAAGTTCAGCATCACTCCGTAACTTTGTCCCCACTGGGGACGAAGTTAAATCACTTCGCTCACCTTGCCTCTTCATGGCTTCAAGCCGCATCTTATACGCAAAGGCTTTCTCACTCGGCAAGATAGTAGTCCTTTGGAGATTACTCTCAACCATGACAATAATCGCTTCGTCACGGGTCAGCTCCTTGACCTCGCATTTGAGCGTTTCAAGCCCTGCAAGCTCGCAAGCCTTTTTCCTCCTGTGACCGCTGATAAGCTCATACCGCCCGTCCTCTTTCTGGCGGACTGTGGCAGGGGTCATCACGCCGCTCCGCCTTACGCTGTCCACAAGCTGCTCCATGTCCTCGTCCATTAAGACCTTGAACGGGTGGTCTGGGAACTCATCAATCTCCGCAATCGGGATTTCCCTAATTTTGCTTAGATTCGCTTCCGCACGGCTCTCGTCCGTTTCAAAAAGGTCATCGTATGCGGTCAGCTCGATTTTGCTTTCTCTGCTTCTCGCCAAGCTCTGCCACCTCCTTTCCGAACTGCTCGTAAGCTGCGGCTACCTTGCCGCCTTTGTCGTAGGCAAAAATGCTCTTTCCCTCTGCGGTGGCTTCCACGGCTCGGATGGAGTGGGGTATCTGTGTGTCGAATACTTTAATCCTCTGCCCGTAGGCACTTTTAACCGTTGCCGTGATTTCCTTAGAGATGTTCGTGCGTGGCATTACCATCGTCATAAGGATACCGTCAATCCGCAGGTGCGGGTTGATTTGCCGTTTCACTTTAGACACGGAGCGAAGCAACAGCTCTAAGCCTTTGGCGGAAAGATAATGGGGCTGTGTCGGGATAACCACGCTGTCAGCAGCCGCAAGCGCATTGATTGTCAACATACCCAAACTCGGCATACAATCAACAAGGACAGTATCATAATTCTTTTTTACCTCATTGATGCAGGTTTTCAGTACGCTTTCACGGCTTATGGCGTTAATGAGCCTTACTTCCAGCCCCGACAGTTCAATGTTGGATGGGAGCAGGTCAACGCCCTCGTCATGGTGCAGGATGCTTCTGGAAACATCGACAGGTTTATCATCAATGATGTCCTGCATAATAGTAGAGAGCGTATCGGGCAAGTCGTCTGGTCGGCTGTAACCGAGCGACATGGTTAAATTTGCCTGTGCATCGGCATCAATGAGCAGGACTTTCTCACCCTGCTGTGCCAGAGCTACGCCCAGATTGACCGCCGTAGTGGTCTTGCCGACACCGCCTTTCTGGTTAGTTAAAGCGATTACTTTGCAATTTGACATAGGTGCGTCCTCCTTTCGCATAGATTTAGCCACTTTGTCAAGGTGGCTATGTAAAGGATTCATGGAAATAAAAAAAGCCGACTGGCTGTTTCGTAAAACTACACCAATCGGCTATGTAAAAATCTATTCTGTTTTATTCTCTGCCTTATCTGCCCTTACATGATATGGCTTCCCTTATTCTCTCTGTATCCCATTTTTCTGGGAACAATACCGCCATAATATGAAACGCATCCATCAGTCCTGCAATATACGCATGAGTGCCGTATTCAAAATCCTGCTTTTCCCTGCAATCTATAAGATGTTGGCAAACTTCCCTTTGCTTTTGGGTCAAATCAAGCTGGTTAAAGGCATCCTCCGCATATCCCTCATCCTTACTGTCTTTTTGATAACTGGCATCAGCCTGTAACAGTTTCAATACTGATTCATCTTTTAATTTTTCTACTGCTATTTTCACCAGTTCTTTAAATTCCTTATCGTACATCACTTCCCCCTGCCAGTTCTACCCTTAATTTTTTTATAGGTGCATGGATAACCTTAAAAATAAGTTCGTCAACGCAGTCTGTATATCTGCCCTGCTGTATGAGCTGATTTTTCAGTTCCACAAGGCTATGTAATAAAATGCTCCGTTCCCCACTGTCCACATATAAATGATTTTTCTTTTCTCTCATAATCAACACCAACCTTTTTTGATTTCATTATATAGAGAACTAACAAGCCAATCAAAGGTACGATTCGGACAAAAAATAAGCGTACCACTATTTCTAATGATACGCTCACGGTTTTAAATAACCTCAAAGTGTTTCAAAGCATCCTTTATCGCTTCCGCTTTCTCCGCCGTCGGATGTTTCCTCGGCTGTTTCAATTCCTCTACTGCATTGGGGGCATCATACATCGGCATTCCTAACTCCCTCTTTACCTCTGCGATATATGCGGTATGTACTTTGAAGCCGTATTTCGCTTCTATGTACTCCTTAATCATCTTGTATGTAACCCGCTCTTTCGGCTTGTACGCTTCGGCTCTCTTGGCGATATTATCAAGCGGTACTTTGCCCTCACCCTCGCCAAACTCGACTTTTACGTTGATTACGCTATCAGGTTTTTTGTGGGAAAGCATTACTACCGTCTCCACATGTGTCGTTACTACTATCGGAATACATTTTATTAACCTCGTTGCTGTCATGGGTAGTGTCAAAAACTACCTATTTTTTATTGTTTTAAATCCTTTAAAACCTTGAATTACCGGAGGTTTGCAAATAAAAA
>PPYF01370623.1_pt1 | contig 17378 bp, 19 predicted proteins | sample 1559871 | NCBI WGS metagenome assembly PPYF01 (sample SAMN08240021, study PRJNA423297) | Human gut metagenome, whole genome shotgun sequencing project.
ATTGGCGACCATGGTGGAAAGGGCTTGCCCCAGCACGACCAGTTCGCCTTTGAAGCCGCGCTTGTCGAGCGCGGCCTCGTAATCGCCCCCGGCCACGGCGGCGGCGTAGGCGGCCACGCGCCTCAACGGGGAGGACAGGGAGGCGGCCGCGAACAGCAGGCCCGCGATAAGGACGGCAATGCCGACGGCGCTGATGACGATAGTCCGCCACAATGAGCGATCGGCTTCGGCCATGGCCCGATCGAGCGGCACGGCCACTTCCAGGGACCAGGCCGGAGAACCTTCCGTCACGGTGATGGGCGTGAAGGTGGCCAGGTATTCATGCCCGCCCCAGGCTATCTGGCCGTGATACGGCTTGCCTTGGGTAACGGCTTCGCGGATGGCGGCGGTATTCTCCGCGGGCAGGGCGTCCAGGCCCTTGCCGGCGACAGGATCGCCCGAAGCCACGATGGTGCCCGTATTCGAGAACAGGTTGGCATATCCGGTGCCGTAGGGGGTTACCTTGGCTATAAGTTCGGACAGTTTGCCCAGGGCGATGTCGATGCCGAACACGCCGAGCACCTTGCCGTTTTCCACCAGCGGCAGGGTGATGGTGGTCATGAGCACCGGGGGCTGGGCGGCCGGATCAATATACGGCTCGATAAGCGTCAGCTTCCCGGAGGCCTTGGGGATGGTGTAAAACGACTCGCTCCGCACGTTGACGCCCGTCACTTCGATGGAGCCGGATTCGCCCAGATACCAGTACATGGCCAGGGAGCCGTCTTCCCCGCTGTACTCGTGGCCCAGGAAGTCGGCGTCGCGCCCGTCAAACGCGTTTGGCTCCCATACCACCCAAACTCCCTGGTATTCCTTGTTGCCGCCGAGAAAATCACGCAACAGCCCGCCCATGATCGTGCGGTCGCGGGTGCCTCCGGCATGGAGTGAAACCAGAAGTTTGCCGAATGTGTCGGTGTCGGCGGCGGCTTTGTTGATGACGCCGAGCACTTGCGGCGCCTGTTCCAGCGCCATGCGAAAGGCTTCCGTCTCGGCGTTTTGCCGGGCTATGGTCTGCGTTCCCCATTGGGAAACAAATGTCAGCGCCATGAATACCAGGACTATGAACGGTCCCAGCATAAGCATCATTCTTCCTTTGATCCCCATATCCCCATCTCCTTGTTCCAAAGAAGTAGCTTTCTTTATAACGGTCAAAATCCAAAAAAAACTAAGACTGCAAGCTGAAAAAATATATGGAGAAATTCACGTTTCAATAAAATATATTCCTTCAATCATACAACTATTTGAAATTATAAATAAATTTCTGAGGAGTCATCGGAAAGATGAATGTCTCGGGCGAACCCCAGCGGAGTGTGATTCCCCATAAAAGCAAAGTCCGCCGGGGTCTTGCGAACCTCGGCGGACTTTGGCGGAATATGCATTGGTGGCCCACCACCTCTTGAATGATATATATAATTTATTGATATAAAATGAAATATAATTTTAATGAAAAATAGTTGCCCCCAAAGTTGCCCCCTTTTTCTTTCGGTGCCCTACCGTGCTGGGTCACTCCCTCTTGATTCTTTTGAAATTAACCTCATGGACGTGGTCAGGATATGCCAAACGCAAGAGTCTGAGGGACGAAAGTCCCCGGCAGATAAGAGAATCGGGGGTGACAGAAGGCAAAAGCAAGGGCATCCTTTCAAACATTTTCAAACATCAAATGCGAAAGCCCCCGCCGCGTGGGCAGGGGCCTTGGTTATAGTGGAAATGGGCTTGCTTTTTGCCGTGGAGATCAGACGCGGGTCGCCATATCTTCGCCGTCCACCAAGTCTTCCGGCAGCGCGCCAGCCCTGGCGATAGCTACCAGCATGGCGGTGAGCTGCGTCTGGTGGTGTATAGATGCAAGCATATCGCGGGCGGCCTGGAATTGCTCATGGGCCTGATGCTCAAGCTGATTAAAAATCAAACTCCATGCTGTGCTGTTACTTCCGGCAAGAAGGCCCTTGGCCGCGATTTTTACGGCGTGGTGGTATTCGTTCAGCATGTGCCCCAGCCTTTCAATATCCCCGCACACTGCTTTTTTTTCATTTTGCAGGATCGCAGAGGTATAAATCTTGGCGGGGTTGATCTTATCCGGCAGTGGGGCGGGCTCCGGTATCAGCTTATCGCTGATCTGATCCAGCAGGGACAGCAAGCGTTCCTTCGTCTGTTCCGGACTATCGGATTCCGCCTGTCCGTTCAGCCAGGCCACGGCAGAGGGATAGAGCGCCGGGGTTATGCCCTTGATATCATCCACGCCCAAGGCTTCCGGCAATTCATGAAGCAGTTCATTGCGGCGGCGGTTGCGCTCCTTGCCCCTGAGGCCGTCAAGCCGGGCTTCGATCAGGGCGTGGAGGGCGGCGCGCTGGGTTTGGGTAAGGCTGTCTCCGGGCTGAGAATTAACGGGCTTGGCAGGAGAAGGCACCTGGGAATAGGCGTTGTTCTGGGTGGGGGTGGGATTGCTGTTGGTGTTCATGGTGCATCCCCCTATCTGTTGCCCAGAGCGCCAGCCAGCATTTTCAGAGCCAGGGCGGGGTTTTTCTCCCGCTCAAGGCTGCCTGACGGCAGCTCCGCCGCCCTGAATAATGAGTAGAAAATAAATTCGCTCAGAACTTCCCATGCCGGGAACTGTACACGTCTGAGATCAACCCGCCCCAAAATCTCAACATGCAGCTCGCCTATTTCCTTCATGACATGGCGGTTGAGCTCTTCCACACGTTGCGCCGCACGATCCAGAGCAGCCAAATCGTCCGGAGACAGGGAGAGCAGGGGAGCCCTTAGGGGCGCGGAAACAGGCAGGGCTTCGGACGGGATGGTGGTCGGGTTGTCGGTGGGGAGCGTGTGTGCCGACGCGGGCAGGGTATGGGTCTGGTCCACCCTGGACTTGTTCAGTGAATGCAGAGTGGCACGCCGGGCTTGAGGAAGGCGGCCGCCGGGTTGGGGCTGGGCATCGTTCTGGGCAATGGTGGTGGGAATTGACGGGGCCGTGGGGTTGTGGGAAATTTCGGTAGCCATGATTCACTCCTTGGGTGAGTGGGTTGTGGTTAGGCCCGGCATGGTGGACGGCTATCCTCCTGCCGGGCTGTTTTTAGTTGTCAGATTTCTCCAAGTACTCATTCAACGCGGCGATGGTTATCCTCCATTGCCGACCAACCTTCTTAGCCTTTACTTCGCCACTGGTAAGCAGTTTCAGCATTGTCGAGCGCCCTACCTTCAAAAATTCCGCAGCCTCTAGAAGGTCTAGAGGCCGTTGGGCCTTTTCACTCTCGCTAAGCGGTGTCACATGCAGCCTCCTTTTTCAAAAATCTAGTTGACTGATGGTCTGTTGTCAATTATTAAAATCTATAATCATCTGTTTAAGTCTATTAAAGTTTACATATTACCTCTTATGAGACATGCCCGCGCGAAAATGTTCAATGTTTCCGCCTGTTTCACAAGCCACCCCGCGCACAGAAAATTATCGTAACACGATACTTTGACGGTGTGCTATTCGTATTCCGTGAAACATTTTGCCCGACAGGAGGGAAGGGCATTCCCTGCGCGGCTTAATGTCCCGACTTTTTTGGGGGTGGCACACTGCTACCACACGTCTTTTCCGTCAGGGAAAAAGTCAATAAATTTAGCTACGGTGAATCAGAGTAGGCCGATTTCGACCAGGATGTCGTCGTGGGCACTTTCAAGGTGTGCAACCGAGAATACCCTTGGCACGCAAGGCTTTTCCCGTGGACACTCTTTGCCGGAAGCCGTGGAGGAAATCCCAGGGGTAAAAGCTGTTTTTCCCTTGGCGCACAACGATTTTCCCGTGGAGGATTTTCCTCATTTTCTCATCCCAGGCTAAAGGATCGGGAACCGATTCCGGCCAGGTCCGGAAATGGCGTAAGCGCGGGTTGGATGAAGATGAAAAGGGTTACTTCAGAATTTCTGAAGGAACCTCTCCGCAAGGCGGGAATGACCCGGCAAAAGGAAATATTGCACGTTACGAGGCAAGCCCTATTGCCTCTCATTAAAAAAACGTTTGCACGCATGGCACGCTGTAGCCATCGGGTATTCACTACAATCTGCACCGCAATGAGGACAGATCTTTAACCCCGTTTCTTTTTGGCATTTATGACAAAATGCCTTGTTTTCGCCTAAGACCGCCCCGCAATGAGGACAGGTTAAAAACTTTGTTGGGGGAGCTGCGGCCTCCTCAATCGCAACCGGTTCTACGTCTCGCCCACAATGCTTGCAGACTATCGCCTCTGCCTTGATTATTTCCGCGCAAAATGGGCACTTGCGCTCAAGAACAACGGGCGGTTGCCCAGTCTTTTGCATGGCATTGTCTGTCTTCACGGCAGGCATAAAGCCTACGGCCAGCAAAGCAAACACCCCGAAAATCAACCCCAAGACGAGCCAACCAAACCCGCTTCTTCCCTTGCTGCTGGCTACAATTGCAGAAAAAATACCACAAGCGATCCAAATGATACCCCATATCATGTACTCTCCCTCCCTTTTTAGTGTTGGTGCCCTTCAACCAAACGCTGATGGCCCCAGCTAACATCCCTCTTAGCCTCCTATGACACACGGATGAATAAAATCAAGGAACTTCTCGATACAACTATCAAAAAACTGTCGGACGTGCCGGACGGATTGAGCGCTGAGCACAGTTCTGAAATTCTCCACGGCACAAAAAAGGCCCCGAACTTGGGGCCTTGAAATATCCGTTTTTAGTGGGAGCGGTAGGCTATCCCTCAGTATTTGATCGGCCTTTTGGAAGCCCCGAACTGGTTGCGCAGCACGTTGTTGTTGAAGCCTCCGCGCCGGGCCGTATCACGTGCAACCTCCTTGAGCATCATGATTTTCAGATCAATGCCGCCGTCGCTGTTCGGTTGCTGGCTGGTTTCCACCTCGGCCCCGGCCTGGTTGATGATGGTTACATTGACCTTGGGGGCACCGGCCATAGCTGCAGCTCTTTCCGCCCGCATTTCGTTCATCTTGGCAATGGCCTGCATCATCTCCTGCGAATAGCCCACGTTGGCCTTCCAGGCGTCCATTTCCACTACCCGGCGCATCATGTCGTCGGGCCACATGACCTTGACGCCCAAGTCGCCCCCTGACATGCGGGAGAGGGGCATGACAGCTTCCGGGCCTGCTTCGCCCATGAGCCCGGCCCCGCTGGCGAAGGCCGTGAAGTGACGATCATAACCGAAGAAGGTGGGTTCATCGACAATGGTGTTGGAGTGAGCGGAGAGGCCGGGCGCGCTGAATACGTTCCCGTGGGCGGAAGCCACCCCGGCCCCTATGCCGATGACATTTGAAACCCAGCTGGATTGCCCGCTAGAAAGAGAAAATCCGCCACCACTGCCGAACAGTCCGCCAAGTAGTCCCATCAGACCGCCCCCACCGGAGCCGCCGCCTATGATCTGGGCCATGCTGGCCTGTATCGCCAGTTCCGTGATCATCTGCCCGATGCTCTGGAAAAACTGTCCGAAATCCTGTTCACCCTTCCAGAGCACGGAAGTCAGTGTGCTGGAGAAGCCGGTAAGCGCCTGCGTTGAAACTTCTTCAAAGCCGCGGGCGTAATCCGTGGCGCTGGCGTAGAACTTGCGCACGGAGCGGTCCAGTCCCGACCACGGATCGCGGGCCAGTTCAAGGCGCTGGAATTCCAGCATGCGGTTTATATCCCGCATGGGCACGCCTGCCGCCGCCCACGCTTCGGCCTGGCGTTGCAAAATCTGATTCTGATATTCAAGACTGAGGTTGTACTCTCCAGTTTTTTCGGAAAGCTCTTTATAGAAATCGGCCCTTACCTGAAGATTCTGATTGTACTTTTCTTCTGCCTTGCTGACGGCGTCACGCAGGGCTACTTGACGTTCAAGGTCGGCGGCCTGTGCTTTTTCCGTTCGCAGTGTATCGGCCTGTTCCGGCGTCAGCTGCCCACGGGCTACACGCTTAGCAAGCTCCTCGTTCGTCCGGCTGATTTCCGCCTGATAACGCTGCTCAATCTTGATTTTCGCCTTGGTCAAGCTCTCCGTGGTATCAAGCCCAAGCTGTTGTTGCAGGCTGTCGATCTGCTGCAGTGTGCGCTCCAACTCGCCAGTGTAGTCGGCCTGGGCCACGGCTGCGGATTTAGTTGAGGATGTTCTTTTCTTATTGAGAGACGCCAGTCTGCGCTCATATTTTTCGTTAATTTCAGTCTGCTGTAAATCGAGCTCAGCCAGTGCTTTCTTGCGTTCTTCTTCGTCTCGGATGCCTTCCGTGGGTGAGCTATACTGCTTACGAAGTCTCTTTATTTCGGCAATGCCAGCATCCCATTCTTCACGGATCGTCTTTTCAGTTTCACCGCGCGTTCCAGCGAGCGCTTTTTCTAATGCACTTTTCCCGCGTGCGGCTGCGTTTTCTTGTTCCCTAGTCGCAGCGTCAGCAATCTTCGCTTCTGCTTGCATCGCCGCAGCTTGATTGCGCATCCAGTTTAAAAGTTCATCTGAATATCGCTTGGTTTTGGTAGCCCCACCCCATGAGTCATAAGCCACATCTTCCACGTCTGGGCCTATGCCCATGCCCGCAAGCTGGTTCTCCAATAATTGCTGCTCATTCCGTGCACTGGCCACATCATTCTGGCCCTTCAGCGCGTCAGTAACGGCATTGATCATAGCCACCATTGGCCCGGAATCAACCACATTGGCCTTGAACAGCGTCCACTCGGTGGACATGCGGTTAATAGCGCCCTGGGCCGTGTTGGCGGCGTTCTCGGCGGACTTGGCATAGACTTCCTGCAGAACTTTTGCCAGCTTGGGAAGCAAGTCTTCCGCCGTCAGCTTGCCATCAGCCATAAATTTGTCCAACTCGGCCGTAGTCATGCCCATAGCCTTGGCCGCCATCTGGAACGCTCCGGGCAGACGTTCGCCCAACTGGCCGCGCAATTCCTCGGCCTGGACCTTGCCCTTGCTGATCATCTGTCCCAGGGCAATGAAGGTGCCGTTGACCTGTTCCGTGGAGAGTTGGAGGGCCGCCCCGGCGTTGGTCACTGCCTTGAAAATATCGTCCAGCTCAGTGGTAAGCGTGGTGCCCTGCCCGGCAGCAAAGAAAGACTTCGCGGCCTCGGCAGTCTTGAAGAAATTCAGACCTATGCGATCCGTCTGTTCGTAAACCGCCCGGAGCTGCGCCGCAGCGCTTTCCCCAAAAACCGATTTATACGATTGCTCAAGGCGTTGAAGTTCAATCTGCGCATCCAGAATAGACTTGCCCGCATAGAGCAATGCCGCTCCCCAAGCTGCGATTGCGAGCTTGGAGGCGGTAACAACAGACGAGAGAGAAGTGAAAGCTCCTCGAATATCCCCCATCCCGGCGCGCAGCCGGGCCATTTGCAGGGCTGAAAGTTTTGCATCGTTGCCGAGCTGTTGAAAAAGGTTTTCCCTGGAAACGCGCTGCATACGCGCGGCCAGGTTCTGGACCTGCTTCCCTGCCGTGTTGATTGAGATGCCGACCGCCTCAAACTGATCGGCAAGTTTTTGGACCTGTGCCGTGCTGGCAAATTTGCTTACGGATTTAACCAGTCCGTCCGTCGATTTCTGGGCCTTGCCCGCCGCTGCGGCTACGCCGTTAATTTCGGTTTTGGCCTTTTTCCCATTAAGTACACTCATATCCAACTTTAAAATCACAGGCATATCTATTGGCTCCTATTGCTCAGACTGTTCGGCTTGAGGCTCAAGGATCGCCGGAAGCTCAAATATGGTTTGCGGCCCGAATTGAACCAAGGGGCAGGTTTGGTCAGTGCATGCCGCGGCGGCCGCAGGGCTGCCCTTGCAAGAGCAGCATTTTGCGGCAACGGCGCTGTAAAGGCAGGTGATCACCGCTGTAATCCCTGCGCTTGACCGGAGGACATCAGAAATATTGAACGTTTCGACATCAAAAGTAACCTGCTGTGTCTTACTCATTGCTGCAACTCCTTCGCGGCGGTTTCCCATTGCTCTTCCGTCATGGGCGGCGGAACTACCAGGATTCCCCGCTCGTTACCTTGCGGGCGCTGAATGCGCCCATCCACGATTTTGACAATAATGCGCTCTTGCTGGCCGCGCTCGTCCAGCCAGCTTAGCACCTCCGTTTCCGTATCGAATTCAAGTCGCTCGCCGGTTTCCGGCACCGCCAGGCCGTACTTATCGGAGACTCCCGAAAAGGGCGAAAACACCACTGCCACGGGCTGCACATGGTCAAGGTCCAAGGCTGCAAGCCGCTGTTCCAGAGCGGCAAGTTGTTTTTTATCCATTGAGTCGTCCCCCGGTTTCGACGGCCATATCTAGGGAAATCCCGTCCGTTTTGTGAATATGGATAATTTGCCGCGACTCCACGCGGTCCTTATCCGTCGGCAGGGGGCTGAGCGGCGTCCCGTCTTCCTCATAAAGGACAATGAACGCTTCCCGCCTGAACTGGAGGGCGTCCACGCGGCTGCCTAGCTGTTGCAATGCTTTTTTCATTTTCTGGACTCCACTTCCGCAACTCTTTCGGCCAGGGCGTCAAGCCGCTCGGCCAGCTCCGTGAATTCGAGAACCTTTACCGCCCCATGCAGGACGGCCATGTGCTCGGCTGCCTGATCTGGGGTTATCTGTCCACGGGCCGCCTGTTGCACCACGGCGCGCGCCTGGTCGGCGAGGGATATCGATTCCGGCAAATCTAGGGGGGCGACCTCACTCATGGGCTTGGCTTTCGGCATCCCGGCACCCAGCACCAGCTTGATGGACTCCACATCTCCACCTTTGGCGGCCCGCATGATGGATGGCCAGAGCTCAAGCGCTCCCTCCCGAGCCAGCGTCAGCAACTTGTTTGCCGCGCCCGGTGGACGGCCCGCAGGGTTGCCGGAGTGCCCTTTTACAAAGCGGCCTTTCGGGCTACGGATTACCTGCTCGGGATTGCTCTTTACAGGGGCGCTGCTCATCTTGCATACCCCGGCACAATCCGCCGCCAGAGATTGCGGGCGTCGCTCTGGGGGGGCTCAAAAGCTGCTTCATATACTGGCGCCACGACGTTGCCCTCTTGGCAGAAAATCACGTAGCTGCCCGGCGTCAGCCGCCCAAGCTGCTTAACGTAGCTAATCGCCTCCACAAGCTCTGCGCGGGGTATGCTGATCCTGTCTTTACGCCCTGTTACAGACTCGAATTCAGCAAAAAATATCTTGTTTTCCATCTGCTATGCTCCTTCAATTAATTGTTGTAGTTGACGGATGAACATGCACGGGTGCGACTTCAAAGCGTGGAGTGCCCATCATCTCAACCGCTTTTTCCCGGCTCATATCGAGCGCCTTCACCGCGCCTTCAAGATCATACGCGCACGGCTCATTCCGACTTGCTTCGGCCAGGACTTCAATCACCAGACAGGCCGCCTGATAGCCCTCTACAAAGCCTTGACTGTAGCCAGTATTGACGGACTCTTTGATCGTCCCGACTATCACCGTTTTGTCTTCCCACATGTCTTTGTCTCCTGTTCTGAAAACCATTTGCAGATCCACATAAAAGTGGCCTTTTCCTTCGCCGTAAGCATTGGTCATGTCGCGGGCTTTCGCGCCTCCTGCGGCCCTTTCCAGCCCGTTTTTGGGCATTCGTGGTGGCAGTCATGCTGCCGCCTCCTTATCGTTGCCGTGAGCCTTGACGATGGAGCGCCAGCGGCGGCGGGCTGATTCCAAATACTGCCGAAGAAAGCTCCAGGTCACATATTCGGCGGCGGTCCGGCTTCCAGCAAAGAGGAAGGGCACACGATACCGCCCCATGAAGGCGGCCACGCTCTGACATGCCGCATGCGGATTCAGGCGGCTCCGGTACTGGCCCCCGGCCAGATCGGCCCAGCTCGATTCAACCACCACGGCGAAGGCGTCCAGGGCCGCGCCCCGCTGCAATTCCCGTTCAAAGCGTTCACGCTCCCGGCCCAGGCATTGCACTAAGTCGGCAAGCTCCTTGCGCTCCACCGCCACACGGTCAGCCAATCCGGCAAGACTGTAATCTCCCACGGTCAGAGTGCCCGCCTCAACCTCCACGCCCTCATAGCGTGGCCCGGCGAAGGAGAAGGGGCGCTGTTCTCTGTTGTCCACGAGTATCAGCATGCGGCGGCCTCCTTCACATTGCCGGGGCGGCAATAAAACTCGAATCCCTCAATCCAGCAATGCCGGATGCTCCCGTCAGCGGGCAGGGCCATATTCGCCAGCAGGGCTTGCCAATGGTCCGCGGCATAGCGCAGGGCCGCCCGCTTCTCACTGGCCAGCACGCCAGGCGCGAAGCACAACACCACGGACGCGGGCCACTGATCCAGCGTGAGCGGATTGCAGTTGAAATGCTCCACCAGATGCCAGAGCACGGGCCAGGCGTGCGGCTTGCCGGGGGCGGGGAAGACGTGGGACCCGGCAAGGGAGGAAGGAAATTCTTTCTCAAAAAATTGTCTATTCCTCTCATTTTGGGTGGGACAAGGGGTGGGACAGAACGGGGTATCTTGTCCCACCTTCTGTCCCGTCCTTGTCCCGCTGCTGTCCCGTGGCTTGTCCCGCTTCAAAACATTGATAGCTAATGCTTTGAGGCTTACCTGTCCCGCATTTGTCCCACGGGCTGTCCCGCTTTTGGGTGCCTTGTCCCGCTGTCCCACTCTTAGGGCGTGGGACAGCGGGACAAGATTATATTTATTGCCTAATTCTATCATGCCGCCCCCTTCGTGCTGATGCCCATCTTTTTACACAAACGGGCAATGGCACTCTTGCTCTTGCCTGTTTCTTCCGCAATTTCGCGCATGGTCAGGCCATCGGCGGCCAGCGCCCGAACCTGATCAGAAAGGGCATCCTCAACGCTGCGGACAGTCCATTGGCACCCATTCACAAGCGTTGCTTCAAACGGTTCTGCGTCTTCACCGCAAAGCCCCCGCGCCTTGGTAAGTGTCACCTCGAAACGCGCCCCCTGTTCCGCCTCATAATCACGCGGGCGCGTAAGCCTGATCACGGTGTCCAGAACGTCTTCTTTTGCGGCTGTGCCACGCTGTGAGCCGTTTTTGCTGGCGTGATGAATCAGCAAGACAGACATGCCGCGCCGCCGGAGACGCAATATCCATTCCTGAACGGGCAGCCAGTGATCTTCGTCGTTAGATCGGCCTGTACGGGCCAGTGTCGCCAAGTTATCCACCACCACAAGGTCAACCCCGGCTAGATAGGGTTCAAGCCTGGCTTGCCCTTCCTCTGTCGCAAGGTTCGGCATGAGGAAATCCCCTTGCAGGTCAGGCGTCACGATTCGTAAAAAATCATCGTCCGGTTCAGTATCCGCTACCGCTACAAGGTCAGCGAAGCGTTGCTGGACGGCGGCTAAAGGCATCTCCCCGTCCAGATATAGAACACGGCGCGGCTTGTCGGCGTGCCATCTGAAAACGTGCCCCCCGGACGCCACCGCATAGGCAACATGAAAGCCAACGAAAGTCTTGCCCGTCCCGCGATCAGCAAACAGCATCACAAGGCCCTGTTCCGGGATTACGGGAAAGAGAACGTGCCCGCGTGGGGGGATATTGAGAGAAAGCAACTCACGGATATTGACGACACGCAACGGCGGTGCGGACTTTTCCGGCTGAGATTCAGGTGCGGTAAGTGCCGCCTCAATCACGGCCCGGACAGCCTCAAAGCTTCGCCAGCAATGCAAGTCGTTGAAGTCGGTAGCGCGGCCCTCATGCGCCGGGCAGATTGCCAGCTTGCCGCCCACGGCTTGCGCGGCTTTTGTGGCGTACTCTATGCCAGGATTCCAGGGCGTCCCGTCTGGCTTGACAGTTTCGGCGTCATTGTCGGCGCACAGCACAAGCTCACGCTCCGGGTAGCGGTCGCGGGCCATGCAGGCCACGGCTTCCAGATTGCCGCAGTTGAAGGCCACAAGGCAGGCATGCCCGGTAGCTAGGTGCAGGCTTGCGGCCGTGGCGTAGCCCTCGGCGATAAGCAGGGGGCTACCCTTGCCCCCGTCCTTTGCCGGAATGCTGAAGAAGCCGCCCGCCGTCCTGCCTCCCGGCATGAAGAGCTTGCTTCCGTCTCCGGCAATGAATTGCAAACTTTGCAGCTTGCCGGACTGATCTAGTGCCGGAACAATCAAGCGCCCGTCACGAGACAGCCGCAGGCCCAAAGCAGGGGTTCGTTTTCTTTGTAGGTAAGAGTGAGCATCCGTGGCCGGGGAGGCCGCGTCCCAGATGGCACGGGCCAGCTTTGCGGCGGCGGCCCAACGCTTTTCTTGTTCGGCCTTCCGAGTGGCCTTGTCGGCTTCGATACGCTCCCGCAAGGACTTCCGTTCGGCGGCGGTCATTTCCTTGTCCGCCTTGGCGCAAAGTGTGTTTTCGGCCCCGGTGCGCCAGTTTCGCCACCATGCGGAAGCAGGCGTGTCAAGGTGGACGCGGTAAGCGCCATCCTTGCCCCGTTCCTTGCCGTCCACGCCGCAGCGGTGCAAAGCGCCGTCAGCCTGGAGCGAGTCGCCCGGCACAAGGCCGTTCGCCATCATGCGGGCCAGCACGTCTTGCAGAAAGTTCGCGCCACTCATTGCCGGGCCTGCTTCTTCCAGAGAACAAGGCCCGTGAAGCTGCATACGATCTTCATCAAGCGGGGAGTGCGGACAGGGCGGCAATAGGGGCAGGCGTGACAATTCGCTTGCAGGGGGCAAGCTTCGTGGGGTATAGGAGTGTCAAGCCAACAACCTTTCCCATTTCCACCACCGCCAGGTCCCCCAACCTGGCGGCTTCGTTTTTTCTGAGGGGCGGTCATCGCTTCGCCCCCTCGGTGGATTGAGAACCGAACCGCTCAATCAGAGCGCGAATGTCTTCGGCACGATATACCTTGACACGAGGACTGAAGGCTATGGGCCGGGGAAACTCTCCGGAGTTTACGCCTTTGTACCATCGCGTCTTCTTTATGGGGATGAACTTCAATACATCATTCAGGCGCAGGAATCCGGTTTCCGGCAAGGCGGGGATGCGTTGTGACATATATCCTCCAAAGTGCTATTGCGAGTTAAAAACGTTCGCGAGCTTTGAAGGAAGGATACACAGCGGGGGCAAGAAGAAAACCCAGTTAACTCCGTCACAACGTCAGAAAACTCCCCGATGACGTGAAAAAACCTCCTGATAACGTCGCACGTTGTCGGGAGGTTTTTTCACGTCATCGGGAGGTTATGTTTAATGCCGAGAAAGTGTTGCCACTGAACGCTTTTCACGTTGTCAGGGGGTTATCCTTGTATGGTCGGCCCGCCTTTTTTGTTGATGTACTCCGGGCCGAGACACTCCGCCATGCATTCCCGCAGAAAAGCTATTTTCGACCTGCTGAGTTCTCCATATTGGTTACACTTCTTTGTAATCTCCGGCTCAGTGCGCTGCTTCGGCCCTTCGTCCCGGCACTGAAGGCAAACTTTCAGCATGACCTTGAATGCATCTTTCCATTCGGCCAGGATCTTTTCCTGCCGGGCCTCTGTTGCCGCCTGTGTGCGTGTTGTGGGCTGCGTGGCGTTGGCCGCCGCAGTCTTAGCGGGTTCGCCAGAGGGGGGCGGCGCAGTTTTGTCTTGCTCGTCTATAGGTGAAGTGTCCGGTGCTAATGCGGTAGGGGAAAATATTTCTGGGTGTTCATTCTCGCAACGTTCAACGTCTTTTTGTATGACAATGGTTCCATCGGGAACCTTCAGGCCGCCAATCACATCATAATCTAACAGCTTGCCGCTACGCCATAGCTTATATATCTTTTCTCCCCCACGGTATGTCGCCATGACTGATGAGAAACATATGATGGCATTAGACGCAAGGAGTGAGTAAAGTAATTCATCAGAAACATCTTTCCATCTCGATACAATCAACTCGGATAACAATAGCGGCTGTGAATTTGTTTCAAAATGCGAATCACCGAACTCATCATCTATTTCGTTTATATATATCTCAAATTTGTGGACGCTTTCTTTTTTGACCCTTTCACTAGTACATAATTTTTCGTATTTATCTATAGGGAGGGGTGAACAAGCTAATGCCGGACATTCTTTTTCTATTTCATATATTTCTTCAATTTTGAACGCAGTCATTTCTTGAGATATCTTTTGTTTGGCTTCCAAAAAATGGTGTTGTTCGTCTTCTATTTCCCCTTGTAGAGTGACTTCTATTCTTTCTCCAACACAAGAAGATATTCCTCGATTAACACATTCGCGCAACTCTACTATTTTATATGGTTGGAGTTTGGGAGGAATATCCAGAAAGCCCCTAGCGTTTGGTTGCCGGAGTGTGAAGGGATGTATGAGAGCAAAATCACATTTCCACCGCTCCTGCAACTCCCCTAACGTGAGAAATTCATTAATAATTTCCATATCTGCCCCATCCTTTCCCCCGCTTGGATGTTTCCCCCGGCAGGGCAGGCAGGGGCTCGCCGCCTTTTCGGCATGGTTCATGACGCCATGTCTAGCCGGGGAAATTTGAAATTTTCCTTCTGTCTGGCATCCATCTACTGCCGGGGCAGCGTGTCTCTCCCTTCCTGCCCGGTCAAGCGGTAGGCTTGCCCCTGTTCGCGGATTGCGGGTCAGATTGCCCGCGTAAGCCGTCCAGGTAGTCGGCCCATTTCTGCATCATGCGGCGGCGCTCTGGCAAATGCTCAGCGTAATTGTAAGCGGCCCGCACATGGTCGCGTTCCCCGTGGGCAAGCTGGCGCTCGATCCAGTCACGGTTATAACCCATCTCATTGAGCAGGGTAGACGCCATGCCCCGGAAGCCGTGCATGGTCATTTCGTCCTTGGTGAAGCCCATGCTGCGGATCGCCACCAACATGGATTCAATGGAGATGGGTTTCGTGTCTGTACGAATGGAGGGGAAGAGAAAGCGCCCATTGCCGGTATAGGGCTGTAGCTCCGCTAATATGCTCAGGGCTTGCCGCGAGAGCGGGACAATATGGCGCTGGCGCATCTTCATCTTGCTGGCCGGGAGCCGCCATTCTTTTGCCGTGAGGTCGAACTCCGCCCACTCTGCTTTCTGTAGCTCGCCAGGGCGCACAAAGAGCAGGGGGGCAAGGCGGAGGGCGCAGCGCATAGGAAAGAAGCCGCCATATGCGTCTATGGCTCGCAGAAGTTGGCCGATGCGCTTCTTGTCCGTGAGGGCGGCCATGTGCTTGACGTTGACCTTGGGCAGGGCGGCGTGAAGCCCGGTTGAAACATCGTACTTGGTCCGCCCCGTAGCAATGGCGTAGCGAAAGACCTGACCACAAATCTGGATCAGGCGGTGGGCCGTCTCAATGGCTCCGGTCTGCTCAACCCGCCGGGCAGCATCCAGAATGTCCGTAGGTTCCACCTCCGCAATAGGCTTTGCCCCTACCACAGGGAAAATCTGGCGCTCGAAGAGGGAGCGCACTTTTTTGGCGTAGCTTGGCGCGAGATTCACCACATGCTTGTCGAACCATTCCCGCGTCACAACTTCAAAGGAATCCGCCGCCGCGCTTGTGAAGCTGGCCTTGATGGCTTGGCGCTGGGCGCTGGGGTCAATGCCTTGGGCAATGAGTTTTTTTGCCTCTTCCCGGCGTTCTCTGGCCTCCTTAAGGCCAATGGTGGGATATACGCCAAAAGAGATTCGTTTCTCCTTGCCCTGAAAGCGGTATTTAAGCCGCCACCACTTGCCCCCACTGGGGGCAACTTCAAGATAAAGGCCGCCGCCGTCAAAATATTTGGTAGCCTTCTCTGCCGGTTTTAGGGTGCGGATTGCGGTATCTGTAAGAGGCATGGGGGCAACACCTCCGAGGGGGTATGCAGTTGCCCCTAAACTTGCCCCCAAAATAAGCGGGTGTCAACGGACATTGGCGAACTCCAGCGGAGCGCAATTCCCCATAAAAGCAAAGTCCGCCGGGGTCTTGCGAACCTCGGCGGACTTTGGCGGAACTTGTGTTGGTGGGCCCACCAGGACTTGAACCTGGGACCTGCCGGTTATGAGCCGGAGGCTCTACCAACTGAGCTATAGGCCCGAGAGCTTTCGTATAGCCGGAAGCAACCGCGCCGGTCAAGGCGGATTGGGCGGATCGGGCGCGAGGCGCGCTCGCCTCCGCGTCGTGCCGCTACATGGCGTGGCCGGTTTCCAGCAGGGCGATCTGTTCGTCCATGGCCTTTTTCAGCGGCGCGGGCAGGCCCATGATTTCCACATTGAGGAAACCGCGCACAATGGTGGAGGCCGCCTCATCCTCGTCCAGGCCGCGCGCCATGAGGTATTCGATTTCCTCCTGGGCGATCTTGCCCACGGCGGCTTCGTGCGACAATTCCACGCCGTCCTGGTTGCTGTTCAGCTCCGGGATGGCATGGATGCGTCCGCCGCCCATGATCAGGCCCTTGCATTCCAGATGCCCTTTTGCCGGGGCCGCCGCCGCGCCGATGTAGCCCCGGTTGATCACCGTGCCGCCCGTGGTCAGCACACGCGAGATGACCTCGCCGCGCGTGTCCGGGGCGTTGAGTTCAATGCGGTTGCCGCAGTCCACGTACGAGCCGGCCGGGGCCACGATGACCGAATTGAAGCGGGCCACCGCATTGTTTCCGGTCAGTTCCATCAACGGGTACATCTGCAGATCGCCCACGGGCTTGAGCAGGATGTAATTGTTCTGAAACTCGCCTCCGGCTTCCACCCGCCCGGCGGAGCGGGGCCGCACCGTGGTGCTGTCGCCCCAGTTGTGGATCATGGTGAAGGTCAGCTTGCCGCCTTTTTCCACATAATATTCCGTAATGCCCAGGTGGGCGGCGTCGCGCGCCTCGTGGGCCGTGGCGCAGCCGCCCAGAATGTGCAGTTCCGCGCCTTCCTCCACCACCACGATGTTGTGGATGCTCTGGCCCGCGCCGTGTCCCTTGATGAACATGCAGGACTGCACGGGCTCGCTGATTTTGGCGCCCTTGCGCGCCCGCACGAAATAGCCGCCGTTCAGGTGCTCGCGGGCCATGCGGGTGAAGTCGTCCTTGTCCGGGTCGAGCAGCTGCCAGTAATAGCGCGGCAGCCCGTCGAACTTCTTGAGGGCCGCGCGGATGTCCATGAGCTCCAGGCCGTCCCGGCGCGTCTCACAGTGCACGCCCGCGTGGTTGAGCTGCATGAACGCGCCGCTGACCTGGCGGTCGTTGACGTCGATGCCCGCCAGCACCAGACGTTCGCGGTCCTCGGCCGGCAGACGGGTCAGATCGTCGATGGGAGCGGCGTTTTCACCGCCGCTGAAGGAAAAGCGGGAGAGATCCACGGTACTCATACGAGGGGCGCCTCCGCGATTTTGCCGTACATGTCGCCTGCCAGACATCGCAGGCATTCCTGATAGCCGTGGTTGGCGATGTGGTCGAGAATTTCGCGCGGCCGGGCCTCGCAGCAGAGCTTGCCGTGGTACATGACCTGGCCCCGGTGCGCGTTGACGTATTCCAGAA
>PPYF01545132.1_pt1 | contig 17376 bp, 8 predicted proteins | sample 1559871 | NCBI WGS metagenome assembly PPYF01 (sample SAMN08240021, study PRJNA423297) | Human gut metagenome, whole genome shotgun sequencing project.
TGGCCTTCATCTTTTTCTTCCTGACGGCAGAGTTCAACGCACCGTTCAACGCACGGTAATAATTGTGAAGCGTGTAGTTTGATATGTCCTTGCCTTTCGGATGATATTCCGTCAACAGATAAGTGATGTAGCCCCGGCAGAAGTCCCCGTCAATCTGATCCAGTGTGACCATTTCTCCGGCATAGTCTTTCAGTATGCGCATGGCAATCTTGATTTGGTTGCCGTCTTTCTTGCCCGCACTCTCTTGGGCTTCCATGTAAACCTTCATCCAGTCCAACAGATAAGTCTTGTCCTTACGGAATACGATTCCTGCCTCATTGCTGGTCAGTTCGATAATACGTTTCGACTTGATGGCATTGGCGGCATCCATTGTCGCCTGATTCTGCCTACGGGCATTATTATCCGTCTCCGGGATAATATACATCTTGAGGTATTCATACGTCCGCTTTCCATCGCGGTATATATCCAGATATAGACTCTTGCTGCCATCGCTCAACGGCTTCATCCGAAGACGAATCGGCTCTTTGACTTTTGTATGATTCTTAACTCGTGCCATAGGGATTCCTTTCTCATTTTTCCTATTGCAAATATACGGATAAGTATCGAGATTAAGAAACAAATAAGAAACAAAATTGCACCAAATAAGAGCCAATTCACTGAAAGTACTGAAAACAACTGAAAATAAAAATAGGCTTATAAAACACTGATTTATAGCTTATTTATTATCACTTTATTGGGTGTTGTTTGCATTTTGTATATATACTGCGTAAATCTGGAAAATTCAATTGGAGAGAGGATAAGCGGCCAACTTCTTACGTCATACCCGTTTCACAGGGATAGGCGTGGGCTGTTGCTTATTTTATCTCCAAGGTATTCCAGAACCTCACTGTTAAAGTAAACATCGGCACCACGCTTCTTTTTTTTCACCAAAAAAGCGAGACTTTTCTCCGAGGTGCCAGGAGAAAACAACGACGCCGTTCGTCCACCCGATACGGCGCAAAACCCCAGAAAACCCCGGCCTTACCGGCCGCTCCAAATCCTTTACTTTATGAAAAAACTCTATTCACTGTGCATGCTGTTCTCCGTCATGGGAATCTGCAGCCACTCATTGACGTCGTGCTCGTCTGACGACGATGGAGGAGGTCCGAAAAAGACCGCCCTCGAGAACGAGTTCTCGTACAACAACGAGACTACCCCGATCGGTTCGGTAGTCTATACGAAAGACGATGCAAGCGGCATCTACACGTTCTACATCTCCCCGACCGAAGGCCTGATCGACCTCGACGCCATGCTTCTGGCTGACGACTACATCCTGATCGCGACAAACACGCCCACGGGTGATATCGACCTGACAGGGAAGGACAACTCGCTTGTTTACAAGAACGTAAAGATTTCCTCCGAGACTGCCGCCAACGTCCAGGGCAGCGCTCTCTCGTTGTTGCTGACCTCGCAGACGACGGTCAAGCTGTCGCTCGATGCCGCCATGATCTCCGGCGAAACGCTGAAGGCCGAATACAACGGGCTGTGCATCTTCCACAAGAGCGAGGCCGAGCAGGGCGATGCTCTCAAGATGGACTGGCCGATGTTCGGATACTGGAGAGGCCAGACCACTTCGGGAACGAACAACTATCTCCTCGGTGTCGCCAATGTGGATTTCGTAACCCAGGGCACGAACATCGCCCTCAAAGAGCCCGGATATGCCATGATCCTCGACTGCTATCTCGACAGCGGCGACGAGTGGAAGACCTATCCCTCGGGCACCTTCACCGAGAGCAACAAATTCGGTGATCACACGTATTTCGACACCAACAGCTTCGTTGTCTACTTCGATGGCTCGGCCTACACGACGATGCACGTATCGAGCGACGTAACCATCTCGCGCGAGGGCAATACCACCAAAATTTCGACCACCTTCATAGATAATGAAGGTGTGGACCATGCCGTCACGTTTGAAGGCGACCTGCGCATCGGCAACGGTACGAAGTTGCCCAAGCTCACACAGCTCATGGAGGATGTCGAGCACAAGGCAGCATACGCCGAAGGCACCTATATGGGTGACCTGTTCGGTACGGGCGGTGGTCTTACGCTCATCACGATCGATGACGAGAACCGTGAAAACAGAATCACACCTTATTATCAGGTTACGCTCGGAATCTTCTGCCAAAAGTGGTCCGACCCGAAAAACGAGATGCGACTCGAGGAGGGCACCTACGAATTCAACACGACCTACAAGAAGGGAACGTGGATGAGTCCCGTCGAGCTCGAACTCATGGGTATGGTTCTCCCGATCGGAACCTATGTATACTATGACGACGGTGTATCGGATACCGGGCTGTACGGATACGGTGTCGGCGGAACAATCACCATCAAGGAAGCCGATGCCGGAAAATACAAAATCGACTACGAGATCGAAACGATCACAGGATACAAGGTTACCGGCAGCTACGAAGGGTTCGTAACGCTCACAGACGCATCGCAAGACGATGAGGACGACGGATCCTCAACGCTGACCGAAGATCTGGAGCTCGATCTGAGCTACCTGACTACCGCAAATGAACCGGCCCGCTGCTTCCCGCAGACGCAGATCTACATCGGTGGCCTGGGTTACCGTGACATCAACGACATTACCACCATCTATCCGCCCGCACCGGAGCCTTGCGGCTACCAGTTCATCGAGCTCGGTATGGCTACGGGTACCTATATTCCGGATCCGGACTACAACGATCCCGGCAAGCTCGTCGAGGGCGACATCATCCGTCTCGACCTGCTCGTAAATCCGGGCGACAACGACAAGATCACCCCGGGAACCTACAATATCTCGCCGAACCGCTATCCGGCACAAATGTGGCCCGGAGTCTGCCTCCGCGGTTTCCAGGCAACCGAGCACATCGGTACCCGCTGGCTGTTCATCGGCAACGTTATCGGTAACGGTTGTCCCGAATACATGAAGGATCCGATATTCGTAACGGACGGTCCGCTGAACGTTCCTTCGATGAAGGGATATGCCAGCCTCTATACCGGTACCGTGACGATCGAAAAGGCTGATGGCGGCGACAACTACTTCACCTTCATCATCGACGGCGAAGACGTTCTGCACCACAGCATCACGGGTACGTGGACCGGTCCGGTCGTACTCGGCACTTCGGATACTCCGGTAGTCTCTTCGGGCAAGGAGTTCGGCTCGACACGCGCCGAGAAGACCTCGACCGTTTCGCAGCAGAAGAGCAACCGCATCCCGACAGCCCGCGAGCTCAAAGGATTGTTGCCTGCCCCAATGCAACAATCGGCCGACCGGGTAACATTCCGATAAAAACTACGGATATTCACCCAAAGAGCGCGGGTGTACACCCGCACCCGCACTCTTTTCTCATCAATAAATTTTAGACCTATGAAAACGAGCTATTGGTCGAGACTACGTGTCTTGACATGGGCAGTTCTGCTCGCAGCCGGAAACCTTGCTTCCTGCTCCGACGACGATGACAAGGGCGAACCTACCCCTCCGCCGGTTCAACTGGCAGACCAGATCGAATACGACGGAGGTACCCCCATCGACATCAAATCGGCCATCTTCGAGATCGAAGATACCGATCTCTACACGTTCTACCTCTCCCCGACTGCCGGTATCACCGACATGGAGGGCATGAGCGGAGCCAACGACTACCTCCGTATCATGGTCCGCAACCCGAAAGGAACGGTCAATACGGAATCCGACACGTTCGAAATCTCCTACAAGGACATTTCGGTAAAGGAGGCTACGATGAAGGATGTGAAATCGGTCAAGCTCTCGGCCGACTATCTCAGCGAAACGTCGCGCCTGAACCTCTATGTCGAGGTGGAGATGGAGTCGGGCAAGACGCTGCTGGCTCGCTACGAAAACACCTGTACCGAGGCTGAGCTCCCCGTGCTGAACAACCAGTACGAGCTCAACGGTGAGGCCCTCACGATCGGCAGCGTATTGAAGTGGGCCAACGCAGCGACCGGAGCCACGACCTACTACTTCTACAACGAGGCCGATGTCACGGAACCGCAGGACGGGCTGAACGGGCTGACGGTAACACTGGCAGCCGAGGCTACGGAGACAACGTTCGATCTCGCAACGGTGGATCCTGCACAGGTTTCGGTCAAGTACGGAGCCTTCCAGAATACCGAGAACACGACGGGTTCGCTGACCATCGAAGTCAAGAACGACGTACTGACCCTCGCAATCGACGCGGAAGAGGGTGACAACCACCTGCGCGCCGCCTACTCGGGAGCCTTCACGTTCGGATTCGAGAGTCAGAACTACATCAAGGTGACCAAGGACGAGACGCCCGAAGAGGCCGCTCTTACCAAGGTGTTCAACTACAAGAAGGGGTCTTCCAACATCGTGACGTTCGGCATGGTGGACGCCGAAGCTCCTGCCGACCTCATGAAGGGAAACTACGCAGTTTCGGTCAGTATGACGGATTCACAGCTCAAGGAGGGCACGATAGATCTTTCCCAATTGGTATTGGGTCAGCCTGCGGCACAAATTCGCCTGTTTGACTATACGCTTTACCAAACTTGGGACAATGCCAAAATCGGTGAAGGTGTGACCGGCACGATCACTGCAAAACAGGAAGGAGACAAGACCTACCTGAAGATCGAAATGTCATATCCCGAAGGACCAAAGGTGGAGTGCGAATGGTCGGGTTACCTGACCACTGTAACGGAAGAGACGGACATGACCCCCGTGAAGCCGTTCAAACCGCGCATCACGCTTACCTACTCGAGTGGGACCGTCACGAAGGAGAAAGCGCTGATCCGTCTCGAGCTCCGTCGTGAGAAAGAATACTCGCTGCGTGGTGGGGATCCGCAGTACGGAGGTGCCATTGTCGATGCATACTGGTTCTACTTCGTAACCGAGGACATCTCTGCAAGTGACAATATCGAGAGCCGAACGGTTGTTCCGCTGTTCATGATTCCGGCCGAGTACATCGGCCAGGAGAACATCGACCTGACCGCTATGAAAGAGGATCTGCACTGGGCATTCGAATACCAGAACTCCAATCTCCAATACACCTCCTACTCGGAAAACTACTCCATGTTCGGAAGCGTCATGGGCTATTGTCCCGAAGGAGCAAAAGCAACCGTGATCCAAAACGAAGACAAGACCTGGAAGGTGACCTTCTCGATGACCGACCGAGTAAAGACAAACTGGGGAACTTCCGGATCGGGCACCGAAGTGCTTCTCGAGTGGGAAGGCCCCGCTACGAAGTACTCGGGGACCAAAACGAACGACCTCACGGACGAAGACTATTAATCGCTGAATCGGTAGGCTGACGGCCACCGAATCCTCTGAATCGGGCCCGGTAACAGGGCGTAATACCGGGCCCGAAACGGGGGATTTTGGCCCACTCACCCGAGGGCCGACCGCCACCGACCGATCCCCGGCACACATATTCGTGTAAAACTCAAATTTTTTATGGTAAGAAAACTCCTCATTACACTAACGGTTATGCTGGGCGCCTGCCTCTCGGCCTTTGCGCAGCAGCTCCAGGTAACCGGAACGGTCAAGGACCACACCGGAAATCCGGTTGCAGGTGCCACCATCCTGGTCGAAGGATCGACCACGGGTACGACCTCGAACGCTGATGGCAGCTACTCTATCACGGCTCCCTCGGATGCCACTCTCCTCGTCTCTTTCATCGGCTATCAACCGCAGCAGATCGCTGTAGCCGGCAAATCCAGAATCGACATCACCCTCAAGGAGGACACCCAGTCCATCGACGACGTCATCGTCGTCGCATTCGGTACGGCCAAGAAAGAGGCCTTTACCGGATCGGCTACCGTGATCAAATCGGACGACATCGCCAAATCGCAACAGTCGAACGTTGCCCAGGCGCTGGCCGGTAAGGTCGCCGGTGTGCAGCTGACGAATTCGTCGGGCCAGCCCGGTGCTGCCCCCGACATCCGCATCCGCGGTTTCAGCTCGCTCAACGCCGGCAACAGCCCGCTGTGGATCGTGGACGGCATGCCCTACTCGGGAGACCTGAACAACCTCAACCCGAACGACATCGAGTCGATGACCGTGCTCAAGGACGCCGCCTCGAATGCACTTTACGGTGCCCGCGGTGCCAACGGCGTCGTGATGATCACGACCAAGAAGGCCAAGTCGAAGGACGCCATCATCACGGTCGATGCCAAATGGGGAGTAAACTCGCGCGCCGTCAAGGACTACGAGTATATCACCAATCCCGCGCAGTTCTATGAAACGCACTACAATGCCCTGAAGAACTATTACCTCGACTCGGGCATGAGCGCCATGGAAGCGCACCTGAAGGCCAACCAGAACCTCACCGGCTCGGCCAACGACGGCGGTCTGGGCTACATGGTCTACACCGTTCCCGAAGGACAGGAGTTCATCGGCATCAACGGCAAGGTCAATCCGCAGGCGACGCTCGGACGCCGCCTCGTATACGAAGGCCAGGAATACTACGTACGCCCCGACGACTGGACCGACGCCGCATTCCGCACGTCGCTGCGTCAGGAGTACAACATCAGCATAGCCGGATCGGGTGACAAAACTTCGGTCTATGCTTCGTTCGGATACCTCAACAACGAAGGTATCGCCTACAATTCGGACATGGATCGCTTCACGACCCGTCTGAAACTCGACTACCAGGCAAAAGACTGGCTCAAGATGGGAGCCAACGCCACCTACGCCCGCTTCCACTACAATCAGATCGACGACGACGGTTCGAGCGGCAGCTCGGGCAACGTCTTCGCCTACACGACGACCATCGGCCCGATCTATCCGCTCTATATCCGCGACGGAAACGGCAACATACTCTACAACGAAGACGGCATCAAGCTCTACGACTACGGCCAGAACGCCGGCATGGAGCGCTCGATCTTCACCAACAGCAACGCCCTCTCGGAGTCGCGCCTCAACACGCAGGCTTCCGAAGGAAACGCCTTCAACGGAACGGCCTTCTTCGACATCTCGTTCCTGAAGGACTTCAAGTTCACGTTCAATGCGGGTGTCACGCTCGATGAAACCCGCTCGACGGTGATCAAGAACCCCTACTTCGGACAGTTCGCCAGCGAGGAAGGTCTGCTCTCGAAGGGCCACTCGCGCCAGCTGGAGTTCAACACGCAGCAGATTCTGAACTACACGAAGCAGATTGGCCAGCACAACGTCAATGTGATGGTCGGTCACGAATACTACAATGCCAACACCTATGCGCTCTCGGCCAGCAAGAGCCACATGCTCACCGAGGACAACGATGAGCTGGCAGGTGCCATCATCGACAAGCAGAGCGCATCGTCCTATCGCACGGAGTACAACAACGAGGGTTACTTCGCCCGCGTGATGTACGACTACGCAAGCAAATACTTCTTCTCGGCATCGTTCCGCCGCGACGCCTCGTCGCGCTTCCATCCCGACCACCGCTGGGGTAACTTCTGGTCGCTCGGCGGCGCATGGATCATTACGCGCGAGGACTTCATGGCCAACACCCAGAGTTGGCTCGACAACCTGAAGCTGAAGGCCTCGATCGGTTCGCAGGGTAACGACAACATCGGTAACTTCCGCTACACGAACACCTACACGATCGAGAACGCCAACGGCGAGGTTTCGACGGTATTCAACGCCAAGGGTGCCGAGGACATCACCTGGGAGACCAACACCAACTTCAACGCCGGCGTCGAGTTCAGCCTGCTGCAGGGCATGATCTCCGGTGGTGTCGAGTACTTCCTCCGCAAAACCACCGACATGCTGCTCTCGTTCCCCGTACCGCCCTCGATGGGTTACTCGTCGTACTACGCCAACGTGGGTGACATGCACAACAGCGGTATTGAAATCGAACTCAACTACACCCCGATCCGCCGCGAAAAGCTGCAGTGGGACATCAACCTCAACATGACCCACCTGCGCAACCGCATCACGATGCTCCCGGCCGAACGCCGCAACAAGGTGGTCGAGGGATACGAGGGTTACGTCAGCGGCACGACCTTCTACGGCGAGGGCCTGCCGATGTACACCTTCTACATGAAAAAATATGCAGGTGTTTCGGACGAGGGTAAGTCGATGTGGTACATGGACGAGACCGACTCGGAGGGCAACCTCACGGGGCGCCGTGTGACGACCACCGAGTTCGCCAAGGCTACCGACTACCTCTGCGGCGATCCTATTCCGGATCTCTACGGCGGTTTCGGCACCTCGCTGAACTTCTACGGCTTCGACCTGAGCGTGGCCTTCACCTATCAGATCGGCGGTCTGGCCTACGACTCGGGATATGCAGCTGCCATGTACTCGCCGGCCAACAAATCGACGGGTATGAACTGGCACAAGGACATCCTGAACGCCTGGACTCCCGAGAACTCGACCTCGAACATTCCGCGTCTGCAGTATGAGGACCAGAACCAGAACGCACAGTCGGACCGCTTCCTGATGGACGCCAGCTACCTCAACCTGCAGAACATCAACTTCGGATATACGCTGCCCTCGAAAATCACCCAGAAATTCGGTGTCGATCGGGTGCGTATCTACCTCGCCTGCGAGAACGTCTACTATTGGTCCAAGCGTCAAGGATTCGATCCCCGATACTCCTACTCGGGAGCTACGTCTCAGGCAACCTATTCGCCGGTTCGTACGATTTCGGGCGGCATCAACATTCAGTTCTAACGCTTAAACCGGAAATTACGCAATGAAAAACATACTGAAAATATCGGCTGCGGCAGTTGCAATGACTTTGCTGCTCAACAGCTGCATCAAGGAAGCCACGCCCACGGATGTTGCCACGGAGGATCAGGTGACCCTCGAGACGCAGGTCCGCGGTATCCCGGCCGCCCTCGTACAGGCAGGTTCGACGGGTTATGCACAGAGTGGCGCGGCCTGGGACTTCTCGCTCCCGGCCATCCACATCGCTACGGAATCAATGACCGGCGACATGATCGTGACGGGCAACATCGGCTACGACTGGTTCGGACAGTGGGGTACGAACGACGCACTCGGATCGGACTATGCCGTCGGCGCCCTTACCTGGAACAACTACTACACGTGGATCATGATGGCCAACAACGTGATCAACCTGATCGACGCATCGGATCTATCGTCACTCGGTGCTACGGAACGCTCTTACCTGGGCTTCGCCTACGCCTACCGAGCCATGTTCTATTTCGACCTTGTCCGTCTGTATGAGTTCAAGGAGAATACGGTAACCAAAGCAGACAACCTGCTGGGGCTCGGCGTGCCCATCGTCCTGCCCTCGACAACCGAAGCCGAGGCCAAGAACAACCCCCGCGCCAAGGTGGACGACATCTACGACACGATCATCTTCCCCGACCTCGACACGGCCGAGGAGCTGCTCGCGACCTTCACGCCTTCGGACAAGTATACCATCAGCCTGCCGCTCATCTACGGCATGAAGGCCCGAGCCTACCTGGAGCGCGGTACGGCAAAGAACGATGCTGAAGCCTACAAGAAGGCGGCCGAATATGCCCGCAAGGCCATCACCGCAAGCGCTTGCACACCGCTGACGCAGGAGCAGTGGGAGGACCCGACGAACGGCTTCAACAACGCCTCCTCGAACAATGCCTGGATCTGGGCCCTGGCCCTCCCGAGTGAGAGCGTCTCGAACCTCTTCTGCTTCACGGTGCACATGAGTTGCGAGAACGACTGGGCTCCCTACCACGCAGGCCGCGGCATCAACCGCAACCTCTACAACAGCATCGACACGCGCGACTTCCGCCGCCACTCGTGGCTCGATCCGGACCGCAGTTCGTATGCCTACAAGAGCTGCCGCGAAGACAGTGAAACCTACTTCGCGCAGAGCCTAGCAGACTACGCCAACATCAAGTTCCGCCCGGCACAGGGCAACTACAAGGACTACAAGGTGGGCGGCGCCGCCGACCACTGCTGCATGCGCGTCGAGGAGATGTACTTCATCGAGGCCGAGGCTACGGCACAGGGCGGAGACCTGCCGGGAGGCATCAAACTGCTCAACGAGTTCATGACCAACTACCGCATGATGAACGGCGCCGTATACGACTGCACGGCCAAGTCCTCGACGCTCGAGAGCTTCGTCAATGAGCTCATGCTTCAGAAGCGCATCGAGTTCTGGGGCGAGGGTATCGTCATGTACGACATGAAGCGTCTGAACATGTCGAGCAAGCGCGGTTATGTAGGTACCAATGCTCCGGCTTCATATCGCCTGAACGTCGAGGGACGCGCTCCCTACTGGAACATCGTCATCACGCGCGGCGAAACGCAGAACAACCCGATCATCGCCACCCAGAACAATCCCGATCCGTCGGGCCTCATCGAGCCGTGGAAGGGATAATGGACCGGAACATCGATTAAATAACATCTAAAACAGATTACTGTGAAGACATTCAAATATATCATTTGGGCATTGCTGGCGACCTTCGCGCTCGCCGGATGCTCGGACGACCCGACCTACACGCCCGGATCCGAAGAGGACCCGGACAACTACGGCGTCTATTTCCCGACCCAGACCTCCCCGACGGAGGTCGAGGTCGATCCCTCGGAAAAGGCGGAAGTCACCTACAAGGTGCGCCGTACGAAGCTCACCGAGGCCATCACGGTCCCCGTCGTCATCACGACGAGCGAGGACGGTATCTTCGAGATTGACCCGATCGTGTTCGGTCCCGGCGAATCGGAAACCGAGTTCAAGGTGACGTTCGACAAGGCTGTCGAGGGTACGACCTACACGTGCGACATCCGCATCGAGGATCCGCACTACATCTCGCTCTACGGTCCGAAGGACACCGGACTCTCGTTCTCGGTAATCCGCGCCGGCTGGGAGCTGGTGACCAGCGAGGACGGTTCGGCCACCAAGGGCAAGTGGCGCGATGAGGTCATCAGCAACCTCTACTCGCTCAACACCTCCGGCTTCAACCCCTATCCGGAAATCGAGATGGAGATCTACCAGCGTACGGACATTCCGGGCTACTACCGCATGAAGGTATACGGCAATGATCTGATTACGGCCCTGGCCGGCGGTGCATCGGTAGCCTTCGAAGGTCGCGACGTCTATACGATCGTCGATGCGCGCGATCCCCAGAAGGTCTACATTCCCTACCAGTCTACCGGTCTGACGCTCAACTCGTCCGACGGCGAAATCCGCATCGCGTCGAACGTGGCCGAGAACTTCTCGATGGATGAGTCCACCGGCCAGTACGGCACGCTGGTAGACGGCGTCATCACCTTCCCCATACAGAGCATTATGCTTGAATTCTCGAGCGCTTCCGGCGCATTCTACTATGGCAACCGCGCAGGAATGCACCGCATCCTGCTGCCGGGTGTTGTAGTCCCTGACTACACGGTAACACTTTCGAAGAGCGAACCGGTCGATGGTGTAATTGAAGTCAGCGCCACGATGGCTGCCGACGCCCGTACGATGAGGTATGCAATCTTCGAGGGGGTCATGGACGATGGCCAGGCCAACCTGAAGGCTCAGGACATGGATGCCAACAAGGAGAATCCGGATACGTTCGACGGAGAGATCACCGAATCGAGCACCATCCGCATCGAAAACATGAAGACGGGCAAATACACACTCATTGGATGCGTCTACGACGAAGAGGGTGCCATGCGTACTTACACATACATTTCGTTCGGCTATATTGCCAAGGGCGACGAGAAGCCGGTGATCCTCACCATGGGACTCGAGGCTACGAACGAGTTTGCCGGCCAGGGCATCACGCCGGACAATTCGGCCAAGTTCTACGCCTACGGCGAAGAGATCGAGTCGGTGACCTACGGACTGTTCCGCTCCAATAAGATCGAGAGCGTGGACAGGAACGAACTGCTCAACTCGCAGGGCAAAGCCTTCACCAGCGAGCAGCTCGAGGCGCTCAACAACGGTGGGCTGAGTTTCATGCTCACGGGCCTGAACGGCAACAGCGAGTACACCCTGCTGCTGCGAGCCAACAACGGCTACGTCACCAAGATTCTGGAGGATACCTACCAAACGACGGGTACGTTCAACCCGGGTCTGGAGACCTTCACGTATGCCGACTTCCTGTCTGAAGACGAGCAGCCGACCTTCGAGGAGCTGATCTCCACGAAGTGGAATTACTACGCCATCGATGCCTCGCAGCAGCAGAACCTCGTCCGCCACAAGATCGGACAGGTGACGATGCGCGAGCATGAAGAAGCCTCGGCAGGACTGGGCTTGAAGGCCGTAGGCATCACGGGGCTCTCGGGCGTCGAGTTTGAGTCGGGCGGTGAACTGATAGGCGTCTACATGCCGAAACAGAACTACTACAAGGGCTATCTCGGAGCACTCGACCTGCTGACCAATCAGACGCTGACTGCAGGTATCTACAACAACCAGGAGACTGTTCTGGGCTTTGCTCCCGATGATCTTTCGAACGTTTACTTCGGACAGTGTATGTTCATGGGAGCTGTCGCAGACGGATACCTCTACTGCGTTCCCTCGCAGATCATGCTTCAGCAGCAGGGACTCAACTTCACCTTCTTCTTCACGGGTACGACGAGCAGCATCGTTTCGCTGATGTATGACATGATGCTTGTGGACGAAAGCAAGGATATGGGAGGCATCCCGGGAGCTGCCGTACAGCGCATGGCCGAAATCCGCCGGTCGCTGCTCGAAGGCTTCAAGCCGGGCAGCTTCGTTGAACTGCCGCAGTTCAGCGGAACTCCGGGCCACCTCGAGACGATTCTGCCGGCCCTGCCCGTAAACCTCGCTTCGGATCCGATGCCGGCTTCGGCACCGTCGCTGAAGAAGGCCGAGGTGAAGACCTCCGTAGTCCGGGGTATCGCCCAGACTGCAGCTGCGGGCAACGGTCTGGTCAAGACGGCGGTTCGTGCCAAGTAACGGACGCAAGCAGAAAAAAACGGAGGGAGAGACCGGCGTTTCGGCATAAAGCCGATCTCTCCCCTTCTTCCGAAAAAATATGCCGACCATACAATGAAAACAAATATGCAGAACACCAAGAAATTTCTGATTCTCGCAACCTTGATGCTTGCAGCCTGCACCTCCGATCCGCTCCAGGAGTCGCCCGATGCAGTGGACCAGGCCGCAACGATTGCCGAGGCCAAAATATGCAACCGTTCCGAAAATGCATTCAAAGGCCAGCTGATTGCAAAATTCAACGACGAGGCGATCCCCGCACTCGAGCAGGCCGCAAGCCGCTATGCGGCAACCCGCTCGGCAATGACCCGCTCGGGCATCGAATCGCTGGACGAGATTCTCTCAGCCATCCACGTTACCTCGATCGAGCGCGTGTTCCCCGCAGGCAAGGAGGAGGCACGCACCCGTGCGGCCGGGCTCCACAAGTGGTACGTCCTCGAGTTCGACGAGGAGCAGGATCTCGACGAAGCCGCACGCATGCTGGCCGGAGTAGCCGAAATATCGAAAATCCAGTTCAGCATGGAGCGCAAAAAGATGTACGACGGCAAGGTCTATCCGTTCCAGGATGCCTCCCACGGCCAGACCCGCGCCTTGGTGACATCGGATTTCAACGACCCGAACCTCTTCTGGCAATGGCATTACATCAACAATGCCGACCAGGCTATCGCAACCGAGGCCGTTGCAGGAGCCGACATCAATGTGGCTGATGCATGGAAACTCACGGGTGGTAACAACCAAGTCATCGTAGCCGTCGTGGACGAAGGCGTGAAGTATACGCATCCCGACCTGGCCGCCAATATGTGGACCAATCCCGAGCCCAGCGAGGAGTACGGCTATCAGGACATCCACGGCTACAACTTCGTCGATGACGGTCCAATTACGTGGGACAAGATCGAAACCCTGCCTAACGGTCTGCAGGACGGCGACTCGAGCCATGGCACGCACGTTGCCGGAACCGTAGCCGCCGTGAACAACAACGGCATCGGTGTAGCCGGTGTGGCCGGAGGCACGGGCAACGGCGACGGAGTACGTCTGATGTCGTGCCAGGTATTCTCGGGGACAACCAATCCATCGGATGTGGTTATCAGCCGCGCGATCAAGTATGCCGCTGACCACGGAGCATCGATTCTCCAGTGTTCATACGGCACCTCGGCCAACTTCACCTCCGACCGCGAATACGAAAAAAACTCGCCGCTGGAGATCGAGGCTCTGTGCTACTTCATGGAACAGAACAACTGTGCAGCTATGGACGGCGGTCTGGCCATCTATTCGGCCGGAAACGAATCGAAAACGATTTCGAACTTCCCGGGCGGCTACAGCAAGTGCATCTCGGTAACGTCGGTCGGTCCCGACTGCCTGCCGGCCTACTACACCTGCTACGGTCAGGGTTGCAACATTGCAGCTCCCGGCGGTGAGACCGTCGGCTTCTCGGGCGGCGAACGCGCCGGTATTCTCTCGACCACCTGCTCGGAGCTGACCGGTTCGGACTATGGCTACATGCAAGGGACGTCGATGGCCTGCCCCCACATGTCGGGTGTTGCGGCGCTGGGTCTCTCCTACGCCTTGAGCAAGGGAAAGCACTACACGCGTGACGAGTTCATTTCGATGCTCCTGACGGCTGTAAACGAGATCGACTCGCGTTTCGAGGGCATCAAGTCCACGGGGGCCAAGATCACCCTGGAGAACTACCGCGGCAAGATGGGTACGGGTCTCACGGACGCCTACCAGCTGCTCATGCAGATCGAGGGCACGCCGTGTCTGAAGGTTTCGACCAACAAGCTCGAACTCATCACCCTGACCAAGCACTTTGGCGGTTCGGCCCAGGACCTGACCTATCTGGATGTCGAAATGTCGAAAGAGGACATGGACAAGCTCGGGATCTCCTCGGCTCCGAAGATGTACAACGGCCAGCTGATGATCAAGTGCACGAAACCGGGAGTCGCCCGCATTAAGGTGAGCGCTGTCGGCGGCGGCACGCGTCCTGGATCGGCAACGATCATGGGAGGCATCGAGATCTCCAAGGAATTCGCCATCATTGCCCGCGAAACGGGTGCCGAGAATGGCGGTTGGTTATAACAAACTATAGTGCATAAACGATCAATGAAAAAGTATATTTATCACCTGCTCGCAGCCACGCTGCTCGTATTCTTTGTCGGATGCTCGGAAGACGACGGTCCGACGGTCGCCCCGAGCGTTGTGGGCGAATGGCACCTGACCACCTGGAACGGAGAGACGCCGACCGACTTCGATATCTACATGGAGCTGAAATCGGACGGAACGTTCAACCTCTTCCAGAAGTACCAGACGTCGGCATTCGTCTGCCTCACCGGTAACTACAGCGCAACGGAGAACCTGCTCACGGGCCGTTACAACGACGGTGTAAACTGGGGGTCGAACTACACCTACGAGGTGAACGGCGACAAACTGACAACCACCAGCGAAACTTCGACCGCCGAGGTGAGCGTCTACACGAAGACCACCATTCCGGACGAGGTTCGGAATGCTCCGGTAGTCCGGTCCGAGGCAACTCCGGCCGACTTCGGACGCTTCCTCTAATCGCGGAGGAGCGGAACAACGAAGAGGGCAGACCGTCGTCGGGTCTGCCCTCTTTCCGTCTTGGGCGGAGACGACAGGCCGCACAGCACGCCGCCGCATGGAAGTCCAGTCATACGGCATTCCCCCGGTCGGTCCTGAACGGTCCGACCACAACCTCTGACCGGGCAACAGGCAATAACGGTCTGGAGGAGATACGGAACGCAAAACGGCCGCGAATCCACCCCACCCTGCCCGACCGGCATCCAAACAAAAGCGGACCGGCACTTCCTGCCGGTCCGCTTCGAATGTCGGAATCGGGATCAGAACATGTAGTCCCAGGCCGGAAGCTGCTCCGGACGGCCGTCGGCCGCCTTCCGGGAACGCTCGTCCAGGTAGCGGCGGTTGATCACGATCCGGAACATGTACTCGTCGAACCACGCATCGGTGAAGGTCATGTATCCCTTGTGGCCGGCATCGGGGCCCCAACTGTTCTCGAACTGCCACTTGAGCGGTACGTCGTTCTCGTCGGTATCTACGGCAATGAGGGCCATGGCATGCGCCGAACCGCTCTGCCGCGTCAGAATCCGGGCCTTCTTGTCCATGTCGAGGCGTACGCCGAAGAGCGAAGCGTAGTCGAACATTTCTGGATCGCAGACCCCCGAAGCCGAATCATACTGCTTGACGTCGCACGAAGCATACATCGCCTCACCGGCCTTGATCGAGGCGATGGCCGCCCGTTTGATCACGTCGTTCGGCAGGTTGAGATAGACCCAGTTGATACCCTCGACCGTATTGCGGTAGTTGCTGATCTCGTAGACCTTGTAGTACTCGCGCGTCGGATCGTTCATGATCATCACATAGGAGCGGGGATCGTAATCGTCCGGGATGCAGCTGCGGTAGAACTCGAGCGGCGTGGTGCGCAGCGTGCGGACCTCGCCCGAAGTGGTCTCGTAACGCCACTCGAACTCCGTCGGCGGTTCGCCGAGGCAGAGCGCCAGCACGCGGTAGACCTCCTTCAGAATCCCGCGCTTGGCCTCGGCCAGCCGGTCGGCTCCGACTCCCCGGGCCGCCAGATCGCGCAGTTCGCAGCCGCCGCGGCGCAACAGTTCCTTGAGCACCGTGCGCATCTGCGACGTGTTGTTCGAATGGGCCGTCTCGGGCATGACCTCGCGGGGAACCACGCCGTACTTCCCGGCCACGTTGTAGAAGAGGTTCCACACACCGCCGTCATCCACAGGCGACTTGAAGAAGAACTCCACGTCGCGGTCGGTCATCGGCCGGTCGGCCGTCGCAAGGACGTTCTCCAGAAAAAGGTTGCTCTTCTCGAAGAGGTCCCAGAAATAGCAGAAGTTGTGCGAGAAGTCGAAATCGGCCACACCGAGGCGTTCGATCACCGCGGGTCGCAGCACGTTCATCGAGGTGAACATCCAGCAGCGTCCCGACTGTTTCTGGTCGGTGATGCCCTTCACCGCTACGCGGTATTTGAAATAGTGGTCCGTACGGCCCTGCAGCGCGCGGTTCAGGGCCAGTTTCTTGAGGTTCGCCTCGTTGGTGAGGATGTTCTGCAGCGCGATGGTCTGCGGGTCCCTGACAAACGAACGGCGGATCTCGTTCAGGTCGTTTTCCGTCAGCTCCTGGGCCGACACGACAAATGCCGCCGAAGCGAGCACCGCCGAAAGCAGGATTTTCTTCATGGTTTGCGTCCGGTTATTCGGGTTATTGTCCAAAGATACGAAACTTGGGGGATTTACACACGCCGCAGGGACAAAAAAGCGCACTTTTCACCAACGACATGCGGCAACTTAAGAAAATAATTATTACTTTTGTCCCCGCAATCGGGAGAGATGCAGGAGTGGTTGAACTGGCCCGCCTGGAAAGCGAGTAAACCCCAAAAGGGTTTCAGGGGTTCGAATCCCCTTCTCTCCGCAATAAACGCTGAAAATCAGCGAATTGCAAAATAAACACCCAGTTTTACACC
>PPYF01268078.1_pt1 | contig 17375 bp, 13 predicted proteins | sample 1559871 | NCBI WGS metagenome assembly PPYF01 (sample SAMN08240021, study PRJNA423297) | Human gut metagenome, whole genome shotgun sequencing project.
AGGAAACTTTCTCCAGAAAGTTTCCCCTCCCCCTCCCCAATCTTACTTCTTGCTCCGCCCGAATCGGCGCACGGCCTTCCAGCGCTTGCGGAGGGGGACGGTGCGGGCGTAGCCGACGGCGATGGCGAACACGAGGAGCGCCTCGGCGGTCAGGGTGCGGAACAGCCGCGAGGAGTCGGCGGTGTATTCGGAGGTTGTCCAGAGGGCGGGATCGTAGGGATCGAGGTGGTACAGGAGCAACCCCAGCCCCGCCGAGCAGACCAGCACGCTGGAGATGGCGAACAGCCAGCTGAACGTGATGTGCAGCTTCCACAGGGACGAGGAACGGCAGCACTTCCGGCACAGGGACAGGACGCAGAGCAGCACGACGAACATCATCAGCGACACCAGCCAGCCGAGAGCGTGCAGCAGCGGCCCGATGACCCCGATGCACAGCATGGCGATGGTCAGGCGGAAGGCGATGCGCTGCCTGTGCTGGATGCCCCGCGCGAGGAACAGCAGCATGACGCCCGCCGCGCCCGTGGCCATGCTTCCGGCCTCCACCACGCCGAGGGGAATCCATTCCCGAAGCTGGGCGAACCGCTCCGGGCTGATGGGCAGCACCACCGAGAAACAGAGGATCGCTCCGGCCCCGAACACCGCGCTGGCCATGATCGTCGGCGCGAAGGCCCGCATCCAGCGTCCCGCGTCGTGCAGCGCGCCGGAGGCCTGCACGGTCTGCTGCCGGATTTCGTAGACGGCGAAGATCACCGCCGCCAGCAGCAGGGGCAGCAAGTAGTAGATGACCCGGAAACAGAGCAGGGCGGCGAAAACCGCCTGCGGCGAGGCCGTGGTCAGGTGGAGGATCACCACTTCCAGCACGCCCGCGCCGCCGGGGACGTGGGTGAGCACCACGGCGACCATCGCCATCAGATAGGTGGGCAGGAACTGGAGGAAGGAGACGTGCGCGTCCGGGGGCAGCAGGACGTAGAGACAGGCCCCTGCCGCGACAAGGTCCGCGCCCGCCACCAGCGCCTGCGCGACGGCGATCTTGAAGGGCGGGAAGGAGAATTCCCTGCCGAAAATGTGGATCGGTTTGTGGATGAACTTGCAGACGACGAGGTAGCTGGCGGCGATGAGGAACAGGATCACCCCGAGCGGCCTGATCTCCATCGGCATGTGCATGCCGAGCTCCGGCGGGATGTCCGGGGGCGCGATCATGAAAATCGCCCCCACGAGACCGAGCGCGCCGACCCAGAAGGTGATGGCGAGCATCAGGACGAGTCGGACGATATCCATAGGGGAGAAGCCCCAGCTCGAATAGAAGCGGAAGCGCACCGTGCTGCCGCCGAGCAGCGCGCCGAAGTTGTAGCTCACGGCCTGTCCGACGAAGGAGACGAGCGACACGCGGGACACCGGGAGGGTCTTGTGGATGCCCTTGAGCGCCAGCCAGTCGTAGCCGATCAGAATGATGTAGTTCACGACGGCGAGGGCGACGGACAGGATGATGCTTCCCGTGGAAATCTGGGCCAGACTCATGCGGATGTCGGCCAGGCTGTACTTGCTGATTTCCTTGTACAGGAGGTAGACGGCGCCCAAAAAGATGCAGCCCACGATGACGGGGCCGAGAGCGCGCAACAGGCGTTTCAGAGCGGATAAAACATTCTTGAGCATCATGTCTCCGACGTAAACGGTTTGCGGAACAGAGACGGCGCCGGAACCGGCGCAGGGCTCCGCGCTCTCTTGATACCTGCTCATTCCCCTCGGCGCAAGGCCGCTGTTCCTGAAATAAGGGAGATTTCCCGGCCTTGTTTTCCCGACGGCTTGACCTCTTCCCGGCGATGGACTACCTTGCAGTGTGGCAATCGCACCGAAGCTCCACCCGCCGCGCAGGCGACGGGGGGTGTTTTTTTTTGTGTCGGACGGTTTCCGCAAGAATATTCAGGAGATTTCGACATGAGCAGTATCCCCATTTCCAAAGAGGGGTTCCAGGCACTCGAACAGGAACTGGACCGTCTGAAGAAAGAGCGTCCTCACGTTATCCAGGCCATCAAGGAAGCCCGCGAAGAAGGCGACCTGAAAGAAAACGCCGGCTACGACGCAGCCCGCGAACGCCAGGGGATGCTTGAAGCCCGTATCAAGTATATCGAATCGCGCATGGCGGTGTTCAACGTCATTGATCTGTCCACGCTTTCCAGCGAGAAGGCCATCTTCGGCGCGACCGTGACCGTGGAGGATGTGGACACCGGCGAGGAGCGCGAGTTTACGCTGCTCGGCCCGGACGAGGCCGACTACGCCAAGGGCACCATTTCCATCCAGTCCCCCGTGGGCGTGGCCCTGCTCGGCAAGGAAGTGGGCGACGAGATCACCGTCAACGCCCCGCGCGGCCGAATCAACTACGAGATCATCGACATCCAGTTCAAGAAAAAGACCGCCTGATTCCCATCCCTGCCAGGGGACTGGTGTTTCCCCCGTGCGAGCTGCCGTCCCGGCCCCGTGCCGAGGCTGTTGCCGATTCGGACACGCGAACCGGAAACCGGCAGGCGCTGCGGGGGAGACCCAAGATGCACTACGAACCCTGGTCCTTCTGTATTTTTACGTTCGGCTGCAAGGTCAATCAGTACGAATCGCAGTCCGTGCGCGAGGCGTGGCGGCGCATGTCCGGCGTCGAGACGGATGCGCCCGCCGAAGCGGACGTGATCCTGCTCAACACCTGCGCCGTCACCGCCAACGCCGTGACCGACGCGCGGCAGGCCGTGCGCCGGTTGCAGCGCGAGGCCCCCGGCGTGCCCATCGTGATCGCCGGTTGCGCCGCCGAAGTGGCCCGGCGCGAGCTGTCCGCGCTGCCCGGCGTGCTCCGCGTACTGGAGCAGGATCACAAGTCCCGGCTGCTCGACGCGCCGCCGCTCGCGCAGTTCGCCCCGCTCGCGGCGGAAGAGATTCCCGAAACGCCGTTCCCCTCCACGCCCGACGAGGCCCGCGCCCGCGCCGCCACGCGGGACCGCTCCTTCCCTCCCTTTCATATCGACGGGTTCCGCCGCGCCCGTCCCGTGCTCAAGGTGCAGGACGGCTGCTCGCACGGGTGCGCCTACTGCATCGTGCCGCTGACGCGCGGCCCGGCCCGCAGCCGCGATCCGAAGGAATGCCTTGCCGAACTGCGCCGTCTGCTGGAGGCCGGGTACCGCGAGATCATGATCTCCGGCATCAACCTGCGCCAGTACGCCATGCGCGACGCGGGCTGCCGGGACTTCTGGGAACTGCTCCGCTATCTGGACCGCGAACTGGCTCCCGAATGGGGAAGCGGGGCGCGCCCCGATCCGGCGCGCCTACGCATCAGCTCGGTGGAGCCCGCCCAGCTTACGGAACGCGGCATCGGCGTGCTCGCGGAGACGCGCATGGTCTGCCCGCACCTGCACCTGTCGCTCCAGAGCGGGAGCGCGGACGTGCTCAAGGCCATGCGCCGGGGGCACTATACCCCGGAAGGGCTGCTGGAGGCGGTAGGCGCGGTCGCGAAGCTGTGGCCCCGGTTCGGGCTCGGCGCGGACATCCTGATGGGTTTCCCCGGCGAAACGGAAGCGAACGTTTTGGAAACGCTGGAAGTCGTGCGGGGCCTGCCGCTGACCTACGCCCACGTCTTCCCCTATTCCGTGCGCCCCGGTACCGTGGCGGCGGGGTTGCCGGGGCAGATCGGAAAGGCGGAACGGCAGGAACGTGCGGCGCGCGTCCGGGCGATCATCGAAGCCAAACGAGAGGCGTTCTGGAAAGCGTCCCTCGGCGGCGATCTGCTCGTGGCGCTGGACTGCAACGATGACGCGGGAACTTCCGAAGGCGGGCAGCACGGCGTGGACGAATGTTATGCGCCCTGCCGCCTGCGTACGCCGTTGCAGGGCTCGGGGCATACGCTGATCCCGGCGCGCCCGGTCGCCGTCACCCGGAAGGGCCTGCTGGTGGAGCCGATCCTTCCGTAAGGAACCCGCATCGTCATTGATTGAATGACCAAACCAAATAAAGGGCGCCAAAGAAAGGCTCATTATCTTTTTGAGCAATTCCGGGGCGGGTATTAGTCGTTTTTCTCGATTTGAAAGGAAAAACTTGCATACGGCGTGCCGTTTCCTTTGAGAGCCCATACAAAGAAAACAAAACGTTCAAGGCACATTGCTTGCATCATCTTTTTCCTTTCAGAAAAGTCAGAACGGATCGGGGGAATTTTTTATCCGCGGAAAGAGAAATACGCCATAAGGCATTGACTTCCACTGTCGTGTCGGGCATGGTTCACCCATGAGGAACCGCGTCATTTCCAAGGTGTTTTGGAGATGGCCAAGCGCGGGCATACGGTGTCTTTTTTGATGAGGTTTTTTTCATGGCTAAGTCTATCTATGTCGGCAACCTTCCCTGGTCCGCTACCGAAGAACAGGTTCAGAGCCTTTTTGCCGATTACGGCCCGGTCGTTTCTGTGAAACTCGTGAGCGATCGTGAAACCGGCCGCGCTCGTGGCTTCGGTTTTGTGGAAATGGAAGAGCCCGGTGCTTCTGCCGCTATCGAAGCTCTGGACAATGCTAATTTCGGTGGCCGCACCCTGCGCGTCAACGAAGCCAAGCCGCGTGCCCCGCGTCCTCCGCGTTACTAGTTTGGCTTGATCGTTAGCGCCTCGATGTTCGCATCGGGGCGCTTTTTTTATGGGCGAACCGGAACATTCCGCCGTGCGCGACGGAACGGCCCGAACCCGGAACGGCCCGTTGTGTTTCCTTTGGGGCGGGAGACCTTCCCGCCGGACAGGAACGGCATCGGACGGACCGTAAGCCGTTCGCCGGCGTCTTTATCATCATTGCAACTTGGGCTTGTCGCCTCCATCGCCTCCTGCGGCTGTCGTTCCTCTTCCCGCCGTGCGCGGTGTCCGATGAACCGTGGAACGTTCTTTGGGCGGTTTTCCCTTGGGAGATTGCGCGGAGCGAATCGATCCGTCTTGGACGGGAAGCCGTTCCGATGCGTTCGAAGCCATGAACCGGACGTTCCGTATCGTCCGGGAGTGTGCGGCATGGTTTTTCGTTGTGCGGAGAGCGTTGTCGTGAACTGTGGTTCGCCGTTCCTTGGGCTCCGGCATGGGGCGCATCGAGAAAATCATGTCTTCCTGATGCGACGGGGATTATTTTAGGGAAACGGGTTTCTGATGAGGGGCGGCGTATGACGACGCTTCCCGCGCCGTAACGGCCCGTCCCGTATGGCTTGAAAGTTTCTGAAGCCGGGGGTGTGCCGGACTCCGTTTTGCCGGTGGAGAGCTTTCTTCCTCAGGCGGGTGCGGCGACGGCGTTGAAACGCAGCATGCTGTGTGAAAAGAAACGGCGGAGGGTCGCCCCAACTGGTTCCCACGCTCTGAGCGTTTGAGGGGCGTTACGGAAATGGGGACGGCAGCGTGTTCCCGTGTGGGGGGCGTGCGCCCGGCCCCGTTCCTGCGCGGCTCCCCGGAGAAGACGGCGGTTATGCGGGGGAATTGGGGGACGGGGTATTCCGGCTGGCTTTTTTGTACAGGTTTTTCGGTTTGTTGGCTTCGAATGTCCTATCGTGAAAAAAGGTGCTTTTAGGGCTAGCCAACCGGCGGCATTTGAGATAGTAAGGACAGGCGTTTGGTTGAGCAAACAGGCTTTCCGGCGAACCATGCCGGGAGTTTGCGGAAACGCGCCGAAGGCGGCAGGTCGTCCTCCCGAGCGAACGCTCATGGAGAGGGCTTCTTTTTCACTCTTCTGATTTCTAAGGATTGAGCATGTCTGTTCCTGGAAAGATGCACAGCTTTTTTGTTCCGGGCATTTCCCTGATCGGCGTCGGCGCCTGCCACGGCATCCCGCACTATATCCATACCTACCATATCACCAAGCCTCTGATCGTCACCGACAAGGGCATCGTGCAGACCGGCATCCTCAAGATCATCACGGACATTCTGGACGGCGACAACATTCCGTACAGCGTCTACGACAAGACCGTGCCGAACCCGACCGACGAGAACGTGACCGAAGGCGTGGCCCAGTACAAGGCCGACGGCTGCGACGGGCTCATCTCCATCGGCGGCGGTTCCTCGCACGACTGCTGCAAGGGCATCGGCATCCTGTTGTCCAACGGCGGGGCGATCTACCAGTACGAAGGCGTGGACAAGGTCAACCACATGTTGCCGCACTACATCGCCATCAACACCACGGCGGGCACGGCTTCCGAGCTGACGCGCTTCTGCGTGATCACCGACAAGGAACGCCATGTGAAGATGTCCATCGTGGACTGGTTCCTGACCCCCAACGTCGCGGTCAACGACCCCGTCCTCATGGTCGGCATGCCGCCGTCCCTGACCGCCGCGACCGGCATGGACGCCCTGACCCACGCCATCGAAGCCTATGTGTCCACGAACACTACGCCCATGACCGACGCCTGCGCGGAAAAGGCCATTCGGCTCGTTTCCAAATATCTGCGCAAGGCCGTCGCCAACGGCAAGGACATGGAAGCCCGCGAGGGCATGGCCTACGCCCAGTACCTCGCCGGGATGGCCTTCAACAACGCCGGTCTCGGCTATGTGCACGCGATGGCGCACCAGCTCGGCGGCTTCTACAGCCTGCCGCACGGCGAGTGCAACGCCATTCTCCTGCCGCATGTGGAGGAGTTCAACCTGATTTCCCGGCTCGACCGTTTCGTCCGCATCGCGCAGATGATGGGCGAATGCACCGCCGGGCTTTCCGAGCGCGCCGCCGCCGAGTTGGCGATCTCCGCCATCAAGACGCTTGCGCAGGATGTGGGCATCCCCACGACGATCTCCGAGCTTGCCGCCCGGTACGTCAAGGCCATCGATCCCCGCGACATCCCCGAAATGGTCGGCTATGCCCAGAAGGACACCTGCGCCGCCACCAACCCCCGCATGATGAGCACGCAGATCATCAATGATCTGTACAAGAAAGTATTTTAAAGGACGCGCGACGGAACGATTGGAGAGGGGGAGGAGAAACTTTCTGGAGAAAGTTTCTCCTCCCCCTCTCCAAAACTCACCCCCTCTTCTTCAAAGACGTTTCCAAACGGGACGGAATACGGTCGTGGGGTCGGCGTAAGCCGTCCCTTGCTGGAAGTTCCCCGGCGAGGCTTTTGGGGGGCCTGCGTGTCGGAAGGCCGGGACCGGTGAGGGACTCCATCTTCTCCGCCGCCGGCATCACCTGCGCCGCCGTCTTTTTCTGTTCACCATCATCATCTTCTTCTTTTTCTGCTTCCTGTTTGGGGAGGGAAGCCGTGGATGTTCCGCGCGGTTGCCCCCGAAAGGATTCCGGGACCGGTGCAAGGGCCGGATGCGGGATCGGTTCGGATGCTCGGGGATAGGCTGGGGATGAAGGAAGGTGGCTTCCGGGACCTGCCCTTCGGAGCGGAGGGTTTCGGGGGGCAAAAGGGGCGTATTCGTGGTGTCGGACCGGTGACGGGAGCCGTGCGGGCGGTCTTTGCCGCCGGGAGCTTCCCGTTTCGGATATTTTTTCACGGGGCTCATCCGTCCGTTCGGAATGCCGTGCGGGGGTAACCCCCCGGAAGCGCACCTTTTCCGTTTTTGTAGCCCTATAACCAGCCCGATATAATTTCTTGATGCCCCATATCGATTTCTGATAGGAATCGTCCTTGACGTCAGAGGCTTTTTCGAGGCTCTTTCTTCGAAAGAGCCTGCCTGCCGTTGTCAAATGCCGGAAGAGAACTTACACTGTGTCCGACGGTTCGGCGGGTTTTGTCGCGCCGTGCCATACGGAGGTACTTTTGAATCAGTTTACGCGGAATCTCATGCTTTGGGGGATCATCTCCCTGGCTATGGTCATCGTGTTCAACCTGTTCAGCCAGCCCCAGCACTCCAACCAGCCGAGCGTGACGTACAGCGAATTCCTGCGTCAGGCCGCCAAGGGTGAAGTGTCCGAGGTGGTGATTCAGGGGAACAACATCACCGGGAAGTTGACCGACGGCAAATCCTTCCAGATTTACGTCCCCAACGATCCCGGTCTGGTGGACAAACTCATCGCTGAAAAGGTCGAAGTGCGGGCCGAGCCTGTCGAGGACTCCCCGTGGTACATGACCTTGCTGGTTTCGTGGTTCCCCATGCTGCTGCTCATCGGCGTGTGGGTCTTTTTTATGCGCCAGATGCAGGGCGGCGCCGGTCGCGCCATGTCGTTCGGTCGCTCCCGCGCCCGCATGCTCAATCAGGAGCAGGGCAGGGTGACGTTCGAAGACGTCGCCGGTGTGGATGAAGCCAAGGAAGAACTTTCCGAAGTCGTGGACTTCCTGTCCAATCCGCGCAAATTTACCCGTCTCGGCGGGCGTATCCCCAAGGGCGTGCTGCTCGTCGGCCCTCCCGGTACCGGCAAGACCCTGCTGGCCCGTGCCGTGGCCGGTGAGGCGGGCGTGCCCTTCTTCTCCATTTCCGGTTCCGACTTTGTGGAAATGTTCGTGGGCGTGGGCGCTTCGCGTGTCCGTGACCTGTTCGTGCAGGGCAAGAAGAACGCCCCCTGCCTTATCTTCATCGACGAAATCGACGCCGTAGGCCGTCAGCGCGGCGCGGGGCTCGGCGGCGGGCATGACGAACGCGAACAGACCCTGAACCAGCTCCTTGTGGAAATGGACGGGTTCGAGTCCAACGAGGGCGTCATCCTCATCGCCGCGACCAACCGCCCCGACGTGCTTGACCCGGCGCTGCTCCGTCCGGGCCGCTTCGACCGTCAGGTCGTGGTGCCCACGCCGGACGTGAAGGGCCGCCTCAAGATTCTTGAAGTGCATACCCGCCGCACCCCGCTGGACAAGAACGTCAACCTCGAAGTCATCGCGCGCGGTACGCCGGGCTTTTCCGGCGCGGCGCTCGAAAACCTCGTCAACGAAGCCGCGTTGCAGGCCGCCCGTCTTGGGCAGGATACCGTGTTCATGCGCGATTTCGAATATGCGAAGGACAAGGTGCTCATGGGCAAGGAACGCCGCAGCCTCATCCTTTCCGATGAGGAAAAGCGCATCACCGCGTACCATGAAGGCGGTCATGCGCTGGTGGCCAAGCTGTTGCCCGGCACCGACCCCGTACACAAGGTGACCATCATCCCGCGCGGTCGCGCGCTCGGCGTGACCATGCAGTTGCCGGAAGGCGACCGTCACGGCTACTCCAAGGCGTACCTCCAGAACAACCTTATGGTGCTGCTGGCGGGTCGCGTAGCCGAGGAAATCATTTTCGACACCATCACCACCGGCGCGGGCAACGACATCGAACGCGCCACGGGCATGGCCCGCAAGATGGTCTGCGAATGGGGCATGAGCGACGTGATCGGTCCCATGACCATCGGCGAGCAGGGTGAGGAAGTGTTCATCGGCCGCGACTGGGGCCATGCGCGCAACTACAGCGAAGACACCGCCCGCGTCGTGGACGCCGAAATCAAGAAGCTCGTGGAAAACGCCCGCGTGAACTGCCACAAGCTGCTTGAAGAGAACATTCACCTGCTGCACGCGCTCGCCAAGGCGCTGCTCGAACGCGAAACCATCACCGGCGACGACATCGATCTGCTCGTCAAGGGCGAACCGCTGCCGCCATTCAACGCCGAAGAGGCGCGGCCCGCGGCGAAGCCCGAACCCGCCGCCGAAGGCGACACCTTCAAGCTGGAAGCCGAGCCCGCGCCCGACGCCGGTTCCCATACCGGTTCCGCCGGAAAGCCGGACGACAAGCAACAGTAAACGGCCTCTTCCCGGCATCCGCAAGGATGCCGGGAGGCCCGCCCCGAACGGGGCTTCTGGATAGACGCGTGAAGACTGAACGCACATGGATTCTCCGGGGGGGGAGGGTGTTGCACCCTGCCCCCTTCTGTCTGATAGGCATCGTGAACGTGACGCCGGACTCCTTTTCCGACGGCGGCCGCTTCCTCGACCCGCAGCGGGCCGTGGAACACGGGCTTCGTCTGCTCGACGACGGAGCCTGCATGCTGGACCTCGGGGCGGAATCGACCCGTCCCTATGCCGAGCCCGTGCCCGAAGCCGAGGAGCGCGCCCGGCTGTTGCCGGTCATGGGCCGCCTCCGCGAAGTGCGGCCCGACGCCGTTCTTTCCGTTGACACCCTCAAGGCGGGTACGGCCCGGGCGGCGCTGGAGGGCGGCGCGGACATCATCAACGACGTGTCCGCCTGTACCGCCGATCCGGCGCTGACCGACGTGCTCGTCGAGTACAAGCCCGGCTACGTGCTCATGCACAGTCAGGGCAACCCTCGAGAAATGCAGGTCAATCCGCACTACGGCGACGTGGTGGAGGAGATTCTGGCCTTTTTCGAACGTCATCTGGCCCGGCTGGTCAAGGCCGGACTCCCCGAGGATCGGATAGTGCTTGATCCCGGCATCGGGTTCGGTAAAAATAAGGATCATACCGTGGCGATCCTGCAAGGGATGGAACGGTTCGCCTCGCTCGGGCGTCCCCTGTACGTGGGGTTGTCCCGCAAGTCGATGTTCCGGGAACTGCTCGGGCTCGACGAGGTGGAACAGCGGGCCGAGGCCACGCGTCTGGCGGTGGCTCTGCTGGCCGCCCGCGGCGTCCCGTACCATCGCGTCCATGACGTCTCCGGCTGCGCGCAGGCGCTGCGGCTGGTCGAGGCCATGACGCCGTCCGCCTGATCTCTCCGGCGTACCCTGTAAACGCTCATTTGCGGAGCCGGACCTATGGATTTCTTGTCTTTTTATTGGCGCGACGTGCTGGACATCGCCCTCGTGACGCTGCTCCTGTACCGCATCCTGCTGCTCATCCGGGGAACGCGGGCGTTTTCCGCGCTCATCGGGCTGATCGGTCTGGTGGCGGTGTACGCCCTCTCCCATTATATCGGTCTCTATTCGCTCTCGTGGCTGCTGGAGAACCTGTTCGGTTCGCTGTTCCTCGTCATCGTGATCCTGTTCCATGACGACATCCGGCAGGGCCTCGCCGCCGTGGGCACGCGCTACCTGTCATGGAAAAAACGGCCCGTGCCCTCCAACATGGTCGGGGACCTCGTGTGGGTGTGCCAGTATTTCGCCAAACGCCGCATCGGCGCGCTCATCGTGCTGGAGAACAACGTCCAGCTCGGGGACATGATGCAGGGCGGAGTGGTGCTGGACGCCCGCATTTCCCGCGAACTGCTCCTGACCATCTTTTTCCCCAACACGGCCCTGCACGACGGCGCGGTGATCATCCGCAAGGGCCGCATCGCCGCCGCCGGCTGCATTCTGCCGCTGGCGCAGATGGACCGGCAGAACTTCGGCACGCGGCACCGAGCCGCGCTCGGAGCCACGGAAGTCAGCGACGCGACGGTCATCGTCGTTTCCGAGGAACGCGGCGAAGTGAGCGTGGCTTCCAAGGGCCATCTGGCGATCATGCCCGACGCCGAACAACTGAGAGAGACGCTGAACAATGTTATCCAACACTGAACCGCAAAAAGGCAACTGGCTGTACCTGCTGGTGGCCTTTCTCCTCGCCCTCGGGCTGTGGTATACGCTCAACGCCCGCGAGGAGATCGAACGTGTGGTCGAGGTGCGTCTTGACTATAAGGGCCTGCCGCCCGGCCTCATCGTGACCGGAGGGCAGCTCAACAAGGTCAGCGTGCGGCTGCGGGGGCCGAAGGAGCTGTTGCGCTCCATGACCAACCGGGAACTGTCCTACACGCTCGATCTGTCCGGCGTGACGCCGGGCAAGAACGTCATCCCGCTGACCTCGAACGACAAGCCGCCGGAACTGCGCGCCTATGAGGCCCTCGAAGTCACGCCGTCCCGTATGGTTCTCGAAGTGGACAAGATCATGGAGACGAACCTTCCCGTCAAGGTGTCCCTGCGGTCCTCGCCCGCCACTTCCTCGGTACGGCTCAAGGACGTGATGGTGACGCCGGCGCAGGTCACCGTGCGCGGCCCCGCGGGCGTCGTTTCCGGCATGAAGGACATTCAGGCCGAAATCCCGGTGGACCTTTCCGCCGAGGGCAAGGCCCTGAGCGAAACCGTGCCGTTGCTCGCTCCGCCCGCCGTGGAGCTGACCCCGCAATCCGTTGTGGTGACGTGGCGGATCGACGTGAAGCGGCGGTCCCTGAGCCTTCAGCGCGATGTGGTGTTCGACGGCGACGCCAGCCTGAGCATCCAGCCCTCGCGGGCCAATCTGGTGGTGTCCGTGCCGCAGGCGCTGGCGAAGGACACCGGGTATCTCGCCCAGTTTCAGGTGTCCGTTCCGTCCGATGCGCCGATGCCCGCCGGGGACGAGGAGCTGAGCGTCCCCTTGCAGGTGGCCGCCCCGCAGGGCGGTCGCGTCCTGAAAGTGAGCCCGGAAACCGTGATGATTTCCCGGCATGTGACCGAAGAATAGCGTCCGGCGTTCCGCCGCCCGCCAAAAACGTTTGGAGAGAGTGATGAGCGTTCGTCTTTTTGGAACAGACGGCCTGAGGGGCCGGGTCAACACCTATCCCATGACGCCCGAAGTGGCGCTGCGTCTGGGGCTGGCGGCGGGTACGTTCTACCGGAGCAAGAACCGCCGCAGCCGCGTGGTCATCGGCAAGGACACCCGTCTGTCCGGGTATGTTTTTGAAAACGCGCTGGCCGCCGGTCTGCTGGCCGCCGGTATGGACGTGTTTCTTGTCGGGCCGCTGCCCACGCCCGCGATTTCCTTCCTCACGACCAATATGCGGGCCGATCTGGGCGTCGTGATCTCCGCGTCGCACAATCCGTTCAGCGACAACGGCATCAAGTTCTTCGACGCCGAGGGATTCAAGATTCCCGACGCCGACGAGGACCGCATGACGGAGATGGTGCTCGATCCCCAGTTCGACTGGAACTATCCCGATCCCGCCAATACCGGGCGCGCCTACAAAATTCAGGACGCGCCGGGCCGTTACATCGTGTACCTCAAGAACAGTTTCCCCGCGCATCTGTCGCTTGAGGGCCTGCGGGTCGTCATCGACTGCGCCAACGGGGCCAACTACAAGGTCGCGCCGTTGGCTCTTGAGGAACTTGGGGCCGAGGTCATCAAGATCGGCACCGATCCCAACGGGCTGAACATCAACTACCGCTGCGGGTCCCTGTACCCCGAAGCCGTGTCCGCCAAGGTCCGGGAAACGCGGGCCGACATCGGCCTTGCGCTGGACGGCGACGCCGACCGCCTCATCGTGGTGGACGAAAAGGGCACCGTGCTGGACGGCGACCAGATCATGGCCCTGTGCGCGCAGGACCTCATGCAGCAGGGCAAGCTCCCCGGCAACATCCTCGTCGCCACGGTGATGAGCAACATGGCGCTGGAAGTGTTCATGAAGGAACGCGGCGGTACGCTCATCCGCACCAACGTGGGCGATCGGCACGTCGTGGCCGCCATGCGTCAGCACGGCGCGCTGCTCGGCGGCGAGCAGTCCGGGCACCTTATTTTCCGCGAATACAGCACTACGGGCGACGGTCTGCTGGCCGCGCTCCAGATTCTGCGGGTCATGCGCCAGCGCGGACGCCCGCTGTCCGAACTCGCCGGGCTGCTCGTTCCCTATCCGCAGGAACTTCGGAACGTGCACGTCGAACATAAGACGCCGTTCGAAGAGTGCCCGGAAATCGCCGAGGCCGTCGCCCGCATCGAAAAGGGGCTGGAAGGCCGCGGGCGCGTCCTGCTGCGCTATTCCGGCACGGAACCGCTGTGCCGGGTCATGGTCGAAGGACAGGATGCGGACAAGGTGCGGGGCTACGCCAAGGAACTCGCGGGTATCGTCGAAAAGGCGCTTGCCTAACGTTTTTCTCCGCGTTGCGGCCTTGCGGAAAAGCGGGCCCCGCGGGATGAACGCAGCGGCCCCCTCGCCGTCGCCGGGAGGGGGCCTCGTTTTGGTCGCCGGATGGAGGCATTGACTTTCATTGCTGACGGCGGGATAGTGTTTATAAGAGGCATTCCCTGTACCCTATGGTATGGGAGTGCCGTCGGACGCCCGCCGAGGATGTTTCGGAGGCCAGACACTGTATCTTACGAGAGAGGAGCGCTCGCTTATGGATATTCGCAAGGTCGTCATTCCGGTCGCCGGTTGGGGAACCCGTTCGCTGCCCGCCAGCAAGAACATCCCCAAGGAAATGTTGCCCGTCTACAACAAGCCCGTGGTGCAGTACGTCGTGGAGGAAGCCATGCGGGGCGGCGTGGAGGACGTCATTTTCGTGACCAACCGGGACAAGGGCGTGATCGAGGACCACTTCGATTACAACCTTCAGCTTGAAGGCGTGCTTGAGCGCGCCGGAAAGCTGGAGATGCTCAAGGTCGTGCGCGGTGTGGCCGAAATGGTCAACATCATGTCCGTACGCCAGAAGAAACAGCTCGGCCTCGGTCATGCGGTGCTCTGCGCGAAAGAGATGGTGAAGGGCGAATCCTTTGCGGTCATGGTCGGCGACGACTTCATGATCGGGGAGGGCGCCGGTCTTGAACAGCTCGTCAAGGTGGCGTCCGAACACGATATGCCGGTCATCGGCGTCATGGAAGTGCCCGCCGACAAGGTGAACCGTTACGGCATCGTGATGGGCGAGGAAATCACGCCCGGCGTGTACAACATTACGGACATGGTGGAGAAGCCCGCCGTGGGAACGGTGGATTCCCGCCTCGCCATCGTGGGCCGGTATGTGCTCACGCCGGATATTTTTGAGCATCTTGAGCGGGTGAAGCCCGGACACGGCGGCGAGATTCAGCTCACCGACGCGCTGGCGACGCTGGCGAAGGAACGCGGCATGCTCGCGGTGAAGATGGGCGGCATCCGGTTTGACGCCGGGGACTGGGTGGATTATCTGTCCGCCAACATCTATTTCGGCCTGCGGGACGAGGCGCTGTGCGAGCCGCTCAAGGCTCGGCTGCGCGAAATGCTCGGCTGATGTTTCGGGTCGCTCCGCCCGGGGCGGCCCGTTTCCGTTTTTCGGCGGCGTCGTCCGCTTTCGAAGCGGCGTTCTCATGAACGCCGCCCACGTTTTGCTCACAGGATGGTCTCTTGCTTCGTACCGTCGCGCTGCTGACCCCGCCGTTCGCGTCCCTGACCTATGCCGTCCCCGAGTGGCTCGCCGATTTCGACTGGTGTCCCGGCCTGCGGGTCGCGGTGCCGCTCGGTCGGGGCATGCTGCGCGTGGGCGTCGTGCTCGGGGACGGCTCTCCCTTGCCGGAAGGGGTTGCGGCAAAGCCCATGCTCTGGCCTCTGGAGGCCGAGCCGTTGTTGCCGGCCGGGCACATGGAAATGGTGCGCCAGCTCGCCGTCCGGCAGGCCGTGATGCCGGGGCAAATCCTTGCGGCGGTGCTTCCGGCTGGGCTCAGAGTGACGCAGATGCGTCTGCGGATCATCGGGGAACAGGGCAAGGCCCGGGTGCGCCTGCTGAAGGAACTGTCCGGACTGGCGTCCGACGAACTGCGCGCGCTCGGCGAAGCGTGGATGCGGGGCGGAGCGGAACTGCTCGGCCCGCGTGAGGACGCCGCCGCCAGCGAATTGTGCGTGCTGCGCTGCGATCCGCCGTGGTCGGTACGGCCCACGGCGACCCGTCAGATCGAACTGTTGGAGTTTTTGCTCGAAAACGGGGCCGTTTCCCGGCGCGACGTGCTGCGCCGTCTGGGGCAGGGCGTCGCCCCGGCGCTTGAAACCCTGTTGAAGAACGGGCTGATCGGCCTGCGTTCCCTCGGTTGCGAATCGGCGGGCGAAGAGGAACCCGGATGCAACCTCCTGCCTCCGGTTTCGGAAGCGTCGTTCGTGCTGTCCGAAGCGCAACAGGCTGCGCTTGCGGCGTTTCGGGCCGATCTCGATGCCGGGAAACCGGCGTCGCATCTGCTGTTCGGGGTGACCGGAAGCGGAAAGACCGCCGTGTATATGGAGCTGGCGAAGGAATGCCTGTGTCGGGGGCGCTCCATGCTGCTGCTTGCGCCGGAAGTGGCGCTGGCCCTGAAACTGCGGCGGGACGCCTCGCTCGCGTTGCCCGACGCGCCCCTGTATTTTTTTCACGGCTACCAGTCGCCCGCGCTGCGCGAAAAGACGTTCCGCGAACTTGCGAAGCGCCGTGAGCCCTGCCTCGTCGTGGGGACGCGTTCCGCGCTGTTCCTGCCGCTGCCGTCCCTCGGCGCGGTGGTGCTGGACGAGGAACACGACGCCTCGTTCAAGCAGGACGAGGGGCTCACCTATCAGGCCAAAGAAGTCGCGTGGTTCCGCATCGCGCAGGCCAAGGGCCTGCTGGTGCTCGGTTCCGCGACCCCGGACCTGAAGACCTTTTACGCCGTGCGGGAGGCCAAAATCCCGGTATCCGCGCTTCCGGCCCGCGTGGGCGGAGGCACGCTTCCGTCCATCCGGCTGGTGGACATCCGTTCCGCCAACTGCGCGGAGTCCATCCTCGCCCCGGAAACGCTCTCTGCGCTCAAGGAGACGGTGGCGCAGGGCGATCAGGCGGTCATCCTGCTGAACCGCCGGGGCTACGCGCCGCTGATGTATTGTCTCGACTGCGGGAAGGTGGCCCGGTGTCCGCACTGCGACATCGGACTGACCTATCACAAGGGCCGGGAACGTCTGGTGTGCCACTACTGCGGCTATTCGGTGCCGTTTCCGTCCCCGTGTCCGAGCTGCAAGGGGCTGCATTTCCATCCGATGGGGCAGGGCACGGAGCGGGTCGAGGAGTTCATCGGGACGCTGTTGCCGCCCGGAGGCCGCGTGTTGCGGCTGGACCGCGACAGTACCCGGCGTCCGGGGCGTATGGAGGAAATCCTCGAATCGTTCGCCCGTCAGGAAGCGCAGGTGCTCGTGGGGACGCAGATGCTGTCCAAGGGACACCATTTCCCCCATGTGACGCTGGCCGTGGTGGCGGACGGGGACATCGGCCTAAACCTGCCCGACTACCGGGCGGCGGAGCGGACCTTCCAGCTCCTCGTGCAGTCCTCGGGCCGGGCCGGGCGCGGCGAGAAGCCGGGTCAGGTCATCATCCAGACGCGCGATGTGAACCACTATTGCTGGCAATACGTGAAGTCCGGCGACTACGAAGGATTTTACGAATACGAGATCGCCCTCCGCAAGCGGCGTCGGTACCCGCCGTTCATCAATCTGGCCCTGCTGCGGATTTCCTATCCGATGGACTGGGCGGACGGTCCGACGCAGCTTGCGCGGATTACCGCGTTGCTGCGTTCCGAGAGCAAGGAACGCGGCGTGACCGTGCTCGGGCCCGCGCCCGCGCCGCTGCCGCTCCTGCGGGGGCGCAGGCGGTTTCAGTGTCTGTTCAAGGCTGGGGATTGGCAGGCCATCCGCGCGCTCTACGCCGCGCTGCTGCCCCTCGCCTCGCCTCCGAATCTGCGTATTTCGTTGGATATCGATCCCGTGAATATGCTGTAGTTGGGAGGGGCGAGAACCGGGGGAAGGGGAGAAGGGACCCTTTGAAAAGGGCTCCCTTCTCCCCTTCCCCCGGACCCCCTTCCTT
>PPYF01545133.1_pt1 | contig 17375 bp, 17 predicted proteins | sample 1559871 | NCBI WGS metagenome assembly PPYF01 (sample SAMN08240021, study PRJNA423297) | Human gut metagenome, whole genome shotgun sequencing project.
TTGAGCATATCGTGCTGCAACCCCGACGGATGCAGTTCGTCATTGACGAGCTGCCTGCCATCGCTGTCTGCGGTGCAGGGTGGATTTACGGCGGTATGGAGGGACGACCATTCACCGCATTCGCCATATCGGCTGCCCTGCTGCTCACCCTTGTGCTGCTGTACCGGTTCGTCTATCTGCGCCGGACACGGTATTATATCGGCAGAGAACAGATTATCAGCAAGCATGGCGTACTGTCCCGAAAGACGGACTATATGGAGCAATACCGCATTGTGGATTTTGTGGAACACCAGAGCCTCATGCAACAGCTTTGCGGATTGAAAACGGTACGCATCTTCTCAATGGACAGGAACACTCCCCGGCTGGATCTGATAGGTATCAGGCGCGGCTTCGATGTCGTGACGCTCATCCGTGAACGTGTAGAATACAATAAACGAAAAAAGGGAATATATGAGATTACGAATCATTAGTCTGGTTTTAGTTGCCATCTGTCTGTTTCCGCAACTCGGCAAAGCGCAGATCGCGGCATCCAATCCTTTGGAGTGGATGGCATTGGCAGAGGGTAACGAACTGATAAACGACCAGATAGAAAGACAGATAAAGGGACAGACGCAGACGGCGTTGTTGCAAAACAGCATTGCCGCAGAGTTCAACAGCATACGCAAGTGGGAGAAACAGTATAACAGCTATCTCAAGACGGCAAGCGGCTACGCCTCGTCGCTGAAAGCCTGCACCCATCTTTACAATGACGGCGTGAGAATCTTCCTCACACTGGGGAAATTAGGCAAGGCCATCAGGAACAATCCGCAGGGCATCATCGCCGGAATGAGCATGAACAACCTGTATATCGAAACGGCAACGGAACTGGTATCAGTATTCACGCTCCTTAATGACGCAGTAGCCAAAGGGGGCACTGAAAATATGCTGACAGGAGCCGAACGCAGCAAGACGCTGTGGGCACTCAACGACCAGCTTTCCGCTTTCAGCCGGAAACTGCATCTGCTGTACCTGAGCATACGATATTACAACCTCAATGACGTGTGGAACAATGTGACGGCCGGGATGCTCGACCGCAACAACGGAGAGGCGGCACGCATAGCCATGTCCCGTTGGCGCAGAGCTGCCGCCCTCGCCCGATAAAACCGAACATACGATGAGACGGACAATATGGATAAGCCTCCTGCTGCTATGTATAGGTATCGGCAAGGCACAGGCACAGAATGATCCTGTGTTGGCAGGAATGATTCTGCTATACACCAACAAGGCGGAAAAGGAACTGAAGAATCAGGAAAAGGTGATGCTGATGCAGACCACCGGCCATCTGTGGACGAAAGAGGAGGTGAAAGCCACCACCGACCTGCAACGAGAGTTCAACAATTATCTCGATTCCTTCCGCTCGATAGTGTGCTACGCGGCTCAGATTTACGGTTTTTACCATGAAATATCGAGGCTGACCGACAACATGGGGGATTTTACCAGGCAGGTAAACCGGCATTCGCCCAACGCACTGGCCGTAGCACTCTCGACCCAGCGAAACAGGATTTACAGAGAGCTGATTATGAACAGTGTGGAAATCGTCAACGACATCCGTATGGCGTGTCTCTCCGACAACAAAATGACGGAGAAGGAGCGTATGGAAATCGTATTCGGTATCCGGCCGAAGCTAAAAATGATGAACAAGAAGCTGCAACGGCTGACCAAAGCCGTGAAATACACCACAATGGGCGATATATGGCGCGAAATAGACGAGGGTTCTCGCCCCATCACCGACAAACGCGACATAGTAGAAGCGGCCAAAAGACGCTGGCGGCAGACAGGAAAGAATGTAAGACCTTAAAAAAAGCAGAACGATATGGGATTTTGGAACACAGTATTAAGATATGGCGGCCAAGCCGCAAAAGGTGTAGGCCACGCCACAGCCGCCACCAGTAAGAGCATGGGCAAGGCCATGCTGAATCCTTCGCAGACATTGCGAGGCGCAGGTCAGGCGGTAAAGACCGCAACTATCGGAGGAGCGGTAGGCTATGTGGGATGGGAAAAGCTGACCACCGACAAAAGTGTGGTACGCATCGTAAGTGATGCCGTAGTCGGCGAATCGGTAACGAACACCCTTGCAGGCACGGCAGACAACGTGCGTGAAATGAAAGACAAAGCCGGTAAAGCCATCGACAATATGAGCGGCGCAGTGGCCGGTCTCGACAACAAACTGAGCGGAGTATCGAACTTCCTGCACAGTGCATCCAACGGAGGTATCACCGATATGTTGGGGGGATTTTTCCGTAACCTCGGCAACGGCAACGTGTCGGGGTTGAGCATCGCAGGACTGATAGCCGCCGCATTCCTCATATTCGGACGCTTCGGCTGGTTAGGCAAGATTGCCGGCGCGTTCCTCGGTATGCTGCTTATCGGCAACAATGCCAATGTGCTACGCGCCTCGAATCCGGACAACGCGCCAAAGGTTCAGGCTTCGGCTATCCCGGTGGAGGAACAGAGCCGGAGCGGAGGGATGAAAAGATAGAGTAACAACATCAATATCAAACGGAAATGAAATATACAGAAGAAATGATACTGCACTCCGAGAGCGGTTACAGTATGCCGTTCGAGGAACCGGAAGGCAAGGATGTGGAGCTGTCGCTCGGCTACGGCGAGCAGGCAGATCCGGCAACAGGAGAGAAATTCTTTCATCACGGTATCGACTTCAACATCCGGTGCTATATGCTTTCGGCCATAGCCAGCGGTATCGTGTCGGGAGTCGGCAACGACCCTGCACACGGTATCTGCCAGACCATCCGCTATGGGGAATATGAAGTGACATACGGACACCTGTCGAATGTCTTTGCACAATTCGGGCAGCGCGTCAAGGCCGGACAGACGGTCGCCCTGAGCGGTGACAGGCTGCATCTTGAAGTCCGCTTCAAGGGGGAGGAACTGAACCCTATCGAATTTCTGACGATGCTATACGGAAATATCCGTGCGATGCGTCAGGCCGCAGGGCGTGACACAGCCGGTTTCTCCGACTTGGAAATGACGCTGCAGACCGATTATGAGAAAGATAAAAGGGAAATAGAGGAATTGATGCTGCGCTTCCTGCCACATTATATGGAGGATCTGCAACGTGGCGCATACACATTGCCGGGACATACGGAGCAATCGCTCCGCAACATCTTCACGATGGGCGCAATGAAGGAGTATTTCTACGAGCGTATGCCGAGTATGGCGAATCCGCTCGGGCTGGGACACAAGGCCATGCCTCTTGCCTGCAAGGTTCAGAACCTACTTATCGGGGACTTTCTGAACTACCTCGCGCTACGGCACAACGTGTATCTCTCCACGATGGGCGGCGACGTAAAAAAAAACTCCATGACGAAGCCTTAGCAAGCGGCGGTATCATCGACCCATTGGCAGAGCTGGATATCGACATACAGAGTTTTGACATACCAAGAATGGTCACGGTCTATCCTGACCGCGCAGGAATCAGGTGGTGGACGAAAGCATGGTTCAACAACCGCGAGGAGGGCGAGACATCCGTGGAAATCGAACGAGAACAGGCCATACGCTTCATTCAGGACAACATTGAAAAGGATGCGTGGCTGGAAATGTTCTTTCCGCGCCAGATGGAAATTTATCACAACGCCATCGAACAGACGAAAGAACAGCTATTGAAACAAATAAACATATAAAATCATGGACGGAATCAATCATAGCCAGCAATTCGCGGAAATAGAACGCCTCACAAGCGACTATTTCCATTGCCACCTTGCGCCGGTGATGTCGAGAACACAGGCTTACCTCACAAAGAAGCAGGGAGAGGAAATGAAGGAGTATTCCACCTCGTTGGGCGGCATACTCAGTATGATGGCTTCGTCCGCACAGCCGATGAGCGACCCTTATCAGGTACTCAAGGTGACGGGCGAATGGAACTCGAAAACGACGGAAGATTATATCGGGATGTGCAAGGAGGAGATTTCCAAAGCGACCGATATGCAGCAGGATCTTGCATATATGGCAGTCAAGTGGCGCGATACGGTGGTACAGGAGGTCGGGCGCGAACGTTACGACGAACTGTCCGCCCAACTCGGCGGCGACCTTGCCTACGCATATATAGAACACCGGATGGAGCAACTGATGATTGACCGGCTTGTCAAAGAGCGTATGCCCAAGTCGTCAGCCGACTACATCATACGCAAGGCCGCGCAATCGAGCCTGCTCGGATTGTCGCAGACCCTAAGCCGTTCGCCGCTGGCAGAGGAAATAGAAGCTCGCGGAGAAGCCGCCTACCGTCCCGGCAAACTGGAAAAAGGCGCAGGGCGCGTATTGGGCGCATCTGCGGATGCCGTCATGCTGGGCGGTGTCGGGTCGTGGGCCTCATTGGCAAGGTTCATCGGGGCAGACGTGGCTATCTCGGCCGTCGCCTCGCACTTCGAGCCGTCGAAGCCCGAAACATTGTCTGTGGAACAGTGCATCAGCAAGGGGGTGTTCGGCAGCGAACGAAATGTTTTCGACGGCTTCCGCAAGGAGGCTACGACGATGCGGACAGGGAAAAGCGCGCTTCTGTCAGAAGCCAATGAACAGTTGAACAGAAAAATCCCCCTTGTGAATTTTAATTTTTCAGAATGGATGAACTCTCAGCAAACCATGCCTTTTTGGACAAACGGATTCCATAAAAAGGAAGAACAGGAACAGGACGCCCGATACAAGGATGTACCGTTGGTAGTCGCGCCCGGTCATGAGGAAGCCTACCTTAACGATCTGGCGAAAAAGAAAAACAACGTTGCAGAACCGGGACAAGAGCAAACGGAAGAACCGAGAGAAGAAAAACTGAGGGAGGAAACGGAACATGAGGGTCAATCCCCCTATCCTACCGAAATGCAGCAAGAACAGGATGTGCATACCCATACAAACGGATGGGACGGTATTCTCGGTGCATTAGGGATGAACGGTATGGGTGACATCACCGGAAACCTCGGCTATGTCATGGCCATGTTGCCCGATGTGCTGTTGGGCGCATTCACCGGTAAAAGTCAATCGTTACGACCGGGAGACAACCTGTTGCCGATAGCGAGTATCGTGGCAGGGATGTTCGTGCGCAATCCGTTGCTGAAGATGCTCCTGATAGGTCTGGGAGGCGTGAACCTGCTGAACAAAGCCGGACATGAGGCCCTGCAGAAGCGGACGGAAGATAAGCTGCATGGGGATTACAAAAAAGATGCGCAGTACCGACGCTATGCGGATGAACCGCTCAATCCGCGCATCGTGAACCCAGTCTTGCAGGGTTGTACGCTTGTCGCGACGATAGACCGTGTGCCATGCACCATCCAACTGTCGCCGACCGTGGCAGACGCTTACCATACCGGGGCGTTGCCACTGAACACACTGGCGAACGCCGTTCTCGCCAAGAGCGACCAGCTCCGTCAAATCGCGTCAAGGAACTATGACGACGGACAGCAGGAAACCATCGTGCGCACACGGAGCATACAATAAATTCATGAACATCATAAGAGGTATTATATGAAAGAGAAGTCACCAATCGAAAAGAAAGCCGAAGAAAAGCAGATAAACCTACTGTCTGCCGCCTTGCGTGAAGCCTCGAATGCCGGTGGGCACTGGCTCAACGCTTCGGGCAAGAAATTTCCGCGCCTTTATCCACAAGGCGTTTCCGCCAGTCCGTTCAATGCGCTGTTTATGGCGTTGCATTCGGACAAAAACGGATGTAAGACCAACCTGTTCTCGCTTTACAGCGATGCCAAAGCGCGTGGTGCTGCGGTGCGTGAGCAAGAACAAGGTGTGCCGTTCCTGTATTATAACTGGAACAAGTACGTCCACCGGAACAATCCGGACGAAACCATAGACCGGGCAACCTATCTCGAACTGGACGATGAAAAGAAGGCACAGTTCAAGGGCGTACACAACCGGGAGATACGGACACTGTTCAACATCGACCAGACCATGCTCCCATACATAGACAAAAAGAGTTACGAGGAAGCGGTGAAACAGGACGGCAATGCTCAAGAGAGGGGCTACACCGAAGCGGACAACCGCCGCCTGCACAGCCGGTTTAATGACTTCCTGTTGAAAATGAAGGACAATCTTGTCCCCATACGTTCGGACGGAAGCGGCGTACCCCATTACGAGACAGACCGGGATGCGGTATATATGCCGCGCCAAAAGGATTTTGAACATTACCATGATTATCTACAGGAAGCCTTGCGCCAGATAGTGAGTGCCACAGGACATCAGCAACGGCTCGCACGTGAGGGGATGGTGATGAAGAACGGCATAGCTCCGTCGGAAGATGCGGTAAAGTACGAGCGGCTGGTAGTGGAACTGGCCTCGGGTATCAAGATGATGGAACTGGGACTGCCGGCACGGCTTTCCGATGAAAGCCTCAAGACAGTGGATTACTGGTGTCGGGAACTGAAAGAGAATCCCTGTATGACGAACGCGCTCGAAAGTGACGTGAACAACGCACTTGAAGTGATACGCAAGGCGGAGCGCGGTGAGAAAATCGAATATGCCACTCTGCGCAACCGGCGGCAGACATCCGCCATGCAGGAACAGATGCCAAAGCATTATTTCGTGGCGAACGAGATACGGCAACATCCCGACAAAGAGTCGAAAAGCATTGTGCTTGTCATTGACAGGCAGACGAAATCCGCAGATGTAATCTTGCCGGCAGGAGCTTCGGCGGATATTGACAACGAGATTCCGGGTATGAACAAAGGGCGTATCGAACGAGCTTTGCAGAAAGAAGGTATTGAGCAGGTTCGCTTCTATAATACCGACGGCGCACTGGGCTACAGGCCTGACGACAGCTACTTCGCAGAGAAGCTGGTGACATTGGCCCGGCTGAAAAACCGGACTTTGGAGATGCTGTCAACATTGGATGTCTCATCGGCCGTGAAACGTGCGAATGAAGTGAGCTTCAACAAAGTGCAGATGATTCAGGACGACATGAAACGTTGGGCACTATACATCAAGCCGGAACATAAGGAGGGATATAGCGTCTATCCTGAGAAAGAGGATGTCAACCGTTTCTTCTCCACACTGAAACAGGCGATGGATAATATCGACAAGGTGCGTATGGAACTGGCACACAAATATTACGCTCTGGCAGAAGTCCAGCCCGACCTGAAGGTGGATCTGTTCAGCAGTGACACACAGGATATAGACCTGAACAGGATTCAGCGCGTCTCCATCTTCAATACGAAGCAGAACGAGAGGCTATGCGTGGCAACCATTGACGGAGTGAAATTGCAGCCACGCAGCGTAACGACACAGCAATGGCAACGGATGTTGATTGCGGAAGATAAAAACGAATACAAACGCCATCTGGCCGCTACGCTGTTTGCCGACGTGCTACGCAAGGGACAGACGCAGGAAGAGAATCGGCAACGGCAAGGCGGAGAGGCAACGACCAAACGTACAGACGAGGTTGTCCGGGAAGCAGCTTTGCCGAGAAACGGACTGCCCATAGAAAACCTGTCGGAACAACTGTATGGCAAATACAGGGAAATAAAGGAGGGACAGCCGGATACCGTTGTCCTCTTCAAACATGAAGGCGGCTATTATGCGTCCATGTATGACGCGGAAACCATAGCCAACGAACTGGATCTGCCTCCGCAAAAGGAACGTCCAGCTTTCGACCCGGACAAAATGATACTTGTGTTCGGACATGACAACGAGGAAACCGGGAAGCAGATTCTCGCACTGCAAGCATACACAATAGATTGCGCCGCACCTGAATTGCAGCAGGAAAACGGCGAGCAAAACGATAACGAACAACACCCGACTTTCAGGAGGTAGAGATATGGCAAGCAGAAATCAGGAATATGCGCAGCAGTATGCGGAGTATGCTATGGAGCAGATGCGCCGGTATGGAATACCAGCCTCCGTAACATTGGCACAAGGTATTTTGGAAAGTTCCAACGGACGGAGCCGACTGGCACAGAACGAGAACAACCATTTCGGTATCAAGGCAACACCCTCATGGATTGCACAAGGGGGCAGATACGGCCTGTATTCGGATGACAAGCCGAATGAGAAATTTTGCAGTTATGACAGCGTGGGCGATTCATACGAACACCACTCCCGATTCTTGAAAGAGAACAGCCGCTATGCCGGTTGCTTCAAATTATCGCCTGACGATTATAAGGGCTGGACGCGAAGCATCGAGAAAGCCGGTTACGCCACAGGGGGCAAATATGCCGATAACCTGCAGAAAATCATTGAACAGAACGGTTTGCAGCAATATGACCGGATAGTGATGCAGGAGATAGCGGCACAAGGAAAAGAGTTCGGAGTGGAGAACAATCCGAGACGCTCCCCGGAGGGTGCGACCAACGCCGCCAACTACTCTTTTCCGGTGGAGCGTGACGAGTTCCTTTTCGTCACCTCTCCTTTCGGTATGCGGAAAGATCCGATGGACGACAGCAAACAACAGATGCACAAAGGGGTCGATATACGATGTAAGGGCGACGCGGTGCTTGCCACGGAGAACGGAGGCAAGGTCGTGGCGGTGAATCATAATAAAAACACGCCCGGCGGCAAGTCGCTGACAGTGGAGTATGCCCGTGCCGACGGCAGCAAGGTACAGTGCAGCTATATGCACCTGAGCGAAGTGTCCGTAAAACCCGGTGATACGGTGCAAGCCGGACAAAAGCTTGGCGTCTCGGGCAATACAGGCACACGCACGACAGGCGAACACCTGCATTTCGGTGTGACGAACATCTATCCCGACGGTACACGCCGCGATATAGACCCGGCGGCGTACCTGAACGAAATCGCACAGAAAGGCCATATCCGGCTGCAAGTGCTACATAACGGAAACGACCTGCTTGCCAAATATAAGGGAACGGAAACAATTTCTACCGAAAAGAGCCTTTCGCCAGACGGATGGATGAAGAAGCTGCTATCCTCGGAGGATAGCGGCGTGGGGCTTTCGGGCTGCAACGACCCGATTGTGGAGATGGCAATGACGGCATTCAGCTCACTGATGATGTTGGCCGTGCAGATAGACAACAAGAACGAGGAGGAACAGAAAGCGGCTATATCGGAAGCGATGGACTCACGGCACATCGACCTGAGAGCGTTGTTGCCGAACATGAAACAGTGCGACCTGACCATCGGCGAGAACGGCAAAGCCATGCTGCGCGTGGAAAACGGAGACCTGCGCCTTTCGCGAGAGCTGACATCCGCAGAACTGAGCCGTCTCTCCGCCACACTGAATAATGACACACTCACGGAGGAAACCAAGCGGACTCGTGTTGCCGGTCTGCTGAACAGGGTTATCCTTTCGGAAGCGGCCTCACTGAATTTCGAGCAAGGGATGTCCCAGCAACAGGGACAGGCGGAGAACCTGAAACGATAAAAGCATGGCGATATGATAAAATGCGTGATGATACAGCTATGCAAGTATCTGTTCGGATTGTCCTACCTTGCCCTGCACGTCCGAATCTGCTATCTCCTGTTCGGATGGATAGCGACACTCGTTATCGTGGGCGTGCAACTGTTCATCGCCGGATGGCTTGTCTGGGCGATGATACGCGCTCCCGATTAGAACGGCATTACCAGACTTCAACAATCAATAAAAAACCATGTCGCACTTGTCGGATGATCCATGTATCATTTAAAGACAGAAAACAGATGATTAAATGTAATGTTACAGTATGCGGAATTATCAGCCGCGATGCGTCGATACGCATGAACACAGAGGGAAAAGAGTTTCTGACCTTTCCGCTCCGGATTACGATTCCGGCGACCGACGGCCAGAGCATGAATATCGAGGTGAGTGTCCGCAAAGAGGGTGAACGCAGTGAGACCGACGGTTTTCGGAACGGTTCACGCGTCGAGGCAAGGGGTACGATGTACTTCAAGCGTCGGGGCGACAAACTTTATCTCAATTTGTTTGCCGATGAGATATGCAAGGCTTCGGAGGATAATGCGGATGCCATCAAAGGCGAGCTGGTGTTTCGCGGCAAGGTCGGCCAGAGAATCGAGGATAAAAGGGATAAGAAAGATAAGCCATACACGGTGTTCTCGGCGTTCAGCGCGGAGAAAGTCGCTGACGGATTCGAATACCAGTGGGTACGCTTCTTCTGCTTCGGCTATGAGCGCGAAAAGTGGTTACAGGCCGGTGTGAAAGTGGATGTCAGAGGGGAAATGAACCTGTCGGCACACAATGGGATGATTAATGTCTCCTGCAAGGCGGAAGAACTTGCGGAATATGTGGCGGAGTCGTCTAACTACAATCAATGACGGTTATGGCTGGGTACAGAAATAGAAATTCCGACGGGCCGAATAGTGAGGACAAGGCTCTCGACCTCTTTGCAGAAATGATGATTGAGAAAATCGAGAGCATCCACAAAAACTGGAAAAAGCCCTGGTTCACGGAAGGCACGCTGCAATGGCCGTGTAACCTCTCGGGGCGCGAGTATAACGGAATGAACGCATTGATGTTGTTCCTGCATTGCGAGAAAGAGGGGTATAAGATACCTCGCTTTTGCACATTCGATTGCGTCCAACGCCTCAATGCTCCCAGCAAAGAGGGAAAGGAACAGCCGCGTGTCTCGATTCTGCGCGGCGAGAAATCTTTTCCGGTGATGCTGACCACGTTTACATGCATACATAAGGAGACTAAAGAGAAAATCAAGTATGACGAATACAAGAAGCTGTCCGACAAAGAGAAGGATGAGTATAACGTCTATCCGAAAATGCAGGTGTTCAGGGTGTTCAACGTGGCGCAAACCAACCTGAAAGAAGCCCGTCCGGAGATGTGGGAAAAGCTGGAACAGGAATACTCGCAGCCTAAAATAAAGAATGGGGAGGATTTCAGCTTCGCTCCGGTCGATACGATGATAAGAGATAATCTCTGGATTTGTCCCATCACGCCGAAACATCAGGATGATGCTTACTACTCAATCACGAAAAATGAAATCATCGTGCCTGAAAAGGAGCAGTTCAGGTCGGGAGAAGCGTTCTATGGAACTCTTTTCCACGAAATGACGCACTCGACCGGTGCGGAAAGTGTACTCAACCGGTTAAAGCCGACATCTTTCGGTTCTCAGGAGTATGCGAGGGAGGAACTGGTGGCCGAATTGGGCGGCGCATTGGTCGCCCAGCGTTACGGTATAACCAAGCATATCAAGGAGGACAGTTGTGCATATCTCAAAGGGTGGCTTGACAAACTGAAAGAATCGCCGCAATTCATTAAAACCACATTGATTGACGTGAAAAAAGCGGCATCGCTGATCACGCAAAGAGTGGATAAGATTGCACAGGACATGGAACAGAATGTCAGCGAGAAACAGGAAAGCGGAGTTGCCGCAAAGGAGAAGATATTTTATTCTTCCGTCGCGTATCTCCAGTTCGCGGATGACACGAGGCAACTCGACGAACTCAAGGACAAAGGGGACTACGAGGGACTGCTGACGCTTGCCAAAGAGTATTACGACGGCAACGGTATCAACGAAAAGGATACCTATCCGTCACCCACTAACAACAGGGGTGATGACCTTCTTATCGAGGATAAAAATTTTGCCGTCGTATATAACGGAAGTGTCGGAGGCACATACGAAGTGATGCTGAAATTCACAGAACAGGAAGTGCGTGACCATATCCAGCGTTACGGTGTCGATCTTGCCGGAGAGACAATCAAAGAGGTTGCCAAAGATATGGCTGCAGAACAGTTCTCCGCCATGTCGCAGCAAAAGATTCCTGCATTCGAGATGCCGAACGGTGATGTCCTTTATGTCGGGTATAACCGTGAATCCGATACGCTGGATGTCGGTCAGACAGCCAATGCAGGTATCATAGCGCAGCATCGCTTTCCTTATGACCATAATATCGGACTGGATGCCAATCTGCAAAAGGTAAATGAAAAGCTGAACGAGATGGAGGAATATCAGGAAGAAATGCAAGAGGCAGAATATAGCGGCGGAATGCGGCGTTAAAGGGCAATGTATAAGCGATGTGGAGCGGACTGTATAAAGTCTGCTCCACGTTTTTATAGCCTGCACCGATGCCATAGATACGATGCAGGCTGTTCATATTATTATTGGTTTAATAAGCAGTCAATCATTGACTGTAGGTCTGACAGGTCACAATATTGATTCCGTCCGCCGGTGTAGTCCTTTGCGTGCTTGGCTGTACGTATAAGGAACGAATCGAGTTCTATTCTTACACCACTGCCCATTCGGGAGAGTGTGGATGAGTGACTGATATAAACGAATTTGCCGTTACGTTCAACAAAACAAGAGGTGTCATAATGTCCTTTTGAATTGGATACTACTGTTGCATCAACGGCTTTTGCATATTTGGAAATCTCACGCACCAAAGCGGTTTGGAAATTGCGGTATTCCTTTGAAACATAACTACCTGCATCTGCAAGGATAGAAGATTGCCATTTGGTATAAAAATTCTGTGCCATATTGATTTTTATTGTTGATTCTGTAAATAATCTTTCCACTTATCGCCATCGATAGTGAGCTTATCAAACTCCCAATCGTATTCCACTTCCGGCATATTGGTATAAGGAAAATAGATGGTGTAACCTATCTGTCCGTAAGAGCAATGCAACGGCGTCACACATATTTCATGACCGAAATAAAGTTGGGGAGTACAATATTTCCGCCAGTTGAAACGGCCTGCGGCTATATTGCCGCAAAGTCGTTTAAGAGCGTTGTTCACTGTCATTTCATACCTCCTTTTCTTACGATTGTGAGTTGGTCGGGACGGTCAGGAAACCAATAGGCATCGCTATCTATATATACACATCTTGCGCCATTCCACGGCTTCCCGAAAGCCAATACTTCTTTGGGGCCGAATACCACACCGTAGTCATTCGTGAATGCAACCATGTCACCTACAGCCAAATCGTTGTCTGTTTCCATGACATCCGACAGCCTGTTAAAAAACTCCATACCTTCCTTTTCCTGCTTTGCCCTCCATCTCCGGAACTCCTTTTTGTGGCTTCTCGGTGTGGGTATAGGGGACAATTCCGATGCACGAACCTCTGCCTCAGACGAACCGCTTGCTATCAAAATAATGCTGTCACTATCCACTTTCTCAGGAGCGGAAATCACTTTATAAGTTCCGTCAGAGTTACCATTGTCGAGGTCTTTGCAGTAAAGGAGATTGCCACTTTTGATGTAATCGTATTTTCCCATTGTCTTTTGATTTATTGATTTTTTATTTTCCCTCTTTTTGAAGCTCTTTCGGCTTCGCCCAGAGGGGCTGTTTCATGTGCGATCCAAACGGTGGGAGCAAGAATATCGGGCAAGGAACCAGGAGTGAAATTTTATGAATACCGTAATCTACGATTGCGGAAGGTTACGCAAAATTTCATTTCAGGTAGCAATAGCGGTACTTGAACAATGTTCGCCCACCGTACCTTTGTGCATGAAACTAACCGGCGGCGCGTGCCGGAGCAACGAAAATGTATATCAATTAGAAATGGAATAAAGCAGGTGAATCCTGTGGTAATCATGGATATTCGTCATATCCATCTATAACAGGGACAGGCACACAGAGCGATAAGGAAAAAGAGGCCACCCATTTTTTAAGACAGGTGGCACTCTGGTACTTATTCAAATATGATAGTCGATAACTCCTCCGATGTAAAGTATCGCTCCCGGTGTAAGTCCGCAAACAAAATCCATAAACGCAATGGACTGCTCGGCAAAAGACTGACATCCGTTTCCATCCAAATAGAACAGATAGCGAACATTCAACGGATTATCTATCGCTTTTCTTAGATTATGAGTTCCTCTATGCGTCAGCATATTATCGACTGTGATAGCCTCTGCATTCTTTCGAATATTGGCTACATATTCTTCTTTCCACTGTTCTATACCGCCATTGTATCGCATGGTATCATCGGATATAAGCTCAAACATCCCTTTAGGCAAGACATTATTGACCAAATTAGCAATATCCGCCATGCGTATATCATCATCTATATCTGAACAATAATCGAATGGGGTTAAATATTCTTGAGAGAGCGTGTCCTCATTCAGATAGTTGTCCTTTTCTATCTGCATTGTTGAAATCTGAAAAATCCTGCTGTGCATAATTTTGAATTTAATTAGTTTGACATTGTTTTGTATCCCTGTTCTTGAAGCTCTTTCCAGCTTCTTTCCGGGACTGATTTTTATGCAGGATCAACAGAGGGAAAAGGACAGATAAGACAAGTAAACAGTGAGCGGCATTGAGCGGAATACCCAAATCTATGATTTGCGGAAGGCTGCCGTGAGCATCCGGGAACCGTTAGCCGTGGCGGTACTTGGCGACTGGCCGACCGATGTACCTTTGCATATAAAATCGCGTCGGCAAGAGCGGACAATGTGCAATAAGGGAAACGGCCATCGCAAGATTATAAAAGAGAGGACGCACTACGGCGGTATAAAAGGATTGGCTGGCTTGTAAAAGGCAAAAACACTAAAGCCCAACACGATAGACAACACGGCTTATCCGATAATGATAGTATGCTGAACGCTGTCAGCATACTATCATTTTGGTTTCAGCATGATTTCAGCATTAATCCGCTATGGCATATTCGTGGATATTACAGAACGAATCCGCATTTTCATCCTCCCATTTTTCTCCAATCTCAAGGATTGCCTGTATTGAATCGACGGAATGGCCGCTGATTTCCTTGAACCACCTGAACAGTTCTTCTTTGCCTGAGAAATACTCTTTGTGCCATGTGTCATCTGGGGTACACAGGTCGGCAATGTATTTATCGGTAAAGTATTTGCCCTCTGCATCATTCGTCCAATATTCCGACATCCCCGATTCTTCCGACTGATAATAGTATCGTAGCGTGGGGAACTTTTTACATATCAGCTCAAATGTCTCATTACACGGCCCCCATGCTGTTTCTGTTGTGAGCTTCAGGAGGCAACCGTCTGTTTCAAGGTTGCTCCAATAACCTCGGCATCGGACATCATTCCAGTCGTAACCAAGTGCATCGACAAGGCATCCCAGCCATGTTGTGCCGAAGTCATTTTTTACAGACGGCTCTTTCAGTCCTTGTAGTCCTTCCATCAATTCGTAGAGTTGTTTAATTTCCTTTGCATCGCCCTCTATGACATACGATGCGCTGCACCAATTCGGCATAGTCGTAATTTTTAATGGTTTAACATTGTTTTGTATCCCTTTTCTTGAAACTCTTTCGGTTTCTCGTCGGGAATGATTTTTATGCAGGATCAACAGAGGGAAAAGGACTGATAAGACAAGTAAACAGTGAGCGGCATTGAGCGGAATACCCAAATCTATGATTTGCGGAAGGCTGCCGCGAGCATCCTGGAACCGTTAGCCGTGGCGGTACTTGGCGACCGGACGACCGCTGTACCTTTGCATATAAAATCGCACCGGCAAGAACAGAGAATGAGATATTAAGGATATATACCGGTGTTTTTGCCAAACACAAACTTAATCTGCTACAAACTACATGATTATCACTAAAATAGTTTGGTTTAAATGGCAAAAAGGAATAACTTTGTGATTAAAATCATATTCTATAAATGAACTATCAGGAAATATACATAGAATTAGAAAATGCCGTAGGTGAGAATAATTTGCAAAATGTGGCGGATATGCTTGCCTATCATTCAGATTTGAATCTGAATGATGAGTCGTTATATAGGCTAAATCCTCCTTTGTGCAGGGCTGCGAAGAAAGGATATTATGAGATGTGTAAATTATTAATTGAACACGGAGCTAATGTAAATTATACAAAAGATAGATTATTCTCTCCTTTATGGGCTGCTTCATCCGGGAACCATTTGGAAATTGTAAAATTACTTATAGAGAATGGTGCGGATATAGATTCGTATGAAAATTCTGTAACCTCAGCTTTGAATGAAGCTGCTGCTAAAGGGCATTTTGCTATTGTTCGCTATCTTATAGAAAAAGGAGCTGATATCAACAGGCTTGCTATAACTTTACTTCATTCTCCTCTTGATTGCTCTATTGCCTATAAGCATAATGAAGTAAGCGTTTTTTTGAGAGAAAACGGGGCGTTATCCAATATCGAGCATGATTATGTATGGTCGGAAACCGGTGGAGGCATATCACAACATATAGACTGGAATATCGGAAGAGTGATTCCTAACAAATTCAATGAAATGGGAAGTGGTGTTTTCAACAGACTTGCGGTTGTCAATAGAGGGAACAACTCGTTATTGTTCAGCGTAGGAAATTTCCAATATACCAATCCTTATATGGAGTTTGTTATTGTGCTTCCGTTTGGTTGGAATCCATACTCTAAAATGGAGAAGACTCAGTTTCCTTATATGGTAATGAAAGAATTGACGAACCAAGTCCGTAACGGAAGAACATTCTCTGACGGAGATTTTATATCCAAAACAGAGAACGGATTTAACACAATTTCGTGGCCGAAGAAATTGGCAGGATTTTATGTCGTGGATTATATCTATTCTGATACTGCTGATCAATATTCCAACAAAGAGGATATGGTCAATCTCTATACGCTTATTCCTGTAAAAGCTACTCAAAAAGGATATAGCGAACAATCCTTAGAAAAATTGAAATCCAAAAAATGGAAAGCTCTTGAATTGAATTTATAACAAACAGATCAATCTCCCCGAAAGGTTGATTATCTGCCGAACATTATTAACTTGAAAAGAATATGATAAATCGAATAGAAATAGAAAGACTACTTCAAAGTAAAGAATTGAAGGAACTATGGCAAACAATTCAACAAGAGTTGCCACAGCTTCATTTCTATGAAGAAAATGACTCTTGGGAGGAAGCCCGAATTGATTACCTTGAAGATTATATCTCCGAATGTAATACTTTGCTCCGTAAGAGCAACTTTCAAGAAATGTCAATAAAAGATTTATATATTTATCTTTCATCAGATAGTTTTGAGGCTTTTTGTAAACAGGATTTCTTGGAATATGAAAATACTGAAATTGTTATCGATGAATCGGAGCGAGATTATATCTTAAATGAACTTGAAATGTCGGAGGACGAGTATAAGCAAGGTTGCAAAATGTATGATTATCTTCATATCGCGGAAAATTTAATAGATTATTATTTACTGGATAAGCATCCGGAGATTTTACTTGAATATTATAAATCCCAAGAATGGAAAGAACCGGAACAGATGTTCAAAGATAAAATGAATCTCTATTCGATGTGTAAAATTTAGTACGGCAGACCGACTGAATAAGTGGAATGCTGCCGGACATTATCAATAAGAAAAATGAGAATCTCGGAATTTAGACAACGATATATTGAGGCAATGAAAATGTCGGAACGGTCAAAGATTACAGAATTGTTCCGACTGGCAGATGATTTGGAATCTGTTGAAAAGACAGAAGAGAATTATCGCATATTGAGCGATGTATTTA
>PPYF01507089.1_pt1 | contig 17374 bp, 14 predicted proteins | sample 1559871 | NCBI WGS metagenome assembly PPYF01 (sample SAMN08240021, study PRJNA423297) | Human gut metagenome, whole genome shotgun sequencing project.
CCCTCGCTCCGTTTTCCGGTTTTTAGAATATTGGCACCCTTGAAAATCTGCATAACTTAAAAAGACGGCTGTGCAAAACACAGCCGCCCTGACCTCGTTATGTATTACGATTAGTTATTGATTAACTTATCTGATTCATCATTCCAGCTATAAAGCTTTCTGATTTCTTCACCAACAGCTTCTGATGGATGTTCTGAAGCTAACTTTCTCATAGCCTTGAAGTGAACCTGTCCACCTGCTTCTGACATATCTAATAAGAAGTCCTTCGCAAATGTACCATCCTGGATATCAGAAAGAATTTTCTTCATAGCCTTCTTTGTATCCTCTGTGATAATCTTAGGACCTGTAATGTAATCACCATATTCTGCTGTGTTAGAGATAGAATATCTCATTCCTGCAAAACCTGACTGATAGATTAAGTCAACGATTAACTTCATTTCATGGATACATTCAAAGTATGCATTTCTTGGATCATATCCGGCTTCGCAGAGTGTTTCAAAACCAGCCTGCATTAATGCGCAAACACCACCGCAAAGAACTGCCTGCTCACCAAAAAGGTCTGTTTCTGTTTCTGTTCTGAATGTAGTTTCAAGAACACCGGCTCTTGCTCCTCCGATACCCTGTGCATAAGCCAGTGCCATATCAAGTGCCTTACCTGTTGCATCCTGTTCAACAGCTACAAGACAAGGTGTACCCTTACCTGCCTGATATTCAGAACGTACTGTATGTCCAGGAGCCTTTGGTGCAATCATTGTAACATCTACACCCTTAGGAGCCTTAATCAGACCAAAATGAACGTTGAAACCATGAGCGAACATTAACATATTGCCCGGTTCAAGATTTGGTTCGATTGATTCCTTATATAACTTAGCCTGTTTTTCATCATTAATCAGAATCATAATAATATCGGCTCTCTTAGCTGCATCTGCTGCTGTGAATACTTCAAAACCCTGCTCCTCAGCTCTCTTCCATGACTTAGACCCCTCGTAAAGACCGATAATGACCTTGCATCCTGAATCCTTTAAGTTTAAAGCATGTGCATGACCCTGGCTGCCATAACCGATAATGGCGATTGTCTTACCGTCAAGTAATGATAAATTACAATCCTGCTGATAAAAAATTCTTGCTTCTGCCATTTTACAATTACCTCCGTATGATAACTAAAATATTTATTTTAAATTTGCAGCGCCTCTTGCAAGTCCGGTAATACCTGTTCTTGCGAGTTCTGTAATTTTAAAACCATTAAGTAACTCAATAAACGCATTCAGCTTATTCTGTGCGCCAGTCAGTTCAATAATTACCGACTCCGGCGATACATCTACAATTTTTGCACGGAAGACATCACTGATTGCAATAATCTCCTGACGGTGCGCTGCATCACATTCTACTTTAACCAGAACAAGTTCCCTGCACACAGATGCATCCCGTGGAAGTTCCATAATTTCTTTTACATCCACCAGCTTTGTAAGCTGCTTCTGAATCTGCTCTAAAACATCGTCATCCCCGGTAACGGTAACCGTCATGCGGGAATACTTCGGATCCTGTGTTTCACCTACTGTAAGGCTGTCTATATTGTAACCTCTTCTGCTGAATAACCCTGCCACACGGCTTAATACGCCGGATGAATTTTCAACAAGAATAGAAAAAACTGCATGTCTCATCTTTTCCCTCCATTTTCAGAACCCTGTCAGAACTTTACTGGCAGTTTGATTTTCCAAATATTGTGGAATTTTGTCACTCATAATATTGTAGCAACTGCTTTGCCACTTGTCAATAAGCAAATGCCCGCCCCGAGCATTTTGCACATTCCCATATCATGTGTAACGGAAATAACCGTTCTGCCTCTCTGCTCCGACAGAATATATTCTGCGGCTTTTTTGCTGTTTTGGCTGTCAAGCCCTGTAAACGGTTCATCTAACAGTACAATCTCACTGTCTGCCGCCATCGCCCGCACCAGTGCCACACGCCGTTTCATGCCGCCGCTGTATTCTCTGACAGGCTTTAAAAGTGCTTCTTTGGGAAGAAGCTGCAAAAGCTGTTCATATGCACATTTTCCTGCATTCCTGTCTTTTATCACCAGCGCCGTATTTTCAACAGCATTTAAATGTTCTATCAGACGGTTCTCCTGAAAAACCGCCGATACTTTATCAAATCCGGTAATAATACCGGAATCTGCCTTTTCAAGCCCCATAAGCAGTCTTAAAAGCGTTGTTTTCCCTGCTCCGGATTCTCCCATAATACAGGTTATGCCACCTGGTGTAAAAGCATACGAAAAATCCTGCAGAACCACTGCCTGTCCATAACTTTTATATATATGTTCCATCCTCAGCTTCTGCATCTGTCCTGTTCCTTCCCGCTGCCATGTATATCACCTGATATTACCCTGCCGCACTGCCTGATCAGCGCAACAGCCAGCTTCTCAAACAGAAAACTGATGCACATAATCGTAATACTCCACGCAAATAATTCCGGCATCATCAGATACAGTTTTGCATAATACAGCTCTTCCCCGATGGAATTTTTCACCAGTCCGATTACCTCCGCAGACACTCCCGCTTTCCAGCACATGCCTGCTGCCGTTTTGACTGCCGCATTTAGAAACGGCATAATCTGCGGCACATAAATATAACGCACCTTTTTTACCGGTGAAAGTTCAAAAACCACCGCCATTTCAAGCAGTTTTGTATCCGCTGCACAAGCACCTTCAAGCACTGCCTGATAAACCATTGGAAATACAACCATAAATCCAATCGTAACCGCCGCATTCTGCGAACCGAACCAGATCAGCATCACAATAATAAATGCTGCCACCGGCAGAGCCTTCATCAATAACACCAACGGTTCCAAAAAGGACTGCACACCTTTTTTTACCGCTGCAATACTGCCCAGTACCAGTCCCGCCAGCAGCGCAGCCAAAAAACCGGCACTGATTTTAATAAAGCTGTGAAAAACGACCCGGTAAAATGCACGCGTACAAAGGGCTTTTCCAAGCGCCAAAAAAACAGTAACAGGACCCGGCAGAAGAAACGCCAGTCCTGTTACACTGCTTGCAATCTGCCAGATTACCAGCCAGATTCCAATAATTCCTGCTTTTTTTATAATAGAAAGCATTCTATTTCTGCTCATAGAATTTTTTATATACATCTGCAATCGCCTTTACTACACTGTAAATCGCCGAAATATCATCCTGACACCACTTTCTGCGGTTTGCGCCGAATATATCAAATTCAAAAACTGCCCACAGCTGTCCATTTAACATGCATGAAAACTGCAGCGCCGAACCAATATTATTCTGCTTAAAATGTTCGTAAACCTGTGGATACTCAACTGCTATGGATGCGGTATTATTAATCACGTGAATATGATGCTCATCAAAACGTGCAAGATACTTCTCTTCCGACAGACAAAGCTGTGTTCCCGGCTCTTTTTCATAATGCCCCAGCGTTTTCCGGCATTCCATGGACGGTGCCTTATAAATCGTCATGCCATGAATATTCATCTTATCCATAAGCTCCATCAGCACTTCCTCTGCCACATCCATACCGCCGTTGAAAACTTTCAGCATCAGATTCGTTGACAGCTCCACCTTATCAATCGGACGCATAAAATCAACACCCGCTGTCTTTTTATGACAGTATCCGTCTTCTGTCAGCAGATGTCCGTGTTTTTCCTTATCATATACGATAAACCGGTCTTTTCCCTTTTCTTTGGCAATATACAATGCACCGTCTGCGATTTTAAACAGTGTTTCATAATCCGTTCCATCTTTTCCGTACTGGGAAATACCGATGGATGCTGAAAATTCATAATCCGGCTTTTCCTATGCCAGATCCACTTTCAGCTTTTTGCGGACCGCCTTTAGCAGACTTCTCAAAGTATCTTCTCCGTTTGCTTCTTTTAGCAGTACTAAAAATTCATCGCCGCCGATTCTGCCTACCAATCCACGGTTTGCCACTGCGCGGTTCAGCTCTGTCGCCAGATGCTTAATAACCTCATCACCGAAATAGTGTCCATAGGTATCATTGACCTGTTTAAAGTCATCGATATCCCACACCATCAGATACATACTGTGGTCACAGCCCGCCACATTGGCAAGATTAATCGCTGCCGTTGCTTCATCTGTCACCGTTTTTTTATTCAGGACTCCTGTTGCGGAATCCTGATTGACAACTGCCGAATCCAGTAAAATGTCTGTACCTGTCATACGGTTTCCCTGCTCTGTAATCAATCCTATGGTAAGCACACGTTCTTCTCCATTATAAATGGTCTGTCCCCTGAAACGCAGAACATCCATGCGTTCTCCTTTAGACATCAGTGTTGTACGCAGGGTCGTCGCAAAGCTTTCAGAGCCTGCCTGTATATTATCACAGAGCTGTCTGAATGCCGCCTGCTGTTTTTCATCAATAAAGCCCAGACGCATCATGCGTTCTTCCCATGCTTTTAAATCGTCTTTTTCAATAATCTCAGAACGGTTGTTGACATAACAGTATATTGTAAAAATTCCGGTGTGGTGATTATATTCAAACATTTTATCCTGAATCATATTCATCACTGCACGATATTTCCGGATACGATCCATATACAAACCAAACCTGGCACTGACCAGACAAATATCCTTCAAGTGAATATTGGTCATCTGCTCCGATTTTACCTGTTCATTATTTTTTTCCAGCATAAACCAGCGATATGAATCATTTGCGGTCATACACCGTACAACCGCATAAGCTGCAACATCTTCCGATTCCATAAACGATTCGAAATCCTGACGATCCTTTGGATGTATAAGCATATTAAATGTATAAAGTGTTTTTTCCCCAAACAGCCTGTAAAAACGTTCATCGCCCATTACAACTGCAAAATTATTGCTTAATGTAAAATTTGCCTCCGGTGTTCCACTTTCTGTTTTTCCGTCTATTTCCCCAGACATTTTGACACCCCCTTTGCCACTCATGCGGCTTTAAGATTACATTTTCCTTATAGCCACAGCTTTACGATGCAAATGTCACCTCTAATGCCTGCTGAATATCATCAATAATATCCGCCACATTTTCAATGCCCACTGAAAGACGGATTAAATCCGGCTGAACGCCTGCCTCTGCAAGCTGTTCGTCACTTAACTGTCTGTGTGTATGGCTTGCAGGATGAAGAACAGATGTCCTTGCATCCGCAACGTGGGTTACAATGGCAATCATTTTTAAATGATCCATGAATTTCACTGCCGTTGCCCTGTCACCCTTTAAACCAAAGGAAATAACCCCACATGTACCATTAGGCATATATTTCTGCTGTAATGCATGATATTTACTGCTTTCCAAATCTGCGTAATTAACCCATGCCACATGCTCATTGTTCTCTAAAAATTTTGCTACCGTAAGCGCATTACTGCAATGTCTTTCCATGCGCAGCGCCAGCGTTTCCAGACCGAGATTAATTAAGAACGCATTTTCCGGTGACTGTACAGACCCCAGATCGCGCATCAGCTGGCTGGTTGCCTTGGTAATGTAAGCCCCTTTGCCAAAACGCTGTGTATAAATCACGCCGTGATAAGATTCATCCGGTGTTGTCAGTCCCGGAAACTTATCTGCATATTTTTCCCAGTCAAAATTACCGCTGTCTACGATACAGCCGCCGATTGTTGCTGCATGTCCATCCATATACTTTGTCGTCGCATGTGTCACAATATCCACGCCAAAGTCAAACGCATGACAGTTAACCGGTGTTGCAAAGGTATTGTCTACAATAAACGGTACACCGTTTTTATGGGCAAGCTTTGCAAACTTTTCCAAATCAAGAACAACGAGTGCCGGATTGGCAATCGTTTCGCCAAAAATACACTTTGTATTCGGACGGAACGCCGCCTGAATCTCTTCCTCTGTTGCTTCAGGATCTACAAATGTCACATCAATTCCCAGTTTTTTCATTGTTACACCAAACAGGTTAAACGTACCGCCATAGATGGCTGATGTACTGATAAAGTGATCACCCGCCTCACAGATATTAAACACTGCGTAGAAATTGGCAGCCTGACCGGAGGCTGTCAGCATCGCCGCATAACCTCCCTCTAAATCACAAATCTTTTTCGCAACATAATCATTCGTCGGATTCTGTAATCTTGAATAAAAATATCCTTCCTTTTCCAGATCAAACAATGCACCCATCTCATCACTGGACTCATACTTAAACGTTGTACTCTGGATAATCGGAAGAATTCTCGGTTCTCCATTCTTTGGCTCCCATCCGCTCTGAATACACTTTGTTTCAATTCTGTAATTACTCATTTTCTGTTGTCTGCTCCTTCTCCTGTATTTTTGTCACTCTGACTTTGCGAATCATCTTGTCTGCGACCTCTGCCACATCAAACAGATATCCGCCGCATTCCATTTGAAACTGCTCCTGTTCTTCCGGAATCTTTCCAAGCTTATATATCATATAGCCATTAATTGTATCAATATCTTCACATTCAAAATGAATATTAAACAATTCTTCCAGTTCTTCCAAAGTTGTCTGACCGTCAATCATATACGAACCGTCATCCATACGGCTGATCAGCTCTTCTTCCTCATCATATTCATCCTGAATATTTCCTACAATTTCCTCAAGAATATCTTCCATCGTTACAATGCCTGCGGTCTGTCCGTATTCATCAACAACAACCGCTATATGTACCTTTTTAGATTGCATTTCTTTAAACAACAGACTGATATTTCTTGTTTCAGGTATGTAATACGCATCAAAAAGCACCTGGTCTTTGATTTCTGACAGCTGTTTACAGCGTTTTTGTTCGTCTACATATACTTTTAATAAATCCCGTATATGCAAAATTCCCATAATATTATCAATATCCCCATCTATCACCGGATAACGGGAATAACTTTCATTCATAATGAAATCAAAAGCTTCCTGTACGGTCGCCGTACTGTCAATTGCTGCAATGCTTTTACGGTGTGTCATGACATCCTGTGCCTGTTTTTCACCGAATTCAAAAATATTGTTAATCATCTCGGCTTCATTTTCATTCAGTACACCATGTTCATGTCCTTCATTGACCATGTCTTTGATTTCTTCACCGGTTACATCATCATCTCTTTTCCCTCTTGTTCCAAGCTTACGGAATAAAGCTGAAAGCAGTCCTTCGTTCCCATCCGCGGGGTGCGCATCATTCATTTTAAATTTTCCTTCCTTTATAAATCTCTTTTTGTAAAATTTCTGACATTATACCAGAATCATTATAAATTCGTTAACAATTATATCATATACATCCTTATATAGTCAATAAATACAGCCTGCCAGTCGCGCCATAAGGCGCATTTATTTACGTCCTGCCAGGCTGTTCCCCATTTCAAGACTAATATAAAGTGCCTTATTCACCTGACTGATAATTTCATTGTCTAAATGACACACTTTATCCTTTAATCTTTTTTTATCAATTGTCCGCAGCTGTTCTAAAAGAATCACTGAATCTTTGACAATATCATACCGCATGGAATCAATCTCTACATGGGTAGGCAGCTTTGCCTTGTTCATTTTTGATGTAATTGCAGCACAGATAACTGTCGGGCTGTGTTTGTTTCCTGTATCGTTCTGTATGATAAGCACCGGTCTGACACCGCCCTGTTCCGAACCGACAACCGGTCTTAAATCCGCATAAAAAATATCTCCTCGTCTGATTACCAAAATTATTCACACTCCCCAAAGCACTTTTTGTTTATATGCTTAGTATTTCCAGCTTGCGGGCGTGTATTCATTTTTTATAAATTTTTCAAATTCCAGTTTTCGCGGAAACAGTCATGTGTTCCGATATATTCTCCGTTCAGATAATAGCTGCGTGGAATCCGCTTGCCCAGATCGCAGACAAATTCATAATTAAATGTACCTGCCAGTGCTGCGATTTCTTCCACTGTAATCTCTGCATCACCATCTTTTCCAATCAACGTGACAATATCCGCTCTTGTGACATTTTCAATATCCGTTACGTCTACCATCATCTGATCCATGCAGACCCTGCCGACAATCGGGGCTTTCTGACCCCGGACCAAAACATATCCCTTAGACGATAAAGCCCTTGGATAACCGTCACCGTAGCCGACTGAAACGGTCGCAAGCTTTGTGGTTCTTGTCGTTGTAAATGTACCGCCGTAGCTGACCTTTTCGCCTGCCGGAATTTCTTTTACCATCGTAATATGGCTTTTTAAATCCAGTGCCGGGAATAATTCCACCTTTTCTTTTTTGACCTCATCTGACGGATACATACCATACATGGCAATTCCCAGTCTTACCATATCCAGGTCCACCTGCGGCATATCAATCACCGCCGCACTGTTTGCACAGTGTCTGTATGTAAAATGGATTCCTTCTTTTTCAAGACGTCCTGTAAAATCCGTAAATAATTTAAACTGATGTTCTGCCGATGTCTTGTCAGTTTCATCCGATGCCGCAAAATGTGTAAAAATGCCGTCTGCGGACAATTCCTTTAATGCCGTAATCTGCTTTACAATGGCAATACCATTCTCATCCGGTTCCAGTCCGATTCTTCGCATACCGGTATCAACTTTGATATGGCAGTGTGCCTGTTTTTTCTGCACCCTTGCAGCATCTGCAAGTAATTGTGCCGTTTCCACATCAAATACAGTTGCCGTAATTTCATAGGATACCAGAATATCAAACTCGTACGGATCTACATACCCCAGCACCAGAATCGGCTTTTTCACACCGTTTTCACGCAGATTGACTGCTTCATCAAGTGTTGCCACGGCATAGCCCGTTACTTTTTGCGCAACTGCTTTTGCCACTGCGACATCGCCGTGTCCGTAGCCGTCTGCCTTTACAACTGCAAGTGCGCCCGTATTTTCCTTTGTCAGTGCCATCAGATTATCAACATTTTTCACAATAGCATCTAAATTAATTTCTGCATATACTCTATAATACTTATTATTCTTCATTTTTCTTTTCCTCAGACTTATGTATTTGCTTCTTAGTATTATACAACAACTTCAAAAAATGTCTAGTTCTCTTTAAGCACATTTGCCACTGCATCTGCAATGTCCATGGCTTTCATGCCTGCATTGCCAAATCTGTCTGCTGCCGCATCGCCTGCCCTGCCATGCAGATAGACCCCCATGCAGATTTTTTCAAAAAATTCGTATGAAGCATTTTCTTTTCCGTTCTTCTGTGCCCGCCCGGCAAGCACGCTCCCTGCAAGAATCCCCGTAAGCGTATCGCCTGCGCCTGCCGTTGACATACCGGAGTTGCCGGAAGTATTAATATAAATGCGGCTACCATCCGATACGACCGTTGCCGCATCTTTTAAAACGCAGATTCCGCGCAGTTTTTGTGCCAGCTCCTTTGCGGATTCACAGGACGTTTCTTTTAACTGAGCGATACTTTTTCCGGACAGTCTTGCTGCTTCCCCCATATGCGGCGTATACACGTACTGCTTGGAGCTGCCTTCATTCTCTGCAATCCCGCTTAACAGTTTTCTGTTTTCAGCAATGATGTTTAATGCGTCTGCATCTAGAAGCACCGGAAGCCTTTTTTCTCTTTTAGGCTGATAGGCTATCATCTCGGCTACAATTTCTTTTGCCGTATCTGATTTGGAAAGCCCCGGTCCTGCCACCACGCAGTCTGCCCAGTCCAGCTCCCCTGCAAGCTTTTCTTTTATATCTGCGGTATCTTTATATGTTACCATAACCGCTTCCGGCACATGCGTTAATACAACGGTACGGTTGTTTTCGTGTGTGAAAACCTTCACAAGTCCGCAGCCGGTACGGTATGCCGCCCTTGCAGAAAGTGCTGCCGCTCCCGCCATATTTTCAGAGCCTGCCACAATCAACAGTTTTCCGTAGCTGCCCTTATTCGTATCCGCCGGACGGTCAAAAAAAGCCGCAATGTCTGTATCTTCCATTGTAAATGCCGCCTGCTCCCAGATTTCTGGAATTGTGCGGACGTCGGCAAAACCGGCATTGGCAACACACAGTTCTCCTGCGTATATTCTTCCCGGATACAGGCACAGCCCACATTTTGCAAAGCCGAAGGTCACCGTCATGTCTGCCCTTACGGCACAGCCCATGACCTGTCCGTCCCCGGCATTAATTCCCGATGGCGTATCTACTGCCACAATCAGGCTTCCCGTATCCTTTGCCGCATTGATTTTTGCAATAATCTGTTCATATCTGCCTGTAATTGTTCTTGATAAACCGATGCCAAAAACAGCATCTATAATACAATTATATTCACCGGCAGGAATGTCGTTCACAAACACAATTCCCAGTTTCTGCAAAATCGCACACTGCCGATTTAACTCTTCTGTTCCTTTTCCTTCCTCTGCTGTCGTATACACCTCTGCCGAAATTCCACGTTCTGTCAGCTGGCGCGCCACCGCCATGCCGTCCGCACCGTTGTTGCCGCTTCCGCACACGCACAGCACCTTATCCGTCTTTTTAATCTTTTCAAGCACCGCCTCCGTCACACAAAGTGCCGCCCGCTCCATCAAAACCAGTGAAGGAATCCCCACCTCCTGAATCGAATACGTGTCAATCATTTTCATCTGCGCACCATTCATTAATTTCTTCATAAACACCCTCCTGCCCTGTAAAACAAAAAGCCGCCATACGGACTTCTTCCCGCACAGCAGCTTTCTTCTATTCGTCATTCTCATTCAACCGGTCTAATTCACTCATGATTTCAGGACCTAAAATCGCATGCATATAAGAATACATCTGCTCGTTCATATCCTCTTTGTCCTGCTTGACCAGTAAATTTTTCTTAAGTTTAATCCGCGTGTCTTCAATCCATGCTTCCAGCCGCTCCAGGTCTTTATTGTTGCGGTTGATTTTTTCATAACACATTTTGACTGTTTCATAAAAAAGATGCATGTTTGCTATGCGAAGTTTTTTAGGCACTTCGTCCGATTCATCTTCTAGCTGGGAGATTTTATCTCTTGCTTCATAAATCAGCCGCTGGCTTTCATCCATAATTTTCTGCTTTTTCGGATCTTCGTCATTCTGGTTCATATGATTAACAATGCCCCGGAACAATCCTTTTCTAATCTTTTTTACCTGAATCAGGTCTTCGTTGACCTGCCCCTGTTTTTTGAGCAGTTCATTGACACGTTTTTCCCAGTAACGGATTTCATCCGTTTTTACAGATTCCGGCACAAGTCTGTACCACCGTTGGTCAAGCGTTAAAATCGGCAGATTTTTCAAAGCCGCATTATCCTTCATTGCCTTATATGTAAGCTGTGCCATCCGCTATTCCCCCTTTGTAAATCTTTTTCTACCGTCCTTCATTTGCAATGGTATACGAAAGGCGCATCAGGCTTTCTGATAAATGTACATTTTCAACAATGACTTCATCCGGAAGATTCAAATCTGTATGGGCAAAATTCCAGATTGCCTTAATTCCGGCATCTGCTACCAGCTTACCGACTTCTTTTGCTGCTTTTTTTGGAATCGTCAATGCTACAATCTCGATTTCATTTCTCTTAATAAAATCAGAAACGGCATCCATCATCATCACCGGGATTCCACGGATTGTCTTTCCTTCCATCTCCGGATTGTTATCAAAGACTCCTTTAATCACAAATCCACGTTTTTCAAAGTCCTCATAATTGACAATTGCCTGACCTAAGTTACCCGCACCGATAATAATCATATTATGCGGACGGTCAATTCCTAAAATTTTGGCAATTTCATCATAAAGATACTTCACATTATAACCGTAACCCTGCTGTCCAAAGCCGCCAAAATTGTTTAAATCCTGACGAATCTGTGAAGCGGTTACTTTCATCTTTGCACTTAATTCCTTTGAAGATATTCTCTGTACTCCGCTCTCATTCAGTTCGCCCAGATATCTGTAATATCGTGGCAGACGTCTGATTACCGCAGCTGATATCTTTTTTGTTTCTTCCATACTCATGTCACCATGCTTTCTTTTCAATGTATCTTCGGATACCAGGGTCAAAAGGTCTGAACCCACATGAGCTTGCTCATATGTGGGTGAACGACCTTGGGACCCGCCCGCTATGAGCATAAAAGTGGGATGAAATCCCACGATATGCGAATAGCGGGCCGGATTGTGAGAGTGCGCAGCACGAAACAATCCGTGATTATTATAATACTTTTTATTATATCACCCCAGCACTCTTTTTGCAATATCTACGGATTCCTTGGCATCCTTTGCATAAAAGTCGGCATGAATTTCTTTGGCATATTCCGGTGTCAGAACCGCACCGCCTACCATAATTTTGCAATCCAGCTCATTTTCATGAAGCAGTTCAATCGTCTTTTTCATGGAAACGAGTGTCGTTGTCATCAGGGCAGAAAGTCCGACCAGCTTGACATCATTTTCACGGACTGCATCAACGACCGCCTGATATTCCACGTCTTTTCCGAGGTCAATCACGTCATAGCCGTAATTTTCAAGCAGAACCTTTACAATATTTTTACCGATGTCGTGAATATCACCTTTGACGGTTGCAATGACGATTTTGCCTTTGCTGACCGGTGCGGCGTTACTCTGCACCATATGTTCACGAATGACTTCAAACGCCGCCTGTGCAACGGAAGCTGCCATAATCAGCTGCGGCAGGAACAGCGTTCCCTTTTCAAAGTCCTCGCCGATTTTATCCAGTGCCGGAATCAGCACTTCATTGACAATTACCATGGAGTCATTGTCTTTTAACAGTTCTCTTGTGAGGTTCGCACCCTCATTTTTTAAGCCTGCATAAACCGCATGGAATAACTGCTCTTTACAGTCACCTGCCGGTACAGCTGCCGCCGGTGCCGCACTGCCTGCCGCACCTGTGCTTCCCGCTGCCGGTTTTGCCACCGGATTGATTTTTTCAACCTTTGGCATATTGGCATAGGCTTTAATATAATCCACTGAATTTTTATCAATATTGGCAAGCAGTTTGTAAGCTCTGACCGCCCCCGTCATTTCCGGAATATTCGGATTGATAATTGGAAGGTCTAAGCCGTTTTGCAGCGCCATGGTTAAGAAAATGTGGTTGACTAACACTCTGTTTGGCAGACCGAAGGAAATGTTTGACACGCCCAGTACGGTTTTTAAGCCTAACTCATGTTTTACACGGTAAACTGCATTTAACGTTTCCATAACACCTTCCTGCTCTGCGGAAGCCGTCAGTGTCAGACAGTCAATATAGACATTTTCCTTTGGAATACCGATTGCCTGCGCACGCTCTAAAATACGCTGTGCAATCTTAAAACGGTCTTCTGCCTTTGGTGGGATTCCATTCTCATCCAGTGTAAGACCGACAACTGCCGCACCGTATTTTTTTACAAGCGGAAGCACTGCCTTTAAGGACTTTTCCTCGCCGTTGACCGAATTGACAATCGGTTTTCCGTTGTATACACGGAGTGCCGCATCTAACACTTCCGGAATCGTGGAATCCACCTGTAACGGTACATCAACAATTGCCTGAATAGACTTTACGGCAGAAATCATCATTTCTTTTTCATCAATTCCCGGCAGTCCGACATTTACATCGAGAATATCCGCACCCGCACCAATCTGCTCCAATGCCTGATTTAAAATGTAGTCCATATCGCCGCGCAGCAGGGCTTCCTTAAACAGCTTCTTACCGGTCGGATTGATACGTTCCCCGATGATACGCGGTTCCGTAATTGTCACTGCCTTTGTAGGTGAGCAGACTGCTGCCGGAATTTCCTTTTCATGCCAGAAACCTGCATTGCCGTCCGTATGCAGCATTTCGGATACACAGCGGATAAAATCCGGTGTTGTACCACAGCAGCCGCCGAATACTTTAATGCCGTATTTGCGCAGGTTCTTCATCATCTGTGCAAATTCTTCCGGCGATACATTGTATTCATTGGTAACAGGGTCGGGAAGTCCCGCATTCGGTTTCACGATAATCGGCAGGTTTGTCCACTCGGAAAGCTTTGCAACGACCGGCTCTAATTCTGCCGGTCCTAACGAACAGTTGACACCCAGCGCATCTACCCCCAGTCCGCTAAGGGTCAGTGCCATGGATTCAATACAACAGCCTGTGAAAGTTCTCTGATTGATTTCAAAAGTCATTGTAACCGCTACCGGTAAATCCGAATGTTCTTTTGCCGCAAGTACCGCCGCTTTACATTCAAGCAAATCGGTCATGGTTTCAAAAACGACAAGGTCTGCGCCTGCCGCGCTGCCCGCTTCGACGATTTCACGGTACATATCATAAGCTTCTTCAAAAGAAAGTGTACCGGTCGGCTCTAAAAGCTGTCCAATCGGACCAACATCTAAAGCGACAAGTGCCTGCGGATTGACATTTTCACATGCCTGCTTTGCATTTTTAATGGATGCCTTTACAATCTCATCAACACTTTTTCCGCATTCTTCCAGCTTATAACGGTTTGCACCGAATGTGTTGGCATAAATGACATCTGCACCCGCACGCAGATACTTTTCATGAATCCCGACTAAAAGCTGTGGCTGGGTAATACTTAATACTTCCGGTGTTTCGCCCATTTTCATGCCTGCCGCCTGAAGCATTGTTCCCATTGCGCCGTCAAATACAACGTATTCTTTTTTCAAGAGTTCCCTAAAATTTTTATCCATTACAATGACCACCCTTTATTCTGTACTGACATTTTTCTCTCATATTACAGGTCTGACAGCCTCTTGCCACACCTTTTACCGGTTCTTTCGACAGCCCGATAACGGCCGTCACGGACTTTGTCGGAATCAGCATAAATGAACTGCTGACACTTAATCCAATCTGCTTTGGAGCATTGAGCAGTGCCACAAAATCTTTTTGCTGTTCAATCGGCAGATCGCCGTAGCCCAGCCCGAACCGGAACGTCTGATAATACCCTTGTGTCTGTTCTTTTAAAATCTGCTCGAATTTATCACATACCTGCTCGACTGCCACACTTGCAAGGCTGTCCATTACAAATGCTTTCGTAATGTCGGATACCTGTGCAATCCGTAACTGTCTGTCGATTCCGTCCGATATGGTTGCCGCAAAAAATGCTGCCTTTTCACAGCCCTTTAAATGCTTTTTTATAGAATTGCCGCGCAGTATAAAATCCGTGCCTTCCGCACACACGCCCTCCTCACATTCCCTGATGTCAAAAATGCGGTAGACATAACGCGGTCTTGCCTGTGCAAGCACCGTTTTTTCACAGTCTTTCATCAATGCCATAAACGCATCATCCGGAGTCTGCCCGCCGCTTCCAAGATACCGCAGAGCTTCCTGCCTGTTCAGATTGTCTAATTGTATCAGTCTTTCCATATAAAATATTTTCCTATAAATGCTAATATAATGTTATAGCCTTCTTCAAATGAGCCGGCATCAACCCACTCCTGTCTTGTATGCGCACCGCCGCCTCTGTAGCCGCCGAAACTGACCGCCGGGATTCCCATGGACAACGGGATATTGCAGTCCGTTGAACCACTGCGCCGTACCGGCTCTCGACCCGTATACCGGCAGATGACTTCTGCTGCCGTATCCGCAAGTGCCTTTTGTACCGCTTCGGGTACACCGTTTCCTGTCGGACGGAAACCGGTCAGTTCATACGATATCTGCACTTTGGCAAACCCCTCTGCATTATTAAAAGAATCAAAAATATTGCAGAGCTGTCCGTCAATCTTTTGCAGTGCCTGTGCATCATCGGAGCGCACTTCTGCAAGAAATGTACACTTTTGTGCAATCGTATTGACTGAGGTACCGCCTTCTATCATTCCGACATTATACGTTGTCTGCGTGCCTTCGCAGGGCTTTATGCGGTAAATTTCATGAATAATTTCTGCCGCCGTTTCAATCGCACCTTTTTGTCCGAATGCGTGAAATGAATGTCCGCCCGGCGCCGTCACTGTCACACGGTAGCGTTTTGAGCCGACCGCTTTGACACAAACCGCATCACTGCCTAAATCAAATGAAATAACCTCATCTACCTTATCCTTATAATCCTGCATGAGCTGTCGTGTTCCGCGGCAGTTGCCAAGTCCTTCTTCACCGGTGTCGAAAACGAACAGCAGATTCTTTAAAGGTCTACATTTTTGCCCGATAAGTGTCTTCATTACCGCCATTAAAAAGGCGGCATTGCACGTATCATCGCCAATTCCGGGCGCACTCAGGATGTTTGCATTTTTTACTACAGAAATGTCTACATCTTCAAACACGGTATCCATGTGTGCCATAAGTACGGTATAACCGCCCTCCTGCACCTTCATTTCCACAATGACATTGCCTGCCGCATCTGTAAACGGGTGGTATCCCAATTCCTTTAACCAGTCTGTAATGTATTCTGCCCTTTTCTGTTCCCTGCCTGTCGGCGCCGGAATCTGCACCAGCTTAATCAGCAGTTCTTCAATCTCTGCCGCATTCATGATTTACTTGCGTCTTCCCTTCTTCTTTCTGCCGCCCTGTGCCTTTTCGATATTAATGCTTCTGCCCTTAATCTTAGCATTGGACATTGCCTTTAATACTTTATCGGCATGTTTTGCAGGGACTTCTACAAAGGTATAATTGTCAAGCATGTCAATCGCACCGACTAATTTACCCGGCATACCGCTCTCGCCCGCAATCGCACCTAAAATATTGGCTGGCTTGATTTTATCTTTCTTACCCACATTGATAAACAGACGTACCATGCGGTTATCGTCCTCATACATATCAAAATGGACTTCTTCCACATCATCATCTCTGTCAAGCGAATCGCCAATAACCATTTTTAAAAGCGCCGCCGCCATATCCATTGAAGTATAATCTTCATCATTGACATGATTTTCAACCATTTCTATCATATCAGAAATTCCGCCTTCTGCAATGGTTTCCTTAATTTTTTCAAAAAGCACTTCCAGCTTTGTATTCTTTACATCATCTAATGAAGGAATCGGCTTTGCCTTAATCTTTGTTTTACAGTAATGCTCGATATCCTTTAACTTATAAACTTCTTTTCCTGATATAAATGTCAGTGCCAGACCTTCTCTGCCCGCACGGCCTGTTCTTCCGATTCTGTGTACATAGTATTCTTCGTCCTGCGGTAAATCGTAGTTGAATACAATATCCACGTCATCCACATCTATGCCTCTTGCCGCAACATCTGTTGCAATTAAAATCTCAGTCTTTCCGTTTCTGAAATCTGCCATCACACGGTCACGCTGTGCCTGCTTCATATCGCCGTGGATTCCGTCGGCAAAGTATCCTCTGCCCTTTAAATCGGAAATGAGTTCGTCTACCTGACGCTTTGTATTACAGAATACGACAGATAATCTCGGATTATAAATGTCAATCAGTCTGCAAAGCACTTCACATTTGTTCTTCGGACGAACTTCGTAATAATACTGTTCAATATTTTCTACCGTCAGTTCTTTTCTGACAACTTTAATGACCTGTGCATCATTCTGGAAA
>PPYF01242275.1_pt1 | contig 17365 bp, 15 predicted proteins | sample 1559871 | NCBI WGS metagenome assembly PPYF01 (sample SAMN08240021, study PRJNA423297) | Human gut metagenome, whole genome shotgun sequencing project.
ATACGATACGTATGTCCTTTTTTTGTACCTTAAAATAATAAAAAACGCATATTTTTTTGAAAAATGGGAATAGAAAGAAAATAAGGGGGAAATGATCATGGAACCTGTTTTTAAAACAGAGGGAACCTGTCTTACGATCGTACTTCCGGGAGAGGTGGATCACCCGGTATCTGATTATGTGCGGAGAACAGCAGACAGGATCATGGAAAAAATTTATATTAAGACAATAGAATTTGACTTTTCAGAAACCACATTTATGGACAGTTCCGGCATAGGGCTGATTATGGGACGCTACCGCACGCTTGGCATGTGCAGCGGCTGTATCAGAGCCGTTCATGTAAACCGTCACATTGAAAAAATTCTCCGTATTTCAGGAGTGAGCAAATTTATGGAAATCAGCAGAGAACCGGAGGCTGTTTAGAAAGGGAGGGAGCGTACTATGGAAAACAGCAATGAAATGACCATTGTTTTTGAGAGCAGACCAGTAAATGAAAGCCTTGCGCGTGTGGCAGTTGCAGCGTTTAGCACACAGTTAAACCCTACGCTCGAGGAGGTGGCTGACTTAAAGACAGCCGTCTCGGAGGCTGTCACAAACTGCATTATACACGGATATGAGGGGGAGATACATAAGATTTGGGTGACCTGCCGCCTGAAAGGGCAGGAGCTTTTCGTGGACGTAAAAGATGAGGGCGTGGGAATCCCGGACGTAAAACAGGCAATGGAGCCACTTTATACCACAAAGCCGGAAAAAGACCGCTCCGGAATGGGATTTACCTTTATGGAAGCTTTTATGGACGAAATTTCCGTAGAATCAAAAGTGGGAGAGGGAACGGTAGTCCATATGAAAAAGGCGATAAGGAGATAAAAATGAATCAGACTCTTGCTCTCATCGGGCGCGCACACCAGGGAGATAAAGAAGCAAGAGATACTTTATTTGAGGAAAACACAGGGCTTATTTACAGTGTGGCAAGACGCTTCACAGGAAGAGGCGTGGAGATGGAAGACCTCTTTCAGATTGGAAGCATCGGGCTTTTAAAGGCGGTAGATAAGTTTAACCTGGATTTTGAAGTACAGTTTTCCACCTATGCAGTCCCCATGATCGCCGGGGAAATCAAGCGTTACCTTCGGGATGACGGAATCCTGAAGGTAAGCCGCTCCTTAAAGGAAAATCACTACCGGATTTATAAGGCGCGGGAAGGTCTGGAACGAAAGCTTGGGAGAGAACCAACTTTAACAGAGCTTGGAGAAGAGCTGAAAATGCCGATGGAAGAGCTTGTCATGACTCTGGAATCCGGCGCGGAGGTGGAATCTCTTCAAAAGACTATTTATCAGGGGGAAGGGCAGGAGATTTCCCTTCTGGACAAGCTGCCGGAAAAGGAAAACCAGCAGGAACATCTTTTAAACAGATTATTTCTGGAAGAAATTTTAAAAGATCTGGATGCCAGAGAGCGAAAGCTTATATATATGCGTTATTTTCAGGATATGACACAGACGGAAATCGCAAAAGTTATGGAAATATCTCAGGTACAGGTCTCCAGAATGGAAAAACGGATATTGAAACGGCTCCAGGAACAGGCGAAGAGAGGGGGTGAGGTTTGAATTTCGGGGAGAATATCCAGATTTTGGGAATAAAAAAAGAAGAATAATCTGATAAAATAAAAAGAGCAAAATACAGATGAGAAAGGAAGGGTACTATGGATAAAAAAGAAAAAATACTGTATGCCGCTCTTTGTATGACAAGACAATGCTGGGAGCAGGGAATTCTGACTCAGGCAGCTATGGAAATACAGAAGGAAGAATTATGGGAACTGATGGCAGAAGATATGACAGTTCGGCAAAGTGAAGACGGAAGGCTTTGTAATATAGAGAATACTCCGGCTGTAACAGATTCTTCCTTCTGTATTCCGTCGGTGTATTTGCTTGGGGAAAAAGAAGGAAAAGGAAAGTACGGAAAAGCAGCGGAAAAAAATCTTGATTTTCTTTTAAACAGAGCACAAAGAAGCGGGGACGGAATTCTTTATCATATGATAAATACCAGGGAAATATGGGCGGATTCTGCTGCATTTCTTCCATATTCTCTGGCGCTGGCAGGATTTTATGAGGAAGCTTATCAGCAGATGGAAGGAATCTGCAGCAGGCTTTACAGAGAGAAAGAAGGGCTGTATTTTCATATATGGGACGATGGAAAAAAACAGTTTTTACGCCCGCTTTTTTGGGGCGTGGGAAATGGCTGGATCTTAACAGGGCTTCTTCGAACGCTTCTTGTGTGGAATCATCAATATGCAAAAGAAGAGAAGCAGATGAAAAAGAGGTTTTTTGAATTACTGGATAATATGCTTTGGCTGGAAACGAAGGAACATGGCTTTCATGATATTCTTGACGATAAGGATTCTTTTTGTGAATCAGAAACGGCTGCAATGGTAGCGTATACGATTTACAGAGGAATAAAAGAAGGAATTGTGAAAAAAGATTATATGTGCAGGGCAGATTGCATAAGAGAAGCGCTGTATAAAAAAATAAAAGAGACAGGAATTGTAATGGATGCCTCCGGCTCTCCTGATTTTTTGGGAAAAGGAACATCTGTGGAATGTCAGGCTCATGTAATTATGATGGAACAGGCATATGACGATGTTCGAAAATCTTAAAAAATGAGCGAAAAATGAACCTGTATTTCAGAAAAAGGAATGCTAAAATACAATCATAAATTAAAGGAGGACGTAACATATGAAGAAAAGAGTATTAGCAATTCTCGCAGCTGCTGCAATGGCTGCAACTACATTTACAGTTCCTGTATTTGCAGAAGAAGAGGAACCTGTTACACTGACCTACTGGGGCTGGGACTCCAATTATTATCAGCCAGTAATTGATGCTTATATGGAATCACACCCGAATGTTAAGATTGAAGCAACTGCAACAGAATGGGGAGATATGCTTACAAAAGCGCAGCAGGCGCTTGCTTCCGGGTCAGAGCTTCCGACGATTATTCCGATGGATATTACACTGATCGGAAACTGGAAGAAGATGGGGATTACAGAAAATCTTCTGGATTACGGGCTTGACACAAGTAAGTACAATCCGGCGCTCATTGAAGCTGCTACAGATGATGAAGGCAAGGTAATCGGTCTTTTTGAAAATGTATGCCCGGCAGGTATTGCGTATAAGAGGGATCTTGCAAAAGAATATTTCGGAACAGATGATCCGGAAGAGCTTGCTGAAATGTTCAGCAGCTACGATGCTTATGTAGAAAAAGGCAGGGAAGTAGCGGAAAAATCAGATGGTGAAGTATTCCTGTTCCATTCCGGACAGGCAGTGGCAGAGTGGTTATACTTTGCAAGTGATATTACAAATGTGACAGACGATACAATCAACATGACAGAAAAAATGACAGATGTTATGGGAAAACTTGTTGAGTTAAGAGATGCCGGTGCAGTAGACAGCTATCAGAATGGTACTGCCGAAGCAAATGCAACTTACGCAGACGACAAACACATTTTTTATCCATGTCCTGACTGGGCACTTACATATTATATTGAAAGCAACGACCCGGAAGGATCCGGAAACTGGGGCTTGATCAAAGCGCCGGAAGGATACAGCCACGGCGGTACTGCAATGGGTATTTCTTCTTCTGCGACAGAAGAGCAGAAGGAAGCGGCATATGATTTTATTACATGGGCGATTTCCTCTGAAGAAGGTGCGACAGTAGCGAAAGATAAGGCAGGATACATTACACAGGATACCAGCATTGCAACTGATGAGTTCTGCAAGAGATCTGATGAAGAATTTTTTGGAGGTCAGGATATTTCTTCTTTATATTACAAAGATATTGCTTCTTCCATTTCCATTGCAGCGCCATCTCCGTTTGACAATGATATTGTAAGCGTACGAAATGACGTTGCGCAGCAGCTTATGAATGATACGGAAATGACATTAGACGATGCAGTAAAAGCTGCGGTAGAAGAGCTTGGACAGCTTGTGACAGATGATACGGTAACAATTAAATAAAAAATAAGGGCTGTGAGTGGAGGGGCTTGTCCAAAAGGAAAGCCTCTTCTCTTATTTTCGGAGGTATTGGTTATGAATAAAAGTATGAAAAAATACAGAACAACGTGGCCGATTATTTTTCTTGCGCCGTTTGTAATCTGTTTCCTTCTTTTTAATCTGTTCCCTATCTTGTATTCCTTTTATATGAGTACACTGGACTGGGCTGGATATAATGAAAAGGTATTTGTGGGACTGGAAAATTTTATTAATATTTTTACAAAAGATAAGGTGTTCTGGGAATCCGTTCTTAACACGCTTCGTATTGGTCTGGTAGGATTTCCCATAGCAATTATTCTGGGACTCATTTTTGCGGAGCTTTTAAGTAATGTAAAGCGTTTTCGCAGCGGGCTTCAGACATTGAATTTCCTTCCATATATTACAACTCCGGTTGCAATCGGTATGATTTTTACATTTATATTTGAAGAACATGTAGGAATTTTAAATAAGCTGATCGAACATTTTGGAGGAGATGCCGTCAACTTTATCGGAACTGCAAAATGGGCGCCTCTTGTAATTTCCATTATGATCATATGGAGGAATACAGGTTATTTCATGACAATGTATCTTGCGGGAATTACTTCTATTCCGGAAGAACTGTATGAAGCGGCAAAAATTGACGGAGCTTCCAGAATTCAGAGCTTTTTCAGAATTACAGTACCGCTTTTAAAAAATGTTACAACATTTCTTATTATTACGAGTACGATTTATATGTTCCAGATGTTTGATGAGGCAAATCTTCTTTTTACAAATCAGTCCAGCAGCACAGTTGGAGGACCGGAGCAGAGCTGCCTTACGATTGTATGGAATTTTTATAATCAGGCATTTGGAGCGAATCCGAGAATGGGATATGCTTCCGCAATGGCATGTGTGCTCTTTATTATTATAGCGATAGTTTCTGTTATCGGACTTCGTATTATGAATGGAAAAGAGGAGGAGTGATTTACTTATGAAAAAAGCAAAATCTGTAGGACTCGGAATAATACTTGCAGCTATTTCTATTGTATCCTTAATTCCTTTCTGGCTGATGTTTTCCATGTCCACTTATAAAAGTGAGATGATTTTCCAGAATAATCCCATGATTCCCTCAGATTTCTTTCTGGAAAATCTGAAAACAATTTTTCAGTCAAATTTTGTACAGTCTTATTTAAACAGTTTTTTGATTTCTGCGGCTGCCATGATTCTGAGTGTTATTATCTGTGCAATGGCGGGATATGCCATGAACGTATATGAATTTCGGTTTAAGAAACTGGTAAATGCGTTTATTATGATGACGATGATGGTGCCTACTCAGATTGGTATTATCGGATATATGATCGAGATGAGAAATCTTAAAATAAACAATACTCTGCTGCCTATGATTCTTGTATGGCTGGCAAGCGGTCTTGGAGCTTACTGGATGATTTCCTTTGTAAAGAGTGGTCTTCCCAGAGAACTGGTGGAAAGCGCGAGAATCGACGGAGCAGGAGAAATGCGTATTTTTGCTGGTATCGCACTTCCGTGCATTAAACCGGGAATTATTACGTTATGTCTTTTACAGTTCCTGTGGTCATGGAACAGCTATATGTATCCCCTTGTATTTGTAAATAAGGCGGAAAACTATACGATTCCTATTTTTGTAAAAAGTCTTGCCAGTGCATACAGAACAGATTATGGGGCACAGCTTGCAGGGCTTACGCTTTCTACAATTCCGGTTCTGATCCTTTTTATTTTCGGTTCCAGGAATTTTATCAAGGGTATTACAGCGGGTGCGGTAAAAGGCTGATTATGATATAATTTACAGGCGATAGATAGAGGCGTAAAATTGGAGGCTTGCTATGAAGATGACGATTTATCTTGTTGATGACGAATATATGGCAATTCAATATTTTCATTATCTGCTGAAGAATACAGAAATGGATTGTGAGATTGCAGGAGAGGCAACAAACAGTATGACAGCATTAAAAGAAATAATCCGTCTTAAGCCGGATATGGTTTTTGCTGATATTAATATGCCTGTGATGGACGGACTGGAGTTGTCCGAAGCAATTTTAAAACGCGTAAATACAAAGATTTTTCTTCTGACTTCCTACCGGGATTTTGATTATGTGAAAAAGGGACTTTCTATTGGGATTTCAGATTACATTCTGAAAAATGATCTGACAGAAGAATCACTGAAAGAAATTCTGGAAAAAACTCACAGGGATTTGCTGATCGAAAGAGAACAGAAGCATTTGATTCTGGAATATAATGTAAGAAAATTTCTTCTAAGCTATGGAGAGTGCCCTGTAGAAGACCATTTATACGAACAACGTTTTATGCAGCGATACGGTCTCTTGAGATTTCAGGCAAAAAGGGAGATTTTTATACGCCATTATAAAAAAATAAAATATGAAAAACCTGACTGCTGTAAATTAGAGGAAGTTTCCGGAACGGAAGGACTTCGCTGCAGCGCGTTTGTGGAGATGGAAAGCGGTATTTTATGCGGCGTGTTTTTTATACAGGGTGAGGTTGCAGACAGTCAGCCGTTTCTGGAAAAAGCAGCAGAACGCTGCATCGATTATCTTGAAGAACAGGGACAGGAATGGAGCTGCCTGATTTCAAATACAAAACGTCATTTTCTTGAACTGCAGGAAGAATACAAAGAAATGGCAAAAATATCTGAATATCTCTATGCGTATCCGGATAAAAAAATATTTCATATGTCAGAATTAAAAAAAGACAGGGAAGAAACGATACCGGATACAGGGATAGAAACATTCAGTGTCCAAATGGAAAAAAGAGAACCGGAAAATGCAGTTTCTGCGCTGGAATTATTGTTTGAGCAGTGGAGGGAACGTTTAACTGTATGGGAATATACAGAAAAGCTTCAGAATGTTTATCATTATCTTAAAACGTTTGTACGGAAAAATCAGTTAAATCCTTCTGTACTGGAAATACAGGAACAATATTCATGCACAAAAGAAGCGGAAAAAGCATTAAAGGAATGCGTTTTTCTCCTTTTTCAAAACGAGGAGGAAGAAAAGAAACAAAATTATTCTCCGTATATCCAAACTGCATTGGGATATATTTACAGAAACTATGCAAAAGATATTTCTGTTCCTGATATTGCAGAGTATGCAAAAATATCGGAAGGACATTTAAGAAGGCTGTTCCGTCAGGAACTGAATATGAAAATCGTAGATTTTCTTACAGAATACAGATTGGAACGCGCAAAAGTTCTTATGAGAGATACAGAAGAAAGCATTACGGAAATATGGAAAAAAACAGGATTTACTTCTGCACAGTATTTTAGTTATGTTTTTAAAAGAAAAGAAGGTGTTCTTCCAAAAGAATACAGAAAAAATCAGAAGAATGAGTGAGAATATGGATAAAAGGAATGGAAAGAAAACGGGGAAACTGCAGACAAGATTAACCAGAATTATATTTATGGCTGTTCTGGCAGCTTTTTTCCTTATGACAGTGATTGTGACATATACATCTTACCAATATTATAGAGAAAGAGAAATCGGAAGTCAGAAAAATCAGATGGATAAAACAGCTTCTCAGATTTCGGTTTTTCAGAATATGCTGGACAATATTGCGAAGCAGGTAATCTGTGATGATGTACTGCAAAAAGGTCTTGTGACACAGCCTAGTTCTGTAGGGCGTTATCTGTATCAGAAAAGAAATGTACAGGAGACGCTTCTTACATATTCACACATTATGGATTCCATACGGGAGATTATGATTTACACCACAGATGGAAGAACATTTTCCAGCCGTACAATAAAAGATCCTTTTCAGCCGGAGAAAAATGACTGGTATGAGAATTTCTGGGAAACAGGAAGAACATCAGGCTTTACAGAAGTTCATAAATCAGAACCAAATCAGGACGGATATACGGTAGATGTGATCAGCTATATTATGAGCTACTATTCTGTGGAGAATCCGGGAGAAGAACTGGGAAAACTGGTAATCAGTGTGGATTTTGAAGAAATTGAAAAAATGGCATATCTTGAATCTGAGCTTCTTGAAGGCTATTGTCTCTACGATGGACAGGGAAAGGCACTTGTGACAGAGGGAGTTTTAAAGCAGGAATATAGGGGAAGCGTTTTAAGGGAAGAAGGAAGTTCTGTTTTCAATGAGAAAGGAGATATTTACATATCGACAGGAGGTATGGAGGATAACTGGCTTCTCGTATCGGAAATTTCCAGAAGCCGTTTGGTACATCGTTCCTTTCAGGCATATTTTTATCTGACGGTTCTTTTTGTTTTTATCATAGGAGGTCTTATTAGTACCCTGAATATAGTAATTCGAAAGTTTGTAAAGCCGATACATAAATTAAGTGAGACAGCGGAGGCGGTAGGACGGGGGAATTTTGATGTCCGTGTCAATATCCATACAGATGACGAACTGGAAATGCTGTCAGAAGTGTTTAACAAAATGATTGTAGATATTCAGAATCTTATGAATGAATCTGTGGAACATGAGAAGATTTTAAGAAAAATGCAGATAGAAAATCTTATGCTTCAGATTAACCCTCATTTTATTTATAACACCATGAATTCGATTGTATATATGGCAAGAATGAATGGAAATACACAGATTGCAGATTTTGCTAATGCCTTTATTTCTCTTCTTCAGAATACGTTGGACGTGACGGACTCCGTTTACCAGACGCTGAGACAGGAGCTTTTAAATGTAAAAAATTATCTCTATCTTCAAAGTTACCGATATGCGGATAAGTTTGCGTATGAAATAGAATGTTCAGAAGAACTTATGGAATGCAAAATTTTAAATGTCATGATACAGCCGGCGGTAGAAAACGCAATTTTTCATGGAATTGCTCCAAAAGACGGAAAGTGTGCGCTTAAAATTTCTGCTGTTCGGAAAAACGATACAGTGGAAATTTGTGTGGAAGATAATGGAGTTGGAATGTCAGAGGAGATTTTACGAGAACAGATGTCCGCGACATATAAGCAGAAGGAGGGCGTAAGAAAAATAGGAGTTGCCAATGTGAGAAATCGCATTCGAAATATCTTTGGGGAGCCTTATGATTTGAAAATTGAAAGTAAGGCAGGTGTAGGAACAAAAGTGATTATGACGATTCCTTATATGAAAGAGAATCTGAAAGAAAGCGGGGAAAAACAATGAAAGTGACAGAGATGACAAAAGAGCAGCTTGCAGGTATGATCGATCATACAAATTTAAAGGCTTATGCCGTGGAGGAAGATTTCAAGAAGCTTTGTAAAGAGGCAGAGGAGAACGGTTTTGCTATGGTGGCAATCAATTCTTATCCTGTCCGATTGTGTAAGAAGCTTCTGCAGGGTACAAAGGTACACGTAGGCGCAGCAATTTCATTTCCATTAGGACAGACTTCTATAGAGATGAAGGTAGCGGAAACAGAAAATGCCATTGCAGACGGAGCTGATGAGATTGATTATGTGCTGAATATCGGAGAATTGAAAATGGGACATGACGATTACATTCAGAAAGAGATGGAAGAAATTGTCGCTGTATGCAGAAAACATCAGGTGATTTCAAAAGTTATTTTTGAAAATTGTTATCTTACAAAAGAAGAGATTCGGCGTGCGGCTGAAATTGCAAAAAGGGTAAAGCCGGATTTTATAAAGACAAGCACCGGATTCGGTACAGGAGGAGCGACCGCCGAAGATGTTCGCCTTATGAAAGAAACAGTAGGTGAAGATGTAAAAATCAAGGCAGCAGGAGGAATACGTGATTGGGAAACATGTAGAGAAATGATCGAGGCAGGCGCAGAGAGAATCGGAACAAGCAGCGGTATTAAGATCTGTATGGAATTTGAGAAGATAAGGTAAGCATGGAAACAGATAAGAAAGGAAGGGAAAGATATGCAGGAATCAAGATTATTTACGCTTCTCCCGGAAGAATATGTATGTACGCCGGACGGCATGGAAATTGACCGAGATGGAAACTTAATTGTGTCATGTCCAAACTACGCAGATGATGATATGTCAGGCTGTGTGATCCGAATAGATAAAAATAAAAATATTACAAAGTGGTTTGATGTACCGGTTCACCCGGAAACAGGAATTGCCAGGAATATGGGAATTGCCTTTGATGAGGAGTGGAATCTTTTTATCTGTGATAATCAGCCCTGGTGCGGCAGAGAAGAGTTTGCGTGGAAGGGGCGTATTCTGAAAGTGATATTTGATAAGGAGAACAGAATAAAAGATTGGTATACAGTCGCAGATGGTATGGAACACCCCAACGGCGTACGTATTTATAAAAATTATATGTATGTGACGCAGAGCTATCTTACAAAAGTAAAGGAACCTTCCGGAAATCTTATGAGCTGTGTTTATCGTTTTCCGCTAGATGCCAGAGACATTAAAATTACAAATACAATGGACGATAAATATATATTTGCCACATTTGTGACGAAAAATCCAAGATGCCGGTATGGTGCGGACGGAATTGAAATTGACTCAAAAGGAAATATGTATGTAGGGAATTTCGGGGACGGTGAGGTCTGGAAAATACAGCTTGACGAAAACGGCGATATGAAAGAAAAAGAACTTTACGCGAAAAACGAGGAAGAACTGGTATCTACAGACGGAATGATTCTTGATGAAGATACAGGGAATCTGTATATTGCAGATTTTAACAACAATGCTATTGTAATGATAGATAAAGAGAGAAATGTACGCAGAATCGCCCAGTCTCCGGACTGTGATGGATTTCACGGAGAGTTGGATCAGCCGGGCGAACCGATTATATGGAATGGAAAATTAATCGTGAGCTGTTTTGATCTTGTAACAGATGAGACAAAAGTAAATACGGAACATGAAATGCCGGCAACAATGGCAGAGCTTGATTTGGAGAAGTAGCAAAGGAGCATGAGTATGGGGGAATATATTTTGGCTCATGATTTGGGGACTTCCGGGAATAAGGCAACCCTGTTTTCTACAGAGGGGGTTCTTTATAAAAGCTGCACGTATGCGTACGGATTGTATAGAGATAATCCCGTATGGGCTGAGCAGTCAGGGGAAGAATGGTGGCAGGCAGTATGTAATTCTACGAAGGAACTCCTGAAATCCTGTAAAATAAAATCTGATGAAGTAAAGGCGGTAAGCTTCAGTGGTCAGATGATGGGGTGCCTTCCTGTTGACAGAGAGGGGAGACCTTTACGTCGAGCCATAATATGGGCAGATCAGAGAGCCGGTCGTCAGGCACACTCTCTTAGAGAAAAAATAGAGGAAGACCGTTTTTACAGGATAAACGGACATAGAAATACAGCTTCCTATGGCATTCAGAAAGCGATGTGGATAAAAGAGGAAGAACCGGAGATTTACAGAAATACATATAAGTTTTTAAATGCTAAAGATTATATGGTTTTTCGACTCACAGGGAAATTTTATACGGATTGCTCTGATGCAAACAGTATGGATTGTTTTGAACTTTCTTCACGAAGGTGGTCAGAAGAAATTGTGGAAGCATCTGGCATAGATATAGAGAAACTTCCGGAAATAGTAGAATCTGTTTTTTATGTAGGAAATGTAACAGAAAAGGCAGCAAAGGAGACAGGACTTTCTGTTTCCACAAAAGTGATTATGGGAGCAGGGGACGGAGTTGCTGCAAATGTAGGAGCTGGTTGTGTAACCCCGGGCAGATTCTATTGCTGCATCGGAACTTCTGCATGGGTAGCAGGAACATCGGAAACCCCGGTCCTTGATGAGAAAAGAAGAACTGTATGCTGGGCTCATGCTGTTCCGGGACTTTATTCGCCAAATGGAACGATGCAGTATGCAGGCGGTTCTTATAAATGGCTGAAAGATACCGTATGCAGAGAGGAAATTAATCTGGCACAGATACAGAAATGCTCTCCTTATGAAATCATAAATGAAAGAATCGGAAGGTGTAAAGCCGGTGCAGATGGTCTTCTGTTTTTACCGTATCTTCTGGGAGAAAGGGCACCGAGATGGAATCCATATGCAAAGGGTGTATTTTTCGGAATTACTCCGTCCACAACACGGGAACAGATATTGAGAAGCGTGATGGAAGGGATTTTTATGAATCTTGGAAAGTGTCTGGAGATTTTAACAGGCGGGAATACTCCAGATGAGATGCTTTTAATCGGAGGAGCAGCAAGAAGCAGTCAGTGGCAGCAGTGTGCGGCTGATGTATTCCGTACAGAGGTATGTGTTCCGAGTTTTCTGGAAGAAGCAAACTCTATGGGAGCGGCTGTAATCGCAGGCGTGGGGAGTGGTATTTATAAAGATTTTTCTGCAATAGAAAAATTTATTAAGATAAAAGAAAAAAGAATGCCGGATTCAGACTCAGAAAAAATATACAGAGATCTTGGAGAAAAGTACGAAAAGCTGTATCAGGCTCTGATTTCTGTTTTTCATGAAGAAAGGTAGGAGACTCTTATGAAAACGCTGATAGCAGATAAAAAGAAAAAACTTTCAGTTATAGAAGTTCCGATTCCGATTTATACGGAAAAGCAGGCTCTTGTAAGAACAGTAAGCTGTGGGATATGTAACGGAACGGACGGAAAACTGATTCATCAGAAGTTTAAAGGCGTCAAAAAAGAACAGTATCCTCTCATGCTTGGACATGAAGCTGTGGGCGAGGTAATTGCAGTCGGCTCTCAGGTAAAGAGATTTCATATAGGAGACAAGGTTCTGCTGCCCTTTACAAGTGAAAACAGGGAACTTTACGGAGAACTTGAGTCTGCATGGGGAGCATTCAGTGAGTATGGAATCGTAGATGATTTTGAGGCTTATGAACCGGGGAAAGCTCCTGATTCCGCTTATGCCCAGACAGTTCTTCCAAAAGAAATAGACCCTGTAGATGGGGCGGTTATTATTACACTCAGAGAGGTTTTGAGTGCGATTTACCGGTTTGGAATGCAAAGGGGCAGCAGTGCAGCAGTTTTTGGCTGTGGACCAGTAGGACTTACATTCATAAAATTTTTAAAAATTTTAGGTATATCCCCGGTGATTGCCTTTGACAGACATGAAGAAAAATTAAAAGAGGCACTGGAAAAGGGAGCAGATTATGCTTTTCATACAGGAAAATATAATCCAAAAGAAGAATTGAGGAAAATATGTCCCCAGGGAGCAGAATTTGTAATAGATGCAGCAGGAATCCCGGAGCTTATTAATCAGGCAATGGAATACATATGTGATGGAGGAAAAATCTGCTGTTATGGAATTGCTCCAAAATGCAGTATGGAAATAGACTGGGAGAATGCTCCTTATAACTGGCAGCTTCAATTTCAGCAATTCCCAGATAAAAAAGAGGAGGGAAAAGCGACAGAACAGATTTTGAAATGGATAAAAGCAGGGGAAATTAACCTGAAGGATTATATTTCTGATTATTTTCATTTTGATTCGATTCTGGAAGCGTTTGAAAAACTGGAAAACAAAGAAATACGCAAAAAAGGAATAGTTGTATATCCGTAAATATAAAGTGAGGAAGTACATATGAGTAAATTAAAAGGCAGTTTCACCCTGCCGGGAGAGGCAGGATATGAGGAGCTTACGTTAAAGATGGCAGAGAAATGGGGAGCGGACGTGATCCGTGACAGTGACGGAACGGCTCTTTCACCGGAAATATTAAATTCCGGCTACGGGATTTATTCTACCATCTGCATTATAAGAGATCATAATAAATGGGCAAAAGAGCACCCGGAACAGCTCCAGCAGACATTTTTGATGACTTCTCCTGTTTTGGCGAAGGAGTGCGAACTGGAAATTGAAATTATGAAGGAGTTTTTCAGGGATCAGTTTTCTGTCAATCATACAAAAACAGCCATGAAATACTGGCAGGTTTATGACAGAACAGTAAATGAGGAGGTTTCGAAAGAAAAATGGCAGTTTAATCCGGAAAAAGAAACGGTCGTAATAAAAGGGGCAGTTCCGTTTCATACCTATACCGTGAGTTTTCTTGCCTATCGTATATGGGAAGAAATTTCCATGTATAATCACACAACAAATCACTGGGACAAAGAGCATCTGATGCAGATAGATCCGCGCTATCCGGAAGCGAGAGAGTACATGAAAAACTGGCTGGAACACTGGTGCCGGACTCATAAGGATACCACAGTCGTGCGTTTTACTTCGCTTTTTTATAATTTTGTGTGGATATGGGGAGCAGATGAGAAAAACAGAAGTCTTTTTACAGACTGGGGTTCTTATGATTTTACAGTGAGTGACAGAGCACTGGAAGATTTTGAAAAGGAGTACGGGTACGCTCTGACAGCCGAAGATTTTGTGAATAAAGGTCTTCGTCATGTGACGCATATGCCGGCTGATGAAAGAAAAAGAGACTGGATGGATTTTATAAATCGTTTTGTGACGGAGGCTGGACGGGAACTAGCAGATATTGTTCATAAGTATGGGAAGAAAGCATATGTGTTTTATGATGACAGCTGGGTTGGTATCGAACCTTACGGAGAAAGGTTTCAGAAGTTTGGATTTGACGGACTGATTAAATGTATTTTTTCCGGATACGAGGTAAGGCTCTGCGCAGGGGTTCCTGTGGAAACTCATGAAATACGTTTGCACCCGTATCTCTTTCCTGTAGGACTTGGGGGAGCGCCTACCTTTATGGAGGGAGGAAATCCCACACTTGATGCGAAAGAATACTGGAATCATGCGCGCCGGGCGCTTTTGCGTGCGCCGATTCAGAGGATTGGTCTGGGAGGCTACCTGCATCTTACGGAAGATTTTCCTGATTTTCAGGATTATATAGAGAGAATTTCCGATGAATTTCGAATGATCGAGAAATATCATGAAGCAGGAAAGCCGTATACCATAAAACCAAAGGCGGCAGTTCTTCATTACTGGGGAAAACTTCGTTCCTGGACGCTTTCCGGCCATTTTCATGAGACGTATATGCACGATCTGATTCATGTAAACGAAGCTCTTTCCGGTTTGCCGGTAGAGGTGGATTTTATAAATTTCGAGGACATAAAAGCCGGTGCTCTGGAGAAGTATGACATTGTGATCAATGCAGGAAGAGCAGGGGACGCCTGGAGCGGCGGAGATGCCTGGAAAGAGGAAGAAGTGGTATCGCGCCTTTACCAATGGGCATATGAGGGCGGCACGTTTATTGGAATCAACCAGCCGTCTGCTGTAGAAGGCTTTGACAGCTTTTATCGTATGGCGCCTGTTCTTGGAGTAGATGAGGATACGGGAGCAAGAGTATGTCATGGAAAATGGGAATTTGCATCTGAGTCAGTGGAAGGTTTGATACCGGAAGGGGCATTTGTACCGGAAAAAGAAAAACGCTTCCTCACAGACGGACAGGCACAGGTTCTTCTTTCTCATAATGGAAATCCGGATTTTACCATTCATAATTTTGGAAAAGGTTTTGGTGTGTATATGAGTGGTTTTGCCTTTACTCCGGAAAATACAAGAATGCTTTTAAATCTGATGATTTATACAGCAGATAGAGAAAGCGAAGGGCTTTATCTTACAGATAATGTTTACACAGAATGTGCTTATTATCCGGAAGCAGAAAAACTGGTAGTAATTAATAATTCAGATAAGCTCCAGACTGCAAATGTTAAAACAGAAAAGGGAATGAAAACCTTTGAGCTTGCTCCTTACGAGCAGCAGGTCATAGCTCTGTAAAAGAAAAGGAGAAGGTGTTATGGGAAAAAGTATTTTTCCAAAAAGTTTTGTGTGGGGTGTAACAACTGCTTCTTATCAGAGTGAGGGCGGTGTAAAAGAAGATGGAAGAGGCGAAACTATATGGGATAGATTTTCGCATATTCCAGGGCGTGTTCTTCACAATGATAATGGAGATGTGGCATGTGACGCATATCATCGAATAGATGAGGATGTGGAGCTTCTAAAAGAGCTTGGAGTAAAAGCATATCGTTTTTCTGTGGCGTGGGCAAGGATTTTTCCTGATGGGTACGGAAAAGTGTGTGAAAAGGGCTTGGAGTATTATGAAAGGCTGATTGATAAGCTCCTGAACGCGGGAATTGAGCCATACGTTACTTTGTATCACTGGGATTTGCCTCAGAAATTACAGGACGAAGGGGGCTGGACAAACAGGAAAACAGCAGAGCATTTTCTTGAATACTGCAGGTTGCTATTTGATAAATTCAGAGGAAAAGTGCGCCATTGGATAACTTTAAATGAACCCTGGGTAGTTTCTTTTATGGGGTATTATACAGGAGAGATGGCTCCGGGAATCAGGGATTTTTCAGCAGCGCTTTTAACTGCTCACATCCAGCTTCTTGCACATGGTATGGTTGTGAAGGCCTTCAGAGAAATGGAAATTCCGGGTGAAATCGGTATTACTTTAAATCTTTGTCCAAAGGAATCGCTCACAGAATTAGAGGAAGATAAAAAAGCGGCTGTGCGTCATGATGGGTATGCAAACAGGTGGTTTCTTGACCCTCTTTTTCGTGGAAAATATCCGGAAGATATGTGGGAATGGTATAAACAAAACAATGTAGTAATGCCGGAAATTAAAAACGGAGATATGGAATGTATTTCTGCTCCTTTGGATTTTCTGGGATTTAATTATTACAATATTGATTACACGGTGGAAGATAAGTCTGTATGGCCGCTGGAATTTCGAACCGGATTTTCAGGAGGAAATCCCATGACTCATTATCAGATGCCTGTGATTCCGGAGGGGCTTTATAAGATACTGATGCGTCTTCATAAAGAATACCGGCTGAAAAAGATTTATATTACGGAAAATGGAGCAAGCTATCAGGACCATCCGGACCGGAACGGCGAAATACAGGATGAAGCCCGTATTGATTATCTTTATACACATATAGAAAAAGCAGCGGAAGCAATGAAGGAAGGCGTTCCTTTAGCCGGATATTTTGTATGGTCATTTTTTGATAATTTTGAGTGGGCAACCGGATATGAAAATCAATTTGGACTTGTTTATGTTGACAGAAAAACACAGGAACGTATAAAAAAGAAAAGCTTCCAGTGGTACAAAAATGTAATTGATGAAAATGGACTTATCTAAAGAGGAGGTCGAGCCAGATGTTATTTGGTGCGTGTTACTATCCGGAACACTGGGATAAATCAAAATGGCGACATCATGCGGAATTAATGAAGAAGGCAGGATTTAATGTAATCCGTACAGGAGATTTTGCCTGGGGGCTTATGGAGCCGGAAGAAGGAAAATTTGATTTTTCTTTTCTTGACGAAGCAATCGAAGTTCTGGCGGAGTACGGGATTGATGTAATTCTCTGTACTCCTACAGCAGCTCCGCCTAAGTGGCTTGTGAACCGTTATGATATTCTTCAAAGAGACAGATACGGAAGAAAGAAAAACTGGGGAGCGAGAAGAGAGGGCTGTGCCAACAGTGAAGCATATAAGGCTGCAAGCGTAAGAAT
>PPYF01268809.1_pt1 | contig 17364 bp, 8 predicted proteins | sample 1559871 | NCBI WGS metagenome assembly PPYF01 (sample SAMN08240021, study PRJNA423297) | Human gut metagenome, whole genome shotgun sequencing project.
CCGCCCCATTTACAACTCCATATCGCCTTCTCGATCTCCTCGTCGATACCGGAGGAAAGAGCGGAGTTACCGATATTGGTATTGATCTTTACCAAGAACTTCTTACCGATAATCATCGGCTCGGCTTCCGGGTGATTGATATTCGCCGGGATGATCGCGCGACCGGCGGCGATTTCCTTGCGGACGAACTCCGGCGTGATATACGACTTCAGTCCCAAAGCCTCGATTTGCTGGTTCTCACGAATCGCCACGTACTCCATTTCCGGAGTGATAATGCGCTTCTTCGCATAATACATCTGGGTGATATTCTTACCCTCTTTAGCCCGGAAAGGCAAGTATCGCTTGGGGAAACGCAGGGAATCCAGAGTCGCGTCCGCCAATCGCTCACGACCATAAGCGGAAGTCAATTCCGGCAATTGAACCACATCCTTACGCTTACCGTACCACTCCTCACGTATACGAGGAAGTCCTTTAGCGATATCAATCGATATCTTGGGGTCGGAATACGGGCCGCTCGTATCGTAAACGATTACCGGATTGTTCTTCTTGAAGATTCGTTCTCCATGCTCATCCAAGGTTACCGTGTCCAACAATTTAATCTTACGCATACCAACCTTGATCTTATTGATCTCGCCCGGGACATAAATCTTTTCCGAGGACGGATAGGAAATACGCATATTCTTTTTAGTAGCCATATGTATTTAGTTTAGTACTTATTGATTTCCTCTATAAACCGGCGGGTTTCCTCCACGGGATCGGGGGCATTGATAATCGCGCCCGAAACAGCGATTCCGGTTATACCCGTCTCCATCAAAGGGCCTACGTCTTCCAGCGTAATACCACCTATCGCAAAGATAGGAATATCGATGCCAGCCTCCTTGCATTGAGCGATTATTTTACGATAACCATCCAAGCCTAAGATGGGACTCAAATTCTTCTTGGTACCCGTAAAGCGATACGGCCCTAGTCCGATATACGAGGCGCCTCGTTCTACGGCCAGCCGGATATCCTCAAAAGTATTCGCCGTAGCCCCGATATAGAAGATGGCATTGGAATCTAACTTGTCTCTCAGTACTTCCCAAGCGATATCCAAGGGCATATCATTCTTACCCAGATGACAAGCCGTAGCGCCACATGTCACGGCAGCCTCCAGATCATCGTTTACGCAGAAATCCACGATTCGCTCACATTCTTCCGCGCAGATAGTGGCACATGTACGTACGGTATCCTCATAAATCCCATCCTTCATGCGCAACTGTATCCATGAGCACCCTCCTTGGATTGCCATGCTTACCTCGTCGCATTCCGTATATTTAGGCGTACGATGCGTTATAAACATCAAGCGATTGTTTCCACCAAAAGGGGGGCGTAATCCGGTTGTTCTCCGACCGACTCTTCCATTCTCATCATATCCGAAATAATAATTTAAGGCCATACTTGTAATCGTTTGAATTGTTTTATGAGTTGATCCGCAACAAGAAGGGAGGGATCGTTTCCCCAAAGGGCCCCGAGAACGGCGACACCGCCGAAGGGGATATCTTTTAATTTCGTTATTGTCCGCGGGCAGATTCCTCCCAAGGCAATCACCTTATCATCGATGATGCCCTTCGCGTTTCGCAATCCATCTAAGGAGAATCCGCTACCATATCCTTCTTTGGATATACTCTGAAAGATCGGGCTAAGGAACACATAGTCGCATACCGGTTTATACTCGATAATCTCTTCCAGACTATGGCAAGAACGACTTATACTACCTTTATATAAAGGTGGAGCTTCCGGGTTCCTCTTGTTCAAATGGATTCCTCCTAAAGCCCTTTCTTCTGCCAAGGTAAACCAATCATGAAGAACGATCCTGTCGTAATAAGCCGGAGAGATCTTATCCAATAAGCCCTCCAATTCATCACGTTTACAATCCGGTTTACGTAGATGTAAACGAGACATTCCTTCCGCGAATAGAAGTTCGATCAAAGAAGCTTCATCCGCGAAAAAATAAGGTGTAGTAATTACGACCAGCTTATTCATGATTCCATCGGATTTTATGAAGGGCAGAGGGTGAGAAGAAGTGGTTTACAGGTCCGTGCCCTTTTCCCATGCATACATTTGCCCCGTGAACGAGCGCGTTATTCATATATTCCTTGGCTAATCGTACGGCTTCCACCAATGAATGGCCGAGTGCCATATAAGCGGCGATGGCGGACGATAGCGTACAGCCCGTTCCATGGGTATTGAAGGTCTCCACTGTTGGCGAGGCCAGACAAATCGGATTATTCTCATTGATAAATAACCGATCCACCGTTTCTACTCCGGGAATATGCCCCCCTTTGATCAATATAGCGTTACATCCTTTTTCCTGCAATTTCCGGGCGGCACATAAGATATCCGCCTCGTTATTGATTTTTATACCGGAAAGATATTCCGTCTCGGGAATATTCGGAGTAAGCAGTGTCGCTTTAGGGAACAACTCATCCATGATGGTTCGGATGGCGTCATCCTCCAATAATTTACTTCCGCTCGTGGATATCATCACCGGATCTAAAATGATAGAAGTTCGTCGGAAGGAAGGTAAAGTCTCAGATACAACCTTTACGGCATCCTTGTTATGTAGCATCCCTATTTTTATGGCATCTACGATGAAGTCCTCAAGAATAGCTTCGATTTGTCCTCTCAAAATCTCGGGAGAGATCGCTTGGATCCCTCGCACCCCCTGTGTGTTTTGAGCGGTTATAGCCGTTATCGCCGAGGCTCCAAAAACACCCAGCGAGGAAAAAGTCTTAATATCCGCTTGTATTCCGGCACCACCGCCACTATCAGAGCCAGCGATCGTTAAAGCTACCGGATAACGGTACGTTTCATTTTTATCCATTTAACATTCGTTTTTCTTACGGCGGCATTACCCGCATCAAGTAGTAAGGGTATGATCTCAGCCCATATAGTATGGCACCCCTTCGATGACGCAAACTTAGTGAAAAAAATCGATATTAAGATATTTCCGGCTTTTAAACGATAATTTTAACGCAAGGTTATACTTCCATAGATCGTAGACGGGAGCCTTCTGGTTTTAGAAGGCTTCCGTCATATTCATATAAACCGCCATTCCTTTTTGGTTCGGGTCTTTGCCTACGTCTAGGCGGAAGTTCTTGCCGGGTTGCATTTGGATACGTAGGCCTACGCCGTAGTTGAATTTCCACTTATTCCAGTCTACGATAGGAGCGTTTCCGATCGTACCCGTGCCAACCCAACCTACAAAACCACACTTCGCCCAGAAATTACCGCTCTTATATTTCTCCACGCTGCCGAACATATGACGATACTCCAGAATCCCATACGCCATGGTCTTGTCACGGTACTTCCCCCAATAATATCCGCGAAGATCGAAAGGGGAACCAAATGAAGGAAGCTCCGTAAAAGGAACGTTCCCCACACCGATTTGTGTCTTGGCGATCCATGCCAAGGTGCTACGAGGACGAAATACTTGCTGGAATTGGCGGTATTCCAGTTCGAACATCTCATAATTATATGCACCGCCTAAATACTTTCCGTACACCTTGGCGATCGCGCTTAGTAACATACCGGAACTTGGGGTCGCCACATCATTTCGTGTATCGTATTGAATCAAGCCGCCGACACCGATATTGACATAATCTCGTTTGAACTTATTGAAATAAGGATCTTCGGCCATCACCGGGTTGATATCATCTGATTTGCTGAAATTAATATCAAAAAGAGGACCCGTATATAAATGAGGCCTAACTTCCCATACGAAACGGGGATATAGTTGGAAAGAACTCTTATGGAATTTCGTTGTCGAGTCGCTCTTCTCGATTTGCTCGATCGTCTCATAGCCTTTCCCGAAATAATGCGAAGGTTCGTTCCGATAACCGTAACTGATATAAATACGGAAGCGATTCTCGTTGAAGAATAAGGTACCAGCACCGGCAAAAACGAACGTCCCGTTTAAGGTGATGTTAAATCCCGCAGGGATAAACGATCGTTGGGATATCGTATCATTCTTGTTTAAGCGAAAGCTAGCCAAAACCGCGCCACCTACGCCAAAGGAGGCTTCCGGCGTGTAAGACGGTCCGCCAAGGATAGACCACCAGATCCTTTTGTTGGCCCGTATGGAGTCTTTATGTAATTGTTTATGATAACGTTGTATTTGCTTTTCGGTCATAGGCTTACCGTCCAGCATCAGCACTTCTTTCGGAATCGTGTCATTGGAAATACCTTGCGCCTTTACGGAAAAGGCGAATAGAAGGCAGGCCATATAAATTAAAAGATATCTAAACATTATTTTAATCAATATTTAGAGGGCAAAAGTACGAAATCCTCCTAATATGTATTCTTAAAGAATCCCTAATAAAAAAGAATAAACAGCTAAAAAGAAATGCTATTACAGTCTGGGGGGTGTAGAGACGTAGCGTGCGTGCTGCGTCTCTAAAGCTAAGATTGGTATAAGACCTTGCCCTCTTCGGATATTAACAGCAAGGTTAGTTCGCCGTCGGGAAGGATAGGAGCGCAATACGATTTACATTTTTGTAAAAGTAATGGGAAGAAACGATTTTGATCTTTTTCCGTAAGAAGCTCCCATAATTCACGGGCCAACGTAATCCGATTGATTGCATCTACGGTCGCCTCCTCGCATTTCGCTTCTTTCGCTACATCTTGAAGGAAGCCTTTGTTCATGACGACTTTTTTGCTGTGTGTATCCAGGAAACCTTCCGCAAGTTTCACCGCCTTGCCGATCATGATGCCTAAGATAACCTGCTTGAAACCTAAATCGGCAGCGATCTTTAGCGTCTCTCCGATAAAATTCCCGTAATGGACGAATGATTGTGGAGGCAAAGAAGCGTATAAGCTCCGAAGGTAGCGTTCACTCTTCGCCCCGGAATTAATAACCAACGTCTCGCAACCTATCGCTTTGGCGACACTGGCTTCTTTCCGTATCGAGGCGATAAAAGCGTCCGATGAGAAAGGACGCACGATTCCGGATGTCCCGATAATAGAGATTCCCCCGATAATTCCAAGTTTCGGATTGAAGGTACGTTTCGCCAACTCCTCGCCACCGGGAACCGAGACCGTGACAATAGCGACGGAATCGGGTGAGGGCAGGAGTGGAATCAGCTCTTGCCGGATCATCTTACGGGGCGTGGCGTTTATAGCCGGGCCACCGACTTTCAAGCCGAGTCCCGGAAGGGTCACGGTTCCGACTCCTTCACCTGCTTGGAAGATGACTCTTCCCGTATCGTCGCTTTCTGTTTCTTGACAATGTTCTTCTTGTGCCATTACCGTGGCACAACCGGATGCATCGGGAGATAATTGAACAGTAACCCGGATCCGGCTATGATTCGTCACGTCCGGATCATCCCCAGACTCCTTGATCACGGTACATAGGCGTTCAATTTGTTTACGCAATCCGTCTTCACCATACACTCGGTAGAAAGTTTCCGGTAATGCGGGACGCTTCACGACAAATACTGGTATTCCGAATTGGCGGGCAGCGTTCACTTTATCCGTAAAATAGCCGGAGAAACCACTTTCCTTTGTCAAGATCGCATCCGGATGGAGTTGCTCCAACAACTTTAACTCATCCTCACCTTCTCGATAGAAAACCAGACGTTCTTGGGGGAAGCCCTGCTTTTCGGCCAACGACAAAGATTCCTCCCGCTCCAATATACGGAACCAAGTGGTATGCGATCGCCAATAAGGGCGGAGCGGGGCAAGGGTGTTCACGCCACTGAGGGCAAGTAGCCGTTGGATACCTTTGTTTTCCATTTGGTGAATTGCGTCTGCATAACTATCGCACCAAATCAAGTCCTCATCACGAGGTGGATACCGACGTTCGTAACGGATCACCGGAATCTGTAAACATTTCGATACTTTTTCGATCGTTTGGTGTAACACTTGAGCGAAAGGGTGTGCCGCATCAATCAATAGCTTAATCGCGTGGTCACGACAAAAACACTCCATTTCCTCCGCATTCATGGCTCCGGTCAAACGGATTCCATGCGCGCATTCAATGGATTGCAAAGTTCCTTTCGTAGAATAGTAATAGGTAGCGGCTGCCTCGTCCGCTACCCGCACAGCCACACGACCTTCTGTCGTTCCTCCAAGGATCAGTATCATTACTTACGGAAAAGATGTTTGAATTCATCCGCATATAAGCGGGATAGACCCTTGCGATTATCGATGGCATCCCCGACGACAAGTAATGTTGTCAGTGTAAGATGATTCTCTTTTACGATTTTCGCGAGATCTTTCAGTTGCCCACGGTAGATCCGCTCGTCTTTCCATGTCAATTTATAGCAAGCGGCTACCGGAGTGGTTGGAGCGTAATGTCGCGATAATTCCTCTTGGACCTTCTCTACGACACCGGCGCTTAAGAAGATACACATCGTACTTTGGCTTTGAGCCAGTTTGTGCAGTTGCTCTTTCTCAGGCATGGGCGTACGTCCTTCGCCACGAGTGAGGATGATCGTTTGTACTTTCTCCGGAATCGTGAACTGGGAATAAAGAGCGGCGGCGGCGGCTTGGAAAGAGGAAATACCCGGAGTGATATGATAATCCATCCCGTATTGATCAAAGTAATTCATTTGCTCTTGAATAGCTCCATAGATGCAAGGATCGCCCGTGTGCAAACGAACGACAAACAATCCTTTATCATAAAACTCTTTCATCAACGCAAACTGTTCTTCCAGATTCATATCCGCCGAGCTTCGCACCGTAGCGCCTGCCTTCGCGCATAAGGTAAGTTCTTTCGGGACGAGGCTTCCTGCATACAGGATCAAATCCGCTTTCTCCAACATTTGCCGTCCGCGGATAGAGATCAAGTCCGGATCGCCGGGACCGGCTCCTACGATCTCGATATGTCCCTTGCGGCAGGCCGCCCGATCTAACGCTACGGCAAAGGTATATTCATTTCCTTTCCCTAAATCCGCTTTTTGCTTCTCGACCAAAAGCGGACCGCCATGAGCCGCATAAATGGCGGAAGCTTCCGATACACTTGGGGATTCGGTTACCTCCAGTACCTTCTCCGAGGGATTGGGTACCGGGATATCTTTCAGCTCCTCCGATGTATAGGTGTGGAAAGGGCATTCCATAACTCCATAAGCCAATAATGTCAGCACCGGTTCGCATTTCTTCAAATCGATTGTATTTACATCCGCCAAAGCTTCCGGATATAGGCGTTTATCACGCAATACATCTTTAATATGTTCGTAAACGACCGTAGGATCGCCTTGCATATCCTTGCGGCAACCCATTCCTAGGTGGAGGACTTTCGGTATATAGGTGATCGTAGGGATGGATGTATCGTATTGTTGGGGACTGACGATCATCAATAACTCATAGTCTTGCTGCGGTATCGCCTCGAAGGAATAAAAGATAGAGACATGAGACGGGACCGTACGCTCCAAATAATCCGTTCCTTTATCTCGTATATCAAGGAGTAACGCTGTCGGTTTTCCGTTGACAAAGGTAGAGATGGCAGCATTGCTATCTTTGGCGATCAAGGTCCAATCGTATTTCTTCCCCAGCGTGTCGAGCGGCCATAGGTTCGTATTATCGCTTTGTGTCGTAATAATTGCCTCGGCTCCTAATAGGTTTGCCAATTCCTTGGAAAGGTCGTTCGCACCACCGATATGTCCGGATAAGACCGGAATCACATATTTACCGGTACTGTCTATACAAACCACGGCAGGATCAGTATGCTTATCTTCCGCGAAGGGAGCGATACTGCGTACGCAAATTCCCATCGCTCCTATAAATACCAAACTACTGGATTCGTGAAAAACCTCTTTTGAGAAAGAGCCGAATGGTAAGATCTTCGCCTCGGGATAAGAAGCAAGAATTCTCTCAGCAAGCACCCGGCTGCTATCGGATATTGGAATAATTGATATTGTACTCATAATTTATAAATAACATTCACGGTAATCGTATTAAAATCATCAATCGTGATACGGGTTTGGGCGGATATCCGAAGACCGGTTTGGCGGACCGCTTCCTCTAAAAGCGCTTTGCTTTCGTCGGATACGGAGTTGAAGACGATGACACCGTTCTCTTTCATCTTTTTGGAAACTACCATAAGGATCTCCACTAATTTCCCGCCATGTCCGCCGATAAAGATTGCGTCCGGAGCCTCCAACGCCGATAAGTCCACCGATAAGAAATCTCCGATTATAGCCTCGATACCCGGAGTCCCAAAACGACGACAATTCTCAGTCATTAACTTTCGTCCCTCTTCCCGGATCTCAAAACTCGTGATATGCAAATGCGGGAACAGCAATTTAGCCTCGATCGAGACAGAAGCCGTGCAAAAGCCGATATCCCAAAAACGTTCCCGGTTTCTCAGATCCAGCATGCTTAAAGATAACAAACGGATCGGCATTTTGGTTATCATCTTCTCCCGTCCGTTCAAATGCTCGAAAGCGGAATCCGGCAGGCCGAACTTACGGGAATGCCCGTCACGCTCTTTCCGGAGAATCAAGCAATTCGGATGAACGAAATTATTCATTGCCGCGGCTTGTATACTGAATTGGCGGATGCTCTGCCGTTCGGTATTTCCTAACCGTTCTCCCACAAACATGGTATAATTATCATAGCCGTATTCCAGCATCCGGCGAGCGATAGTCGTAGGCGTATGTTCCCGATCCGTGAGCACGCCTATCTTAGACGCACTTTCGATCAAGGCACGATCGAACTCGTGCCAAGGCCTTCCGGTAAGGGAGACGATCCGCATGTCGTGGTAAGGCATCAATAGATTTTGCGCCAAGAGTTGCAAGGAATTAAATGACGGGTACAGGCGGATTTGCGCATCCGGCAATCGGTTTTGAATCGTAACGGCGAATCCGAAAAACAAAGGATCTCCGGAAGCGAATACAACGATGCTTTCCCGACCGTCATGCGAACGATATCGATCGAAGACCTCGTCCAACGGGACTTTGATATCAATCCAGTCCGCTTTTTCTGGCAATAAAGAACGTACGATCTCATGATGCCGCACGCCTCCGGAGAACACCCGGTGGGACGAGATTATCTCCAATACCTCCGGCGGAAAGTATTGTTTCATGTTATCATCCAGCCCTATGACATAAAATCGGTTCATACGTCTCTTCCCGGTTTTAGTTGTTCGGCGTCGTTAAAACAAAGGATGGCGTTCACCAACGTAGCCGCTAAATTACTACCTCCTTTACGACCTTCCACGATTAGTTTCTGTATACCGATAAAAGGTTTCACCATATGCTTGGATTCCTGTACATGCACGAAACCTACCGGAGCGGCAATGATGCCTGCCGGAGTCGCCTTTCCCTTACGTATCAAGTCGCATAATTCCATAAGGGCGGTCGGGGCATTCCCGAAGACAAACAGGGCGTCCGGATGCTCTTCCACGGCCCGGCGAATACCGGCTTGGGTACGGGTAATGCCTTTACTCGAAGCCATCTCCGCGACCCGCTCATCTTGAAGGTAACATTTTACTTCGACACCCAGACGCTGCAAAGCTCCCTTACGAATGCCGGAAGCGGCCATCGTGACATCGGTGATGATCGTACGAACTTCCCCGCCGCTGATCTTATTATATAATGTAGAGACAGCGTCCGGGTCCGTATACAGGATATTTTCCATATCGAAATCGGCCGTCGTATGAATGGCATGGAGTAACGCCCATTTCTTATCCAACGGGATCTCTTGGTTTTTCAATTCCTTCTCGATCGTACGGAAACTACGGATCATGATGTCCTGTCCAATGCCCGTATCCGTTTTCTTCTGTTTGACCTCGCCATAATATCCCCGGGGAGTGATCATATGATTCCCGGAAAGATATGTTTGTGAGTTTCCGATCAAGACTACCGTGAACATATCGATCTGCTCGGGGTCCAGATCTGCGAGCGTAGTGACGAATACTTCTTGCTCCTCCCGTCCGGCCTGACGTACATAACCGACCGGAGTCTCCGGCTTGCGTTCTTGCAGAAACAATTCTTTTAAGCGATAGAGTTGCCAATAACGTCCCTCGCTTTTCGGATTATAGATCGCCGTAACAAAATCGGCCATGGCCGCCGCACGAATCCGTTTCTCGATCCGTTCCCAAGGAGTCATCAAGTCAGAGAGGGAAATCACACAGAAATCATGTCCGATAGGAGCGCCAAGCAAGGACGCAGCTTTCTGGAAAGCGCTGATGCCCGGATACGACTCGATCTCGATCTCGCTTCCGGATTCTTTCTTCATCTCATAAATCAGAGGAGTCATACCATAAATGCCGGCGTCACCGGAACTGATCACACAAACCGTCTTTCCCTCGTTCGCATAAGCGAAAGCTTGCTCGGCACGAGCTTGCTCACGTTTCATACCTGTATCTATACATTCCGTTCCCTCACGAAGCAAGTGGGTGATAAAACGGAAATAATATTTATATCCTATGATGACATCCGAGCTTTGGATAGCGGCCAAAACCGCAGGCGTTATATCGGCCTCGCTACCGGGGCCGATTCCGGCGACTATAATCTTGCCTTTATTCATTCAAATCTATTTTATAATACAATGTTCTCAATAAATATAATACAAATATACAGGCTTTACTTCTTTCTTCTCGCTTTTCGCCTGATATATTTTATCGCAAGCCATACACCGGATAAGGAAACGAACGTGCCTCCCAACATGGTTCCCCACATCACGATATTCCATAAGACCGGATGATCTACCAAGAATTTCAGATTCAAGCTATGCAATGCCGGATACATCCAATGGTTCCAACGAGACGGCGTATTTACATAACGGTATTGTCCATTACGGGGATTAATGTAATAACAACTATTATCCACGTCTTGAATAGATACTTTCCAGACCGGGAGTTCTAAATTCCTTTTTCGTGAGATATAATACGTATCATAAGCATCCAACAGTTTGATATCAGCCGTGGTCCCGATACCATGTATCTGAGACAATACGGAACGGATTTCTTCCGGTCGCAGGTTCAATAAAGATATCCCGTCACTCTTATTTGCGTTCACGACAATATCCTTCGTGTCTGTTTGTACGATGTAAAAGGGTATATCACCAAAACTACTCCATTCCAATTGACGGATCTGGCCGGGATAGGCTTGTATGACCGCCCTGTAATCCAACGGATAATCGAGTGGGGAAGGAGCCATCTTCCGCAGTTCTTGAACCGGGTTTATATCGAGCTTGGCTTTCAACCCCCAATCCTGTACACGAGCCAAAGACATCATACCACTAAAGCAGAAGGTGAGGACGAATAAACCGAATAACACCCCAAGAATATGATGCCATTTATACCAGAACTTCTTATAAGGGGAAATCAAATGACGTCTCCTCGCTAACCGGAAATCCCGTATTCCTAAATAGATCCCGGCGATACACATAACGCACCCGATTCCGGATAACCAGACAACTACCTTTATCCATAATTCAGCGTCTTGCCGCAAGGAAGTGAAATAGACCCAATGAGGGATCGCCCCGAGCCAAGCCCAGAAACGACTGTTTTTATCCGTATATTGCAAAACCTCCCCGGATTTAGAGGATATGTATAATTCATGTCGTTCCGGATCGGCGAAATGGAATTTATAGATCGGAAATTCCTCTTTTAAACGACCGAATGGAATCCATTGGTCCAAGGTGTACAAGGAATCTACCTTCGCTATGGAAGAGGTATTCCATAGTGATGCCACACGTTGGATATGATTCCAGTCGATTACGGGTAATCTTTCCGTCGAGTCGGCAGGAATATCATAGCTCCCTTTCTCCGTCCGGAGATGAAAAACAGTTTGTCCCAAATAGCTGTTTAAGGTAACATGGCTTATCCGCTCGTTCTGCGGTAAACGTTTCTCTATCTGGTCTAACGAAGGAAGATTCTCCGGAGAGAGAATATCCATCTTCGCCCGTTTATCGGCCCGGTCCGCTCGCGGGAACGTATGGTAGATCATTACCAATCCCGATAGGAACCAAACGAGGAACAGGATACTGAGCGCCGTGCCCAGTATCCTGTGTATAAATTGCATGATCTTTGTCAATAGATTCATGAGCGTATGTTCTATATATTATAATGTATAGGAGATAGCCACTTGGAAATTACGAGGCATGCTTGGCACCATCTGTTGTCCGAGCGCTTGGTTATAATAATTGTTGTCAAACAAGTTATTCAAGTTGAATGTAAGGTGAATATTGTTGTTCAACAAATAAGACATACCGAAATCGGTTACCCAATACGGATCGAACCAAGAGTTGTTAGATGTATTACGGTATACTTTACCGGTATAACTGCTACTCAAGTGAAATTCCAGATTCTTCAAGACACCCCGAGGGATGGTATAACTGCCGTATGCGTAGAAAGTCTGGTTCGGTACGTTGCTCTGCCAGTTTCCTTCTTGGCTATTCAATTGTTGCTTTGTCTCATCCGGGTTATTGCCATAGATAGCCTCGATCAATCCCGGATCCTTTATTTCTTTCATCTCCCGGATCTTGGAGTCGTTCAATCCATAACCGATCGTCAGCGCTAAGGTGCTTACCGGAGAAAGAGTGACATCAAAATCAAAACCCTTGGAATCTTGTACACCCACCTGTCCGATTACGCTCTTCGTGGTAGTCTCGCCGTTTACCTCCACTTGATAGTTGTTGGTCAACGTAGCCGTACTGTTCATCTTCCGGATATAGAACAAGCTGGCATTGGCGCTTAATATATTGTTCAATTGATATTTAAGACCCACCTCGGCTTGGTATCCTTTCTCCGGCTTAAATACTTCCTCATTGCGAGCAGGCTCGAAACGATTTCCATCACCTCCTACATAAATGACGTTATCTTGATAGAACGTACGGATCGGCTTGAAGAAAGAGGCGAAAGACGCATAAATGGATGTATTCGGATGGGGCAGATAGACCGCTCCGAAACGATAGGTCAACGCCTTATTCTTTATCATATTGAAGCTTGAATGCTCCTCATACTCACGTCGTCCGGTAGGAGTTGTAGCGCTGGCGGACATATAACGGAAAAAGTCGTAACGTAGAGCGGCTAATACCTTCCATTGCTCGTTGAACTCAACCATATCTTGAAGATAAAGGCTGTTGGAATAATGATGCGTAACCGTTGCTTTCGAGAATTTACTGGTCATATATCCCATGCTATGCGGATCATAAACGGATACATGCGAATAAAGGCCGGGACCCTGAACATCATCTCCTAAATTATAGCCCGAATAGCTGGTACGATTCAAGGCGACGAAAGAGTAACCTCCCATATACGTATGCTTTATCTCACCCGTCCTGAATTTACCGCTTAGCTCGAGCGTATTGGTTACCGTCTTGGCTATATGGGAGAAGCGAAGCGGGAAAGAAAGATATACACTGTCCAAACAGATATATTTTTTCTGGCCATTTTTCATATAATAATGATCATAGATCGGATCATCACTTTCGAGATAGTCGAGGGCTTCCGTCCCAAAATAGTTGATATCGTCGTTATTGTAAGAAAGGCGATCTGTTAGTTTCGCACCGTTCCAAAAAGTATGTGTGTACTGCGTTGATATGTTCCAAGCGTGATTCTTCATAAAGTCGGACTCGTTATTGTAGCGAGCCTCACGGTCAAGTCCCGGTAGCATATCATTTTTATGGAGATATAACTGTCCTGTTTGCACATTATATACATCATTTGCCATTAAATCGGGAAGACCGATCTCCGTCCCATAGAAGTCGCGGTTAAAACCTCCACGAACATCTAATATGTCACGTTCCGTCATTTTAGCTTGCAATGCCAGATAACCGGAAAAGCGACGGTTGCCATTATCACGCCAGCCCTCTTGATCGGAAAAGTTGACATTGGCGTAATAATTGACCGGACCGACCAATTTACCGCCCATGCCAAGCGTCGCCTCTTTATTCTCGTAACTACCATAGGCCAATCGGGCGTTAACGCTCTGTTTCTCTGACGGGGATTTACGAACGATATTCAAGGTTCCACCTACGGCTGAATGTCCGTAAAGTACAGAAGCCGGTCCCTTTAATAATTCAATAGACTCGATACAGGATAGATCGGGTACGGGATAAGAGTTGTTTATTGCCGAACGTTCATCGCGGATACCGTCTATCATCATGATAGAATGATCGAAACCACGGATCGACAATTGTTGAAATGCGCCATAAGATGTCTGGAATCGTACGCCCGGCATAAAGCGTACCGCATCTTGGATATTACGGATACCTCGCAACTCCAAACTACTCGCCGTAATGCTATTAATTGAAATAGGAAGATATTTCATAGGTACGTCCAACTTCGTGATTTGTGGACGTGGCTTGCGTGCGGCGGTCGCTACGACTTCTTGAATATTGAATGTCGTATCGGCGAAATTCGTGTACTCATTCTTGTGTTGCGCCTGCATCGTACTGATACATAAGGCTGTCAACGGTAAGATTGTCAAAACTCTTTTCATATATTTAGCATTATAACTGTTTATTGTATGCATGTGAAATCCCTTTCGAAAGAAATTCCATTTTCCTTCGAATGAAAATTTAGTTTCTTTCGGAAGGAATTACTTTTTCTTCCGAAAGGAATAAAACATAGATTTGGAGAACTTTTTTAGTCCTTCTCTACCGCATAAGCTTTCTTCTTATCAACGATATCGATCATCTTATGTTTAGCCATGAAACGGGCATGTTCGATGAAGATCTTCTGAATATCCGGATTCTGTCCCAGACCTTCCATAAATACGCTTACCTCGTAGCCTTTCTTTTCCAATTCCTCTTTCCAATCACCGGCGATATCGTTTTTCGCATGGTCTCCGGCAACAAACATAAATGGCATCAACAAGACTTTCTTCGTTCCATTGGCCTTTACTTGGGCTACCATCGTATCAAAAGTAGGATAGCCCTCGATGGTTCCTACGGAATAATCCTTGAATCCCTTCTCCTTCAACATATAATCCAACATAGCATATTGGGCCGTCGCCGGTGTATAAGTGCCATGGCCTACCAATAAAGTAGCGCCTTCTTTCGCCCCATTTTTTATGATAGCGGCGATTACCGCCTCATAATCCTCCGGTGTATACAATAAAGGATTACCGATACGAATCTCCTTGAAAGAAGATTTCATGGTGGCAACATCCTTACGTAAGGATTCCATCTCGATACCTTCGATTATATTCGTGGATTGGATCAAAATGTGCGTATAACCATCAGCCTTTAACTTTTCCAAGGCTTCGATCGGGTTTAGTTTCTCTATGCCACGAGCTTTTAAGCGGCGCATTACAATGCGAGAAGTCCATGCCTCACGCAACTCAACATCTTTGAAAGCTTCTTTCGCTTTTTGATTGATCGCGTCGATTGTCAAGGCACGGGTATCATCATGGGTTGTTCCAAAATGTACCATCAATAAAGCGGCCTTATCGCCCGGTTGTAAAGAGGCGAATAAATCGGATGCTACAAAATTCTCGCCATCGTGCGCACGACAAACTAGGCTGATGACCAGCAGGAAGAAAGATAGTAAGTGTTTCCTCATCATATGAATATATTAATAATTAGATTACATATCAATCCCACGGAGACAACGTATTATTCCGTCTCCAACATCTTTTAGATATAGGTGATATTTCTATCCTCTTAATTACTCCTAACCCCGGGAGGAATTAATCATTACTTCGCTTGGCAGGTTTCCTGACTGGCTCGGAAAGCAACCTTCCCATCTTTCTTAAGACAGTGGCATAGCAGAACGCTTTCCTTTTCAAGAGCTTCACAGTAGCGGGCACTGTTCCGGATTCTAACCGGATTCCCTTTTATAGAGTTGTCGGTAGACAAACTCTATCACCTAAGCGGTCGCAAATTTATATAAATAATTCCGAAAAGTAACAACATCTTTCAAAGAATCCCTGTTCCAATAGCATCTTTTTTGTTTAACATCAAATAAATAGATATGGAATGGATAACTAATTTACTTCAACATTATCCGGAGCTAGCTATTTTCATAACCTTAGCTCTCGGTTTCTGGATTGGCAAGTTTAAGATAAAGAAGTTCACGCTGGGAACGGTTACCAGCGTATTATTGGTCGGTGTATTGATCGGGCAATTAAAAATCGATATAAGCGGACCGTTAAAGTCCGTCTTTTTCTTGATGTTCCTCTTCGCTGTAGGATATAGCGTTGGGCCACAGTTCTTCCGGGGATTGAAAAAGGAAGGTCTTCCTCAAATGCTTTTCGCCGCCGTCATGTGTATATTTTGTTTGATCGCTCCTTTTTTGTTAGCGAAACTTATGGGATATAACGCAGGCGAGGCCGCAGGATTATTGGCGGGCTCCCAGACGATGTCGGCAGTATTAGGAGTTGCCGAAGATACGATCGGACAGATGAATATTAGCGATACGGATAAAAGCGCTATGGTAAATGTAATGCCCGTGGCCTATGCGGTAACTTATATTTTCGGTACGGCAGGATCCGCATGGTTAGTGAGTGATATCGGGCCACGTCTTTTAGGAGGACTCGACTACGTGAAAAAAGCGTGTAAAGAGCTAGAGGCTAAAATGGGAAATAACGACGAGAGCGAGCAACCGGGCTTTATGCCTGCCGCCCGTCCGGTAACTTTCCGGGCCTATAAGATTAGTAATGAATGGTTCAAGGATGGCAAAAGCGTAAAGCAGTTGGAGGTATATTTAGACCAATTGGGACGGCATTTGTTCGTGGAGCGTGTCCGTATTAATAATGTAGTAACTGATGTTAAACCGGATTTGGTTTTACATACCGGAAATGAGGTTGTCCTAAGCGGTCGCCGGGAATTCGTGATCGGAGAGGAGAACTGGATTGGCGACGAGGTCAATGACATTGAATTGCTCGATTTTCCGGCAGAGACGTTACCCGTACTAGTGATCCATAAGGAATACGTGGGGAAAAAGATCTGCTATTTACGCAATCAATCGTTTATGCATGGTGTTAGCATCAAGTCCGTAAGGCGTGCGGGTATCAATATCCCGGTCTTGGCCGCTACGGTGATAGATTCCGGTGATATGCTGGAATTGGTAGGCATGAAATCAGAGGTAAATAAAGCGGCGACGGCTTTAGGATATCCCGATCGCCCAACCAATCAGACCGATTTGATTTTCGTGGGTATCGGTATTTTCTTAGGGGGAATTTTAGGTTCGCTCGCGATTCATTTCGGGGGTGTCCCGATTAGCCTAAGTACGAGTGGAGGTGCTTTGATAGCCGGGCTCGTCTTTGGATGGCTTCGTTCTAAGCATCCGACCTTCGGGCGTATTCCGGAGCCTTCCGTCTGGATATTAAATAATTTGGGATTGAATATGTTTATCGCCGTAGTCGGTATCACGGCGGGTCCCAGTTTCGTGACCGGATTGAAGGAAGTCGGTATAAGTTTATTTATTATCGG
>PPYF01458187.1_pt1 | contig 17362 bp, 20 predicted proteins | sample 1559871 | NCBI WGS metagenome assembly PPYF01 (sample SAMN08240021, study PRJNA423297) | Human gut metagenome, whole genome shotgun sequencing project.
TAGCTTTGCCCTGAAGGGCAATTGAGCAGGAAGCTCCCACTTCAAAATCTGTAAGATTTAAGTGGCGAGAGCATGTCACAATGCCATAATCCTGCATGAATTCCTGCTATCCTTGATACTCCAATCGCATTAGACTCACGCACTGCGTCCAGACGATTGCATATGATCACTCTGGGACAGCGAACACCAAGTTCCGGTTCCGGCAAACAATTATTACAGAGACGGGTATAATTTACTCCTGAGAATGGAGAAATATATGCAGAACCATCTGCTGTTCCTGCATGATTCCCGGATACCTGCCACTAATAATGAAGCTGAAAGGCTTCTAAGAAACTATAAGCTGAAACAGGCGCAGGCTGTGACATTTAGGAGTTTCGAAAGTATCGATTATCTCTGCCAATGCATGAGCATGCTTGTTTTGATGCGGCTAGAAGAACCAGCGAATATATTTGACAGAGTATCCAGAATATTTGGATAAGAAAACCGATGGCTTTGACTGTTATTAGTCTACACCATCGATTTTCTCATGTCCAGCTAACCTCTGAACAGTAACAAACTAAAAGCGAAATTCCTAGGAAAATTCAATTGCTTTTGACAACAAATGCCAGAATGACTATAATGAAAAAGGAAGCTACAGTTCTTAAATATGTGAAACTGAAGATTCCGGGAAATTATTATATAGGGAGGACAAGAAGATGAAAAAAGTACGTTTGATTTTATGCAGTTTTCTAGCACTTTTGATGATGGTGCTGACTGCACCGGTGATAACGAAAGCAGCTACGGAACCGGTATGTTTAAAAAAAGCCACATTAAGATATCTCAAGTGGACAAACTATGTGGTTGATGGTAGAGAAAAGTTTTCTACAATCGCATGGGATCCATTGTACATTGGAAACTTATCCGGTTCAGCCGTTATAACAAACATTAAATCTTCAAATAAGCATTTTACGGCACGTAAAGGAGTAGGTGTAAATGCTATTTATGTTGAGGAAAAGCCAGATTATGTTATAAAAGATGGTATAAAAACAACAATAAGTTTTAATGTTACACAAAATGGAAGAACATATAAACTTTCATCCAGAATAACTTTCAAACCATATGGGGCATTTTTTAAAAGCTTTAAACTGGGAACGAAAGATTATGCATCGGATGTTTCAGGATATAGACTAAAAAAAATGTCACCACTGAAAAGGAATACGGGAAAAATCCAGATTACTCCGAGTAATGGTTACAAAATTGATGAGATTATAGTTAATTACCCAAATAAGTCCAGAAAAGTAAAAAATGGGTCCAGTATTTCCTTAAAAAATGTACGAAAAATATCAGTGTGGTATCATACAACAAAGAAACCTGCATATTATCAAAATCCAGGAAAAGACTATAGGGGATGGACGGGCTCTCCGCTAAATTATTGTTTTGATCTGAGCTTTTGACCAGACGTATACCTTGTTTATAACACCAGAAAACATATCCGGTGTATAAACAAGGTTTTATTATTAAACAAGGGAAGATTGTGCGACGAGAGATGCCTTTAACAGGGGATGGAATAAAAATATTAAAAGCGAAATACCTGGGAATGTTGTTCTGTAGTTGACAATGACTCTGGGAATGATATAAAATATAGAATTGAAATTCAGCGGTTGTTCTGATACTATTTTCTTGACCATATAACCTCCGACAGAACCATTCTGTTTAGAAGTCAGGTTACCGTTGTACCCGTCTGTAAGCGGTACGCCTAATTCATTTGCAACCTCGAATTTGAAACGGTCTAACGCACCTTTTGCTTCCGGTACAGCTGTCTGGTTAGAAGATTTTGTGTTTGACATATCAATTTCCTCCTTGGTTGTTGTTTTCTTTTGAAAGTGTTTTTGTGTTGCAATGCTAGTATATGAAGATGCAGAAATAATACACTGGAAGTTTTCGCATGGACAGGAAGAGCATGGAAACAGGAAAACTTGCATGATGACTGTAAGAAAAATATTAATAAATTATGAATTATGTATATTTTTTAAGTTTTAATTGCGTTTTATTTAGTGCTTTGTTATAATTACAGTTAGGATTGTGGATAAAAGATAAAATCCGCAAAATAAATAGGAGAAACGGAGAGGAGAAACTATGAACTTAGGTATAATCGCACATAACAGTAAAAAAGTACTGATAGAAGATTTCTGCATCGCTTATAAGAATATACTTGCCAAACATGAGGTCTATGCCACAGGTACAACCGGACGGAGAATAGAAGAAGCGACAAGCCTTCATGTGCATAAATTCCTTGCCGGCAGTATTGGTGGAGACAAGCAGTTTATGGAGATGGTAGAGCGTCAGGATCTTGATATGGTCATTCTGTTCTACAATCCGGTCATGATTGATCCTAAAGAACCGGATATCACAAGCATCGTGAGAAGATGCGACCAGTACAATATTCCTGTAGCGACAAATATTGCCACAGCAGAACTTCTTATTTTAGGGCTTGCAAGAGGAGACCTGGATTGGAGACTGAATCTGAAATGAGAGTGATCGCAGGTAAAGCCAGAAGGCTTAATTTGAAAACAATTCCGGGGATAGACACAAGACCTACTACTGACAGAATCAAAGAAACATTATTTAATATACTTCAGCCGGAGCTTTTGGAATGCCGTTTCCTGGATCTTTTTTCCGGAAGTGGCGGGATCGGAATCGAAGCTCTGAGCAGAGGAGCTTCTTATGCAGTGTTTGTGGAGAAGAATCCAAAAGCTGCTGCATGCATCAGAGAAAATCTTGCATTTACAAAACTGGCAGAAGATGGTAAACTGCTGAACATGGACGTGTTGCAGGCATTGCGTTCCCTTGAGGGAAAAGGTGTTTTTGACATTATTTTTATGGATCCCCCATATAATAATGAACTGGAAAGACAGGTGCTGGAATATCTGAAAGACAGCACAGTTGCAGATAAGAATACACTTATTATTGTGGAAGCGGATCTTCAGACGGATTTCAGTTATGTGGAATCTCTCGGTTACAGGCAGCTGCGTTCGAAAGAGTATAAAACAAATAAGCATGTATTTTTAGAACGTGCATAATTAACTATAATAATTTCAGAATGAATACATTGCTTCCTGAAATTATCATAAGATTGCTGCCTGCAGGCAGCATTCGTGTTGTTATGCATATGTGTATGTGCCAGAGGAAAGAGAGAGTAAAAATAAATGAAAATAGCAGTATATCCCGGCAGCTTTGATCCGGCTACCTATGGACATCTTGATGTGATCCGGAGAGCAGCAGTTTCTTTTGACAAAGTGATAGTGGGCGTTTTACATAATTCTTCAAAAAGTCCGTTGTTTTCTGTGCAGGAACGTGTTAATATATTAGAAAAGGCGACTCGGGACGTTCCTAATGTCGAGGTAAAACCATTTGAGGGATTGTCTGTGAATTTTGCCAGAGAGAATCACGCTCAGGTGATCATACGTGGACTTCGTGCAGTTACAGATTTTGAGTATGAGCTCCAGATGGCTCAGACCAATCGTGTACTTGCACCGGATGTAGATACTGTATTTCTGACTACAAGTCTGGAATATGCATACCTGAGTTCTACAATATTGAAGGAAGTTGCACATTTTGGAGGCGACCTGAGTAAGTTTGCACCGGCCGAGATAACGGATGCAGTTATTGAGAAGATTCGTCTTACAGCAGACAACAAATAAGTTATTGTTCACATAGAGCGTACAGTAACAGAAATAGAAAATAAGGAGTGTATATACTATGAGCAGCAGAATTGAACAGATTATCGGTGAGATTGAGGAATATGTGGACAGCTGTAAATTCCAGCCACTGTCAACTACTAAGATTGTGGTAAATAAAGAAGAAATTGAGGAACTTCTGAGAGAACTCCGCCTGAAAACTCCGGATGAGATTAAACGTTATCAGAAGATCATTAACAATAAGGACGCTATCCTTGAGGATGCTCAGACTAAGGCAGATGCACTGATCGCAGATGCGCAGGCAAGAGCACAGGAACTGGTAACACAGCATGAGATTATGCAGAAAGCATATGCACAGGCAAATGATACGATCAATGCAGCTAACAAACAGGCACAGGAGATTCTGGATTCTGCAACACAGGATGCAAACAGCATTCGTCTCAGCGCGATCACCTATACAGATGATATGATGGCCAATATTGGCAGTGTGCTTAATACAACATTAGAGGATGCAGGTGTGAAATACAAAACATTTATTGATTCCCTGCAGAGCTGTCTTGATGTTGTAAACCACAATCGTCAGGAACTTGCACCTCAGACAGCACAGGCTGCAGCAATTACAGGCTCTTATCATGATAATGACGGAGCGAAAGATGATGATGACGATCTGTTAGATGATCTGGGAGAGAACTAAAAATAAATCAGTTATTAAATATAGAAGATGAGAAAACAAGGGGCAGGAAAATTTCCTGCCCTGATTTTGTATAATGAAATGATGACAGTTCCCGGAAAGAATTTATTTTCACAGATAGGAAATCAGACAGTAAAGAATACCTGCTGTAAGGAATGTACAGATACACTTGGAAATAAAATAAGGCAGAATGCTGAGGTCATGGTGGAGAACACCTTTTGTCTGAGCAAGGATGCACAGACCGCCGGATGCGGTGGTTGCAGCGGACAAAAGTATACGAGTCATGTATGGCAGTCCGGAAACTGAAATAAGAGAAAGTCCGGAAGTGATCTCTGTAAATCCGAGCAGCAGGTATTGATAGAGAAGTGGAAAAGGCGCATAATATCTGATACATCCTGCCAGAATGGAGAACAATAGAATATATCCTCCGAGACGTGTAATGGTTTCAAAACCGTTCATTATAGAAAAATCAAGTATATTTTTTCGAGAAGAAATCTCGGGTGAAAATCCTGGGGAATCTGAGATGGTGGCATTTTGGTACACAAAAAAACGAAAGAACAGTATACATATCAGATTTGCTGAAAAAATACTCGCAAAGACCATGCCGGCAGGTACTGTATCCTTAAGACAGGACTTACAGAGATAGGTAATGATAAAGGCAGGGCTTGGATTGTTACAGAAGGTAGTGAGATAAAGAGCTTCTTTTTTGCTGATTTTATGTAATCCATACAGATCAGAGGCAAGTTTGGCTCCCAGAGGATAACCACACAGCATTCCGAGAACGAAAACATAACCACCCCAGATGCTGACACCCGGAAAAATATGAAAGAATGATTCAAATGGCAGGAGAAGTTTCCGGATATGACCGGTATGTGTAAGCATTCCTGTGAGAATAATAAATGGGAGAAGCGTTGGGATTAATGTATTCAGCCACAGAGTCATTCCGGCTCTGGCACAGGACAGACTTTCAGCAGGATGTAGCAGAAGAAAGACAAGAAGAAAACAAATACCACCGGTGAGTATGGTGTTTTTGGACATACAACAACCTCTTTGCAATTGTTTGCCATTCTTTATAAAATTTATATGGCGCAGAATGAAAATAAATGCTATAGTATTTGGGTAAAATATATCTGGAAAATTTGTCGTATATCGGGAAAACAATGGTATATTATAAGACAAATGTGTGATTTTTGGAGGTAATATAATTATGGCAGTTTTAGAGAATTGTGAACCCAAAAGAGTGTTCCATTATTTTGAGGAGATATGCAAAATTCCTCATGGCTCAGGAAATACAAAGCAGATCAGCGACTATCTGGTTCAGTTTGCAAAGGATCATGATCTGAAATATGTTCAGGATGAGATGAATAATGTGGTTATTTATAAACCGGGCACAGCGGGATACGAGAATGCTCCTGTAGTGATCATTCAGGGACATATGGATATGGTATGTGAGAAACGTCCGGATGTAGAGCATGATTTTACAAAAGACGGATTAAATCTTTCTGTAGAAGGTGACTATGTATCTGCAAACGGAACAACCCTTGGTGGTGATGACGGAATTGCTGTTGCTTATGGTCTTGCACTTCTGGAAAGTGATACAATTGCTCATCCGCCGCTTGAAGTGTTTATTACTGTAGATGAGGAAATCGGTCTTCTGGGTGCAGTTGGATTTGACTGCAGTGTATTAAAAGGAAGAAGATTTATCAATCTGGATTCTGAAGCAGAAGGAAGCCTCTGGATCAGCTGTGCAGGCGGACTTTCCGGAGTCAGCCATATTCCAGTGACAAGACTGGATGCAGAGGGAGAGAAGCTGACAGTTAAGATCAGCGGACTGATGGGCGGTCATTCCGGAGCTGAGATTGACAAGAATCGTGCAAACGCAAATTCTCTTCTCGGAAAATTTCTCCATGGTCTGGATGAGAAAACAGATTTTGAACTGATCAGTGTGCAGGGCGGACAGAAAGATAATGCCATTACAAGGGAGGCTACAGCAGAAATCCTTGTTCTTGAAGAAAATGTAGATGCTGTCAGAGAATATGCGGCTTCTGTGCAGGGAGCATGGAGAGAAGAGTATGCAGGAACTGATGAGGGTATCACAGTAACTGTTGAAGATGAGGGAAAACAGGAAGTAAGGGTTCTTCATCCCACAAGTAAAGAAAAAGTAATTTTCTTCCTTGTAAATGTACCTTATGGTGTTCAGAAAATGAGCGGAACGATCAAAGGACTGGTAGAGACTTCTACGAATATTGGTATTCTGAAGACTTCTGAGAATGAGGTAATGGGAAGTTCCAGTATCAGAAGTTCTGTGGAGACAGCCAGAGATTCCCTTTCTGACAAGATTGCCTATCTGACGGAGTTCCTTGGCGGAGAGTATGAGAGACAGGGCGTTTATCCTGCGTGGGAGTATCGCAAGGATTCACCGCTTCGTGATAAGATGGTGGAAGTATATGAGGAAATGTATGGACAGAAACCGAATGTGGTGGCAATCCATGCAGGACTTGAGTGTGGACTTTTCTATAAGAAGATGGAAGGACTTGACTGTGTGTCTCTGGGACCTGATATGAAGGATATTCATACGTCTGAAGAGGTGCTTAGTATTTCTTCTACAGAGAGAGTCTGGAAGTATCTGGTGAAAGTTCTGGAGGCTCTTAAAGAGTGATGTTGGAAGCATCCCTGTTGCGCTTTGGCGGCAGGGGTGCTTTTTTGAATGTTCTATATGTCCGGTGCTTTGCATATACTGTATCAGAATGCGGAACTAGGCATTTCTAAAAAAAACAGAAACTATTCATATTAGCGAGATATTTTTCAAAATCTATGCTATAATAACAAAATGTATGAAATGCAAGGAGCGAGTGAAAATGGAAATACAGTTATGGAGAAGCATTTTGTGCCCGTATGAACTGGCTGTGAGAGAGCTGGAAGTGAAATTCAATCACATTATTGATGAATGTAAAGAGAATGATGTTTACTGCCCGATTGAGCAGGTGGAGGGCAGGGTTAAGAGCGTGAGCAGTATTCTTGAGAAAATGCAGCGCAAGCATATTCCTATGGAGAGAATGGAAGAAGAACTGGAGGATATTGCCGGTGTTCGTATTATCTGCCAGTTTGAGGAGGATATAGAGACGGTTGCTTCCCTGATCCAGAAGAGAAGCGATATGGTTATAAAGAGTGAGAAGAATTATCTGAAGCATATTAAACAGAGTGGTTACAGAAGTTATCATCTGATTATTTATTATACAGTGGATACGATCAAAGGGCCAAAGAAGCTGCAGGCGGAGATACAGATCCGTACAATGGCTATGAACTTCTGGGCGACGATTGAGCATTCCCTGCAATATAAATATAAAGGGGATATGCCGGGGCATGTGGCAGAACGTCTGAGCAAGGCAGCAGATGCCATTAATGCTCTTGACCATGAGATGTCTTCTGTGCGGAATGAGATTATGGATGCACAGAATTCGTCACAGATGCAGTCTAATCTGGTGAAGGATATTCTGATCAACATTGAAAATCTGTACAAGATTGCAAATAAGCGGGAGATTATGAAGATTCAGGATGAGTTCCTGAGAGTATTTAAAACAAAAGATCTTCAGCAGCTGAAGCGGTTCCACAGACAGCTTGATATTATATCTGAAGGATACCGGGCACAGGCAGTGTATCATCATGTCTGATTATTATCCGGAAATGATAATTTGAAAGGTTTGCTGCAGATGTAGAACTGTGTGGCGGATGATCATATCCGCATGACTATAATACATACGAGGAAAATATAAATGCAGGATTTTTTACCGGTAACAAAGAAAGAAATGAAACAGAGAGGGTGGGAGCAGGTAGATTTTGCCTATATTACAGGTGATGCCTACGTGGACCATCCTTCCTTTGGTACTGCGATCATCAGCAGACTGTTGGAGAGTCGTGGGTATAAAGTGGGGATCATTCCTCAGCCTGACTGGAGAAAGAAGGAGAGTATTCAGGTATTTGGAGAGCCTCGACTGGGATTTCTGGTGTCTGCGGGAAATATGGACTCTATGGTAAATCACTATACAGTCTCTAAAAAGCACAGGCAGAAAGATTCCTATTCACCGGGAGGCCAGATGGGACTTCGTCCTGACCGCGCGGTGATCGTGTACAGCAATCTGATCCGTCAGACTTATAAAAAGACACCCATTATCCTGGGTGGGATTGAAGCCAGCCTGAGACGACTGGCACATTATGATTATTGGGAGAATAAAGTAAAACACAGTGTACTCCTTGATTCCGGGGCAGATATGATTTCCTATGGAATGGGTGAGCATTCGATCATAGAGATTGCAGATGCGCTGGCGAGTGGACTGCCGGTAGAGGAACTTACCTATATTGCAGGAACTGTATTTAAGTGCAGGGATCTGTCGAGAGTTTATGATCCGATTATTCTTCCTTCTTATGAGGAAGTAAAAGTAAACAAGAAGGTTTATGCAGACAGCTTTGCCATTCAGTATCAGAATACAGATCCATTCAGCGCCAGACCAATGGTAGAATCTTATGGGACAAAGGGATATATTATACAGAATCCTCCTGCTCTGCCCCTGACACAGGAGGAAATGGATGATGTATATGCCCTGCCTTATACGGAGAAAGTTCATCCCATGTATGAGAAGCTGGGCGGAATTCCGGCACTGGAAGAAATCAAGTTCAGCCTGACAAGCAACAGAGGGTGCTTTGGCGGCTGTAATTTCTGCGCCCTGACTTTTCATCAGGGAAGAATTCTTCAGACCAGAAGTCATGAGTCTCTGATCGAAGAAGCTACCAGAATGACAAATGATCCTGAGTTCAAGGGTTATATTCACGATGTGGGTGGTCCCACAGCAGATTTCAGACAACCATCTTGTCAGAAACAGCTCACGAAAGGGGTCTGCAAGAATAAGCAGTGCCTGTTTCCCACGCCATGCAAAAACCTGACTGTAGATCATTCGGATTACGTTTCTCTGCTTCGGAAGCTGCGGAAGATCCCGGGAGTGAAGAAGGTATTCATCCGCTCCGGTGTACGCTTTGATTATGTGGTGGCAGACAGGGACAAGACTTTTTTGCGTGAACTGGTGGAACATCACGTAAGTGGGCAGTTGCGTGTGGCACCGGAACATGTGTCTGATCAGGTTCTGAAGTATATGGGAAAACCAAGTCACAGCGTCTATCAGCAGTTTCTTAAGGAATATGATGCGGCAAACAGGCAAACAGGAAAGCAGCAGTATGCTGTCCCGTATTTCATGTCCTCCCATCCGGGATGTACCATGAAAGAGGCAGTAAAACTTGCGGAATATGTCCGGGATCTTGGCTTTACCCCGGAACAGGTACAGGATTTCTATCCAACCCCGTCTACTCTTTCTACCTGTATGTACTATACGGGAATCCATCCTCTTACAGGTGAGAAGGTATATGTGCCGAAGAACCCCCATGAAAAAGCAATACAGAGAGCTTTGATGCAGTACAAGAATCCTGCAAACAGAGAACTGGTGCTGGAAGGCCTCAAAATGACCGGAAGAATGGACCTGGTAGGTTACGGCCCTAAATGTTTGATCCGGCCGCTTCGAGAGAATCATGGAGGCCAACAGCATACTCAGGGCAGTAGTCGGAATGCGAAAAACAGCAGAAATAGCAAAAATAACAAAAACAGTTCAGCATCTGCAAAGAAGAATACTATCAGAAATATACATAAGAAAAATTCCAGAGGAGGACGTAAGTGACAGAAAAGAAAAACAGAAATAAAAAACAAAGTAAAGCGAAAACATCTTCAAAAGTATCCAAAGGGAACTTCGGATATTTCAGAAGTGAAAAGAGACGCCGCCTGATCATCACTGCAATTCTTTTTGCAGTACCCTTATTCATCTTTTTTACATCCTGGTTCTATTTTAAGACAAGAATGACTGTCTGGACAGTTGTAACTGTAGTTGGCTGTCTTCCGGCATGTAAATCCATGGTGAATCTGATCATGATTCTGAAATGCAGACCAATGGATGCCGGATTATATCAGAAAATCCATGAGCATCAGGGCAGTCTGGATATGGCATATGAACTTTACATGACTTTTTATGAAAAAAGTGCCTATATTGATGCAGCAGCAGTATGTGGAAATACAGTAGTGGCTTACAGCAGTGATCCGAAAATCGATGCATCTTTCATGGAAACCAATTCCCAGAAGATCATCCGTAAAAACGGTTATAAAGTGACGGTGAAAATTTTTACAGATCTCCGTCCGTTCCTGGAACGTCTTGATTCCATGAACGATCACAGAGAAAGTCTGGAAGAAGGAATCAAATTTACCCCGGACGAAAAATATCCGGATCTTTCCAGAAACGAACTGATCCGACAGACCATTCTGGCATTGTGTCTGTAGTCGCCGGAATTCAATTACAAAATATATCTATAGCAATGTGTTATTTCGGAGTTTGGTATAATTATACAGGAACAATTAAATATGAAAGAATTTATTATAGAAGAAAATGAAGCGGGCCAGCGCTTTGATAAATATCTGGCCAAGCTTCTCAGAGAAGCACCTAAAAGTTTTTTTTACAAAATGCTTCGCAAAAAGAACATCACTCTAAATGGAAAGAAAGCCACAGGAAACGAAAAACTTCTCAAAGGCGACACCATCAAACTGTTTCTGAGTGATGAAACTTTCGATAAATTTGCAGGAAGCAGTCAGGCAGCAAGAGCATACTGCGAACTGGATATTGTTTACGAGGATCCTGATATCATTATCATCAATAAACCGGCAGGGATGCTTTCACAGCCGGCATATGACGGGGAAACGTCCCTTGTAGAATATCTGACCGGCTACCTTTTAAAGAAAGGTGATCTTACAGAAGAACAGCTCAAAACCTTCAGACCTTCTGTATGTAACCGACTTGACCGTAATACCAGCGGAATGGTCTGTGCAGGTAAAAGCCTTGCCGGTCTGCAGTTTCTGTCCAGGATATTCCACGACAGAACACTTCACAAATACTATATCTGCCTCACAAAAGGCAAAATAGAAAAACCGGATCATATCAGGGGTTATCTGCACAAAGATAAAAAAACAAACAAAGTAATCGTAAGCAGACAGGAATTCAAAGATTCCCTGCCGATTGAAACGAAATATTGTCCTCTTGGCAGCAACGGAAAAATAACTCTTCTGGAAGTTGAGCTGATCACAGGCCGTACTCACCAGATTCGTGCTCACCTTGCAGGAACAGGACATCCATTGCTTGGAGACACCAAATACGGAGATTCTGAATTTAATAAGCAATACATCCGCCATGGAGTCAGGCATCAGCTTCTCCATGCATACAGGTTAGTAATTCCGGAGACAGACCAGACCTTTGTGGCGCCGGCACCGGAGCTTTTCTGTAAAATCATCAAAGAGGAAAATCTTGAGGAGGCTTATCATGAGAATCTGGAAAGAAATATGGGATTACGCAAAAATGATCATCATAGTAGTAGTGATCGTAACGCTTGTGAATAGCGTAGTACTGATCAATGCCAAAATTCCTTCCGAATCAATGGAAAAAACCATTATGACAGGAGACCGTATTTTCGGATTCCGCCTTGCATATGGACTCAATCTGGATTTCTTCGGACATGAAATATCAAAAAAAATAAAAGATCCGGAACGCTTTGACATTGTTATTTTCAAATACCCGGATGACGAAAGCAAGCTTTTCATCAAACGAGTCATCGGACTTCCGGGAGAAAAAGTACAGATTAAGGACGGCAAAGTCTATATCAATGATTCAGAGATTCCTCTGGATGACAGTTTCGTTCCGGAAAAACCAAGGGGCAGCTTTGGCCCGTATGAAGTTCCTGAAAACAGCTATTTCGTCCTGGGTGATAATCGCAATCATTCCAAAGACTCCCGTTGCTGGAAAAGCACCAGTTTTGTGACATTTGATGAGATTGTCGGAAAGGCAGTTATCAGGTATTATCCGTCGGTAAAATTATTGAAGTAGAAAATAAAATTTACGGAGAAATAAAGTGGCAACATGGAACAGCAGAGGTTTGCGGGGATCCACTCTGGAGGATCTTGTAAATCGTACAAATGAACAATACAGAGAAAAGGGACTGGCACTTATCCAGAAAATTCCCACTCCGATCACACCTGTCCGTATGGATAAGGAAAACCGTCATATTACGCTGGCATATTTCGAGCAACGAAGCACTGTAGACTATATCGGAGCAGTACAGGGTATCCCTGTCTGCTTTGATGCCAAAGAATGTGCGGCGGATACTTTTCCGCTTGCGAATATCCATCCTCATCAGGTGGAATTTATGCAGGCATTTGAAAAGCAGGGAGGGGTGGCTTTTTTTCTTATATTCTACAGCCATGAAAACCAGTTCTATTACCTTACACTGCGCAGTCTCCTTACTTTCTGGAACCGGATGCAGGAAGGCGGCCGCAAGAGCTTCCGGCGCGAAGAACTGGAGCCTCAGTACTATTTGAATAAAAAAAGCGGGTTTCTTGTGCCCTTTCTGGATGGGATTCAGATTGATCTTGATGAGAGGGAATAGAAGAGGGACGCGCAGAAATTTATTTTATTTCCGGTGCGGTTTCGGCATCTAAGAGTTTCTAAGGCAAAAAAAATCTGCTAAAAGCATGAGCCGTCTTCTCAAACTCGCTCCGTCGCCGACTTCGCTCAGACAGTGAAACAGCCGGCTCATAACGCAGATTTTTTTTGCCTAAGAAACTCTAGAGTGTGTCTGAAAAATCATTCCCGCAATCTGCACGCCCCACTTTGCGGGATATTTCACCCGAATTCAGTTGCCGTATATAATGTATATTGATTCAGTTCATCAGAGCGTAAAATCCTGCGTCAGATATCCTTGATGTGCGTCAGCACGCCTGTAGGTATCTGCCTTGTCTTTCGCACTCGGCTGAACTGTCTTAAATGCATTAGTTAATAGACTTGCTATAGCCGTCATAATCTTCCACATTGCGAAAACCAGCTCGGAAACATATTGTATTTGAGGTGCATTTGCAGGTGTCTTAGAGATTCTTAGTTTTCAGGAAATCTGCGTTATGAGAAGAAAAGCCCCTTGTCTGAGCGACAGCGAGTAATTCCGGGCTTTTCTTCTCATGGTTTTAGCAGATTTCCTGAAGACTTAGAAGCTCTTAGATACCGAAACCGCACCTCAAATACAATATGTTTCTGAGCGTCCCTCTAAACATATAATAATAACATTAACTGTACTTGACATTTTTCTAAAAAACAATTATAATTCTATCTAGTTTCACATTACTTTAGTAGCACGTTACTGTACTAAAGCGAAATCGGCAAAGTAATAACAACCACAATACATAACCAAGAGGAGGACCACCCATGCAGCGTATTTTCCACACCCCTGAAGGTGTAAGAGACATCTACAACGGCGAATGCAGCCAGAAAAGAAAGGTACAGGAGAAAATCCATCGCGTCTTCCACCAGTATGGCTATGAAGACATAGAAACCCCGACATTCGAATACTTTGAAGTATTCAGCCGCGAAGTAGGAACCATCCCATCCAAAGAACTTTATAAATTCTTTGACAGAGAAGGCAACACCCTGGTACTCAGACCTGACTTCACCCCGTCTGTATCCAGAGCCTGTGCAACCTACTTTTCCCCGGACAAAGAACCTGTAAGCCTCTGCTACACAGGAAACACATTTATTAATAACACCAGCTACAGAGGACATCTCAAAGAAACCACACAGATGGGAGTAGAACGGATCGGTGATGAATCCGCAGATGCAGATGCAGAACTTCTTGCCATGACAGTGGAATGCCTTCTGGCAGCAGGTCTTACAGAATTTCAGGTCAGTGTCGGACAGGTAGATTACTTCAAATCCTTATTAAAAGAAGCCGAACTCGGTCCGGAAGCAGAAGAACGTCTTCGTGTTTTGATCTCGCAGAAAAATTCTTTCGGAGTAGAAGAGTTTGTAGAAGAACAGAAATCGATTTTGGAATGCTTAGTAAATATCAGTACTATACAGGTATCATTTTCCAGGCATATACTTACGGAACCGGTGAACCTATGATCAAGGGAGGCCGTTACAATGGCCTGATGAAACACTTTGGCAAACCTGCGGCATCTATCGGATTTGCCCTTGAAGTAGATAACCTTCTTCTTGCACTTTCCAGCCAGAAACTGATCTCTGAGAAAGAGGAGAAGCCGGAAGTAATCGAATACGAGCCACAGAACCGTACAGAAGCCATTAAAGAGGCACAGAAACTTCGTGCAGAGGGCAGATGTGTGGCATTACGTTTGAAAAAGGAGGTCAGATAAGCCATGAGATACCTGACAGTTGCCCTGACAAAAGGCAGACTTGCCAACAAAACAATGGAGATGTTTGAGAAAGCAGGAATCACCTGCGAAGAGATGAAAGATAAAGATTCCCGTAAACTGATCTTTACTAATGAAGAACTGAAGATGAAATTCTTCCTTGCAAAAGGGCCGGATGTTCCTACCTATGTAGAGTATGGTGCGGCAGATATCGGAATTGTGGGAAAGGATACGATCCTGGAGGAAGGCCGTAAGCTTTATGAAGTGATGGATCTTGGATTTGGAAAATGTAAGATGTGTGTCTGCGGACCGGAGAGTGCCAGAGAAGTTCTGGAGAACAACCAGCTGATCCGTGTGGCGACTAAATATCCAAATATTGCCAAGGATTACTTCTTTAACAGAAAACACCAGACAGTAGATTTGATCAAATTAAACGGTTCCATTGAACTGGCACCCATCGTTGGTCTGTCTGAAGTGATCGTAGATATTGTGGAGACCGGAAGTACACTGAAGGAAAACGGACTGAAGGTGCTGGAAGAGGTCTGCCCGTTGTCTGCCAGAATGGTAGTCAATCAGGTGAGCATGAAGATGGAAAATGAGAGAATCCGTAAACTTATTGAAGACTTAAGAAGAGTTCTTCAGGAGGAGATGTAAAGATGCGTACAGTAAAATTAACAAAAGAATCAACAAAGGATATTCTTGAGAATCTGCTGAAAAGAAGCCCGAATAACTATGGGAAATTTGAATCCACAGTAGCTCAGATCCTTGATAAAGTAAAAAATGAAGGGGACGCAGCCCTTTTTGCCTATACAAAAGAATTTGACAAAGCTGATGTGACAAAAGAGACTATCCGCGTCACAGATGCAGAAATTGAAGAGGCTTATGCGCAGATTGATCCTGCACTTCTTGGAGTGATCCGCAAAGCTCTGGTCAATATCCGTCAGTATCATGAAAAACAGATCCAGAACAGCTGGTTTACAAGCACAACAGATGGAACTATGCTTGGACAGAAAGTAACACTGTTAAATCGTGTGGGTGTCTATGTACCCGGTGGAAAAGCAGTTTATCCGTCTTCTGTACTGATGAATATTGTACCTGCGAAAGTGGCAGGAGTCCCGCATATTGTTATGACAACACCGCCCGGAAAGGATGGCAAAGTATGCGCTTCCACACTGGTAGCAGCCAAAGAAGCAGGAGCAGATGAGATTTATAAGGTGGGTGGTGCACAGGCGATCGGTGCCCTTGCTTTCGGAACAGAGAGTATTCCGAAGGTAGACAAGATCGTAGGTCCCGGAAACATTTTCGTAGCTCTTGCAAAGAAAGCAGTATATGGCTATGTAAGCATTGACTCCATTGCAGGACCGAGTGAGATCCTTGTTCTTGCAGATGAGACAGCTAATCCGCATTTTGTGGCAGCTGACCTTCTTTCCCAGGCAGAGCATGATGAACTGGCATGTGCTATCCTGATCACTACAAGTGAGGAATTTGCGAAGAAAGTAGATGAAGAAGTAAAAGGTTTCGTGGAGGTTCTTTCCAGAAAAGAAATCATTCAGAAGTCTCTTGATAACTTTGGATACATTCTGATCGCAGAGGATATGGACGAGGCGATTGAGGCAGCCAATGAAATCGCTCCGGAACATATGGAGATCGTGACAGCCAATCCCTTTGAAGATATGATGAAAGTGAAGAATGCAGGTGCGATCTTTATCGGAGAGTACAGTTCCGAGCCACTGGGAGATTATTTTGCAGGTCCGAACCATGTACTTCCTACAAACGGAACAGCCAAATTTTTCTCAGCCCTTTCCGTAGATGATTTCATCAAGAAATCAAGTATTGTATATTACTCAAAATCCGCACTGCGTAATATACACAAAGATATCATTCAGTTTGCAACTTCTGAGCAGCTTACTGCACATGCAAATTCTATTGCAGTTCGTTTTGAGGATGAAGATAAAGAATAATGGTAAGGCTTTGAATTTGAAATCTGCTATAATGTAAACTGTAGTTTGCGCATTAAAACAATGGATTCAGAGTGTTTGAAAATAAGTAAGACAGAGAGGACTTAACCATGGCAAGAGAAGCCTCAGCAGAAAGAAATACAAAAGAAACAGAAATCAAATTAAAAATAAATCTGGATGGAACCGGATATTCTGATATTGAGACAGGTGTGGGATTTTTTAACCATATGCTGGATGGATTTACCCGTCATGGGCTCTTTGATCTCAGTGTCAGAGTCCATGGTGATCTTCAGGTGGATGACCATCACACCATCGAGGATACAGGAATTGTTCTGGGAACTGCATTAAAAGAAGCAATTGGTGACAAAAAGGGGATTAAGCGCTATGGAAGCTGCATCCTTCCCATGGATGAATCCCTGGTGCTCTGTGCGATTGATCTGTCCGGAAGACCTTACTTTGTATGGGATGCAGAGTTTACCACAGACAGGATCGGTGACATGTCCACGGAAATGGTAAAAGAGTTCTTCTATGCCATTTCCTATGCCTGTGGCATGAATCTTCATATCAGGGTTCTGGCAGGTGGGAATAATCACCATGTAGCAGAAGCAATGTTCAAAAGTTTTGCCAAAGCACTGGACGCAGCCACATCCTATGATCCAAGGATCACAGATGTTCTGTCTACCAAGGGCAGTTTGTAAAATTTGAAAATTTACGAAATGATTTATGGCAATCAATAAATTAGATGGAGACAGAAAATGGAAAATAC
>PPYF01028396.1_pt1 | contig 17355 bp, 10 predicted proteins | sample 1559871 | NCBI WGS metagenome assembly PPYF01 (sample SAMN08240021, study PRJNA423297) | Human gut metagenome, whole genome shotgun sequencing project.
TTACAAGGTTTAGGACTTTGTTTGCCTGAACATAGCTTTCGCCGCTGCCCTGGGACCAGCCGCCGTCCTGCGTGCCGTCGTTTTCTGTTCCGCCGGTGCCGCCGTTTTCTGTGCCGCCGTTTTCACCGCCGCCGAAGTTTTCACCGCCGCCGAAGTCCGGGAGCCCAGGCGTCTCATTTTCTGTTCCATTGTCCTGATCCGAATCTGCCGCTCCGTTTCCCGGTCCTGTCTCTTCTGAAGAATCATCGTCATTCCAGCCGCTGCCTCCGATGATGAAGCTGAATATCTTATATATGTCCGCGAAGCACGATTTGAGAGAAACACTCCCTTTGGTTTCCGCAAGCGATACTCCTGTCGAACCTACCGCCACAGCTAAAGCTATGACTGCAATCGTAAGTTTTCTTTTCATCTCATTGCTCCTTTCTTGCTTTCAGCATTTAAAATAGTTTTCACTTACAAGCAAAACTATATTAACTGAAACGGAGCTTGTGAACCCAACAAAAAATGGCAGCGTCGGCTGCCATCATAATATTTTCTCTGTGAACCATTTTACAATTCTGGCCGTCATCCCCCAAATCACGCGGTTTTGCCAGCGATACACAGGAATGATATTCTTGCTTTTGCGCCAGTTATAGCTGGAAGAAATTCCCGCCTCTTCGTAGGGAAAATCTGCCACATCGGAGATGATATCAGCCTCATATACTTTGGGCGGATTGTCTTTGAAGAACTGGAGCGGCACTGTGAAAAATTCCTCCACTTCCTCTTTGTTTATTTTTAGCTTTGCCAGAGACGTCTCCTGGATCTCGGCGACAAAGGTGTGCACTGTGTAGTCAGCAAAGCCGTAAAGCGTGTCGAACCGGGCGATGACATTCACCTCTGAGGCCGGTATGCCCGTCTCCTCTTCAAATTCGCGCAGCCCGGCCGCCAGGGGAGTCTCGCCTTTTTCTATCTTTCCTCCGGGAAAGCAAATATCGCCTGGTTGATTCTTGAGCCGGTTCGACCTGACTTCAAACAAGAGGCTCAGGCCGCTGCTATCTGCATTATCCTCGGGGCATTTCCCCTCCGCGCTGTCTCTGCCGCAAGCCTTTTCCTGGCTATCGCCGTCGCAAGCCTTTTCCTGGCTGTCGCCTGCTCCGACGCATATAGGTATTACAACGCTGAAAAAATTATGCCTGCCGATTGGTCCTGTTTCCCTCGTTTTCAGTTTTTCCTCTATTTTTATAATGTCTGACATTTATCTCCGCTCCCCGAAATATTATCCGCTCTCTGACACATTATCCGCTCCCTGATATATTATCCGCGCGGCCGATATCCGTTTCTGCCGGCCAGTTCTATCGGTCAGCTCTGCCGGCGGCTTCTGACGGCGCGCTCTGCCATCGCCAGCGGCAGTCGCAAGCAAAATCATTCCGCGAGTGGAATCAAAGCGCAAGCAAAATCATGCCGCAAGCGGCAAAAGCGCAGGCAAAATCGCGCCGCGAGTAAAACATAAGGCGGTGGTTCCCCACCGCCCGCATATTATTTAAAGCAAATTTATCAGTTTTATCAGTTGAGAATCTCACAGTCGTCAAAGTTGACGCCGATCATCTCTTCCTTTTCAGCGCTGAGACTTACGACGAAGTCCATGCCGTAATCCTTGGATATGCTCTTGAGTCTTTCCACGAACTCAGGCAGGTCTCCGAGAGAAAAATCAGCGTGTTTTAAGATGCTGTCTATGTATATGGTCTCGATATCGTGATCTGAACTTATGATTCCATAGAGGAATCCGATATATTCATCGCTGTTGGTGATGTGCTCGAAATCTTCCATACATATAACTCTTATTCTATATTTCAAATCATACATCAATCTGTGATTCTTGTTGATAAAGATAATGCTTCCTTTGCTGTTTTCAACACATTCGTTGGCCAAGTCGATCATCTGCTTGGTTTTGCCGCTGCCTTTATGTCCCACTAATAATTTAACCATGGTTATCGCCTCCTAAATAAATTTTGCTTAAACTCTTCAATCCTTTGATTTAGTTCTTTCATTATACAATAACCAAGCTGTCTTTTCAATGAAAATTTATTTTTTTCCTTTCAGCCGCAGCTGACCGCATGCGCCGTCTATGTCGTCACCCAGCTCGCGCCTTATGGTAGATGGGATATTGCGTGCTTCAAGCAGAGCCTGAAACTTCTCCGCTTCCTCTTTGGGAGTAGTATCAAAGCCCGTTTCTTTGACCTTATTCAGCGGTATCAGATTGACGTGGCAGAGCATGCCTTTCAGAAGTTCAGCCAGCTGCATGGCATGTTCCGGCAAATCGTTGACGCCTCTTACGAGAGTATATTCAAAGGTGATGCGTCTGGAAGTCGTCTCAGTATATCTCCTGCATGCTCCTATCAGTTCTTTCAGCGGATATTTGCCGTTTACAGGCATCATGCCGCTTCGTATCTCATCGTTCGGCGCGTGCAGGGAAATGGCCAGGTTTACCTGCGGAAAATCTTTCGCAAATTGTCCTATCATCGGAACGAGGCCGCAGGTGGAGACCGTTATGTTTCTCATGCCCAGATTCTTGCCGGCCTTGTCGTTGATGATCTTTATGAACCGTGAAAGGTTCTCGTAGTTGTCGAAGGGCTCTCCCGTACCCATGACCACCACGTGATTCACCCTTTCTCCCGTATCTCTCTCGGCTGCAATGATCTGTTCAGCTATCTCCCCGGCTGTCAGATTACGGCACAGTCCGTCTATGCCGGAAGCGCAGAAACGGCAGCTCATGCGGCAGCCTGCCTGCGACGACACGCACACCGTATTGCCGTATTTGTATCTCATGAAAACGCTTTCCACCGCGTTGCCGTCACCGAGGCGGAAAAGATATTTCCTCGTCCCGTCGAGTTTTGAAACCTGAACCTGCTCCGGCTCCATCGTTCCCGGCGAAAGACCCTCTTCCCACAGCTTTTTTCTCAGGCTTAAGGGCAAGTTATTCATCTCATCGAAATCCGAAATACCCTTATAGAGCCAAGCAAATATCTGCTTGGCTCTGAATTTAGGTTCTCCCATTCCGGTGAGAAGTTCTTCCAGTTCATTTAGCTGTAAATCTTTTAAATTCGTCATAATCAATCCACATCGTGTCTTGCCAGAATGGCGGCAGGACTCTTTCTCATCGTGCTGAATACAGGGATCAGTCCCACTATGGCGTTGAAGACGTACACTATGGCTATCGCGCCTCCCACTACGACGATGTTCAGGGCAAACATGGAGGAAAGCATCTCTATCTTGAGCAGGTGATAGAGGATATACGTCATTACGCCTATGCCTGTAAGGCTGCCGATGGTGGTCACGGCAAAGATTTCTCCCAGGAACATCTTGTAGATGTCCGTCTTCTTTACGCCGATCGCCCTGTAAATCCCTATTTCCTTGATTCTTGAGAGGAAAGAAGATCTGGTCATCAGCAGTATCTCTATGAGGGAAATCGCCAGCATTATGAGACCCATGGCTATGGCGCCTCCTGTGGACTCTCTCCTGTCCTTGGCGTATTCCTCTCTGTCGCTCTCGTAGGCGGATTTCACATTCAGATTCAGGGCCTGCATATCGGCCATGGCCTCTTCTTTGTCTTGAGGCGCTATCGAAAATCCCTTTGCTCCCTCAATTATAGAATACTTTATAGTGTTCTGATTTACAAGGAAAACTTGCGCATGATCGGGGCTTTCGTAATATCCGACTACTTTCAGCTTATGGCCGCCTGCCTTGACGTCTGTCTCTTTTCCCAGAGGCATTTCCTGCTTTCTGTCGAGGGGAACTATCATCTCATAGTCGTTTTCCGGCATTCTGCCCTCTTTCAGAGTATATTCGCCTGCGTAAGTCTGATAGTTGAAGATGTTCTTCTGTTCCGGCATTTCTCCAGTCTCTTCGTAGGTCATTTCTTCACCGCCGCCGGAGCTGTTGTAGAGCATATCTGTGAAGAGGGATGGGTCGGCATATATCAGAGGTTCTGTCCTGTCAGTTATTCCTACTATTTTGAAATCTTCCATCGAATCCAGCGTCAGACTCTGTCCCAGCATCTGTTCGGCGTCGTTTATGCCTACCTGGGATGCTTTTCCGTCGCGGAACATTCTTTCTATGCTTATCTTATCTATGACGATTTCCTGCGGATTTTCAGGCATGCGGCCATATATAAGGTCCTCTTCCGTTATTTCCGCTATATCGGTCAGGTCTCCTGAAATCACGCCGTAAGCCATATTGGTCTGATAGTAAAAGTTCATCTTGAACATCATATCCACATGGGCGGAACCGGGGAAGAGATATTTGACGGACTCCAGCTTTTCATATTCCAGATATTTATCAGCGTCGACTTTAGGTATCTCTACTTCAAGGTATTCCTTGCTGCCCTGGATAAAGTCCTTATCCTTGATATCAAGGCTTGCGTATATGCTGCTCAGCGAATAGGTTATGAAGATTCCGGCCAAGAAAAACCCGATGAAGAGCAGCTTCTTTATCAGAGGATAGGCCATTATTTTCCTGAATCCTCTCATTAGCGACGGGAAGAAGCCTATTATAGAGCTGTATTTCTCGTCGATGGCGTGATCCACCACCTTGTCAAAATCAAAGTCGTATTCTTCATACAGGCTCTTGTCGATTTCCTTGTAATGGTCGTCGACGAACTCTATGGCTGAGTTTTGATCGACTACTTCTATCCTCGTTTCAGCCTTGGATTTTATATATATGTTGCCGTTCTTTACGACTATATCCAGCGCAATGTCATCATTTTCAGCGCCGTAGAAATCTAGGCTCACTGAATCTTTAGAAACGGTCTCATGCTTTTCAAAATCCTTGAGATAGAATTTGTTGTCTATCCTGTAATCAAGGTTGTCGTCGGTCTGATTTTCGTAATCGGCGGTTATCCTGCCGTCCTTGAGTTCTATGAGGCGTTCACCGCCGGAAAGCATGTCGGCCATCCTGTTTCTGTAGCGATAGATTCCCAGCGTTTCGAGAACGTAATCTATTCTCTTTTTGATTTCCGCCTCGTCCTTGATGCCTATCATTCTCAGTACCATGGCTACGTTCTCGTATACGGTCATGCTGTCCACCAGCTTATAGTCCTGGAAAATGTAGCCTATATTCAAGTTTCTTATCTCGTCTACTCTGGAAGCTCTCCTGCCTGTTATCTTGGCTCCGTCCACGAAGATGTCTCCGCTGTTGACGCTGTCCAGACCGCCGATGGCGTTGAGCATTGTAGTCTTTCCTGAACCCGATGGTCCGAGAAGGGCCACAAGGCCTTTTCCGCCCAGTTCCAAAGTGGTGTCGTTGATAACGTGTATCTGGTTTTTCTTGCCTTTATTGAAATATTTATTTACTCCTTTTAACCTGATCATCTGCTACACCTCCTCTCTGTAAGTGTTCATCACGGAATCTTTAAACAGTTTCCTTGCGAACCTGTGGGAAATCATGTAGGACATAGCGATGATTATCACGTATATCAGTACATAGCTTGCAGGCGTCATATAATCTGCCAGGCTTACTACCATAGAGGCGTTGATGACTCCCATATATACCAGCACCATGACGGCCATGAAAACCGCATATGCGATGGTCGCCGTCAGGAACAGCTCTATATCGAGAAGCTGTTTTGAGATCTTCCTCGAAGCGCCCAGCGTTCTCAGCGTAGTATAATAAGCGTTCCTGGATTTTAAAACGATCTTGATTATGAAATATGATATGAAGAACAGGGCGACTATCAGCACCGCCAGCATAAAAGTTTTCATCATGTTTATCATCTGAAGTATTTCTCCGCCGTCTTTATATAACGAATCCCTCATCGGCAGAGTTTTAAAGCCCATATCTTCAAGTCCAGCAACGGTATCGTCCAGCTTCTTCACGTCTTCGACGTATACGGAGCTCTGGAAAATTCCCTTGTTTATCAGATTGTTGTAGTCCTCTTCATTTACATATATGATGCCGTCGCTTTCTTCCTTGAACTCAACTCCTGTGAGCGATTTAAGATTTGCTTTTGTATAAGTCCTGCTTATCTTCACAGTCATGGAGTCCTTGTTGTATATGCTGTCAGCACTTATTACCATTTCCTTGCCTACAGCGCTTCCGCTTGACGTATAATCGTTGAGCATGCTGCTGACATAGGCTTCGCCAGACGGCACGTTCTCATTTGGCGCAACGCGGAAATCAGGGCTTGACGAATATGATTCATAATACTGTCCCTCGAAGAGAGTCTTTACGTTGCTGCTGTCTAAAGCGATGTCAAGCCTGAGCTTTTCCAGGATTTCATCTCCGACATAAAATTTATCGCTGCCGCTGTAATCCCTATAGCTCTTAACAGCAACCCCCACTATCTTAAGAGGATTTTCCGTCCTGCGCTCTCCGCTTTCGTCATATTCCTCCGTATAGAATTCCTTACCCAGCAGTTCTTCTATACTGTCGTCTCTGAGGTAATAATCGTTTTCTGATCCCTCGATGATTATTTCTCCCGGATTTTCAGGCATGCGGCCTGCCGTAAGCTGCCCGTCAAAATCTTTTATATCCATGAATTGTCCGTAGAAATAGTAAAAGTAATCTTTATCAGCTATACTCATGGAATAATCCACAAGTGTGTCGTCCTTGGCGACTCTCTCCACATTGCCGAGAGCTTCTATCCTGCTGAACTCCTCTTCCGTTATGGCCCCCTTATCAGGCTTGTTTATGACTATACGCTTGTCAGACGAGTCTGAGAAAAACTGGTTGAATCCATAAGTACTTTCCTCATAAGCCATCTTCTCGAAGGAAGAATACGTCCCTGCCACGGCAAAGGAAATGAAGATGAATACTGCAAATATCAGCACAAACTTGGCGGGAATATTGAAAGAATTCCTCGCTCCCAGCCTGAACCTGTTGGAAACGGTGATATCCGTAAATTCCCTGCCCTCCTCCTTATCCTCTCTCTCCGGAACTTTGAGAGTTTTATCTTCGAGAATCTTTCCGTCGTGCATCTTGATCAGCCTGGTGGCGTATTTTTCCACCTGCTCTAGATTGTGCGTGACGATGATGACAAGTTTATCCTTTGAAATTTCGCTTAAGAGCTGCACGACTTCCTCCGCTGACTTGCTGTCTAGGTTTCCCGTCGGCTCGTCAGCCACGATAATGGGAGTTTCTTTTGCCAGAGCTCTGGCTATGGCCACCCTCTGTTTCTGTCCCCCTGAAAGCTTGGAGCACTTAGTGTCTGCAAAGTCAGACAGGCCGACTTTTGTTATTATGTCCATCACCCTGTCTTTCACATCTCGCTTGTTCTCACCGTTGAGCAGCAGAGCCAGCTCCACGTTCTGATACACCGTGTAGCTGTTTACAAGGTTGAAGTTCTGAAAGATGTTTCCCACGTACTTACGGCGGTATTCCTCAAAGTCGGACTCGTTGTAGTGGCTGGTCTCTTCGCCGTTGATGTACATCTCGCCCTCTTCGTAGGTGTCCAGTCCCGAAAGCACATTGAGCAAAGTTGATTTGCCGCTTCCCGATTCTCCCGTTATGACCACGAACTCTCCCATGGAAAGTTCCAGATTCACTTTGGAGAAGCCGCTGGCGATCACGCCCTTGCTGTAATAAAACTTCGATACGTTTTTTAGTTTCAGCATATTTGTTCCCCTTTTTAAGTTCGTAATGCTCCGAACGGCAGCCGGTTTGAATCCTCCGGGCAGTGCCAAACGGCAGCCGGGTGCCGATTTGAGAGCGGCAGCCGGTTTAAATATCCGGGACAACGCCGAAGCCGCCGGGCAACTGACGACCGGCCTGAGAGCTGAACCACGCGACTTGAACCGCAGCTCATCGGCGGCTGGTCTGCGAGCTGACCTCGCGATGCCTGTGCCGGCCTGAGAGCTGACGCTCTCGGTCGGCGGGCCGCCTGTAGTTTTGTTCCGTGCGGCCCGCCGACCGGCGAAAGGGCGCAATTCCAGTTTTGTCAGGCGTTCTTTCGCCGGCCGGCTGTTCCGGATATAAACCAATTCCGGAAATTGCCGTCCGTTCTGTGTATAAAACCATTCCGACAGCCGCCGTCTGAAGCATAAATTTTCCATAAAAAAGTATACCACATTGCACGGCACACTTTCAATCGAAAGAGCTGTTTTTAATTTTTTGTTAAGGAAGTTGTAATTATTTGCTTTAATAAGGTGAATTATCAGGGGATTTAACTTGTGCCGCCTTTCTACAAGTTTCCTAAAATGTAAAAAACTATCAATATAAATTTTATTCATTGTCCGCTATTATCGCCGTCGGCTGCCGTATTAACTCCGGCAGGGCAACGCAGTTTTGTCTATGCATAATCAACCATGTTTTCCTATTTGGTCAAACAAAAAAAGCCTTTGGCTGCGAGCTGTCGCCCGCAGTCAAGGACTCATATTTCCGAAAAAGCCGAAGGGATTATAAAATTATGTAAAAATGTTGGCAAATTTTTTAATTTCTTAGTTTTTGCCAACATTTTTTACTTTTTAAGCTGCTGAATCACGTTTTCGGTGTGTCAAAATTTGTCGATGTTGTACATTTTCACTATTTCAGATGATTTTGACAACATTTTTTTCAAAAAATGTTGTCAAAATTCCTTTCAAACCACAAAAAGTACAACATTAGTGTATTTTATACCCTCGGCAACCCTCTTGCAGGCCGGATTTACCGAAAAATGTTGGCAAATTTCAAGTTGCAATCGAAAAATGACAACATTTGAGAAATTCTTACTTTTTCTCTACGAAAATTCCCGTCTCGTGGCCGTTAAGGTCATACTTGCCGCCTCCGTCAACCGCGTCGGCAGCACCGCCTCTTCCGGCTGACGTTCCGTCCGCGTCTGCAGCGCCTGACGCACCGTCAGCGCAGGCCGCAGCCTCTGCGACCGGCCCGAAGTCCAGACTCAGGGCGAGAGTTTCTTTCATTATATAATCTCTGTGGATTTCCACGGCCCTTTTGACGTCGTCGTCAGCGTCGACAGTTATGGCGATGTTGTCCATCATCTCGAAATCTTTCTGCTTACGCAGCTGCTGAACCTTGGAAATCAGCTCTCTTGCCAGGCCCTCGTCCACCAGCTCATCCGTAAGGGCAGTGTCCAGGATGGTGAACACGTTGTTTTCCATGGCTACGGCGAAGCCTTCTTTGGCGTTGATTCTGATGTCGAGGAAATCCTTGGTGATTTCAACGTCTTCGCCGTCAAGGGAAAGAACCGCCTTTCCGTTTCTTTCAACAGAAGCGATGAATTCGGCGGCATTTACCTTGGCAAGAGCCGCTCCGAAAGCTTTTATCTTAGCGCCGAGCACAGGTCCAGCTGCCTTGAAGTTAGGCTTCAGCGAGAAGTTCATATACTTGTCCAGGTCTTTCTCGAACACCACTTCCTTGACGTTCAGTTCCTCCATGATGAGCGGCGTCAGGTCGCTTATCAGAGATTCGTATTTTCCGTCTACGATGACTTCGCTGAGAGGCTGTCTTACCTTGATCTTTTCCTTTTCTCTCGTTCCGCGTCCGAGAGTTGCCAGAGTCCTGACGAGGTCCATTCTCTCTTCTACGTTTTTATCCACCAGGCTCATATCCGCCTTAGGGAAATATGCCGTATGAACGGTCGCTTCTCCTGTCAGATTTACATAAATCTCGTCGGAAATAAACGGCGCGATAGGTGCTATCATCTTGGCCACGCCTACTAAAATCTCATAAGTGGTCGCGTAGACGCTTCTCTTGTCGTCGGTCATCTCTTCGGCGTAGAATCTTCTTCTGGCTCTTCTGATGTACCAGTTGGAGAAATCTTCGTTGACGAACTCGTTGATGGCTCTTACGGTCTTCATGTGGTCGTATTCGTCCATGTATTCGGTAACATCGGATATCAGCTGATTGTATTTGCTCAGTATCCATCTGTCAAGCTCAGGTCTGTCTGCGTAAGGGACGTCCAGGCTGTTTACATCTATCTCGTCCTGATTTGAATAGAGCACAAAGAAGTTATATACATTTCTCAGCGTACCGAAGAATTTGCTCACCACGTCGATGAGGCCGTCCTCGTCGAATTTTGTCGGAGTCCAGGCCGGGGAAACGCTCAGCAGATACCATCTGGTGGCGTCCGCGCCGTACTTGTCAAAAAGCTCGAACGGCGAAACGGTGTTGCCTCTGGACTTGGACATCTTCTTGCCGTCTTTGTCGAGGATAAGGTCGTTTACGAGGACATTCTTGTAAGGGGCTCTTCCCATTATGAAAGTGGAAATTGCCATCAGTGAGTAGAACCAGCCTCTAGTCTGGTCGATTCCCTCGCAGATGAAGTCTGCCGGGAAAAGCTTGGTTTCAACTTCTTCCTTATTTTCAAACGGATAGTGCCACTGGGCGAAAGGCATGGCTCCCGAGTCGAACCAGCAGTCCATTACCTCTGTTATTCTGGTCATCGGCTTGCCGCAGTGAGGACACTTTATATGAACGTCGTCCACATAAGGCCTGTGCAGCTCTATGCTCTCGTCTATCGGCTCTATGGCCTTTTCAACCAATTCCTTTCTCGAGCCGATGCACTCAAGATGGCCGCATTCGCATCTCCAGATAGGGATCGGCGTTCCCCAGTATCTTGAGCGGGAAATAGCCCAGTCCTTGACTTCCGCCAGCCAGTTGCCGAATCTCTTCTCTCCCACGTAATCAGGGAACCAGTTTACAGTGTCGTTGTTGGCCACCAGCTGATCCTTGAGCTTGCTCATCTCGATGTACCACGACGGCTTGGCGTAATAAACGAGCGGAGTTCCGCATCTCCAGCAGTGCGGATAGTTGTGCTCCATCTTTTCCTTGGCGAAAATCTTGTTGTCCTTGGCAAGGTACTTGATTATTTCAACGTCGAGGCCGTCCTCCATGACGAAGCGGCCTTTCCACGGAGTTTCTGTATAGCATCCTCTCTCGTCGACAGGCTGAAGCACAGGCAGATCATATTTGCGGCCGCACTGATAGTCGTCTTCACCGAAAGCAGGGGCCGTGTGAACGATTCCCGTACCGTCCTCAACTGAAACGTAATCCATGCAGGTCACGAAGAAAGCTTTCTTGTCGGCTTTTACGAAAGGCATAAGCTGCTCGTATTCTACATACTCCAACTCGCTTCCTTTCATTTCTTCTACGATTTCGTATTTCCCTGCGCCTAAAACCTTGTCGGCCAAGAGTTTCGCCACGTAGAACACGTTGCCCGCGTCTTCGCCCTCGGTCATCTTGGCTTTGACATAATCAACGTCCGGGCCTACGGTAAGCGCTACGTTGGAAGCTAAAGTCCACGGCGTAGTCGTCCAGGCGAGGAAATATTCGTTTTCTGCGTCTTTTCTCTTGAACTTTACGGTCAGGGTATTGACCTTGACCATCTTATAGCCCTGGGCTACTTCGTGGGAAGCAAGGCCTGTTCCGCAGCGAGGGCAGTAAGGCAGTATCTTGTGGCCTTCGTAGATGAGCCCTTCGTCGAAGAATCTCTTTAATATCCACCAGCCCGTCTCGATATAGTCGTTTTCCAGAGTAACGTAAGGGTTATCCAGGTCTACGAGGTAGCCCATTCTCTCTGACATTTCCCTCCACATCCCGGTGTAGGTGAATACAGACTCTCTGCATTTCTGATTGAACTCTTTTATACCGTATTTTTCTATATCCTGCTTGCCGGACATGTTGAGCTGTTTTTCCACTTCGATCTCGACTGGAAGTCCGTGGGTATCCCAGCCGGCTTTTCTGTTGACCTGATAGCCCTGCATAGTCTTGTAGCGGCACACGGAATCCTTGAGAGTCCTGGCCATTACGTGATGGATTCCAGGCTTGCCGTTGGCCGTAGGCGGGCCTTCATAGAATACGAAAGGCGTTTTTCCCTCTCTCGCGTCTACGCATTGCTTGAGAAGGTCTTCCTCTTTCCATTTTTCTACCTGTTCGTTCTGTACTTCCGCAACAGGCTTTTCTGAAAGCTTTTTAAACATTTTTTGTCTCCTCTCCTTGCTAAAGGGGCGTTTTTTGTATTTCGCGTTTTCGCGTTTTTCGCGCTTTACGTCCTGAAAAAGAAAACGTCCCTAAGCGATAAAATTATCGATTAGGGACGATTAAATTCTTAACCGCGGTACCACCCTAGTTGCCAACGCCTTGCTCCCCGAATTTCGCCTCTGCAGTTTAAAGCAGCGGCATGCGGCTGCAGGATATGGCCTCTCATTAAAGTGATCAGACTCCGGAGTGATATTCGCACTTAAGCTTCACCGCCGCCCTCTCAGCCAGTGAGGCGGTTCTCTGTAAGGATATTAGACTTAGGCTACTGGTTCCTTCAACGTCTGTGCATATTGAAATTTACTTTGATATTCTACTATTTATAAATATAAAAGTCAAGGTTCTAATTTGATATTTCGCCCTATTATTGATAGGTTTTTTGATATTTGTTAAGCTCCGTTTCAGCCCATGAAAAACTGCGTTCGCCGCAGCAAAACACGTGAAGCCCTCGCACGCCTCGCCGGCTCTCAGCGCAAGCGTAAATTATCACAGGTCTGCCCCCCCCCGCAGAATAGCCCCGTATTGCTTTATTGTTATCCAAAATCGGGAAAACGGTATCTATTTTCATTAAATATTATACCGCAAAGTAAGTTTGGCGAAGCGGCTCAATGAACGCTTCCTTGCAGCGAAGCTGAACAATATGATGTCTGATTTATAATATTATGGAAATGTTGTACAATTCTTTGTTTCAGCTGATTTTTGACAACATTTTTTCTTTGAAGGCTTATCGAAACTTGTAAAATCCACTATGAAATGAAACAAATGTTGCCATATTCTGTGATATCTGGAAATTTGCCAACATATTTTTTAAAAAATGTTGGCAAAATCGCTGCAAATCTAAAAAATGTACAACATCGACACGATTCGACCATGTGAAACACCTGGAATCGGGAGCCTTTGTTTTAAAATGTTGTCATTTTTTCACCATTCTTGATTTCTGACAACATCAAGCCGCCGCTTTACCTGCAACCGATGCATGGCAAAGGACGACGACATACGGATAAAGACATTATGGTCATGTATGATGCGGCTAAGCATGACCCGACTGAATATGCGCCAGTCAATATCTCCTTTGATTTTGAAATGTTGTAATTTTTTGCCGTCTTCTCCAGATTTTACAACATTTAATGTTGTATTTTTCTCAGATATTTTTAAAATTTACAACATTGCTTCATTTTTAAAAAAAAAGCAAGTTTCCACTATATCTTGCGAAGGATTATCAGATTGCAGCGGAAGCAATCTGCGTGCCGTGCCGCCGATGGCTCACACTTCCTGTATGCGCTTTTCGCAGCTTTGATCTTTGAGCCTCGAGCTTCGAGTCCCGAGCTTTGAACTCTGAGCTTTGCACCTTGATAAGACAAAGCCTTAAGGGAATCATCTCCCCTAAGGCTTCAATCAGGTTTCCGATAAAACTAACCGCGGCAAAATCCACCGCAGTGAAATCCACTGCAGCAAAATCCATCGAGGCAAAATCCGTCGCGATGAAATCAGCTCTGGCAGAAAAATCCCGCCGGAGTTACTTCATTACTCTATTACATCGTTATTTCATCATTTCAGTCATGTAAATGCCTACGGCTTTTCCCAGCTCAACTTTGACGCCGCAGCGAATGAGGCCTCTCTCTATTATTCCGAGAACAGCCACCTCGTCATTGATGTCTATGTTGCCCATGTGACCCAGTCTGAACATTTTTCCTGCATAAGCTGCCAGTCCGCCTGCCACTGTCATGCCCTCTTCAAACATAGTGTTTCTGAACTTAACGTCGTCCACACCCTCAGGATAAATCAAGTTGGACAGGGTAACGGCTCTGTGCTCTTTTTCAGCAAGGATGGTGAAGCCCATGCTTTCGAGAGCTTTCTGCATGGCCTCTGCGTTCTTCTTATGTCTTTCGTATCTAGCCTTGTAGCCTTCCTCTTCAATTATCCTCGTCGCTTCCTGCATGGCCCATACCAGGTTTACGGCAGGAGTTGCGAAATATTTTGACGGTTCGTCCATTATAGGGATCCATTTTTCAAAGTCCACATAATATTCAGGGATGCTGCCGAGAGCTTTTCTCCTTTCAAGGGCTTTTTTGCTGGCCCATAAGATGAACATTCCCGGGCATACGCCAAAGGCTTTCTGTGAACCGGTGAAAAGGATGTCTATCTTCATTCTGTCCACATCGGCATATTCGCCTCCGGTAGCGGCTACGCCGTCTACTATGTATACAGTCTCAGGAGACGTCTTTTCGATCATCTTTCCTATCTCCTCGATATCAGCCCTTACCCCTGTGGAAGTATCCACGTGGGAAACTGTGATAGCGGCGTATTTTTTCTCTCTGAGCTTGGCCTCGATGGTCTCTAAAGGAATCGTAGTTCCCCACTCAGCGGAAAGCACGTCTATGTCCAGACCTTTTTTCTCGCATATCTCTATGAATCTGTCGCCGAAGAAGCCGTGACTTACTATGAGAATGCTGTCGCCTCTTTTAGTCGTATTTGCTATCGCCATTTCCATGGCCAGAGTTCCTGTTCCTGCCAGAGGGAAAGTTTTTCCTGAGCAGTTGAGAAGCTTTGCCAGGTCTGCTATGAGCTTTCTGTAGTCCGCTACAAATCTCGGATCTCCGAAAGCCTGCATCTCTCTGCCCATCTGCTCCTGTATGGATTTTACCACAGGAGTCGGTCCCGGTATCATTACCATTTTTTTCGTTTCCATATCAAATCATCTCCTTAAATAGATTTATATTCTTTTGCGTGGCTGAATTGGTTTCTCATCAGCCTCATATATTATACTACCTCCTAAGGCATTTTCCAATAGGATTTTCACCCGTAAAGACTCCGTCCCTGACGATCAGCCTGCCTCCTTTAATCGTAGTTACAGGCCAGCCCTTGAGTGTTTTACCCTCAAACACGGAAAAATCAGACCGCGAATGGAGTTGAGATGCATGTACTTCTCTCTGCTTATCCATATCGACGATGACTATATCAGCGTCGCTGCCGGGAAGCAGGGTGCCTTTCTTAGGATATATGCCGAACATTTCCGCCGGCTTTCTCGTCATGTGGGTTATCAGTTTTTCCAGCGGCAATCCGCGCTTTGCCACTCCCTCGTTCAAGACGGAGGCCAGATGAGTTTCTTCCGCCGGATAACCGGGAACTGCGTCCCACATGCTGCCGTCCGATCGCTTTTCTTGACGCGTTATGGTAGTGTTGTCCGTGCCTATGGTGTCTATAACTCCGTTTTCAAGAGCTTTCCAGAGTGCGTCCACGTCTTCCTTTTCTCTGAATGGCGGTTCCATCTTGAATTCGTTTCTGCCCTTTTCGTCCTGTTTGGACAGGGAGAGATACATGCTGGTGGTCTCCACGTTTACATATTTGTTGCGTATCCTCAGAGAAGCGAGACGGCGTACTGCATCTTTCGACGTTATATGGACAAAATATACGGGCACTTCTGCTTTCTCGGCAAGATATGACATGCGTATCACCGCTTCTTCCTCAGCCATGGCAGGATGTGTGTCCGAATAAGTTTCCACTCCTGCCTGCGGGTATTTTTCCCTCATGATGCGGTCTGCCCGTCTTACGAGATAACGGTTTTCCGCATGGGCGCAGACGACACACTTTCTGCCGCTTTTCTTTATTTCGTCAAAAACATCCATGATGAAACCGTCGTCCACATCGGGAATCATGCCTGGGATGCCGTTCATATAAAGCTTGAATGACGTGACGCCAAACCGCCTGATGTACTGCTCAATTTCCCTCGCTTGTGTTTCGCTGGAAATCACCAGATGAGGTATAAAATCGACCCAACTGAAGTTCTCTATCTTTTCTGAAATTCCAGGGAAAGTCTCAAGGTGAGACGACTGTCCTCCGATGAAGCAGCCTACGGTGGTAATCCCGCCCAAAGCCGCCGATTTTGTCTCCGATTTCAAATCCTCTTCGAAAGGCACAAAAAGACCCATGTGAACGTGCGGGTCGATTATGCCCGGTATCACATATTTTCCGGCCGCATCTATCACCTCTGCGGCTTTCATATTCTGTTTCCCAATAGACGCTATTTTGCCGTCTTTTACATAAATGTCCAGTTCAAATATGCCGTTGCCCGGAATGACCACTTTTCCGCCTGAGATGACCATATCCATTATCTGACTGTCCCGGGCAGATAATGCCGGATAAACGCTCTTCGTCGCCGGCGTTACCTTTTGTTATTTCTAATAGTTGTTTTGGATTTTTACTAATACCAGCTCTTACATATAGATTAGTCTTTATTTGCCTTCTTAGTTCCCTTACACTCCAATTACAATTAATACATTCTGTTTCATAAAAGAATCGTTCAAATTCATCTTCTAATACCATAATCTCTCTAATATGAGAAAAAGATAAATTATTCAAAAGTATATCTGCATCCGTTGTAAATTGATTAGATATCTTAAAATCTTTTGAATCAGTAGATAAAGCAAAAAGGTGCGACACTGTCGCACCTTTTTGAGGATACATAAAGCAGTTGCATTGAATGTATAGGCTATTTCAACTTCCATATTTTCTTTATCAGCAATAAATTCATATTCATTTTCTACCTTTTTACCATCAATCAATAATTCAGCATTATTTTCTTTTAACATTTGCCATCCTACAAGTTTGTATTTTGTGCCGACTTCTAAACCTTCTAAAGTTACTTTATCAATGATTGTCACTTCTTTAGCTGCTTCAATTTCTTTTTTGCCATCCTTATCCGTTGCAGTTGTATGAATATTAATAATGCGATTTGTGATTAATACTGTTTGTCCATCATCTTCAATATCCTTATGTTCTGCAACTTTTATAGGTTCATCAGGATTGCTTAAATCATATAATTCTTCAAAGGTAACAAGATTTTTACCACCTAATGAAGATCCATTAAATGTATAGGTTTTTCCATCTTTCATTCGATGATTGAAATATCCATAAACATGTACAAAATCACCTTTAGCAAATGTTTTAGCAACATCTACTTTGTCACCATAAACTGCACAGTTTATATATTCCTTTCCTTTACCATAGCCTTTAGCAAGCGTAAAATTTACTACTTGTGATTCCTTACCATCTTTAAAGAAACTTGTTGATACAGGCTCCTTAATTAGATTGGCATTAATATTAATCATTTCTCTTTCCATGTTGTACCTCCTAAATTAAAAAAAAGCGATTGATGTTTAATTATCAATCGCATAATAGGTTCTAATATTTAATTTTTAAGTAGGACTTCGTATCCTATACATTTTAACCACTCCTCTTTGAATACGAAAAAAGGGCAGTTCTCATGTTTGATTACTACCCTTAAAACTATGTTTATCATATCGTTGACATCGCTATATGTGCTACCAATATAATAATTTATTTATTTGTTTTATCTTTTAAAGACTTATAAACTAAATTATTTTTACCATAAACATATTCACAAAACTC